>X398_Eurasian_Reed_Warbler__coassemble_277_pt1 | contig 175284 bp, 173 predicted proteins | sample X398_Eurasian_Reed_Warbler__metabat2_low_PE_002 | metagenome-assembled genome bin X398_Eurasian_Reed_Warbler
CTTCATCAACAGCTGGAGTTTGTGTTTCTTCTTGTGTTGGTTGTTCAACAACTGGTTTTTCCTCCACTACAGGAGTTTCTTCTACTGCTGGTTGTTGACTAAATCCTGGATCAACTTCATCAACAGCTGGAGTTTGTGTTTCTTCTTGTGTTGGTTGTTCAACAACTGGCTGTTGTACTTGTGTTTGTTGTTGTTCTTGTTCAGATGCAGCTTGTTTGTCTGCTTCTTTTTGTGCTTCTTCTTCGGCTTTAGCTTGTGCTTCAGCTTGAGCCTTAGCTTCTTCTTCAGCAGCCGCTTGTGCTTGTTGTTGTTCTAAAGCTTTTTGTGCTTCTTCTTCAGCTTTTTTAGTCTCTTCTTGACGTTTTGCTTCTAATTCAGCTACTGCTTGATCTTTTTCAACAATTAATTGTGCACGTTTTGTTTCTTCAGTTTCTTTATCAGCTTCTAAAGCTTTCATCATAACTTCAGCTTGTGCTTGTTGATCTTCTAAAACAACTTGTTGATTTTGTAAAGCTACTGCATTTTGTTGAATTTCAGCTAATTTAGTATTAACTTCTTCTTTAGCTTGTTCTACTTTCGCTTTAGCTTCTTTTTGTTCTTCCATTAATTTTTTGTTAACATTCATCATACGAGTTGTTGAAGCAACACGGTTTACAGCTTCACTAACTGAATCTGCATCTAATACAATATCTAAATAATTTGGAGTTGAATTAGTAACTTGAACTGAACGAGCTTGTTCTTGAATAGTTTCATTACGTGTACTAATTTCTGACTCTAAACGTTGAATTTCTGATTTTAAATCTTCTACTTGTTTATTTAAATCTGCTTGTTGTTGTTCTAATACTGCTGATTGTGATTGTACATTTAAAATATTACTTTGAACTGTTGTTAATTGTTCTTGAACAGTTGTTTGTTGATTATTAATATTATTAATATTTTCATCTTGAGCTGCAATTTGATCAGATTTTTCTTTCACTGCAGCTTCGTAGTCATCAGCCAAGACTGTTTGTGCTGTACCTGTCATTGTTGAGGCAACAACACCTGCTGTCATAATACCTGATAATAATCCTTTTTTCACTGTATAATCCTCCAGTAAATTTATTCTCATTGATACGACAATTTAACTACATAACACATTTTAACATACTAACAATACAGTAAATTAACAAAAATATTACAATTAAAAAGCTTGAATTGAAAGCATTTTTGTTATTTATTTTTAAATAAAAAAACCATAAATGTATCTAACATTTATGGTTGTAATCTTTTTGTAACATTGAAGTAATATTGCTCGCCATAGAATAAAAAACCTAAATCAAGCATAGCATTTAAGACAAGTGATGGTGCTACATATAAAACGACATATGGAATCATATCTAATTTACTAATATGAAAAAGAACTTGAATAAAATATGTACTGTACATTATCCAAATATGTGAGAGCATGAATAAAATAAAATAGCCTGTAATTGATGGTTTAATATATTTAATTAAGAAATTAAATATAACTAACATCACCGGTAAACAAATAGTATAAATTCCTAATAATTCATAAAAGTATAAATCAAAAATAGCACCAATAACAGTAGCTACTACTAATAAATAAGTCGAATAGCCAAAATAAAAATACGCTGTCAGAAAAACAATTACTAACAATTGGCAGTCAATAATATTGTTTTGTTTTGATAGAAAAGAAAAAATATTTGTAATCTGACTACCGACAATCATTGATAGCAATGCAATAAATGGAAATAAACACTTCCACAAACTTTTTTTATTAGCCATTGACATCACTACTTTCTTCTGCCAAACGTTTTACAACAGTTACTACACTAATATCATATAAATTATTTGGTGATTTAATGTATACTTTTTGATCTAAGCCATAACTACCTTCTTTAACTTCCATGACTTGACCAACATAAAGCCCTTTAGGTGAATTACCACCCAAACCTGATGTAATAACTTTTGTATCTTTTTTAATATCACTTGTTTTCAAACCATTAGTATTAGAAATGGTCATAATATATGCGTCTTTTTCCTTTGAATAACCAGTTAATAAACCATTGATACTTTTACTACCATTTTGGATCATCACTGGAAACTGACTCGTTTTATCATTTGTAGCCGTTAAAAGTTGTACTTTACTTATTGTATTATTTGCTTGAATAACACGACCAATCAACCCTTTATTCCCCATAACTGGCATACCTTTTTCTATACCATTATTTGTTCCAACATCAATAATTAAAATATCATTCCAGTTATCTGGTGAACGATTAATAACCGATGCTGTCTGAATTTCATAGTTAGTTAAGGTTTTATTCATACCTAACTGTTCACGTAAACTGTTATTTTCATCTTTATAAGCCGCATTTTGTGCTTCTAAACTTGTGTACTGATCAATTTTTTGTTTTAATTGTTGATTTTCTTCGTATGTGTTAAATAAATCTTTAATGGTACTTGTTGTATTACTTACCCACTTAAAAGGAGCTGAAATAACTTGATCTACTTTAGCTAAACTATCATTAAAGATTGAATCCTTATTTGATTTATCATTATTACGTAAATTCATCGTACTAAATACTAAAACAATCATTAATATAACTACAATAATCGTAATAATAATATTTTTACTTAATTTTGCCCTTTTCACTGCGATTAAGATTCCTTCCCAAATATTCTCATTTTGTATTTTATCATTTTTTGCAATTAAAGCATAGATTTTTTACATCCTAAGATTTATTTATTATAAATATTTAAAAACCTAAATATAATTACCGTCTAAAAGTAATTTACAAACACAAAAAAGTCTAATTAAAAAGGAAGCAGCTAACTGCTTCCTTATACTTTTGGATTAATTGTTTTTACGAGAACGAGTAAACCATGCCAACAATCCTGTTAACATTGCTAAACCAGATGCAAATAAACCAACTTGAACTTCTTCACCTGTTTGAGGTAATTTACCATCTTTATTTTTATTACCGTTACCATTCACGTTTTTATTTCCATTGTTGTTCTGATTCATATTATCAGCATTACCATTTACATCATTACCACCTTGATTTTCTGGATTACTATTTGCTACTCCACCATTAATCTTAGTAGTTGTTGAAGATGTAGTTGTTGGAACAAATGAAGTTGAGCTGCTGCTTGAACTTGCTTTGCTGCTTGAGCTTGAGCTGCTGCTTGAACTTGCTTTGCTGCTTGAGCTTGAACTGCTGCTTGAGCTTGAACTGCTGCTTGAGCTTGAACTGCTGCTTGAACTTACTTTGCTGCTTGAGCTTGAACTGCTGCTTGAACTTGCTTTGCTGCTTGAGCTTGAGCTGCTGCTTGAACTTGCTTTGCTGCTTGAGCTTGAACTGCTGCTTGAGCTTGAACTGCTGCTTGAGCTTGAACTGCTGCTTGAACTTACTTTGCTGCTTGAGCTTGAACTGCTGCTTGAACTTGCTTTGCTGCTTGAACTTGCTTTGCTGCTTGAGCTTGAGCTGCTGCTTGAACTTACTTTGCTGCTTGAGCTTGAGTTAATCGGCATACTTGCTGTAGAAGCTGTACTTAATGTTGTACTTGGTTTCGCGCTACTTGTTACTTTTGTGCTGCTTGATTTAGTGCTGCTTGATTTAGCACTGCTTGTAACTTTTGTTGCGCTGCTTAATTTTGCACTACTTGTTGCTTTTGTTGTGCTTGCTTTTGCACTACTTGTTACTTTTGTTGTGCTTGATTTCGCGCTGCTTGTAACTTTTGTTGCGCTGCTTAATTTCGCACTGCTTGTTACTTTTGTTGTGCTTGCTTTTGCACTACTTGTTGCTTTTGTGCTGCTTGGTTTCACACTGCTTGTGACTTTTGTTGTGCTTGATTTTGCACTACTTGTTGCTTTTGTACTGATTGGTTTCACACTGCTTGTGACTTTTGTTGTACTTACTTTTGTACTGCTTGATTTCGCACTACTTGTCACTTTTGTTGTACTGCTTGGTTTTGCGCTACTTGTTACTTTTGTACTGCTTGGTTTCGCACTACTTGTTACTTTTGTTGTACTTGGTTTTGCGCTACTTGTTGCTTTTGTTGTGCTTGATTTCGCACTGCTTGTGACTTTTGTTGTACTGCTTGGTTTCGCGCTGCTTGTTGCTTTTGTTGTGCTTACTTTTGTACTGCTTGATTTCGCGCTGCTTGTTGCTTTTGTTGTGCTACTTGGTTTCGCGCTGCTTGTAACTTTCGTTGTACTGCTTGGTTTCACACTGCTTGTTACTTTTGTTGTGCTGCTTGGTTTCACGCTGCTTGTTACTTTTGTTGCGCTTGGTTTTGCGCTACTTGTTGCTTTTGTTGTGCTTGCTTTTGCACTGCTTGTTACTTTTGTTGTACTGCTTGGTTTCGCGCTGCTTGTTACTTTTGTTGTGCTACTTGGTTTCGCTCTGCTTGTTGCTTTTGTTGTGCTTGATTTCGCACTGCTTGTTATTTTTGTTGTGCTACTTGGTTTTGCATTACTTGTTACTTTCGTTGTACTGCTTGGTTTCGCGCTACTTGTTACTTTTGTTGTGCTTGGTTTTGCACTACTTGTTGCTTTTGTTGTGCTTGATTTTGCGCTGCTTGTAACTTTTGTTGTGCTGCTTGGTTTCGCGCTGCTTGTAACTTTTGTCGTGCTGCTTGGTTTCGCACTACTTGTTGCTTTTGTTGTGCTTGGTTTTGCACTACTTGTTACTTTTGTTGCGCTGCTTAGTTTTGCACTACTTGTTACTTTTGTTGTGCTGCTTGGTTTTGCACTACTTGTAACTTTCGTTGTACTGCTTGGTTTCGCGCTGCTTGTTACTTTTGTTGTGCTTGATTTCGCACTACTTGTTACTTTTGTTGTGCTACTTGGTTTCGCACTGCTTGTTACTTTTGTACTGCTTGATTTCGCACTACTTGTCACTTTTGTGCTGCTTGATTTCGCACTACTTGTTACTTTTGTTGTGCTGCTTGGTTTCGAGCTGCTTGTGACAATTGGTTTAATTGGTACTAATTTATCGTAAGCATCTTTTAATTTCTCATAAGCATCATCAACTTCTTCTTGAGTTGCCTCTACTTTATTATAAATTTTATTAGCGTTGTCAAATGCTTTTTTGAATTTTTGCCAAGAGTCTTGAGTATAATTTTCAGCACGAGCGTTTGTATCTTTTTCGATTTCTTCCCATAATTTTGTTTTATCTGCACGTTTTTTCAAGTTTTCATAAGCAGTTTTTAAATCTTCATAAGCTTTATCAATCTCATCTTGAGTTGCCTCAGGATCAGCTAAAACTTCTTTACCTTTTTCTAACGCTTCTTCAAAAGGAGTTACAGTACTTGGTAAATATTCATCTTTATTTACGCCTTGAGCAGTATTTACCATTTCTTGTAATTTTGATTTATCTACATCATTTTTATTTGGTTTAATTTCAATTTCACCTTTACTGTCTTTATCTTTAATGAAGACATATGGTGTTTCACCAATTTTATTACCATTTTTATCAACAGCACGTAATAAATATGTACCTGTTGGTTTATCAATAAATTTAACATTTTTCTGATCAGTCAAGTCCACAGTTTCTACGACTTTACCATCGCATACTAACTCTAATTTCGTACCTGCTGGGAATTTTTCTGTTTCTGATTTAATTGTAACGTCTAAATCGCCTTTATAACCAAGTTTTTGTACTTCTTCATTTGTTACTAATGAGAACAAACTATGCATACGACGTCCTTGCGTTAATGTTTCAATAGCTTTTTTCCAATCACTTGCTGGAACCACATCAGCAATATGAGCAACAGGCTTACGACCTGAATTACGCAAATGTTCTTGTAAATCGTCTGATATTTTTAATTGGAAACATTGCATAGCTGGTGTCATATCCCAGTTTGTTGCTTCACCAACATAATTATTGATTAAGTCTGGAAGTTTGTAATCTGTATTTTTAAATCCTGGTTGTGAAGCTAATTCACGATATTTTTGATAGAAGTTTTTAAACCCCTCTGCACTTTCCATATAATTAGCTAATACTAATAAGCGAGCACGGTCTTTAATTTTACTAAACGAACTAAAACTTTCATTTGCTTTGTGTAATTGTAAAACTGACTTTTCAAGTCCTTCAGCTGTTGGCTGTTTATATAGCCAACTTTTCGTATAAAGATCATCACCTAAATGTTCAATTTGGAACCACAAAGCATAAAGGTTATTCCAAGTCTCATTAACATTCATCCCATTTTGACCATGCATGAAAGAACCTTGATATCCATGCCCTGTTTCATGTAAAGTTCCCCAAATATCTGCCGGATTCAACCTTAACCATTCATCAGCACGCGTTGAATTGACTGCAGCTTTATTACTTCCATAATACAGTGAACCTCCGCCATTATCATCTGCAGTATAGAAATAGCGGCGATTTGAACGTTCATTATAAACATTACTATTATCTAAGCCAATTTGATCCTGGTAAACAGGAATAATTTCTTCATCAAATAATTTAATTGTTTTATCGAAATTATATTCACCTGAGCCACATTTTTCGATAACAACATCATGATCATCAGGTGTTAACATCATTTGAAATGTCTTACCTTTAATTAAAAAGTAACTATCTTTTTGCCAATTTTCTAATGCCTTAGCTTGATCATCTCCTTCACTATAAACAGGTAATTCTTTATAGCTTCCTTTCTTCACGCGGAACACAAATTTCGGAGTCTCACGTTTAGGACTATTTTCATAAGTTGGTGTATCAATAAATGGTACACTTAATTGATTCGCTTTTAAAGTCACCCAGTCATGATTTGGCCCTTTAATTTCTACCATTGGTTGGCGTTCATCATTTGTTCCCGGGCCACTATTGTTATTAACTAAGCGAACTTTAGTTGGGGCATCATAATTTGGATTGATTTGTTTAAATTCAATCTCTGCACCAGGCTCAATTTGAATCCCAACATCATACTTATCATGTCCCCATCCCATATTTAAACCTGCTTTTTCTAAAGCTTTAGGTCTATCAACAGGATTAACTGTTATTTCCTTTGAATAGTATTCATCACTTGGTGTATCAGATTGAGTCGAATCTGATACGCGAACATTTGCAAGTGCTGTAGTACTATTAAGTACAACCCCACTAACTGTCATTGATGCTAGTAACGCACTCGCAATTAGACGTTTTTTCTTCATATAGTCCTCCCTCATAAACATATATGTATAATTTAATAATCCCATTTGTGCAAAAAGATATTTTTACACTACATACTTAATAATAAATCATTTAGTAAATTTTACAATAAATCTTGATAAAAAAATATCATTCTGTCATTATATTCTTATTTAGTATCAAACAAGTATTTACTACATTAAAAATACATCATTGTTTACGTTGGATTGCTGTTCTTTTTTATTTAACCTAAAACATTAACAATTAATAATTTATCACTAAAATAAAAAACAGTTCTCAATAGAATATCACTAATTCATTGAGAACTGTTTTTTATTAATTTTAATCTTGATTTTCCTCTGCTGGTAATAAAACTTTATGCGAAACATTGATGCGACCTTTGTCATCAATTTCTGTAACTTTCACTTTAATTACATCACCTAGTTTTAATACTTCGTTAATATCTTTAATACGTTCATGAGCTATTTGCGAAATATGTAGTAATCCATCTTTACCTTTGATTAAATTAACAAAAGCACCATATTTTTCTAATCGAACCACTGTCGCATCATAAATTTCACCGACTTCAACTTCTTTGACGATTTCTGTAATCATTGCAATAGCTTTTTCAATCATTACTTCATCGTCTGAAGCTACTGAGACATGACCATCTTGTTCAATATCAATAGCCACACCAGTTTCTTCAATAATTTTATTAATTGTGTCGCCACCTTTACCGATAACGTCTTTAATTTTTTCTGGTTTAATAGTTATACTTTCAATTTTCGGTGCATATTTACTTAAATGTTTACGTGGTTCAGCAATAGCATTTGTTAACACATCTAAAATTTGCATACGAGCAGCTTTAGCTTGTTCTAAAGCTTCTTCTAAAATTTGCTTTGTAATTCCTTTAATTTTAATATCCATTTGTAATGCAGTAATACCTTTAGCTGTACCTGCTACTTTAAAGTCCATATCACCTAGATGATCTTCTAAACCTTGAATATCTGTTAAGACCGTATAATGACTTGTTTCTTCATCCATAATTAATCCCATTGCAATACCTGCAACTGGCGCTTTAATTGGGACACCTGCTGCCATTAAAGATAACGTTCCTGCACAAATACTTGCTTGTGAAGAAGAACCATTTGACTCTAAAACTTCAGCCACTGTTCGAATTGTATAAGGAAACTCTTCCTCACTTGGAATAACATGTTTCAAAGCACGTTCTCCTAAAGCCCCATGGCCAATTTCACGTCGACCAGGGCTGCCAGCGCGTCCAGTTGAACCAACAGAAAATTGTGGGAAATTATAATGATGAATAAATCGTTTACTTTCTTCAATACCTAAACCATCAATAACTTGTTTTTCTGATAACGGTGCAAGTGTTGTCACTGATAAAGCTTGTGTTTGACCACGTGTAAATAAACCTGAACCATGAACACGCGGCAATAAATCTACTTCTGCTGCCAGCGGACGAATTTCATTAATTTGACGACCATCAGGACGAACTTTTTCTTCTGTAATTAAGCGACGTACTTCTACTTTTTCAATATCATCTACAATATGTTCGATGTCTTTTAAATAATTCTCAGCATCTTTTGGATACATTTCTAAAGTATTTGGCTCATATGCTTCCAAAACTTCTTGTTTTAAGGCATCCACCTTAGCACCGCGTTCTTGTTTGTCTTTAGTTTGGATAGCTTCTAGCATACGCGCTTTATATTTATCGTTAATTTCTTCTTTTAACTTAGCGTCTACTTCTTTTAATTCAACTTCCATTTTTTCTTTACCGCAAGCAGCGATAATTTCTTCTTGGAACGCACACAGTTGTTTAATGGCTTCATGACCAAATAATAATGCTTCTAACATCACTTCTTCAGATACTTCACAAGCATCACTTTCAACCATGTTAATTGCTTTTTTCGTCCCAGCAACACTTAAATTAATTTCTGATTTTTCCGCTTCTTCTTGTGTAGGATTAATAATAAATTGACCATCAACTAAGCCAACATCAACTCCAGCTACAGGGCCATCAAATGGAATATCCGAAATACATAAAGCTAATGATGAACCAAACATCGCTGTCATTTCAGGTGTATTATTTGGATCAACACTTAAAACCGTATTTGTAATTTGGACTTCATTTCGAAAACCCTCTGCAAACATTGGGCGAATTGGGCGATCGATTAAACGAGCTGTTAAAGTTGCATGCTCACTAGGTCGTCCCTCACGTTTGATAAAGCCACCTGGAATTTTACCTGCAGCATACATTTTTTCTTCGTAGTTAACTGTCAAAGGGAAAAAGTCAGCATCCATTGGTTTTTTCGAACCGACAGCTGCAGTTAATACAACTGTGTCTCCAAAACGGACTAAACAAGCACCGTTTGCTTGTTTTGCTAATTGTCCCACCTCTACTACAAATGGACGATTAAATAGTTTTGTTTCAAAAATTTGTTTTTCAGTCATAGCTAGTCCCTCTTCTTATAGCTACTAAATAAATGAAAATATCCTACTTACTTTCATTTATTTAGTAGCATCTTTATACATAATAAAAGCCGGAAATTTATCCGTGGTGATAAAATTCCGGCATCGTTGTTATAAATTAACGACGTAATCCTAAACGTTTGATAAGTTCACGATAACGTTGTACATCTTTTTTACGTAAATAAGCTAATAAATTACGACGATGACCAACTTTTTTCATAAGTCCGCGATATGAATGATGGTCTTTTTTGTGTGTACGAGCATGTTCATTTAGATGGTTGATTTCTTCAGTAAGAACAGCGATTTGTACTTCTGGAGAACCAGTATCACCTTCATGACGAGCGTACTCTTTCATAATTTCATTTTTACGTTCTTTTGAAATTGCCATAATTTCACCTCATTTTTAAATTAATTCCTTAAACTGAGTCTAGTGTCGGTGAAGCATCTAAACCAAGTAAAAGGTAATGTATGTCTTTACTTTACCCTAAATAGTTATCTTTTTCAAGTAACTTTAACTATTTTCTTACTTTTAAATAGTGGTTATTTATGATAGATTTGATATAATATTTTTAGTTATTATTCGGAAAGGAGCTTTTCATCAATGATTACAATGAAAGACATTATTTTAGAAGGCAATCCTACTTTACGTCAAAGAGCTGAAGAAGTACCTCTTCCGTTATCAGAAGAAGATAAAAAATTAGGTCGTCAAATGTTGGAATTTGTCGAAAATAGCCAAGATCCAGAAATTGCAGAAAAATATCATTTACGTAGTGGTGTCGGCATTGCTGCTCCACAATTAGATATATCAAAACAAATTATCGCAGTTGTTATTCCTGATTTACATGCAGAATATATTGATGATATTACCTTTAAAGATATTATGTATAATCCGAAAATCATCAGTAATTCAGTCAAAAACGCAGCTTTAAGTACAGGAGAAGGATGCTTATCAGTCAATCGTGAAGTACCTGGTTATGTTGTTCGTTCACAACGTATTACTGTCGAATATTATGATATTAACGGCGAGAAAAAACGTCGAAAATTCAAAGATTATGAAGCAATTGTCGTTCAACATGAAATCGACCATTTAAAAGGCGTTATGTTTTACGATCACATTAATAAAGATAATCCTTTAGCAATTGATTCAGATGTCAAAATTATTGAATAAAAAAATGAGCTTAGTAAAAAACTAAGCTCATTTTTTATTTCCGACATATTAAAAGAACATTCATTGGATAAATAGCAATATCATCATAGATTTCTAATGAGCGCGGAAATTCATTGATTTCACCTTGATCAATTAAAATTTCGTATTGTCCAGTTGGCAATGATAGTGTTCGTTTTTGATCTGTTGTATTAATCGCAATAATATATGTCACATTTTGATCTTGTAATGAGTAGGCGATAATTCCTTCTTCAACATGAATTTGATGTTGTTTTTGCTGAATATCAGCATAATGATCTAAAGCAAAAACAGGATGTTTATATCTAAAGGAAATTAATTGTTGTAAATAATCTTTAATTTGCTGGTATTGATCAACTTTATTCCAATCAATATCAACTAATGAAGTAACTTGATTATCAATAATTGTTTCATCAATATCAAGTGAAATGGCGCCTTGTGATAAGAAATAAATACTCAAAATAAATTTATACCACTTTTCCTCACTATGGACAGCTGTTGGTTTAGACAACATTGATAATGATTGGATAATTTGATCTGGACCAATAATATTAATATGTTGATCTTCATAAAATTCCCCAAGCATATTAGCCATTAATCGTTGACTATCTTCATAATCAAGATTTGGATAATTTTCTAACCACATTTGCAGACTTGGATTAATAAAATTAACTCCTAATAATTGATTTGCATTTTGCAATGTTGCTTGATCTTCACTAGCTAAAACAACTTTAGTTGGGCTTAACTCTCCCATAATGATATGATCTGGATTGATTTCATCAGCAATTTCACGAATGGCTTTCATTGTTTCTAAATCAATCGCATTAATAGCTTTAAAACAAATACCATCAATATGATAATTTTCAAACCAATATCGAACACTATCTAAAATATAACGTCGACCCATATATTTTTCTGATGCAAATTCTTTTGTTAATCTGCCGTTATTATCTGTTCGTAAAAAATAACCAGGGACGCATAATTCTAAAGCATGCTGACTTGGATTATAAATTTGACTATACATCATATCTAAAATAATTTTTAATTGATGTTGGTGCAATCCCTTAATCATTTTTTTAGCTTCTTCAATACGTACGATTGGCTTAAATGGATCACTTGCATACGAACCTTCGGGGACATTAATATTTATCGGATCATCACCAACACTATATTGATCTTGACGTTTCTCATTAACTGAACCAAAATCAGCAATTGCCATTAAACGTAAATGGGTTGGTTGATATTGTTTAATGTAATCAAGCCCTGTCGGATAACCATCTGTCGTTTTCGTCCCTGGCTCGATAACTCCTAAATATTTACCTCGAAGCCGCTGATGAATGTTTGTAGTTACGCTATTAGTTAACGTTTTAACATGTGCGTGCATCATTAAAATTTCGCTATGATTATGATATTTTTGCGTTGGGATGCTGTCATTAGCTAAAATGTCATCACCAAAGTAGACAACTGAACGCCGACCATTAATAACACATGCCCTAGCATATGGATCATAACTATTACACGTGTGCCCATCTGGGAAAACAAGATGATAATCATAAACTAGACCCTCTGTCTCACCTGTAAGCGATATTGCCCAAACACCATCAACATTACGTGTCATTGCATAAATTTGTGCAACTGGTATACTAGGATCTTCATTTGGATATAATTGTAATTCCACTTGTTTAGCAGTTGGCGCAAAAAGGCGAAATGTTGTCAATTCGTCTGCTCGCTCCACCCCAAGTGGTCCGTCATAACGATAACGTTCTTCAAACTCGGTTGTTTGTGTAATCTCGCTTAATTCAGCAATCAAAGTTTGCTGATTCCACAAAATTTCAATCGGTTGGTGTAATTTCAACTCTTCATGAATTTCTACTTGATGACTTAAATTATTTTCGTCTAATGGTATAATTTTCGTAATTGTATAATTTGGTAAATGAACTCCTACAACTGGCAATGAGTTATCCCATTCTAGCCGTACTGTATGTAAACTTGTAACTACAGCTCTTAATAATTGCACTTTCAACACCTATCCTTCTTTTGTATCGTATATGATTGTAACCGGACCATCATTAATTAATTCCACTTGCATATCAGCCCCAAAAATACCTGTTTGAATTTTATTTGGTAAATATTGTTCTAACTCTTGATTAAATTTTTGATAAAGTTCATTAGCCCTATCTGGCTGCATGGCTTTAGCAAAATTTGGTCGATTACCTTTTTTGACATTAGCTATTAATGTAAATTGGGAAATTGATAAAATTTGGCCATCTACTTGTTGTAGAGAATAAGTCATCTTGCCTTGTTCATCATTAAATATACGTAAGTTACTAATTTTTTTAGCTAAATATTTGGCTTCATCTTCACTATCATCTGCACTAATCCCTAATAATACTACAAAACCTTGTGGGATATTCGCTATTTCTTGCTGATCAACACAAACATTAGCTTTTTTTACTCGTTGTACGACTGCTCGCATTGCTTGTTACCTCTTATTCACTTTTGGTTTGTTCTAAACGTTTTACGCTATCAACGTGTGGAACGGTTTTGATTTTATCAACAGTTTTACATAATTGATATTTGTCGTTTACTTGTAATGACAAAACAAGTTTGGCAATTTGACTAGAAATTGGTTTAGCATTGACACTAATTAAACTAACTGACAAGCCCCGAATCGCCTGTAAAATATCATTTAACAAACCGTCGCGATTTTCGCCAATAATTTCGACATCAGTTTGATAACCATAATTTGCTAACGTAACTTCATCGGCCCATTCTACCTCAATAGTCCGTTCAGGCTCTGCTGATATAATATTTGAACAATCCGCGCGATGAATAGAAATCCCGCGACCTTTTGTAATATAACCTTTAATTTCATCAAATGGGACGGGATTACAACAATGACTCATCCGAACAAGTAAACTATCCATTCCTTGGATAACTACACCACCATTATCTTTCATTTTTAATTTTCGCGGAGCTACTTTAGGCGTTTTATCTTGCTGCTCTTTTTGCTCAGTATCACGAACTAATTTTTTCATGACACTTTCAGCTTTAACTTCTCCCATACCAATCGCAATTAATAATTCATTGAAATGATTATAACTTAATTTAGCTAAAATTGGTTGTAATGCTTTTTCATCTATATAATCTTTACTGGCTAATTTCCGTTCAGCAAAAGCTCGATCTAATAATTCTCGACCACGTAATTCATTTTCCTTAGCATCACGCATTTTAAAGAAATGGCGAATCTTATTTTTAGCCCTTGTAGTCACTACATAATTCAACCAATCTTGACCAGGCCCAAATGACTGTTTTGAAGTTAAAATTTCAACAATATCTCCATTTTGTAATTTATAATTTAAGGGCACCATTTTGCCATTAACGACAGAACCTGTTGTTTGATTTCCAATGTCTGTGTGAATACTATAAGCAAAATCAATTGGACTTGAGCCTTGCGGTAATTCTTTAACATCCCCACTAGGAGTAAAAACATATACTTTATCTTTGAAAATATCACCTTTGACACTTTCCATAAATTCAGAAGCATCTTTACTCGTGTTTTGTAATTCAATAATTTCTCTAAACCAATCAAGTTGCTTATCTGTCGTATTTTTATCAGCATTGACACTTGCATGTTCTTTATATGCCCAATGTGCTGCTATCCCAAACTCTGCGACTTTATGCATTTCTTTTGTCCGAATCTGAATTTCAATAGGCTTACCATTAGGACCAACTACTGTTGTATGTAATGATTGATACATATTAGCTTTCGGCATAGCTATATAATCTTTAAACCTTTTTGGCATCGGAGTCCAGTGAGAATGAATTGCCCCTAAAACGGTATAGCATTCTTTAATATTATCAACAATCACTCTTATTGCTGATAAATCATAAATTTCACTGAAGTCTTTCTTTTGATCAACCATTTTACGATAAATAGAATAAATATGTTTAGGTCGCCCATAAATTTCCGCTTCAATCCCTAAACCATCTGTCTCTTCTTTAACTTCTGCACACATCTCTTTAATATAAACTTCGCGTTCTTTACGTTTCGTCTTCATTAAATGCACAATTTTATAATACTGCTTTGGCTTTAAATATCTTAATGCCGTATCCTCCAATTCCCATTTAATACGACTAATCCCTAAACGATGTGCTAATGGTGCATAAATTTCTAGCGTTTCTTTAGCAATACGTCTACGCTTTTCATCACGTAAAAATTTTAGTGTCCGCATATTATGCAAACGATCAGCTAACTTCACTAAAATAACACGTAAATCTTGTGCCATCGCCAAAAGCATTTTACGATGATTTTCAGCTTGCTGTTCTTCGTGTGATTTATATTTAAATTTACCAAGTTTTGTTACCCCATCAACAATCGATGCCACATCTTGGCCAAAATATTCTGCTAATTCATCTAAAGTAACCGTAGTATCTTCGACGACATCATGTAAAAAACCAGCTGAGACTGTCTCTTGATCCATATGTAATTGCGCTAAAATAGCAGCAACTTGGATGGGATGGATGATATAAGGTTCCCCGGATTTTCGTACTTGTTCTTTATGAGCTTCTTCTGCAAATTGATATGCTTGTTTGACTAAATCCACATCATCTTGCGACATATAATCTGCAACTAAATCAATGACCTCAGGACCTGTATAAATTTTTTCTTTAGCCATCAAAGATAACCTCCTAAAAAATAATTAGTCTACTACTTTTTGAAAAATAAAAGTATTCCAATCTTTTAATTTTAAATGTTGATAACATGTAAACCCTGTTGTTTGAGCGGCTTCTAAAATCATTGCCACTTTGTCATCAATAATCCCAGAAACAATGAAATAACCATTATCTTTACATAATGCATAAGCATCTTGCCATAACATCATAATAATATCAGCCAAAATATTTGCTACAATGACGTCCGCTTTAATATTAATATTAGTTAATAAATCATTACTAGCAACATAAATATCTTTAGCATATTCATTCAGCTCAATATTAGCTTTTGCACGCTGAACAGCGACTTCATCAACATCATAAGCATAAACATCACCAGCATTAAATGCCTTACTAGCAATACTTAAAATTCCTGAGCCAGTACCAACGTCTAAAATTGTTTCTTTACCATTTAAAATTGTTTCTAAAGCTTGCAAACTTAAACGTGTGGTAGGATGATCTCCAGTACCAAAAGCCATGCCAGGATCTAATTTAATGATACGTTCATCAGCAAATTTTGGCTCGTAATCTAACCAACTTGGCACAATTGTTAAAAAGCGACTGATATGAACTGGTTGATAATATTTCTTCCAAGCATCAGCCCAATCATCTTCTTCCACTTCTTGATAATACCATTTATTAGCACCTAAACTTAAACCGTATTCAGGCAATTTAGCAATTCGTTCTTGCATTTGGGGTAATAATTCTGGTAAAAAAACTTGATCACTAAAATACGCTTTTATATATGCACCGTCTTGAATAAAATCTAACTCTGCCTTATCGACTAAACTATCAGCAGTTCCTTCATAATTGACTAAATCAAGTGCATCTTCAATTGCAACACCTTGTGCTCCAGCCTCAATCATAATATTTGAAACAGCTTCTACTGCTTCACTTGCAGTTTCATATTTTATTTCTGTCCAACTCATTTTTTCACACCTCTAAAATTTTGGATAAGCTAAACGTTCACCTGTCGCATCTTCTGTCCATGGATTTTCAAAATGTAATTCAAAAACTTCTAAATCGTCATTAATAAAATCTAATAAATCTGATTGTCCGTTATCTAGTGTCATTAAAATTTGTTCGACTAATTGTTCAATTTGTTTCTTAGTCAAACCTTGTTTACGATCAAATGGTAAAACCGCTAAATACTCATCTTCACTAATTTTGGCTTTACCAGCATTTAGCACAATAGCATCTTCAAATGTAATCACATCTAATGCTAAATTACCATCCACATCTTCAATTGCAACTTGCTGATTATTTTCTGCAAATAAACGTAAAACAATCATAATTTGATGTTTTTTCGCATCAAAGTCTAACTCAATCTCATATGTTTCTGGAATTTTAGTTTCAATTTGTTCAAATAAATAATCAAATAAATTTATCTGGGCCATAAAATTTCTCCTTTAATTGCTATTCTAATGATATAATATTTTGTACAATTCCTAAAGTTAAATTATGATGTCAAAGCAGTGTTTTTGAAATATTTCATAACTTTTTGCATAAAGGAGGAAGAAAAATGAATCAACCATTAGCAGCGAAAATGCGCCCAACTAAATTAGCAGAAGTAATTGGGCAAGAACATTTAACAACTAAGGGACAAGTCTTAAATCAGATGATTGCTACAAAAACTTTACCTTCAATGATTTTATACGGACCACCAGGAACAGGAAAAACAAGTTTAGCTGTTACATTAGCGAAAGAATTAAATTATCCTTTACGTTTATTTAATGCCGCGACAAATACAAAAGCCGAATTACAAATAATTGCCCAAGAAACTAAACTTTACGATCATTTAGTTGTTATTTTAGATGAAATACATCGGCTAGACAAAAGTAAACAAGATTTTTTACTACCGCTAATCGAAGCTGGCGATATTATTTTAATCGGTGCAACAACCGAAAATCCCTTTTTAACAATTAATCCTGCTATTAGAAGTCGTGTTCATTTATTCGAACTTCATGCTTTGACTAAAGAAAACATTATTCAAATTTTGAAAAATACTTTGACTAATAAGCAAAAAGGACTTGGAAACTTCAATATCCAATATGATGAAGAAGTTTTAACTTGGATTGCTAACCAAAGTAATGGTGATGTGCGTTATGCTTTAAATAATTTAGAATTAGCTGTCAAATTACAACAAAAAAATGACATTATCACATTAACAACTTCATTACTCGAACCTTTATTCAATCAACCAAATGTTAAAATTGATAAAAACGCAGATAATCACTATGACTTACTTTCTGCATTACAAAAATCAATTCGCGGTAGTGACGTCGATGCAGCTCTTCATTACTTAGCACGCTTAATTTTAGGTGGAGACTTAGAAAGTATTACACGCAGGCTTCTTGTCATTGCTTATGAGGATATTGGACTTGGCAATCCACAATTACCAAGTCGGGTCAATAGCGCCGTAGATGCTTGCTTAAAACTAGGCTTACCCGAAGCACGTATTCCGCTAGCTCATATTGTTATTGATTTATGTTTATCACCTAAATCTAATAGTGCAATTTTAGCAATTGATAAAGCTTTAGATGATTTAAAAACTAATTATTGGCCTGATATTCCTAAAAAATTAAAAGATAGCCATTTTAATGGCGCTACCGAACTAGACCATGGGACAGATTATTTATATCCACATAATTATCCAAATGGTTATGTAAAACAAAATTACTTACCTGAAGGCTGGCTTGACAAAAAATACTATACTCCCAAAAATACAGGTAAATATGAACGTGCCCTAGCTCAATATTATCAGCAGTTAAAACAACAGTAGTAGCTAATTTATTTTTTTTATGCTATATTAAAGATGGTAAATCTGTCGTGTACGCTTTGTTCATTTAAGTGTTGACCGAACATATAAGTATTGGAAGCTAAGATTGATAAGCGAAAGACAAGCCTTTTCACTTGGTAGTCGGCAACTTATTTCTGGCATCCACCTGCGAAGAGAGCGGGTTCAATACGCCTGAACAACTAACGGCACAGACGGAAATACCTTTTTTTATTTTTAGGAGGGACTTATGTTTTCCTTAATTTATTTCTTACTGTTTATTAGTTTAGCGTTGATTGTTTTTTTCTTACAACGCACAATTAAACAATTACCTTCTCATTTACCGCAAACAAAAGTATTCAATCAAATTAAAATTTTTCTATTAATTATTGCCAGCTTAAGTTTTATTTGCTTAATTGGTAACTTATGTCATTTACTTATTTTTAGTTCATTTTGGATTCCATTAAGTTTATTATGTATTGTTTTAGTTGGTTCTATGCTTTTTGGCTTCAAATTAGCTCATGCTTTAACGAAATAAAACATTAAACTAGTAAACCTAATTTTGCTTTTGATTATACCTAAAAAGAGCCTAAGATTATTTGAAAACAAATAACCTTAAGCTCTTTTCTTTTTTAAGCTTGGACTAATTCTTGAGTATCGCGAATAATCATTAATTCTTCGTTAGTCGGAATCACATAAACCTCAATTTTAGCTTGTTCTGTTGTGATTAACCCTTCATTACCTAATACTTTTTCACTATTAGCTTGCGGATCTAAATCAACACCTAACCATGTTAAACGATCACAAATTTCAGCACGAATTTCATCAGAATTTTCCCCAATTCCACCCGTAAAAATAATCGCATCACAACCGTTTAAAGTTGCGATATAACTACCGATATATTTAGCAACACGGTTACAAAAAATACGAATAGCTAAATCAGCTTGTGCATCACCTTGTTTACGTGCTTCTCGCAAATCACGCATATCACTTGATAGACCAGACAAACCTAATAAACCTGATTTTTTGTTTAAAATATCAATAAAATCTTTGATATTAGCAATCTCTTCTTTTTCCATTAAGTATGATACAAGTGAAGGATCAATATCACCTGATCTTGTTCCCATAGTTACACCTGCAATTGGCGTAAAGCCCATTGATGTATCAATCGATTTTCCATCTTGGACAGCTGTAATAGACGCTCCATTACCTAAATGACATGTAATAATTTTTGAATGTTTTGGATAATCTTTATGAGCTAAATATTGATATGTCACATACTTATGACTTGTCCCATGAGCTCCATATTTACGTGCTTGATATTTTTCATAATACGCATATGGAATGGAATATAAATAATTTTCATCTGGTAAAGTTTGATGGAATGAAGTATCAAATACCGCAACATTAGTTACTTTCGGTAATATTTTTTTGAAAATACGAACAACTTTCGCTTCAGGTGGATTATGTAATGGCGCTAATTCTGATAATGCTTCAATTCGCTCTAAAACTTCTTCTGTAAGAATAACAGAATTAGCATAATCTTCACCACCTGAGACAATACGATGACCTACAGCTGTCAACTCATCTAAATCAACTAAAATTTGTAATTCTTGCAGTTTTTCTAGTAAATAAGTCAACCCTTGCTCATGATCATGAATATCTAAAACTTCTTCAATTTTTTCTCCATCCGTAGGTTTAATTTTAACTACTGAATCTTTTAAACCCACGCGTTCAACAATCCCTGTTGCAATCACTTTCTCAGCAGGCATTTCAAATAATGTCCACTTCAAACTAGAACTTCCTGCGTTAATCGCCATCATTTTACTCATAAAACATCATCCTCTCAGCTTAAGAAAACTCTTTTTGTTTCCAATCATCAAATTCTTGTAAAAAGTGTTGTAATTGTGGTTTATTAGCTAAAGATGGAATATTAGCTACTAACACTTCAGCTTGCTTTGTTTTGTCCGTTTTTTTCTGTAAAATTACAATATCTTTTTGCCCTTTTTGATTTTTAAACATCGTTTCAGGTAATTTTAAAATAGCTTGAACATAAATATCTTGATGTAGCCATTTTTTCAACTCATCTGCTTGACCACTTTGTAAAAAATTATCTGGCAATAAGAAGAAAGCAAAGCCATTATCTTTTAAATATGACATACTAGCTTCCATCATAAGATGATGGGCATAAGTATGGTCTTCATTTTGACTATATACTTTATATTCTTTAGCTTTATCATCAATAGGATAATAACCAATTGGTAAATCACTCATAATCATATCGACGGGTTCAATTAATAACGGTTGCATCGCATCTTGATGGAATAAACGAACTGGTAAATCGAACCATTGGGCATTAACATCAGCAATGGCTAATAATATATCATCAATATCAACGCCAATTCCTGCAGCTTTAATTTTACCATCACCTAAATTAAGTAGAGCTGTGGCTAATAAATTACCACTGCCAACAGCTGGATCTAAAATGGTAATTTCCTTACTAGTAGCTAATTGCTCCATCAAATAAACAATTAAAAATCCAATTGAATCAGGTGTTAATTGATGGTTAGCTTGCAATGGCTCAATAGTTGATCCTTTCAATAGTACAAGTTGTGTTACTTTTCGTTTTTCTTCTAAAGATAGCGGCGTACTCTCTAATTGCTCAAAAAAACCGCGTAGAACTTGTAAATCTGCTTCACTAATTTGTGCTTCAAGTGTTTCTGAAATTTGATAATGATTAACTATACTATATAATGTTTCGATATATGCCTGATAAAAAGAATCATGCATAACTTTTTGTTGCAATTCAACTGCTTTATATAAAGCATCATAAGCTTGTTCGATATTTTCAATTGACATGACCTTGTCCACAACCTTTCTAACGTCATTTTAAACAAATTAGAAACGTCTTTCAAGTATCACAAATAAAGACAAATCAAATATTTAAGCGTTTGCATAAATTTTGATTTGCCTTTTTGATGTAGGTCTAATTGTATTCAATAAATCTTATGTCGTAATGTTTGTTTTTTATGATTTTTCTGATAAATAATTAGCCTATTATCTTGATGTTTTTCATGTTGGACGTGATATATTTCCCCATCAACCTCAACATCTAGTTCCGGAATTTTTAATTTATTTGTTTGCTGTAATTTATTATAAATCAACTGATATCTAGCTGCTAATTGTTGTTCTTTTTTGACTTCAACAATGGTCGCAAGCAATAATTTATGGTCATTTTGCCAAAATATCAAACATAATGTGCAATAGCTCATTATTAATAACGTTACTACTAATAAACTAGCGCGTATCTTTTTCCATTTTATAAACATATTGATAAATTTGTCCTCGCTGCATCTCAACTTCCATTAAAATACCATTTTTCTTTTCTTGAAATCGAATATTGTACATACCAAATAACAATGGTTTATACCCTTTTGGTGAACCAAATTCATCTTTACTTTCCACTAATTGATTACTATATTGTCGTAGCATATAATCTTTATCATTAGCTTTAAAATACAATTTTGATTTTTCTACTTGATAATATTTCGCTTCTGACCACATCAAACGATGATCAATTTGCATAGTTGCTGTAACCCATTTAATAAATTGATCATTTTGCATTGTATTATAATAATGAAATAGCTGATTAATAACTCCAAACAATAAAAAACCAACAATTAATGTTACAAATAAATTAATAAGACTTTCGACTAAAGTAAAAGCTAATAATTTAGATTTTGATTTGATGTCCATACTTTTTACCATGATATATAAGCCACACTTCATTATCATTTTGATAAACTGGCACTTGGTCTTGAAATATATTGGCTGTTTCGTATTCATCTCCCATCTTCAATTTGTTATTTAAAGCAATTTCAATCATTACTTCAACTTCATACTTATGCTTTTGTTCTATGAATAAATTAAAACAACTAAAAAAAATTAATAAGCAACTAACTAAAATTAACAAACTCGTCATACTCTCAACTAGAAAAAATGCTTTATTTTTTATTTTGATGTTCATAACGATAATGCCCATAAAATAATTGATACTGAAAAGTATCAGTCCCGTAATTACTATAAAAAGTAAGATTATTCATAAAATTTAACGTTCCATCAGTCCAGTATGTCATCGGACTTTGTTGATAAGTTTTAGTAATTTGCTTAGCAATAGGAAATTGTATTTGGCCATATAAGTCAGTTTGAATTATAAATGAATTTTGTTTTTGACGAATAGATATTGGTTGATGACTTGATATAGCTAATAATTGTGTCCTATCTAGCATATGTTTCATTTGTTCAATGAAAAGTTTATATTCTAAAACTTGTATGTTATCTTTAATGACATAACTACCAAAACTAACGATCAAACTAACAATACTTAACACTATTAATGTTTCCAATAAAGTAAAGGCTCTACTTCCATGGCGGCTTAATTTTATCATTCTCCTTTGCTTCTTTAATTTGTTTATCACTAAGATATCCTTTCAAATCTTCCCATTTTGTTACTTTTTGATTAGGATGTTCATGCCTAAATAAAACCATTTGATTATCAACAACTTGTTGAAAAGCAGCTGTGCCTTTATCATGTGCCCGGTCACTCTGTTTTAATAAATTTGGTACAAAAATCAAAATTAAAACTGTAATAATCACAAGGACAACTAACATTTCAATTAAGGTAAAAGCTTTTTGTTTTTTCATCATTGTATATTATTTAAATTGATAAATCGGCAATAAAATCGAAGCATAAATGCTAACAACTAAAATACCAACAAGTAAAAAAATACATGGTTGCACTAGTTGAAGCCATTTTTCTAATTTAGTTAGCCATTCTTGAAATACTTCTTGACCATAAAAATTAAGTTCTTTTGCTAATTTACCTTTCATTTCTCCTTCCGTAATTAAATAATATAAACCAGGTAAGAAAAAAGGAAATTGTTGAATACTTTGTGCAAAACTAATGCCTAATTTTAATTGTTTTTCCACATCACAAGCTACATATCTTACCCACCATAAATTATTGGGCTGCTGCAAAATATGTACAATTTCTTTTGTTTCAATCCCTAACGATAACAGTTGTGCCCATTCAAAACAGAAATAACTAGTATATGTATAAGCACAATAATTTTTAATAAACGGTATCTTCATTACTATTTGTAATTTTTTTGTCTCATTTTGTTTCTGATACCAATAAAAAATCAATACACAAATACAACTCATAACTAAAAATATTACACTCAAACATGTAAACAATTGATCAAATAAATTCGTTTGCACTCCATTTTCTTCCACTGTAAAATTTTGTAATTGTGGAAATAAAATCAATTTTAAAACTATCATAATTAATCCAAGTAAAGTTAAGAGGAGGAGAGGATATTGGAGTAACTGCTGCAACTTTTTTAAACGTTTTTGCTCTTCAGCCATTTGCTGACTTAAATGCACTAATGTTGGGCCTAAATTACCGTGGAGTTCACTTAACTGAATACTTGCCACAACTTTATGTCCAAAATGAACTTCTTTAAATGCTGAAGCCAAATTATGTCCTGCAGCTAATTGACGCTGCATAATAGTTAAATAATTTTTCGTTGGTACATGCTTATATAATTTAACTAAAAAATTTAAACTCTCTTGAAAAGAAAATCCTTCCTGCAAAAGATCAGCTAATAATTGTAATGTTTTGACTTGTTCATTTCGGGGTAATTTTTTGTTCTTGTTGATAAATCTTTTCAGAGATAAGTCCTTTGACAAAAGCTTGGCGTAAAACATCATTCCATCCTTTCTGATTATGTTGATATTTCATCGTTGTTAAATAAAACCCACAAAAGTTGTCTTGATAATGTGGACAAAATGGCTGACACTCTCCATGACAATATCCACACTGTAATGGTAAAATGCGTTGATATGTTACGCTTTGTAACGTTTGCTCTATATCTAACTTCAGTGCTCCTAAATCTTGTAATCGTAATTTCACAGCTTGTTCATCATCAGCATGCATTGTCGCTAAAATGGTATGTCCTGTTAAAGCTGCACGTACTGCACTTTTAGCTGTATTTGTATCACGAATTTCACCTAAAACAACAATATCCGGCCGATGTCGCAAACACAATTTAATTAAGGTCTCATATGTTAAATTAATTTTTGGTTGTACTTGGAGCTGTAAAAATTGTTCTTCTTCAATTTCAACTGGATCTTCAATCGTAATAATTTGCCTAGTTTTTGGTAAACTCCTGAGCAAATCGTACATTAATGTCGTCTTACCAGAACCAACGGGGCCACAAAATAAATGTAAACCTTTATAGTTAATTAATTTTTGCAACTGTTGTCTGTCAACATTGGCATAATATTTTAAATCTTTGGTCTGACTATAAAGTAATCTAATAACTAAACTTTCATCATTTAAATAATTAGCTACTGTAGATAATCTTAATCGAATCTTCCTATCTGCTATCGAAAACGTCATAGACCCAAGCTGGGCTTTCCGTTTTTCTCCTACATCCATATCTGCTTGATACTTAAAATATAAAATTAATTTTTGGCTGATACTTGGTAACAAACAAAATAACGGACGTTGCACAGAATGAATACGTAAACTCACTTGATATTTATCAGCTTTTGGTAAGACATAAATATCACTAGCTTGCAGTTTAAAACTATATTCAATAATTTGATATGCCAAGTTTTGAATATCAACTTCCATTTTCCTCCCTCCTCATCTTTAATAAACACTTTTTTATAAAATTTGTACTGCGCAAAAAAAAGTTTCAGCATTTAAATGCTGAAACTTTTATAATTCATGATATGCTTGGTAGACTTCCTGTTTTTTCAAATTATTTAATTTAGCAATTTTTTTAATAGCTTCTTTACTTGATAACTGCTCATTATTCATTACATTTTCCACTTGTTCTTTTAGCGGCAATTGTTGATAACTAGCTTCGGCTGGAGATTTTGTTTGTGGAATATTTTCAATGATTAAACACATTTCACCTTTTAAAGTATAATTATCAATTTGGTCTGCTAATTCTTGTAACGAGCCACGTAAATATTCTTCATGTACTTTCGTTAATTCACGTGCTAAACAAACTTGACACTCTGGCTTAAAAATTTGAGCTAATATCCCTAATGTTTTTTTGATTCTATGGGGTGACTCATAAAAAATCATACTCACCTGATGTTGTAAATAAGGTTCAAGCAAATCTTTAACTTCTTTCATCTTCCGTGGTAAAAAACCTAAAAATAAATTAGGTTGCGGTAATAAACCCGAAGCAATTAATGCTGTCAAACCAGCTGTTGGACCTGGTAACGAAATAACATCAATCTCCTCCGCTAAACACGCTACAACTAATTCATGACCAGGATCACTAATCGATGGCATCCCAGCATCACTCACTTGTGCAATCATAGCTCCTTGCCGTAAATGAGCTAATAACTGTGGAATCCGTTCTTTATAATTATGTTCGTGTAAACTAATTTGGCTTGTTGAAATTTCAAAATGATTTAGTAATTTTTGTGTATTCCGCGTATCTTCACTGGCAATTAAATCGGCTTGCTGAAGTATTTTCAACGACCGAACACTTAAATCTTCTAAATTACCAATCGGTGTCGGGACTAAATATAATTTACCAGCATCGCTCTTAAAACTTTGTTGTTTACTTATCATAATTTAACCCATCAATTACATTTAAACAAAACATACATCCATCATTTTGATCTTCAAGCCTTGCACCATACCGTTCTTGACAAACATGATAACCATCGTGGTACAATTTTTCCAATCCAACTTGCGAACGACGCCGCTTCGGTGGAATTTCATTAGTTACTTCTTCTAGCTCCTGTGTTACTTCTTCTAATTCTTGTAATCGATCACGAACATGCTGATTTTCAATTTCCAAGTTTTCCACCACATCAGTCATTTCTTCTTTCATGACACTAACTTGAACTAATAAATTTTGTAAATGTTTTTCAATTTCATTTAAACTTTGAAATAAATCCCGTTTATTCATAACACACCCCAATTTTTTAATCTACTAAGCGTACTTCTAAAGCTGCATAATCGACCGATGTCGCAAATCCATCTAAACGAACTGATACAATTTGTTTTAAAAAATTTAACTGCGTTACTTCGCCATAACCATCTGGTGTTTGGACATAGCTATATAAATCTGGTAAATTTTTTTTATTTTCTTGATAATGTTCATCTTCATACTTCAAACAACACATCAAGCGACCACATAAACCAGAAATTTTACTTGGATTAAGCGATAAATCTTGATTTTTAGCCATTTTAATTGAGACTGGAATAAAATCGCCTAAAAAACTATGACAACAAATCGGTCTGCCGCATGGACCAATTCCGCCCACAAACTTTGCTTCATCACGCGCTCCAACTTGTCTTAGTTCAATACGTGTGTGGAAAATTTTAGCTAAAATTTTGACTAACTCTCGGAAGTCAACACGGTTTTCTGCTGTAAAATTAAAACATAATTTTTGTTTATCAAAACTATATTCTGCATTTAACAACTTCATTTCTAGTTGTTGTTTGCGAACTTGTTTCTTTGTTATTTCTAAAACTTTTACTGCTTCAGATTCATTGTGCTTTTGTTTCGCTAAATCTTCTGCTGTTGCTAGTCGCACAATATATTTATGCACTGCTTCTGCTTCATTATTTGATATATCATGCATCTTGGTCGCTACTAAGCCTAAATACTGATAACCATCGACATCGATTACGACATATTCACCTTTAGCAAAAAACTGATCAGCTAAACAATATTCAATTTTTTTGCGTTGCTCCAGTCGAACACCTACAATTTGTTTCATCATTCCACCTCGCTTGCTTTAGACAATGAATCGCTAGTTGTTCACATATATTTTGTGGATTAACATTAAATTTCAATTTGTATTGCACTTGATCTAAATCACTTAATAAAATTTGACTAGTATAATCAACGTATTGATTTGTTGCGATATATTGTTTAGTTAAAATTAATAAAATATCATATAACAATTGATAATCTTCTTTTTTCTTAAATAATGTAATTAATTTTTGTTGTACAAAAACAAATGCCATTTCATCTCGTTTAATTAACAATTCAAACCATTTTGTACTTATATCCAGCTGCTGTTTGATAACTTCATCATTAGCCATTTGCTCAGCTAACGTCAAATCACTTGTTAAATAGCTCAACAACCTAGCTTGGGCTGCTGATACATTGCGTTCTTGTAATGCTTCAAAAATAGCTTGGGGTTGCTTTCTGGCAAAATACATTGGCTGACAACGAGAAATAATAGTTGGTAACATCGAATCTAAATGCGTTGTCATTAAAATACCATATGTATTAGCTGGTGGTTCTTCCAAAAAGGTTAACAAACGGTTACTAGCATTAGTCGTTAATAAATCCGCATCTTCTAAGCAATAAAACTTAGCTCCACCTTCTGTACTTTGCAAACTAAACTCATCACGTAAAGCTTGAATTTGTTCGACTTTAATATTGTTACCATCTGGTTTGATAAATATCACATCAGGATGATTATCATCTTGAATGCGGACACAATTTTTACATTGTCCACATGGATTACCATCTTGTAAATTAGTACAAAAAATACGTTTCGCTAACCACTTAGCTGTCTCACGCTTTCCAGTCCCACGTTCCCCAACAAATAAATATGCATGAGCTAGCTGATTTTGTTGAATTATTTGTTGTAACAATTGTTTTGGTTGTTGTACTTTCAAGATTACTCACCTTTTTATCTCATAGGAAACAATTCAGGATATTTTTGCCAAATAATATTAAAACAATCATCAATCACCTTTTCAATAGCTTGTTTACCATCAATTTTGACAATACGTTCTGGATTTTGCCGCCATAAATCTAAATACGCATGTCGGACACGTTGTTGAAACTCAATGCCCACATTTTCAATACGATCCAGTACTGGACTTGCTTGATGCACTCGTTGCATTCCTGTTTCTGCATCAATATCAATATATAAAGTCAAATCAGGTAGCACTTTTTCTGTAGCAAATTCATTAATAGCTAAAACTTCATCGACACCAATACCACGCGCTCGGCCTTGATAAGCTAATGAACTATCAATAAAGCGATCACAAATCACCATTTTACCTACCTCAAGTGATGGTTTAATTTTTTCCACAAAATGTTGGCGCCGTGACGCAGCGTATAATAATGCTTCAGTTCGATCATCCATTAACACATTATCTGGATTTAAAATAACTTTACGAATATCTTCAGCAATAGGAATCCCACCTGGTTCACGTGTTTCAACAATATCGCATTGTACAACATCGCGTAATCGTGGTACTAAAGCTTCGATAACTGAAGTTTTACCTGCTCCATCTGGACCTTCAATCGTGATAAAATATCCCTTCATTTCGTTTCTCCTTGCCAGTTCTTCTTCTTTATTTTATCGAAATATAAAAAGACTGTCCATGTACTTACTTAAATTTCTTGTCGACCTTGAACAGCTTTGAATAAAGTCATTTCATCTGTATATTCGATATCACTACCAATCGATAAACCATAAGCTAACCGTGTCACTTTAATACCTGCGGGTTTTAAAAGCCTTGCAATATACATAGCTGTTGCTTCTCCTTCGGTATTAGGATTCGTTGCAATAATTACTTCTTTAATGTCGGAATTTTGCTGCAATCTTTTGACTAAACTAGCTAAATTAATATCATCAACTCCTGTCCCATCCATCGGTGATAGCACACCATGTAAAACGTGATATAATCCGCGATATTCTTTCATTTTTTCCATCGCCATAACATCTTGTAAATTTTCGACCACTAAAATCGTTGTTTGATCACGCGTTTTATCTAAACAAATTTCACATTCTTTTTGATCTGTAATATTGCCACAAACAGGACAAAAGTGCAAATCTCGCTTCACACTTTGCAAACTTTCGGCAAAATCTTTCACATCTTCTGCTTCCATATCCATTACATGAAAAGCCATCCGTGTTGCTGTTTTTTGTCCTACACTTGGTAACTTCATAAAACTATCAATTAATTTAGCAATTGGTTTTGGATATTCCATTTCATTGCTCCTTTCATTAAAGAAGCTGAGACAAATAATTATGCCTCAGCTAACACGTCATCTTAAAAAGGTAAATTTAAACCATTTGTATACTTACTCATTGTACTTGCAAAGTCTTGATCAATCATGCGTAGTGCTTGATCCATTGTGTTAATGATTAAATCTTGTATCATTTCTTTATCTTCGGGATTTAAAATTGATTCATCAATTTGTAAATCTTTAATTCGGCGGTCCCCCGTCATCTCAATTGTCACCAATTTTTCATTTGATGAAACTGTATAAACTTTATTGTTCAAAGCTTGTTGTTCTTGCTCTAAACTTTTTTGCATTGATTGCATTTGTCCTAGCATTTTATTTAAATCCATGTTATCACCTAATCATCTAAAATTTCGATATTATTTTGATATGTTTCCTTAGCTGCGTTCACAGCTTGCATAAATTGTTCTTCATCTTTATCAACATTTTGTTTTTGCTGTGATTGTTCTAAGTGATTTGCTGCTGTCATTTGTTCTTTTCGTCTAGATAAAAAATCACTCCGAATTTTACTCCACTCTCGATCTAAAACAAATTCAATCTGTACATCACGCTGTAAAATACGTTGAATAGCTTGTCGTAAATTCTGTAATAATTCTTGATCATTGACGATACGTCTCGCAAAAACATCTACTTGTGCTGATAAAACTAAACCGTTTTGACTAGCTGCCACTGGTTTGGTATGTGTCGGTTGGAGCAGCGCCCGTTGATAGTCATTTAAAATATTTAAAATTTCAGACCATGCTTCTTTAATTTCTTCTAAATATTCACGCTGAGCTGCCAATAATATTTGTTCCACTTGTTCATAATTAATTTTAAATTGTGGCACTTCTACTTGTGGCTTAGCATTTACTTGTCCAGCTTGACTAGTATTTTGAGTTAACATTTGAATTTGTTGCTCAAGCTGCTGTACTTTTTGCTGTAATTGCATAATCACTTCTTGATTTGCTAAATCTGGTACATTGCCTGTATTTGTTGACGCAGTCATTTCTAATTTAGTTAATTTAATCGTCATCACTTCTAAATAAATGACTTGATTTTGACTATTTTTCATTTCCTCTTGCATTGTAAACAACAAATTAATCATTTGATTAACGAATTCACCTGATAAATTTTGTTTCAATTGCGAAAACTCTGCCAAAATACTATCATTAGCAGGCATAATATTTGCTTCGATATATAATAAAAAATCACGCAAATAACTAATTAAATTATCTACAATGCGCGTCGGTTCTTTACCTGAGGCCAAAATTTCATTTAGTACATTTAAAGCATTTGGTACATCTTGTTGAATGCATGCTACTAAGTAATTAAACATCATTTCAGTAGTTAAACTACCTGTGATTGAAAGTGTAGCTGCTAAAGTCACTTCTTCATCACTACTAAAAGCAATAATTTGATCTAAAATACTTAAAGCATCGCGCATGCCACCCTCAGCAATTTGTGCGACAACTTTTAATGCACTCTCTTCATACTTAATATTTAAATCATCTAAAATATGTGCTAAGTGCGCTACAATCTTTGTATCGGCAATACGTTTAAAATCAAAACGCTGCGTTCTGGAAATAATAGTAGCTGGAATTTTGTGCGGTTCAGTTGTTGCTAAAATAAAAATAACATTATGTGGTGGCTCTTCTAATGTTTTTAAAAGGGCATTAAATGCCCCTTTAGATAACATATGAACTTCATCAATAATATATACTTTATATTTAGCTACAGTTGGAGCATATTTTGCCTTATCCCTAATTTCTCGAATCTCTTCTACCCCATTATTACTGGCAGCATCAATTTCGATGACATCATTTAACTTACCTTCAGTAATATCTCGACAAATATCGCATTTATTACATGGTTCGCCATTGTGCTGATGTGGACAGTTAATGGCTTTAGCAAAAATTTTAGCACAACTTGTCTTCCCTGTACCGCGTGGACCATTAAATAAATAAGCATGTGAAATTTTATTTTGACTAATAGCATTTTTTAACGTCGTTGTAATAGCTTCTTGTCCTACAACATCATCAAAAGTTTGCGAACGATATTTACGATACAAGGCTTGATAAGGCATAAAAATCTCCTTTAGCTAAATTATTTTTCTTCGCGAACAATATAAATTGGACGTTTTTTCGTTTCTTTAAAGATTTTTGCAATATATTTACCAGCAATACCTAAGCAGAATAATTGTAAACCACCAATTAATAAAATAATACATACAAGTGATGGCCAGCCTGATGCACTATCATGTCCAACAAATGTCGCTACTAATGTCCAAATTAAACCTGCAAAAGCACCAATACATGAAAATAGACCAACAAATGTCGCAATGCTTAATGGTGTTTCTGAGAAGTTTACAATTCCTTCGATTGAGTATTTAAATAAGCTCCAGAATGACCATGAAGTTTCACCTGCAACGCGCTCAACGTTTTCATATGGTAAATATTTTGTATTAAAGCCAACCCAACTAAAAATACCTTTTGAGAAACGGTTAACTTCTGTTAATTCTAAAATAGCATCTACCATTTGACGACGCATCATACGATAATCGCGCACACCGTCTAACATTTCTGTATCAGAAATTTTATTAATTAATTTATAAAACATATTTGAAAAGAAGCTGCGAATTGGTGGCTCACCTTTACGGTCTGTTCGGCGAGTACCGACAGCATCATATTCAGGATCGTTTTCTAAAATATCAACCATATCAACTAACATTGCTGGTGGATCTTGTAAATCAGCATCCATTACAACAACATAATCACCCGTTGCTTTTTGTAAACCAGCGTATAAAGCTGACTCTTTACCGAAATTACGTGAAAATGAAACATAGTGTACTTGTTTTGGATCACGTGCTTGTAAATCGCGTAATTTAGCTAAAGTTTGGTCTTTTGAACCATCATTAACAAATAAATATTCTAATTCAATTGCATCAGCAATTTGTGGTTTAATTTCTTCTACAGCCTGATAAAATAACTCGACTGTTTCTTCCTCGTTATAACATGGTACGACAATTGATAATGTTTTCATTCTTAATTATTCTCCTTTTTCATCCTCAATCCATAAATCTTTAAATAATCCATAAATAAATTGTTCAGAGTCAAATGGTGCTAAATCATCCATTTTTTCTCCTAAGCCAACATACTTAACTGGAATTTTTAGTTCGTTACGAATCGCAAGTACGATTCCGCCTTTAGCAGTCCCGTCTAATTTTGTTAAGACGATTCCAGTTACATCTGTTGTCTCATTAAATTTTTGTGCTTGGACAAGCGCATTTTGACCTGTCGTCGCATCAATTACTAATAGCACTTCATGTGGTGCTTCTGGTAATTCTTTTTGAATAACACGTTTAATTTTATTTAACTCGCGCATCAAATGTTCTTTATTTTGTAATCTCCCTGCTGTATCTACCAATAAAATATCAGCTTGTTCTTTCTTAGCTTGCTGTACCGCATCATACACAACAGCTGCGGGATCGCCACCTTCTTGACCAGCAACGACTTCAACTTCACTTCTTTCTCCCCATTTAATCAGTTGATTAATCGCACCAGCTCGGAAAGTATCAGCAGCAGCTAAAATGACTTTTTTTCCTTCTTCTTTAAATTGGTGAGCCATTTTACCAATTGTAGTTGTTTTTCCTGCGCCATTCACCCCAACAAATAAAATCACAGTTGTTCCTTCTGTTTGTAAATTTAAATGTTGACGAGCTTCGACACTGTCATCCATTTCATAAATTTCTACTAATTTTTCTATGACTGTATTTTGAACATCACGTGGCTTTTTCACATTTTTTAATTTAACTTCTTGTTTTAACTCTTCGATTAATTGTAAAGAAGTTTCTAAACCAACGTCTGACATAATTAAAGCTTCTTCTAACTCATCGAAGAAATCTTCATCAATATGACGAAAATTAGCAAATAATTCATTTAAACGCTCTCCAAATGTTTTTCGAGTTTTCGCCAATCCTTTATCATATTTTTCAGCTTCTGGTTTATCTTGAATCAAGTCATCATCAGTAGTTTCTTCATCAGATGTTTTATCAGCTGTTTGTTCAGCTACATCTTCAATTTCTTCAACAGTAGTAGCTTCTAAAGATTCCGTATTTGGCACATCATCTTCAATGATGGCTACTTTATCTTCACTATGTTGTGTCTCTTCATCTGACGAAACAATTTCTGGCTCTATTGTCTCCTCCACTTGAGCCACATTAGCTTCTGTTTCCTCTGAAATAACATCATCTTCAGACTCATCCGTATCATCAGTCGCTAAATCCGTTACTTCTACTGTCGATTCTTGTTCTGGATTTTCGAACTCATCTGCCGCTTCTGAAGCAATGCCATCTTCAGCGAAAGTGTCTACTTCTGTCTGATCACTGTTTGCTTCTCTTTCAGATGATTCTTCTACAACTGCTTGTTCATTGGCAGTTTGATCTATTTCACTATTAGCTTCTTCCGTATCACTTACTTGTGCTACTTCTTCAGCTGGCTTTTCTTCTTGTGTTTTGTCATGTTTAAAGGCTTTTTTCAAACGATCAAAAAGACCCATTTACTTCACCTCACATTTATACTATCAATAATTAATATATCATTTATTAACTTATTTGTGCAGTCCTTTTTTATTCTTTTAATGTTTCAGCTACTGTTTCCATTTTGACAGAAACTAAATTTGAAACACCTGATTCTTGCATTGTCACTCCGTATAAAACTTTAGCCGCCTCCATTGTACCTTTACGGTGAGTTATCACAATAAATTGTGTTTGCTCATCTAAATCTCGCAAATATTGACCAAAACGATAAACATTTGCTTCATCTAAAGCAGCTTCCACTTCATCTAAAATACAAAACGGCACTGGTTTTACTTGAATCATAGCAAATAAAAGCGTAATAGCTGTTAACGCTTTTTCTCCACCCGAAAGTAAACTTAAGCGCTGTAATTTTTTCCCTGGTGGTTGAGCTTCGATTTCAATTCCTGTATTTAATAAATCAGTTTCATCTGTTAATTTCAAAGCCGCATTTCCACCACCAAAAATTTGTGGAAATAATAAACTAAATTTATCAGCAATCGCATCAAACGTCGCTTTAAACTTATCTTTGACTTTTTGATCCATTTCAGACATTGTACTTAAAAGTTGTTGTTTAGCAGATAATAAATCATCACGCTGTGTCTTAATGAAAGTATAACGTTCATTTAATTCTTCGTATTGTTCCAGTGCTCCTAAATTGACATGGCCTAATGCTTTAATTTCATTGCGCCATGTTTTTAATTGTAAATCAGCTTCCGCTAGTGAAATTGTCAATGGCTGAGCTTGCTCTTTGGCTTTTTCAAATGTCATTTGATATTCCATTTGTAAATAAGCCAATTTTTGATCAAGTTGATCTGCAATTTTTTCATACTGCATGTGCTGTTTTTGATATTGCGCTTTATCTTCATTTAGCGTCGTTAATAAACTTTGCCATTTTTGTTCTTCAGCTGTCACTTGCGTACTCAAGGCTTCTTTTTGCTCCTTGAAGTGTTGGACGTCTTGAGATAACTGCTGCTTGATTTGTCCTAGTTCTGCTAACTTACTATCCAATTGAGCAATTTCATCTGTCGATAACTCTTGCTCCATCACTTCGATTTGAGCTTGCCATTTCGTAATTTTACTTTCAGACAATTCTTTTTGCTCGATCAGTTCCGCTAAATTCGTTTGCCGTTCTTTGATGTTTTCGGCATATAGCTGCAATTTCGTTTCTTGCTCACTTACCGTTTGTAATAAACGCTCTTTTTGTTGTTGCTGTTCTTCTTTTGTTTTACTAAAATTGCTTAATGTTTGTTTCAACTTAGTTATTTCTTGCTCTAACCATGTTTCCTGATCCGCTAAAGTCGCCATTTTTTCGTCATATTGCGCAAAAAAAGTTTGGCTTGAAACCCCTTCTTTTTCGACTAATTGATATTCTTTAGCTAATTGTTTTAACTGTTGCTCTTTAACTAAGAAGATTTTTTCTTGATTTTGTAAGTCAATACGTACATCTTGATAATGTTTTTGCATTTCTTGCAACTGTGTATCGATTGCTTCCACTTCTGCTTCTTTTTGTAATTGCTTGCGTTGTAAATTCGCCACTTGTTCCTGCATCGTTGGTAATTTAGCTTTCAATTCTTGCAATTCAGCTTGTTGGTGTAACAAACTATTACTTTGTTTATTTTGTCCACCTGTCATTGCACCACCCGTCCGAATAATTTCACCATCTAAAGTTACAACTTTGTATTGATAATTAACTTGACGACTAATTTGATTAGCATGATCTAAATTATCTACTACAATGACTTGGCCAAGAAGTGAATTAACAATCTGCTGAAACTCGACATCAGCCGTTACAAGTTGACTACCAATCCCGACAAAACCTGTCATATTACGTAAATCAGCTATTACATTTTCTGCTAAAAGACGCCCTTTTATAATATTCAAAGGTAAAAAAGTTGCTTTACCATTTTTCGTTTGTTTTAAATATTTGATAGCTGCTGCTGCATTTTGTTCGTTATCCACGATAATATTTTGCATAGCTGAACCAATAGCCACCTCAATTGCTTGAGCATATTGACTTTCCATTTGTAAACATTCAGCCACTGCACCTTTAATACCTGCTAATTGTTGTTTAGCTTGTAAAACTGCACGTACACCTTGATAAAAGCCATGATAATTTTCTTGTAAACTTTTTAAACTTTGATATTTGGCTTGGACTTGCTGATACAAAGCTTGCCCTTTTTGGACTTGTTCTTGTCTTTTTTGGACTTGTTCTTGCTCGTATACTTTCGTCGTTTCCAGCTCCGTTATTTGCTTTTCATAACGCGTTACTTGCTTTTGTAATTCAGCCAGCACCTTTTGCAAATCAGCTACATCTTTTTCTAACTGCAAGTAATCTTCTTTAACAGTCTCTTCTTGTTGATTATTACGCCGTGATTTTGCTTCCTCTTGCTGATATTGCTGTTGCAATTGTTGCTTTTCATTACGTAAATGAGCTTGCTTTTGCATATATTCAAAATATTGATTTTGTAAATCTTCCTCATTCAACGTCTCATCTTGATCAAACGCCTGCAATTTTTTCTTAGCTGCCTGGACTATCGTTTTAACTTCAGCTAACTCTATTTCTAAATCATGAATTTTCGTTTTACTTTGAGCAATTTTAGCGACAAGTTCCGTTTTGCGACCAGTTTCTTCTAAAATAGCCAATTTCAAATCTTGTTTTGTTTGTGCCGTTTGATTTTTTCGCTCTGTCGCGACTTGTTGCAATGCTTGTTTTTGCTCGTATTCTTCAATGATTTGCACTTGCTGAGCTTGTGCCTGATCTAATTGCTGCTCGACTCGCTGCAATTTTTGTTGCTGACTTTCTAGCTGGGCCTTAAGTACTGTAGTCTCTTGTTCCAAACTATGAATTGTTTGTTTTTTTACCTGTAATGTTTGTGCTAACTGATCATAGTTATCTTTATTCTGACTAATTAATTGCACTTGCGTTGCTAAATCTAGATTTTGATACTTCGTCGTTAACTCTTGATATTTAACCGCTGTAGCGACTTGTTCTTTTAAAGGTTCGACTTGTTTTTCTAACTCATAAATAATGTCTTCTAAACGTTCTAAATTTTCTTCCGTTTCGTTGAGCTTAGTATACGCTTGGGCTTTACGTTGTTTATATTTCAAGACTCCTGCTGTTTCTTCAAATAACATTCGGCGATTTTCCGGTTTATCATCAAAAATAGCCTCAACTTTACCTTGCGAAATAATCGAAAACGAATTTTTACCTAATCCAGAGTCTAAAAACAACTCAACAATATCTTTAAGACGGCATTGCTTTTTATTAATGGCATAATAACTGTCGCCTGTGCGTGTCAAACGACGCATGACACTAACTTCATCATATTCAAGCGGCAACATACGATCACTATTATCAAGGACAATGGTCACCTCACATACATTCATAGGACGCCGTTTTTCTGTCCCTGTAAAAATCACGTCATACATTTTATCACCGCGTAAATTTTTAGCTGATTGTTCACCTAAAACCCAACGAATCGCTTCCGTCACATTACTTTTACCACTACCATTAGGACCAACAATAGCTGTCAAACCTTGTTCAAAATCAATCGTCGTCCGGTCAGCAAAAGACTTAAAACCACTCATCTCAATTCGTTTTAAATACACGTCTGCTTCTCCTATTTTTCAAACTTTTTAATTGCTTGTTTTGCTGCCTCTTGTTCGGCACTTTTTTTACTGCGTCCTTGACCTGCACCAATTTTGTCACCATTAACATAAACTTCCACAGAAAACAATTTATCGTGGGCTGGGCCTTCTTCTTTAATTAATTTATATTGAATTTGGACTTGCCCATTTTGTTGCAATAGTTCTTGTAAATAAGTTTTATGATCCAAAATCAGTGAAAAATCGCCTTTTTCCACTTTCGAAAACATCACAATATCCAGAAAACGTGTTACTTGCTCTAGACCTTGGTCTAAATATAATGCTCCTAAAAAAGCCTCAAACAAGTCACATAGTAATGAAGAACGTTCACGTGCATTTGATTTTTCTTCACCACGACCAAGTAGAATATAATCGTCAAAATGACACTCTTTTGCAAAATTAGCTAAACTGTCTTCACGGACAAGTGCTGAACGGAATTTAGTTAATTTACCTTCTGACATATTGGGATATTTACGAAATAAATAGTTTGATGATACTAATTCTAAAACGGCATCGCCTAAAAATTCTAATCGTTCATTATCCTCTAATATCAGATCTTTTTTCTCGTTACTATATGAAGAATGCGTAAAAGCTCTCCACAACAATTCAAGATTGTTAAATTCAATTTGATATTGTTCTTTTAATAACTCTTCTAAACGCAATTCCATTTCCTCCTTTAAATATTTTTCACTATCTATATTATTATATCGCTTTTAGGCAAAAAAATATATCGCTTTTCAATGAAAATAACCTCTAGGAAGAATCCTAGAAGTTAAAACTAAATAAATAAAAAAACTCAGCTAGTCATTTCTAGCTGAGCTGTATCATCTATCTTTATTTTGTAATGTAATCTAGTGCTTCGCCAACTGTTTGGATCTTTTCCATATCTTCATCTGCAATTTCCACATCAAAAGCACTTTCCAACTCTAGTACAAATTCCATCATACTAATTGAATCTGCACCTAAATCATTACGGAAGTTTAACGCTTCAGTAATTTGATCTTTATTTAATGAAAATGTTTCACTCATAATTTCTTGCAATTTTGCCATTGCTTCGGTTCTTGTCATTAAAAACACCCCTTAGACTTATTATTTGTCCACTATTTTACTCGATTATTCATAATTATTCAACTGACATATCTTCTAATTCAGCTATTACTTCACTAATGACTTGACCTTCAATCATTGTCTTAATTTGTTCGATACATGCTACAATGGTCTCTGGTTTTGAAGAGCCATGACTTTTCACGACTGGTGCTTTGACCCCCATCAAAATAGCTCCATTATGTGACGTATAATCCATCTTCGCTGCTACTTTTTTAAAAACTGGTTTCAAACATAAAGCTCCTAGTTTACTTAACAAACTACCCTCTTTAATATTTTGTTTTAAAAGTTTTAAAATCGCAAGGGCAGCACCTTCTGTACTTTTCAAGACAGCATTACCAGTAAATCCATCGGCTACCACGACATCTGCTTGACCATATAGTAAATCACGTGCTTCTAAATTACCAATAAAATTAATATGTTGATTTTGTTCCAACAATTGATAAGCTGCTTTTGTGACATCATTGCCTTTTGTAGCTTCTGTCCCGTTATTTAAAAGTGCCACTCGTGGTTTTTCGACACCACGGACTTTTTGAGCATAAATACTACCTAATAGCGCATAATGATTTAAAAATTCCGCTTTACTATCTGATGTCGCTCCTAAATCAAGAAAATCAGTCCCTAAATCATCCTGAACAGATGGTAAAGTCGTCATTAAACCTGGACGTTCAATCCCCTTAATCCGACCAATATATAATAAACCAGCTGCCAGTAAAGCTCCTGTATTACCTGCAGATAGTAAAGCATCTGCTGTGCCTTCTTTAACCGCTCTAGCAGCTAAGACAAGCGATGAATTTTTTTTACTCCGCACAGCTTTAACTGGTGAATCTTCAAATGTAATTTCTTCAGTAGTATGAATAATTTCCACTTCTTTTGGTTGTTCTGGCATATATTTTTTAATTTGTACTTCATCACCATATAACATATAGTGCACATCTGGATATTTTTGCACAGCAGCTAACACACCTTGCACAATTACTTCAGGTGCATTATCGCCACCCATTGCATCAATTGCAATTTTTATCATTTAATCTAAGCTCCTTTACTCTACTTCGCGTTGTGTTGCTTGCAACTCTGCAACCATTTTTTGATTTTCAGGCTGCGCTTGATAATTATTTTGAACAAGCCACACCGCATCTTGTCTAGCACTTTCTAAAATAGGATAATCATCAATAATGTCCCCTATTTTAAATTGGGGCACTCCTGACTGCCGATGTCCAAAAAACTCACCTGGACCACGCATTTCTAAATCTTTTTGACTTAACACAAACCCATCTGTCGTCTGTGTCATAATTTGCATCCGTTGTTCACCAACTTCATTTTTGGGACTAGCAATCAAATAACAATATGATTGTAACTGCCCTCGTCCAACACGCCCTCTCAACTGATGGAGTTGCGCTAAACCAAAGCGATCGGCATCCATAATTAACATTAACGTAGCATTAGGTACATTGACGCCTACTTCAATCACTGTTGTTGAGACCAAAATTTGTAATTCATTTTGCTGAAACGCATGCATTAAAACTTCTTTTTCGGCTGCTTTCATTTTACCATGTAATAAGCCAACATGATAATTAGGTTCATAATAAGCTTGTAATTCTTCATATAGTTGTTCTGCATTTTGGGCATCAATAGCTTCCGACTCTTCAATCAAAGGACAAATAACATACATTTGTTGACCTGTCGCTAAAATCTTTTTCGACCACTCCAGCAACATTTCCAGTTGTTGTTTTTTTAGCCAACGTGTTTGAATCGGCAGACGTCCTTTAGGCATTTCTTTAATCATCGAAACATCCATTTCCCCATAAGCGGTAATCGCTAATGTCCTTGGAATTGGTGTCGCGGTCATCATTAAAACATCGACATTTAAGCCTTTATCTTTCAAAGCTTTTCGCTGTTTCACGCCAAATCGATGTTGTTCATCAATCACAATTAATCCTAAATCGTTAAATTCAACATTATCTTGAATAAGCGCATGTGTCCCAATTAAAATATCTAAACTGCCATTAGCTAATTTTTCTGCAATTTCTGTACGTACACTTTTTTTCGTCGAACCTGTTAATAACGCAATTTCAACATCTACATCTGCAAATAAATCAACTAAACTTTGATAATGTTGTTCAGCTAAAATTTCAGTAGGAACCATCAAAGCAGCCTGTTTATGAGCCGTTGTCACAGCATACATCACAAGAGCGGCCACAATCGTTTTCCCACTCCCAACATCCCCTTGGAGCAGACGATTCATCGGTACATTAAGTAATAAATCATGACAAATCTCATTTGTTACTTTTTTCTGGTCAGCTGTTAATTCAAAAGGTAATTTTTGAATAACGGCTTTTAATTTTTGATTATCGTATTTAATGCTTTGCCCATGAATAGCTTGTTTTTTTTGTTGCCGTAAATTTTGCATTTGTAATTCAAATAATAAAAATTCTTCATACGTTAATCGCGCACGAGCTTTTTTATAACTAGCTAAATCCGTGGGAAAATGCATTTGCCAAATAGCTTGCGGCCGAGCGACTAATTGGTATTTTTGTACTAAGTTAGCAGGCAATATTTCTTCTAGTAAATCCCCATACTCATCTAAAGCTATTTTGATTAATTTAACTAATGTACTTTGACGTATTTGTTTATTCACGTGATAAACCGGTTTGAGTGAGCTCTCATTTTCATTTTTAGTCGCAATAATTTTCATCCCTGATAAGCGCTTGCGTTTGGCGTCATACCGGCCGTATACTGCAATCTCTTGATCGACTTTAATTTTATTTTTCAAATATGGTTGATTAAAAAAACGAACATCGAGTACAGCATCATCGATTTTCATCCGAAAAGAAACTTGATTTTTTTTAAACCCAAAATAATTCGAAACGGCAGGTGTTACCACATATCCTTTTAAAACAACCTTTTCTTGGTCTTTCAGCTCATGTAATGGACGTTCAGCAATATCTTCATAACGAAACGGATAATATGTTAATAAATCATAGACCGTCTCAATACCTAAACTAGCTAAACTGCTTTGTGTTTTCGGTCCAACTGATGGTAGTTGCAAGACACTATCTACTAGTTGTCTCATTTATTAACCTCCCAAATGTAACAAAAGACCGTGAAATTCACGGTCCTTTTATTATTAATTATTCGACAGAAAATAAATACGGATAAACAGGTTGATCACCTTGGTGAATTTCTACTTCTAATTCGTCATCAAAATTGCTAATTTCTTCAGCAATCTTATTAGCTTCTTCCATATGACCATCTTGACCAACTAAAATCGTAATAATTTCGCTATCGTCATCAATCATTTCTTTTAATGTTTCAATCACTGTTGTGAATAAATCTGGATTTGCTTTCACAATGCTATTATCAATCATCCCTAGATAATCGCCTTCATGAATTTCTAAGCCATCAATTGTTGTATCACGAACGGCTGTTGTTACTTGTCCACTCTTCACATCAGCTAACATATTTGTCATTGCTTCTTTATTTTCTTCTAGTGATAATGTTTCTGAAAAACCTAACATTGCTGTCATACCTTGAGCAATTGTTTTTGAAGGAATCACAACAGCTGGAATATCACTTGCTTGAGCTGCTTGTTCAGCAGCCATAAAGATATTTTTATTATTAGGTAAAATAATTACATTATCTGCATTTGCTTCTTCAATCGCTTTTAAAATATCTTCCGTACTTGGATTCATTGTTTGACCGCCGTTAATCACACTACGACAACCTAAACTACGGAATAATTCTTGGATACCTGCTCCTGCTGCAACAGTTACGATACTAAATTTAGCATGTGGTAACTCTGCTTTTGGTTGTTCATCTTGTTCTAAAATTGTCTCATGCTGTAAACGCATATTGTCCACTTTAACTTTAATTAATGAACCAAATAGTAAACCATAACGTAGAACTTCGTTTGGTTGTTCTGTATGTACATGCACTTTAATAATTTCATCATCAGCAACAACAAGTAATGAATCACCAATTTCACTTAAATGGGCACGGAAAGTGTCATAATCAAATTGCTCTTGGACAGTTGGTCCTTCACCAATTTTAACCATAATTTCTGTACAATATCCGTACTTAATATCTTCTGTTGCTAATTGACCTTGCACAGAGCGATGATGTTCCGCATTTACCATTTCATCCATTTCAGCAGTCGTTGGGACATGTTCAGGTAAATCTAACTCTTTACCTGTCAAACCACTTAAGAAGCCTTCATATACAAAAGTTAGACCTTGACCACCACTATCAACAACGCCTACTTCTTTTAAAACAGGTAACATTTCTTGTGTTTGTGCTAATGCTTTTTTGGCACCATCTAATACTGCTGTCATTACGATTTCGGCATCATCCATTTGTTCAGCTTTTTGTACACCTGTCTCAGCTGCGACACGCGCAACTGTTAAAATCGTCCCTTCGACAGGTTTCATCACGGCTTTATAAGCAACTTCAACACCGTGCGTAAAAGCTTCTGCTAAATCTTTACCTGTTAAAACTTCTTTACCTTCTACACTTTTTGCAAAACCACGGAATAACTGAGATAAAATAACACCTGAATTACCACGGGCACCCATTAATAACCCTTTAGCTAAAGTACCTGCCACTTCTCCAACATGATTTGACGCACTTTCACTAACTGCTTTGGCACCACTTGTCATTGTTAAGTTCATATTAATTCCTGTATCACCATCTGGCACAGGAAATACATTTAATGAATTGACATATTCTGCATTATGATCTAAACAATTAGCACCCGCTTGCACCATTGCTTTAAATAGACCACTATCAATTGTTTTAATTGACACTTTTAATATCCTCCAATAATTTTCTTACTCAGGTAACACACGTACGCCTTGGACAAAGACGTTGACAGCATTAGCGTTAATTCCAAGTATATTATTTAAATTATATTTAACAGAATCTTGTACATTACGTGATACTTCTGAAATTTTTGTACCATAGCCTACAACAATGTAGACATCAACTGCTACGCCATTTTCTTCTTGACGAACAATGACACCTTTCGAATAATTTTCTTTACGTAAAATATCATTGATATTATCACGCAGTTGATTTTTACTTGCCATGCCAACAACACCAAAATTTTCCGTTGCTGCACCACCGACAACTGTTGCAATAACATCATTTTCGATTTCAATCATTCCTGCTTTGGTATTCATTTTCACAGTCATTGATTCTGCCTCCTTTGATCAAAAGCCTTTTTTTACTACTCAATTTTAGCATATTGACCACTTGTTTTAAAGTAATACTTCATTTATTAATATTTAATATAACTTGTATTTTCTCTTTATTCACTAAAGTTGTAGTTTTGGCAAGTTTTTTAAATAGCCATAGTCTACACCATTCAATAGCTGCACAACTAATAAAGATTAATGTCACAATTAATAATACATGCCAAACAAATGATCCAAAACTATATTTTGCAAATAAATTAGGAATATTAAACCATTCATACCATAATTTTTGTCGAATAAAAGGATGGTCATGAATCAAATAAATACCAAACGTTGTTAAAGCTAAATTATTAATTGTTGGACTAAATTGTAAATTAATATGTTTAAAGATTACAAATAAACTAACAGCAAGTAATGTCACCGTAATGCTACTTGTATTATTTAAAGCTTCACTACGCTCTAAATAAAGCATATTACTTGTTCGGTAACTAATATAGCCAAGTAAACTAGCCTGACCTAAATTCAGAGCTAATGTACTAATAAAAGTCAGCCATGCAATTTTACGTTCTTTATGCGCATTTTTAAAAGTATATTTGCGGAAATATGCGCCTATAACATAAAACATGACAAATAACAGTAAATTATCAATATCTGAATCACTAATTGCATTGTAATTACGGAAAAAAGTTGGATAAATTGAACCTAAACTAAGTAAAATAATAACTAATTTCGAATATTGTTGTTTTGTTAATTGATTTAACAATAAATTTAAATATGGCATAACAACATATAACAACACATAAACTGTCGCAAACCACCATAAATTAGTTAAAACTGGTAAAATTGCTTGCACTCCGTTATTCCAATTTAGCACAACCCAATGTCTACTTAAAGCTAATGCTAAAATTAAGGTCGAATAAAAAAATAATTGTAACCATAAATTTTTTAATCGTTTACGTGATTTAGCTGGTGAGTATTGTGAATTAATCATAAAATACCCTGTAATCATCACAAAAATACCAACTGACACTTTCCCAAATAATGCTAATTGCGTAATTTCAATTCTTTTAACAATTGATTGTGCTTGTAAAACTCCCGATAAAATTAGGCCATGCATGACCGAATGATGCAAAATAATTAAAAACATTGCGATAATTCGCAATAATTCAAAATTTGATTGTCGCTTCTTCGCTACCATAAAATAACTCCATTTCCTAAATAGTCATACTTTTATGATACAAAAAAACTCTGCTTAAACAAAGCAGAGTTGAATAATTATTTAAGTAAATCTAATGCTAGTGCAAAATTACCGACTGTTGCTGAACCATTATTTTCAATACTTGGACGTCTTAAATAAGCGTCTAAATCATCAATTTCAACATAATCATTCATCATACTAGCAAATTCTGTTTTTATTTTGTTTAATAATTCGTCCCCTACAACACTACCGCCAAAAACAATTTTTTCTGGTCGAATCATCAAGGTTGTTTGCATAACAGCTTGAGCTAAATAATAAGCTAAAATATCCCATGTTGGATGATCTAAAGAAACTGTCTCCCCTTTTTGATTTAAGCGCGCTTCAAAAGTCGGCCCTGCAACCAGGCCTTCTAAGCAATCACCATGAAATGGACAAATACCATCAAAATGGACATCTTTTGGATGACGTTTGACAAAGACATGACCCATTTCTGGATGCCCTGCACCACCTAAAAATTCTCCGTTAATGACAGCACCGCCGCCAACACCTGTCCCTACAGTGTAATAAACTAATGAATTAAGATTTCCCCCTGCTTTGACAGCCATAACATATTCTCCGTAAGCTGAACCATTAACATCTGTTGTCCAAGCCATTGGAATATCAAAATATTTTTTCAAATAACCAATCACATCAGTATCTTTCCAATTTGCCTTTGGTGTATTTGTAATATAACCATATTTTTCGCTATTAGGATTAATTTCAATCGGGCCAAATGAGGCGACACCTAAAGCTCCGATTTCAAATTTTTGCAAATAAGCAACTACTTTACTTAATGTTTCTGCTGGTGTAGTCGTCGGAATGACTATTTGATCAATAATTTGAAAATTTTCATCTCCAACTGCACAAACAAATTTTGTCCCACCTGCTTCAATACTACCAAGTAACATGACTTAACTCCTCACTTTTGAAAACGATTTCTTTTATCATTTTTATCATAATTCTTCAAAATTAACATGTCAATTCTTTCTTTAATTGTTGCATTTCTATCGATATTTGCTTTTAGTAGTATTTTATGTTAAATTTAAAAAGTATATTGGCTATATAGTGAATAAACTACATTAAGGAGGGGAAAACATGGCAAAACAATGTTATATCACTGGACGTAAAGCTCGCAGCGGTAACCGTCGTTCACACGCTATGAATGCTTCTCGTCGTACTTGGAAAGCTAACTTACAAAAAGTACGTATTCTTGTTGACGGTAAACCTAAAAAAGTTTGGGTTTCAACACGTGCTTTAAAATCAGGTAAAGTTGAACGCGTTTAATTAATTTTTTAAAAGTCCTCGTAAGTAGGACTTTTTTTATACAAAAAAACATGAATTTCAATTGAAATTCATGTTTCTTTTTAATAACGATTCGTTTTTTGTTGCTCAAGTTCTTGTAAAAATGTTTGGTAACTATCATAACGACTTTGTTCTAGTAAACCATCTTCTAACGCTTGTTTCACCGCGCATTTTGGTTCCTTAACATGTAAACATCCACGAAACTTACACTCATGACTATAAGTTGTAAAATCACGAAAATATTGACTCAAATCTCTAGGCTCCAAATTTTGCAAATCTAAAGCACTAAAGCCCGGTGTATCTGCTAATAAACCACCAGCAATTTCGACTAATTCCACATGCCGCGTTGTATGGCGACCTCTCCCTAATGCTTCCGAAACTTCACCTGTTTTTAACATATTTTGACCTAATAATTTATTTAATAATGTTGATTTACCAACACCTGATTGCCCCATCACAACCGTCAATTTATTCGCTAAACATGATATTAAGTTTTTTTCATCATCAAGATTACTAAAAACTCGATAACCAATTTTTTCATATTTCGTTTTAATCACTTCATATTGTTTGACATCAACTAAATCCACTTTCGAAATATAAATGATTGGTTCAACATTTAAAGCTTCCACAGCTACTAAAAAGCGATCTAATAATAAATCAGCATAATCCGGTACTACCATACTCGATACAATAATAGCTTGATCGACATTAGCTACAGCCGGTCTGACCATTTGATTTTTGCGCTCTTCAATTATTTGTACAACACCATCTGTTAAATTAGTACTTTCAAATTGCACAAAATCACCAACTAAAGGCGTAATTTTTTGCTTCCGAAAAGCTCCTTTAGCTCGTGTTTGGTATATTTGCCCATCGGAATAAATATAGTAAAAACCACTTAAAGCTTTATAAATTCTACCTTGTTTCATTAATAAGCTCCTTGGTTATCAGCAGCAGCTTGCTCTCCACCAGCAACGACTTCGTTATTAGCATCAGCTCCAGCTCCTGCCCCGGCATTAGCATTGCCGTTAGCATTTCCTACACTACCTGCCTCATTGTTGTTTTCTTCTTGATTATTATTAGCTGCTTCTTGATTACCAGCTCCTACTCCAGCATTCCCCATTTGGTTATTTTGTTGTTGGTTATTATTTGGGGTTGCTTGCTGGTTATTGGCTTTATTATTTTGTTGCTGTTTATTAGCATTATTTTGATTACTTGGCGTTTGATTTTGACCGTAATCTTTATTTTGATTTTGTTGATTATAATTTTGATAACTTGGTGTCGATTTCGCTTGTGTTAATTTACTAAAGGTAACAAAAATAGTATCGCCTACTTGAACGACAGTCCCTGCTTCAGGATCTTGACTAAGCGCCTTATTATCTTCACCTTTTGTCACATATTCGTATTGAGTGACAAGTGTTAATTGATTATTGTCAGCATATTGTTGAACTTCTTCAAGTGACATATCTTTCAAGTCTTTGACTTTACCTGAGACACCTTCACTAACAATAAACTTAACTTTACCTTCCCCTTTACGTAAAGTACCTGATGTTGGTTCTTGGCTTATAATTTGTCCTTTAGCATAACCTGAACTTAAACGCGTTTCTTTTTCGATTTGATTTCGCTTAATCCCCGCTTTGCGTAATTCTTTGACAACATCTTGATAATTTTGTCCCGTATAATCTTTCAACTCGACTTGTTTTGTACCTTTGCTGACATATAGTTTAATCGTGCTACCTTTTTCGGCTGCTGCATTATCAGCTGGATTTGTAGCAATTACTAAATCTTTGCCAATTTTATCATTATATTGATATTTGTAATTTTTACTAACCTTAAATCCTTGTGCTTCTAAAACTTTCGTTGCTTCATCGATTGTTTTACCTTCCACATTTGGCACATCTATATTTTTGCCTCCTGAGTAAAATAAGGCTGTACATCCCCCAATTAGTAATAAAATAACTACTAAAATTAAGGCTAATTTACCTTTTTTATGATTTTTTTTCGGTCTCGGCGCATCATCATACAAATCTTGCTCATTTCTTGGTTCTAATTCGTCATCTAAAAAATCATAGTCATCAACTTGTTCATTAGTTGTATTAGTTGTTTGACCTGGCTCCCATTTAGCTTCATTTTGACGATTAGCCGCTAAAACAGTTTCTAAATCTTCAGCCATTTCATCTGCTGTCGCATATCTATCTTTAGGATCTTTAGCTGTAGCTTTTAAAACCACGTTTTCTAATGCTTGAGGTACATTTGAATAATATTCTTTAATTGATGGTATTTCTTCTTGGAAATGTTTCAAAGCAATCGAAACAGCTGACTCACCATCAAAGGGAACATCACCTGTAATCATTTCATATAAAATAATTCCTAAAGCATATAGATCAGATTGTTTAGTCGCGATACTACCACGTGCTTGTTCTGGTGATAAATAATGGACCGAACCTAATAAAGTATTAGTTTGTGTCACTGATGTTTCCGTTAAGGCTAAAGCAATACCGAAATCTGTAATCTTACAATTGCCTGCACTATCAACTAAAATATTTTGCGGCTTCAAATCACGATGAATAATTTGTTTTTTATGCGCTAAAGAAATTGCTGATAAAATTTGCTCCATCATCCGCACAATTTGATCAAAACTAATCGGATAATTATTTTTTATATATTCTTTTAAATCTGTGCCATTTACATATTCCATCACAATATATTGCAAGCCATTTTCTTCTCCCACATCATAAATGCTAACAACATTTGGATGAACGAGTTCAGTTGCGGCTAATGCTTCACGTTGAAAACGTCTCATAATTGCTTCATCATCACGAAAATCTAAACGTAACATCTTAACAGCAACATCACGATCCAAAATTAAATCTCTAGCTAAATAAACTTTAGCCATTCCGCCGCTACCAATGAGTTCTAAAATTTGATAGCGACCACTAATTTTTGTCCCTATTTTCATTATTTTTGTACCTCTTCATTTCTAATTAGAGCCACGGAAATATTGTCATAGCCTCCTGCTGCTTTAGCTTGTTCCACAAGAGAATTAGCTAAGTCAGTTAAGTTTGTTGTTGTTTTTAATGTCTCTTCAATAATTTGATCACTAAGCATATTTGTTAAGCCATCACTACATAATAAATATAAATTGTTTACTTGTAATTGCTGCCACAAGTAATCAACTTCAATTTGTTCTTTAATTGGTACCCCAATGGCACGAATTAATTTATGTCGCTCAGGATGTGTTTCTGCTTCTTCTTTTGTAATACTATCTAATTTATATAATGCATTCACAAAAGTATGATCTTCTGTTAATAAATGTAAATGATTATCTTTGAATATATAAGCTCGACTGTCACCGACATGAGCTACTAAAGTTTCATTTTGATGAATGTAGATTAAAACAATCGTTGTGCCCATTTCTTCAAACTGTGCGTCTTCGGCACCTTTTGCCCGTAATTCAGCATTTAATTCTGTTAATTTATTAGTAAACCACATTTCGATTTGTTCATGTGACGCTGTGCTAAAATCTGTGACCGAAAAAGCTAGTCCTAATTTATTGACGACTAAGCGACTAGCGACATCACCTGATTTATTACCGCCAATCCCATCAGCCAAAACAACTAATGATTCTTGATTTTGATTGACGAATTGAGAAACAAAATCTTCATTTTGCTTACGTTTTAATCCTACATCGGTTTGCAGTTGAATTTGAATCAAGCTTTAATTCGCTCCTTTCTTTTGCAAACAACAAATAAAGAAGCCATCAGTATGGTACATATGTGGTAAGAGCACACACATTCCATCATCATTTGCTTTAGTGAGGTGTTCTAAACCTGGTACTTGAACTTTTTCAAATTCTGGATGGTCTTCTAAAAATTGTGTCACAACTTGTTTATTTTCATCAGGCATAATAGTACATGTACTATATATTAGTTTACCACCAACTTTTAACAAAGGTGCAACTTCATTTAAAATCTCCATTTGAATTGTGGCTAACTTTTGAATATCTTGTGCTGTTTTAGTATATTTGATCTCCGGTTTACGACGCATTAGCCCAAACCCTGAGCACGGAGCATCGACTAAAATACGGTCAAAACTTTCTAACTGTAATTCACTTTGTGCCTTTCTAGCATCAAGTAATTTTGTCTGAATTAACTCTTGCTGCTGCATTCTCTTTGCATTATCTTGAATTAACTTTAATTTATGCTCATGAATATCAAGTGCTACAATTTCACCACCAGCCTCTTTATTCAAATAACTAGCCATATGGGTTGTTTTACCACCTGGTGCAGCGCAAGCATCTAACACTTTATGATGCGGTGCTAAAGCCATAGCTGGCCCGACTAACATCGAACTTTCATCTTGAATTGTCAATTTTCCTTCATTGAATAATTTGCTACCAGCTAAAAAGCCTTTTTGCCCTACAATACCATACGGACTCACTTGACTGGCTACGACTTCATAATTTTCCGCTTGTAATTGCTTAAGCATAACTTCACGGTCAGCACCAAGCTCCACAATGCGCGCACTAACTTTACTTGGCTCCTTTAAAGACTTAGCTAATTTTGCGACTTCTTGAGCACCATAAGCTGCTGTTAATTTATCAATAATCCATAGCGGTAAACTAGCTTCAATATGCAAACGTTCTCTTTCATCTGTAATGTCTGCAACTGTCCGTACACCTTGACGTTGAATATTCCGTAAAACACCGTTGACAAATTTACCAATACCTACGTTACCAATTTGTTTGGCAATTTCAACACTTTCATTAATTACGGCATGAGCGGGCACCCGATCCAGACGCGTCATTTGAAATAATGATGTCAATAATAATAAATGTACCCAATCATCAAGCTTTTTATTTTTAATAAATGGCTGCAACTCATAATCAAGCGTATAATATTCACTAATCGTCCCATAAACGATTTCAGCTAACAAATTGCGATCAATTTCTTTCACTGGTGATTGTTTAATCAATAAATTAGAATAACCTTGTTTCACTAAAACTTGATAAACAATATTCAAACTTTGCGCCCGAACATTTTCTTTTAATTTCGTCGGCAAGCGAAATTTAGCTTTACTCATCCTAATAAATCTCCTAATTGTAATTTTTGACCACTACCATTTAAAAATTGTTGAATAGACATTTTACTTTTACCAGCTAATTGTACTTCAGTTAAAGCTAGTACTGTTTGTTCCCCACAAGCTACCCATAATTCATCTTTGGTGCGTTTACAAATTGTCCCAGGAGCTAACGTTGTGCTTTCATCGACAACAAAACTATTAAACACTTTTAACCGAGTATCATTAAATAAAGTGTGTGCCACAGGCCACGGATTTAAACCGCGAATATGATTAAACACTGCACGAGCATTTTTTGACCAATCAATAACTTCCGCTTCACGACTAATATTTGGTGAAATCGTTGCTTGCTGTTCATCTTGTGCAATAGGTTTAATTTGTCCGGCAAAATAATGTGGTAATGTTTCCAGTAATAAATCACGGCCAAGTAAACTTAACTGCTCAAAAATCGTACCAACGTTATCTTCATCAGTAATTGGTAAAACTCTTTGACTTAAAATATCACCTGCATCCATTTTTAATACTGTTTTCATAATTGTCACGCCTGTTTCTTTGTCACCATTAATAATAGCCGCATGAATAGGCGCACCGCCTCGATATTTTGGTAGTAATGATGCATGGACATTAACAACACCATACGGAGCTAAATCCAAAATCCGTACTGGCAAAAACTGACCAAAAGCTGCTGTAATCAGCAAATCAGGCGCTAAATCTTGCAATTTTGTAAAGACCTCTTCATCTTTCATATTATCTGGTTGCAAAACTAATAAATTATGCTCGACTGCCAACTCTTTTACTGGTGGCATTTTTAGTACTTTTTTTCGACCTGCTGGACGATCAGGTTGCGTTACCACTGCTTGCACTTCGTAATCTGGACTTTGAATCAAACTTTCTAAAATCGGTACCGCAAAATCCGGTGTTCCCATAAATACTACTTTTTTCATTGTTATTCTCCTTAAATAAACTGATTCGGTTCGTGATCAATTTTTATTTGATAGCCTTGTTTAGCCAAATACTGGGTTTCACTTAATAGTTTTTTTAAGTACCGCATTAATTCAGGATCATTTTTATATTTAATAATAATTTGGTAATAATATTTCTGATTAATGCGCTCGATATTAGTTTTTGTTGGCCCTAAAAGATACATTTGTTGACTTTGATATGGCTGTAATTTCTTTAATAAAACTTGACTTTGGTATGATGCTAACATGTCATCTTTATGACTAATAATAATTTGGATAGTGTAATAATACGGCGGATAATTACCTAAATGTCGAACTTGCATTTCATATTTGAAAAATTCATCATATTGATGACGCATTGCAAATTGAATGGCATAATGTTTAGGGTTATAAGTCTGAATCAAAACTTCGCCTTGTTTTTCGGCACGACCAGCTCGTCCACTAACTTGTGTTAATAGTTGAAACGTCCGCTCGCTAGCTCTAAAATCTGGTAAATTTAAGGCCGTATCAGCATTTAAGACTCCAACAAAAGTGACATTTGGAAAATCAAGTCCTTTTGCAATCATTTGTGTACCTAGTAAAATATCACCTTCGCCACTTTGCATTTTCGCTAATAATTTTTCATGCTGTCCTTTTTGGCGCGTATTATCCACATCCATCCGCACGATTTTTGCCTCAGGAAAAAGTTCTTGCAAGTATTCTTCGATTTGTTGTGTACCAGCACCAAAAAATTGAATTTGATGACTTTGACAAATCGGACATTCATGGGGAATTTTTTCTGTATGACCACAATAATGACATTTCATCCCGTTAATATCTTTATGTCTAGTTAAAGAAACAGAACAATTAGGACACTCCAACACATGCCCACAATCTTCACATAACATAAAGGCATTATAACCACGGCGATTTAATAATAAAACGCTTTGTTCGTTTTTAGCTAACCGATCAGCTAATAAACTTACTAATTGTTTTGATAACATTGGTTTAATTTGTTCAGCTTGGGTCAAATCAACAACTTGAATTTGCGGCAAAACAGCTTTGGGATTAGCACGCTTTGTTAATTCTAATAATTGATAATTACCTTTAACTGCACGTGCCATTGATTCTAACGATGGTGTCGCACTTCCTAAGACAAGTGGACAATGATGATATTGACTACGCCATTTAGCAATTTCTCGCGCATGATATCTTGGTGTATCTTCTTGTTTATAAGTTTGTTCATGTTCTTCATCAATAATAATCAAACCAAGATTATTTAAAGGTGCAAAAATAGCCGACCGTGCCCCAATCACCACTTTAGCTTCTCCGCGTTTAATTTTACGCCATTCATCATAACGTTCACCTTGTGACAAACCGCTATGTAAAACCGCTACATCGTTTGTGAAACGTTGTTGAAGTTGCATTACCATTTGTGGTGTTAAGGTGATTTCTGGCACTAACATTAGTGCTGTTAAATTTTTAGCTAAGGCATCTTCAATCAAATGCAAATAAACTTCAGTCTTACCGCTTCCAGTAATTCCTTTTAGTAAATACACTTGATTTTCCATACCTATCTTAGCTTGTATTGTTTGATAGACTTGTGTTTGCTCACTATTCAATTGTTTTTTGTTTTGTTTTGTTTGATAGTTTGTTTGAATTTGCCGATAAACTTCTTTATCCTCAAATACTAGCCAACCTTTATTAGCCGCACTATTTAAATGTGTTTTTGTCAGTTGATATTCATCTTTTAATTGAGCTAAACTCATTTCGCCTCCATCAGGCATATGAGATAATACTGTCAAAATTTGTTGTTGCTTAGGAGCATTTTTTAGCTTCCCTTGTAATTGGATAATTTCATCATTTGTAATTTGTTTTTTGATAAAGCGTTGTGTTTTAATTTTAGTTTTTTGCTGACCTTTATATACGACTTCAATTTCTTGTTTGGCAATTAACTGCTTCACTTTTGGCCAATGATCGCATTGCATCGCTTCATCGACTAATATTTCGCGTGTGAGTATATTACGCGCCGCATCACTAATGGGGACTAACCACTTGTCATACTTCACTTTTAAAGCTGCTGGCAACATCGTCTGTAAACATGTAATTTTAAAAGCAAAAGTTTCATCTTTCATATAATCTGCTAAAGCCAATAGTTCGTCATTTAAGACAGGTGTTAAATCTTCTAATTGTGCAATAGGTTTCAATATTTGCTCTGTTTGCTTGACTTCCCGCATATTTGTAATAAACCCTTGAACTAATCGACCACCACGCCCAAAAGGAACAGATACACGCATTCCGACTGTGGCTAATTGTTCCAACTCTGCAGGAATTTCGTATGTATAAGGTTGATCAGTCTGCATCGTTTTTACATCAACAATGACATCAGCTACTTTCAGTTTTTGTCACCTCACTATCAAAAAACAGAGCGTGCAACAAAAATGTCACAACGCTCTTCCTCTAAATTATTACATTGTATCGTTTTCAGCACGAATACGAGCTTCTAAAATTTCCTGCTCTTGTTCGTGTAATAATAACTCTTCCTCTTCTTGACGACGAATTAATTCACGTTTAGCCTCTGGATTTGGATAAATAATGACATCGCCCGCTTCGATTTCTTCTAAAGCTCTACCAACACTTTTATCTGATTCGTAATGATCAAGCATTTCAATAGCACCTTCATCTAATTCATGGGCACGTTTAGCAGATAAAATAACTAATGAATATTTTGAATCAATACGTTCTAATAATTTATCAATCGATGGTCGTAACATCATAATTAAATCCCCTCAATTCCTTCTAAATAAGTTGGCATGACGCGGCTGACTTTTAGGTGCTCACTCTCAATAATATGCTTAATTTTAGCACTTGCACGTTCAACTTCGTCGTTAACAACAGCATAATCATAAATTTCCATCATTTTTAACTCTTCACGTGCGACTTTCATCCGTTCTTCGATGACTGCTAACTCATCAGTCCCACGGCCAACAATCCGATCTTTTAGTTCTGTTAAGCTCGGTGGTGTCAAGAAAATTAATAAAGCGTCTGGGCACTTTTCTTTGACTTTTTCAGCACCTTGCACTTCAATTTCTAAAAAAACATCTTGGCCATTATTACGTGTTTCTTCGATGTAATCTAGTGGTGTGCCGTAATAATTACCTACATATTCGGCATATTCTAACATCTTTCCTTCTGCAATCAAAGACTCAAACTCTTCTTTTGTACGGAAAAAATAATCTTTTCCTTCTACTTCTCCCGGTCTTTTTGCACGTGTTGTCATTGAGACAGAATATTGAAAATCATGATTTGGATCATTAAAAATTGCTTGGCGAACCGTACCTTTCCCTACACCAGACGGTCCTGACAAAACAATTAACAGACCTTTTTCTGCCATTATGCCATCCTTCCTATTTCCTAGCTTGTTATATTTTATTTTATTTTAAATAGGCAACAATTTCAAGTTAGTTCCTTTTTTACTTCAAGAACTACAAAAGCAATTGCCATTTGATTTGTATGCGAAATACTAACATGTATCTGATATTTATCACTTTGCGGTGCTTTGGCAAAATACGGAGCACCACGATTATCATTTAAAATTTCTAAATCTTGAAACGAAACATCCTGACTAATGCCTGTACCTAACGCTTTACTAAAGGCTTCCTTACAAGCAAAACGACCAGCTAAAAACTCTACTTGGCGAGTCTTAGCCGGTAGTGATGCTAACTTTTGCTGCTCATTTCTGGTTAACACCCGTTTAATAAAAGTTTCTTGCTCCACTAACTTTTGGAAACGTGCTAAATCGCATATATCTGTTCCAATACCTGCAATCACTTTTATTCACCTCGGTTATTTTTGTCGAATTGTAAAATTACGCTTTGCACTTATTTGCAATGCTGATTTATGTTGCTTTTGGTGTTTTTCTTTACGTCGATTTTTATTTGGTTTTTGTTGATAATTACGATTTTTTTGATAACCTCGTTTTGAATTACGATGACGTTTATATTGTTTTCTCTCTTGCTTGCTACGTGGTAGTGGTTTTTCTGGTGTAATTTTCACAGGTACATCCAAAGCATCTTCTTTAGCTAAATTACTTAATAACAAACTAACTAAATCGATAGCTTCATAATTTTGCAATAATTTTTCTGCACTTGGATATAAATTCACCAAATCTGTTGAAGCCATTTGCTCATTAACTTCTTCGATAGCTTGATTCATACGACCTTCAAAAGCATCTTGTGCTGTCGGCGGCTTCATCGGTAACATACGTTTTTTCGTTAATTTTTCAATAATTTGTAAATATGTCCGTTCATTCGGTGCGACAAATGTGACTGATAAACCATTTTTGCCAGCTCGACCTGTACGGCCAATACGATGAACATAACTTTCTGGATCTTGAGGAATATCATAATTATAGACATGTGTTACACCTGATATATCCAGACCACGAGCCGCTACATCGGTTGCTACTAAAATATTTAACTCTTCACGTTTAAACATTTTCAAGACACTACTACGTTTAGCTTGTGATAAATCACCATGAATACCTTCTGCATTATAACCTCGCAAGCGTAAACCTCGACTTAGTTCATCAACACGACGTTTTGTGCGTCCAAAAATAATTGCTAATTTTGGTTCATGAACATCGATTAAACGTGTTAACATATCAAATTTTTCTTCTTCGCGAGCGTTAATATAAAATTGTTCAATTAAGCTTGCTGTCATTTCTTTCGATTTAATTTTGATATGCTTTGGTTCTTTCATAAATTGAACCCCAATTCGCTTAATATCCTCAGGCATTGTAGCTGAGAATAATAATGTTTGACGTTCTTTTGGCAGTGCTTTAATAATAGCTTCGATATCATCTAAAAAGCCCATGTTTAACATTTCATCAGCTTCATCTAAAACTAATGTCTCAACATGTTGTAATTTAATAGTTTTGCGTTTAATATGATCTAATAAACGACCTGGTGTTCCAACTACAATTTGTGGCCCACCTTTTAAAATACGTACTTGTCGTTTAATATCTGAGCCCCCGTATACTGCTTGAACATGAATTTTCTTCTCTTTTCCTAAACGATATAATTCCTCTTGCGTTTGAATAGCAAGTTCACGTGTAGGTGCGACAACTAACGCTTGCACTTCTTTTTTACGTGCATCGATTTTTTCTAATGTTGGTAACCCAAAAGCTGCTGTTTTACCTGTTCCTGTTTGCGCCTGACCAATCACATCAATTCCTTGCAAAACATAAGGGATTGTTTCTTGTTGGACAGGAGTTGCTTCTTCAAATCCAATCCGTTCTACTGCTTGGACCATTTCTTTTGATAGTCCTAGTTCGTTAAATTTCAATGACTCTAAGTCCTCCTAATTTTCTTCATTCACTAATTTTTCGACAATTTCTGCCAAATTCATTCCATTACTTGCTTTAAACATTGTCATTGTATCTGCATCTAATGCCTTATCTAAATCTGCCATTAATTGGTGACGCTCATCTAAAGTATAATAATGTAAATGCTTGGCTTCATATTTCGCTGCTAGCTTGTCAGCTAAAGATTTCATTTCTGTGCCGTATAAATATACATCACTAATAATTTCTGAATCAATTACTTCCGCCATTTGTTCATGCATCGCTTGCGAATCAACACCTAATTCTAGCATATCGCCTAGCACTACTTGTTTTTGTTTTTCAGTTTGTAATTGACTAAAATTAATTAATACTTTCCGCATAGCTGTTGGATTAGCATTATAAATATCACTCAAAATTTCAGCTCCATTAGCTCTAGCCAACCATTCCGTGCGTTTAGCAGTCAAACTAAAATTAGCTAAACCTTGATGCATTGCTTCAATAGATACACCTAATGCTTGACCAAAATGCAAAGCAATAAGTGCATTACTGACATTATAATCACCAAGCACTGGAATTTCCCATGTTTGTTGATCTAAATTAGTTGTAAATAACGTCTTATTTTGATTAACTTGACTCACCGTAGCTGTCAAATCAGCATCTTGTATAACACTAAATGTTTTCACTTGTGGTATTAAAGTTTGTTCAAATAACAACGGCTCATCAGCTGGTAAAAATAACGTACTATTTTCGGTCATCCCTGCAGTAATTTCTAATTTAGCTTGTGCAATACCAGCGCGTGATCCTAATTGTTCCATATGTGATTCACCAATCATCGTAATGGCTGCTAAATCAGGTTTGGCAATTTTCGTTAATTCTTCAATTTGCCCAAAATCATCCATCCCTAACTCTAAAACTAATACTTCTGTTGTTGCTGGCATATGCAAGATAGTATATGGCATACCAATATTATTATTATAATTACCAACTGTTTTATATGTTTGATATTTTTGACTTAAAACGGCATATGTCATATCTTTAGTAGTTGTCTTCCCATTACTACCAGTAATAGCCACTACTTTCGGATGAACTTTAGCTAAATAATAACTAGCTAATTGTTGTAAAGCTTGTAGTGTATCTTTGACTTGAATACAAACAACATCTGCAGTTTGATATTTTAAATCTTCCAGTAAAACTACACGAGCTCCATTGGTGATGGCTTGGTCAATAAATTCTTGCCCGTCACGTCGACCTTTCATTGGAATAAATAAATCATTAGCTGTAATTTTACGTGCATCAAATTCCACTTTTTCAATAGTTTGATTAGTATCACTTGTTTTCGTTAATAATTTACCATCCACAGCTTGGACAATTTCCGCAATTGTTAAATTCATCGTATTTCCCCAATTATTGTAATTGTTGTTTTTCTTGATAACGTTTTTTCGCTAAGTCAACTAAAGTTACTAATAAATCACCATATGAAACGCCCATTTCTTGCCATAATAATGGGTATAAACTGTATGGTGTAAAACCTGGCATTGTATTAATCTCATTTAAGTAAAGTTGATTATCTTCTGTCAAGAAGAAGTCACAACGACTTAAGCCATTAGCTGCTAAAGCTAAATAAGCTTCTTTCGCATAGCTCCGCGCTTGCTCTTGAATATCAGCATCCACTTGAGCCGGAATTTGTAAAGTGACATCATTATTGACATATTTAGCATCAAAATCATAAAAATCAACTGTCTTCACGACTTCTCCCGGTACAGTCGTATGAATATCATCATTACCAAGAACAGCTACTTCGATTTCACGTACTGTCGCCCCTTGCTCAATCACAATCCGATTATCGTATTTAAAGGCTAACTCTAATCCAGCTTCAAATTCATCATCTGATGTCACTTTACTCACACCAACACTTGAACCCATATTAGCTGGTTTGATATACATCGGATAATGTAACTTCGCCGCAATCTCTTTCTTAATCTCATCTTGTTTTGTTAACCAAGAATTTTTATTTAAGCCCACATATGGTAATTGCGGAATATTAGCTTGTTCTAAAATCACTTTAGTCATTAATTTATCCATTGCACAAGCACTTGTCATTACACCTGCACCTACATATGGCATATTTAAAACTTCAAATAAGCCTTGAATTGTGCCATCTTCTCCATTCGGTCCGTGTAATAATGGGAAAATAACCGCATTTTCTTCATAAATATCACCAGGAATAATAACTTCACCTTCATAACCAAAATCATTTTCATGATTTACATATGAAAGTTGTAAACGTTCTTTTGTTTCTGGCGCTGCATTTAACAATGGTCCTTTTACCCATGTACCATCTTTAGTAATCATGATTAACTGTACAGCCTCATAACGTTTAACTAAATGTTCTAACATTGATGCAGCTGATAAAAGTGAAATATCATGTTCTGCACTTTTTCCACCATAAATAAAAATAATTTTTTCCAATTCAGATCGACTCCGTTACTAAATTTAACTATTTATACTTCATTATACTTTATTTTCGTCCAAAACTCTATTCAACTTTGTCTAATTTTCAAAACCAAACAATTCATTTTTAACAGTATTAAGTACTCGTTTGACCACTACTGCAATACTGGCACTATCATTTGTTAATAATCTGATGACAAATCCTGGAACGGCGAGTTTTGTAATATCATAACAACCTTCTACCATTAATTGGCCAAGTACAGCATTTAAATGGTGTAAATATTCATCATCTACTTTATCACTTATAACAAATAAACTATTATAATTCGTAAAATTGGTAAACAATCCTAAATCTTCACAATCATGACCATTAGTCCCAATAATATCATTCAATATCAAATTGTTATTTACAAAAATGCGCGTTTGTAATTTAAATTTCGGACAAATTTTAAGTTTGGTACTTACTAAACCATTCATATAAATCAAACCCGCAAAAGAATCTAGATCAAAAGTAATCGCATTGGCATAATCTGTTTTCTCATCAGCAATTACATTAGGCTGAAAGTAAGCTAAATGACTTTGCGAATCTAGATTAAATAAACTTTCTTGACGACATTTTTTAGATCTGGCATCAATTTTTTGTTCAGTTAATAAAACGTAACTTTTAATTAACTGTACTTCATTCAAATAATTACCTGCTACTTGCGCACTCTCTAAATTCATTGTTTGGTATGATAATGATTTTGGATTGTCTAATAATTTCAACTGTTGTGTACCTTGATTTTTCAAATATACACATTGATTATCAATTAAACATGCACTACTCATCCCTTGATATCTTTTTTTCATAGGATCGCCCCATTTCTTTCTGTTCCATTGTAACGATTTTCCTACTTAAAAAGATAATCGTAACTTTAAGTGTAACCAATCTTGTGTATAAAAAATAATTTCCTCAACTTAGAGTTGAGGAAATTATTTTTTCTTAGCGTAATAAATCAAGATGCCAATTATGATTTTTTTGTGAATAACGTAAATTAGCAATTAATTTATCTCGAGTATATGTCATTTCATCAATCGAACGTAACTTATCTTCTACTAAATAAATAGGGACAATGCACGAACTATCTTGCATATAAATCGTTCTAAAATGAAACACAATACCTTCTTCCAAAAAAGGGCGCATTTGCTTAATTAATTCTAAATTAATTTCACTAACTTCAATATGTTTTTTAAAAAAGCCCTTTTGCTTAGCCATTAAATTCAAATACATTTTGTGCTGTAATTTTTGCGCTAAAATTTGGTAGAAGACATCCATTCGTCGATAATAAATTTTATTAACTTGCTCATTCACATTCAAAAAAACATAGTTATTTTGTAACTTATAAAAAAACGGTGAATGTAAGTGAGTATTCATATGCCCAAAATATAGTAATTCCGAAATTTCAATTGGCGTTAATTGCTTAACAAGCTGTAAATCAGAAAAATCAATCCACTTTAGCCCTGTAGCTTGTTTTTTATGATATTGTTTTAAAAAGTTATCAACTTGTGGTTCTCGAATAATCCGAAAACCTGTATGCGACTCATATTCACCATCGTCAGTAACATCAGATAATAATAATAAATTTTTGGGAGGAGTTTTGATCGATTGATAAAAATCATCAGCTGTAATACCTTTCGATAAAACCGAATTATTAATCGCATCAATATGAACGTATAATAAATCTTTCATCAAACACCCTCCCCTGACTAATATTCTAAATCTTATTTTACACAACTTTTAACGGAAATTCTATTTTCTTTATTATTAAATTTAGATTACATCATCGCAAAGGAAGACTTTATTATTTAGCTAGTAGTGTTATACTATGTTTAGAAATAAACAAAAGGGAGGAATTAAATGCAACGCAAAAGATACAATGCGCCAAAGAAAAAGAAAAGTCGTTGGTTTGGGAATTTAGTCTTAACACTACTACTTTTAGTTGGACTAGCACTTGTTTTTAACCAACCTATCAAAAATTTTATTATTAACTATATGGGCAAGCAAAATCAAGTTAACAAATTGACTGCAGATAAAATTAAAGCAAACGAAAAAAAAGATGCTTCTTTTGATTTTGATGGAGTCAATGAATTAGATATGGAAAGTGTTTTGAAGGCAGGACTTGATTCAAAAAATTTATCACAATTAGGTGGCATTGCGATTCCAAGCCTAGATTTAAATTTACCAATTTTTAAAGGGACTAGTGAAACAGCCCTTTCAGCCGGTGCAGGCACAATGAAACCAGATCAAAAAATGGGAGAAGGGAACTATGCTCTGGCTTCACACCGTACTTATTCTGAAGATTTACTCTTTGCCCCATTAAAAAATATTAAAATCGGCGCTACTATTTATTTAACAGATTTAGAATATGTCTATACTTATAAAGTCGTAACCAAAAAATATATTAATCCTACTGATGTCGATGTAATCGAAAATCACGGAACCAAACGTGAGGTCACATTAATAACATGTAATTTAGACGGAACACAACGTCTATTAGTTCAAGGGGATTTTGTTAAGGGCACTCCAATTAAAAAAGCAAGTAAAAAAATGATTAAAGCTTTTGATTTGAAGAAAAAAGCTTTAATTTAAATATAAAATCGAAAGGACAATTTCCATGCTTTGAGATCGTTCTCATTGGAAATTGTCCTTTTTTAGTTATTTAATAATTTAAAATCTAAAAAAATACGATAATATTCATCAAGTACTTTTTTTGGTAAAACTTGATACACCGCTAAATGTTCAAATTGTTTAGCAGTCGGATACATCACGTGATTATCTCGAATATTTTGAGGTAATTTAGCTTGTGCTTTGAGATTTGGTGTAGCATAACCAATATACTTAGCGTTTTGATATGCATTTTCTGGTTCGAGCATAAAGTTAATAAAAGCATATGCCCCTTTTTCATTAGCCATCGTTTTAGGAATAACAATATTATCAAACCATAAATTACTACCTTCTGGTGGAACAATATAATGCAAATCACTATTTTGCTGCGTCATTTTTTGTGCTTCACCCGAAAAAGTAATTCCCACACTCGCTTCTTCATTGATTAAATACGTTTTCATCTCATCTGCCACAATACCTTTAATATTGGGTACTAGCGTTTGTAATTGCTTTTTCGCTGCTTGGAGTTCACTTGTTTTTTGACTATTTAAGCTATCTCCTTGTTTGAGTAAAGCCATTCCTACAATTTCCCGCGTCCCATCAAATAACATAATCGAATTTTTCAATTTTGGATTCCATAAATCTGACCAATGTTTAATTTTAACACCTTTTGGTAACAACTTTTGATTATAAACAATTCCTAATGTCCCAAAAAAATAAGGAATCGAATATTTATTCTCTGGATCAAATGGATGATTTAAAGTCTTTGGATCTAAATTATTCATACCCTTAATTTTTTGATAATCAAGAGGTTGTAATAAATGTTGTTTTTTAAGCTTTTGAATCATATAATCACTTGGAATAACAATATCGTAACTAGTTCCACCTTGCTTTAATTTCGTGTACATGGCCTCATTACTATCAAATGTCTCATACCGAACGTGATAACCTGTTTGGCGTTCAAATTTTTTAATGAGACTTGGATCTAAATAATCGCCCCAATTATAAATCGTTACTGTTTGTTTTGTATTTTGTTGTTTGGGCATTAGTTGATAACTGAAAAACACGATTGCAACTAAAACCGTAATAATCGTACTAAATAAAATGCCTAATTTTTTCAATCCTTCATCTCATTTCTAATAAGTCATGACTTCATCTTTATCTTTACTAATCCAATAATAAACAAAAACTAACACAACGGAGAATAAAAATAACAGTGTGCTTAAAGCATTAATTTCTAATTGAATTCCTTGGCGTGCACGCGAGTAAATATCAATTGCTAAAGTCTGAAACCCATTGCCCGTGACAAAAAAAGTCACCGCAAAATCATCAAGTGAATATGTAAAAGCCATAAAATAAGCCACAATAATACTTGACGTCAAATTAGGCAAAATAATTTTCCATAACACTTGCATCGAATTAGCCCCTAAATCATATGCTGCATCTATCAAAGAACTTTTAATTTTATTCACAGCTGGCAACATCATAATAACAACAATCGGAATACTAAAAGCAATATGGGCTAATAACACTGATACAAAACCTAATTTCAAACCTAAAAAAGTAAATAAAATTAAAAAACTAATACCTATCACAATATCTGGCGAGACAAGTAAAATATTATTTAGTTGCAGCAATGTTTGGCGATATTTTTTCTTCATATGCAGCAAACTTAACGCGCCAAAAACACCGATAATTGTCGAAAGTAAAGCTGACAAAAAAGCTAAGAAAAACGTCTGCAATGTAATTTGTAAAAGACGTTTATCAGCAAATAACACTTGATAATATTCTAATGTAAAAACATCGAATTTTTGCATCGTGCCTTGTGCATTAAACGAATAAAACATCAAATAGAAAATAGGTAAATACAAAATTGCAAATATCAACCATAAATAAATTTTTTGTAATTTAAGTTTCACGGCTATCCCTCTTTGTCAGTAACATTAAACTAAACATTAACCCAATCAAAATAATGCCAATCGTCGAACCCATTTCCCAATCTTGAGTAACTAAAAAATGTTGTTCAATCGCTGATCCCAGTGTCATTACGCGGTTACCGCTAATTAAACGCGTCAACATAAATAAACTAAGCGTCGGAATAAAAACAGCTTGAATCCCAGACTTAACACCGCTTAGAGATAACGGCCAAATCACATGGCGAAATGTTTGCCTTTTAGTAGCTCCTAAATCATAACTTGCTTGAATTAATTCATGTGGAATTTTTTCCAATGCTGTATAAATTGGCATAATCATGAAAGGTAATTCAATGTAAGTAGCTACAATAATAAAGCCTGTCGCCGTAAATAACAATGATGTTTCTTGTAAACCTAACGCCTGTAAAATTTGATTTAAACTACCATGTTTAGCTAAAATCCCCATAAAAGCATAGGCTTTCAATAATAAATTAACCCACGTCGGCAAAATAATAAACATCAGCCATAAATCTTTATGTTTACATTGTTGTAAAAAATATGCTGTAGGATAACTGAGCATAAGCGTCAAACTAGTAATGATCAGCGAATATAAAATTGACTGTAATGTTAATTGCAAATATAACTTTGATGTGAAAAATTCTTGATAATGAGCAAATGTTATCCCACCATCTGCTTTATGAATCGACTCAATAAATAACACACAGACAGGTAAAATCACAAAAAGTAAAATCCATAAAAAATAAGGTATAGCATAAAGTTTAGTTATTTTTTTCAAAGGCCTCTTCACCTACTATTATTTTCTGTATACTGATGTAATCGTTCTTCAAAAGCTTCTTTTGATTCATTCAGTCGCATAATATGTAAATCATTCGGTGTAAATGATAAACTAATTGTCGTTTGCAATGGTACTTTTTTAGTCGTGTGTACAAGCCATTTATTGCCAAGCTCATCATGACATTGTAATTCATAATGCACTCCTTTAAATAATGATGATTCCACTGTCACATTCACTTTTCCTTGATTGACTGGCTCTACAATTAAATCTTCTGGCCTAATTACCACTTCAACTTTTTCACCATGAGGAATCCCTCCGTCGACACAATCAAAAATTTGCCCTGCCATCTCAACTTTATAATCAGCCACCATTTCACCTGCAATAATATTACTTTCCCCAATAAATTCCGCTACAAACTTATTAATCGGCTCATCATAAATATCTACAGGACTACCAATTTGAACGACTTCCCCCTTATTTAAGACAATAATTTCATCACTCATAGCTAATGCTTCTTCTTGATCGTGAGTCACAAAAATAAAAGTAATACCTAATTTTTTTTGTAATGCTCTAAGTTCATATTGCATTTCTTGGCGCAATTTTAAATCAAGTGCTGATAAAGCTTCATCTAATAACAAAATTTTTGGTTGATTAACTAATGCTCGTGCAATCGCTACCCGTTGTTTTTGTCCACCAGACATTTCATTAATATTACGATGTGCAAAATCTGCTAAACGAACTAATTGCAACATTTCATGCACTTTCTGCTCAATGACTTCTTTTTTCTCTTTCCGCATCTGCAGACCAAATGCCACATTATCAAAGACATTCATATGCGGGAAAAGTGCATAATCTTGAAATACTGTATTAATCGGTCGCTTATTGGCTGGTACTTTATCCATTAATTTTTGCTCCAAATAAATAGCACCACTTGTCAAATCTGTAAAACCTGCTAACAAACGTAAAATAGTTGTTTTACCACAACCTGAGGGTCCAAGTAACGTATAAAACTTACCAGCTTCAAATTCTAAAGAAATATTTTTTAAAATGGTTTGTTCACCATACACTTTTTGTACTTTGTCTAAACGCACTAATGGCTGTTTCACAAGCGTCCGACCTCCTAATCAGTAGTATTTTAACACAATTTACGCGATTTAAAATGAATTTTTCCAAAAAAAAAGACTAGGTTTAATCCCTAGTCTTTCTTACTGCTTTTCATTTAAAAAGTGGCGAATTTCTTCGACCGTATAAGTATCTACTTCCGCAGCAAATTCTTTTTGTTGCTGGAAATATTGCTCTAGCTCGTTTAAGTTATGTTCACGATCCTCACGACGCCAATTCACCAAAATCATCCCTTTCGCTACAGCGGTATATAAAAATTATATACCTATAAGGGATAAATGTTAATATCTTAATCTTTACTTTATAAAAAATTAATTTTCATAATGTTGAACTTTCGGATGTTTGGCTGGTAAAAAACTCACTAATAACATTAAAACTACGCCGTATAAGGTAAATATTAAACTTAATTTATAAATAATAACAATAACAATGGACATATTTAAGCTAATCCCCATATTTTGAAAACGCCGAGTTTGCTTAGCAATATTTGGTATTAAAGTAATTAAATAATAAATCGTCGCAATAATTAAAAATATACCACCTAAACGTTTAAAATCATGACTAATTAAAATATATGCGTTAGCAAACAAAACTCCATATACAATAACATTAAAAATAAACATCCACCAATAACCTAAACGTGTCGTATCTCCTTGAAAAGAAACATATCCATACCAATAATCATGAAATGCTTGTTTAAAACTCACTTTACCTTGTTCTTGAATTTCCATATTTGACCGACCTTTCAGTTACTTTTTAATGCTCGATAAATTCAAACTCTCTTGTCGTTTCGTCTAAGCGTTTGATAATAATTTCTAAATAGTGCGGTGGTAATTCATCTTGAATCATTGTCCCCCATTCGACAATACACACACCATCACTTTCAAAGTATTCATCTAAACCTAAATCATCGGCATAACCATCTAAACGATAAACATCCATATGATATAAAGGTAACCGGCCATCATCATATTCTCGAATCAATGTATAGGTAGGACTTTTGACTAATTGTTTAATCCCTAAACCACGACCAATTCCTTGCGTAAATGTCGTTTTCCCAACACCTAAATCGCCAGTTAAGACAATGACGGTCCCAGGTTTCACTGTCTGACCAAGCTCATAGCCTAATTGTTGTGTTTCTTCAACTGATTTAATTTGTTTTTTGACCATTAATGACTCCTTTGAATTAACAAAAAAGTAGATGAAAACCATCTACTTTTAACATTTCAAATTTATTATAACAAAAAAGACTATTTCATAATAGCTTGGGCTGCTGTAATTAAACTCAGTTTGTACACTTCATCAGCATTACAACCACGTGACAAATCTGATACTGGTGCATTCAAACCTTGTAAAATTGGTCCAACTGCCTCAAAATTACCTAATCGTTGAGCAATTTTATAACCAATATTTCCAGCTTCTAAACTTGGAAAAATAAACACTTTTGCATCTCCTGCTACTTGTGAATTAGGCATTTTCAATTGAGCAACTTTTTGGTTGATAGCCGCATCAAACTGCATTTCGCCATCAAAATGATAATTAGGATTTGTATTTAAATCTTGCACTATTTGCACTGCTTCTGTCACTTTTGTAACTTCTGGTGCTTGAGCGGAACCATCTGTTGAAAAACTAAGTAAAGCTACATTTGGTTTAATATCAAACATTTCAGCTGTCTTAGCACTTTCAAGTGCAATTTCCGCTAATTCTTGAGCTGATGGATTAACATTAATAGCACAATCTGCAAAAATATATTTTTCATCTCCACGCATCATTAAAAAAGCACCACTAACCCGTGAAATATTAGGTTTCGTTTTAATAATTTGGAGTGCTGGACGAACTGTCTCACCCGTCGAATGAATTGCACCACTAACCATCCCTGATGCTTCGCCTAAATACACCATCATCGTTCCAAAATAGTTGACATCTCGCACTAATTTTTGGGCTTCATCAATGGTCATTTTACCTTTGCGGCGTTCATATAATGCTTCGGCATAGCGATCCAGGTCAGCAAATTTTTGCGGATTAATTAATACACAACCTGCTAAATCAACGCCCAGTTTTTGCGCCTGTTGCAACATAACCTCTGTCTCACCTAACAAAATCGGTGTTAATAAGTGATCTTCAGCTAAACGACTCGCTGCTGTAATAATTCGTTCATCACTACCTTCTGGAAAAACAATTTTTACATAATGATTGGCAATTTTGGCTGTTAAAGAAGCTAAAATTTCCATTTCCATCACCTCCAGCATTTTACACCTTTATCTTACCACATTACTTAAAATTTGAGGCTGGTCTTTTAATTATTTTCAAAATCAATTGGACTTTGATTTGTATCGGCTAAAATTTGATTAACTCGTGAAAAGGGATGTGAACCAAAAAATCCTCTATATGCTGATAGCGGACTTGGATGAGCCGTATGAATAATATAGTGTTTTGATTGATTAATTAATTTTTGCTTAGCTAACGCTTGTTTACCAAATAATAAATAAACAATTGGTGTTTCATGTTCATTTAAAGCTTCAATAATATGATCTGTAAAAATTTCCCAGCCTCGGCCTTTATGCGAATTAGCCTGACGTTCTCGCACTGTCAAAACTGTATTTAATAATAATACACCTTGACGAGCCCAGCTTGTCAAATCACCATGACTCGGTGGTTGCACTCCTAAATCTGTCGCTAATTCTTTATATATATTTTGTAATGAAGGCGGAATAGGCATATTTTTCGGTACGGAAAAACTTAATCCTTGTGCTTGTCCAGGATTATGATATGGATCTTGTCCTAAAAGTACTACTTTGACATCATCATAAGGTGTCAACTCAAAAGCTTTATATATATTCGTTTGTGCTGGATAAATTGAGTATGTTTGATACTCATTTTGTAAAAATTGTTGTAATTGTTGAAAATATGGTTGCTGCTGTTCTTTAGCAATAATTGTTGACCAGTCCATCAACTCACCGTCCTTAGAAAAAAATATTATACGTCTCTTTATGAAAATGATACAATAAAAGTAACCTAGATAATAGCAGAAAAAGGTGATAATTAATGATTGAAATGATTGTATCAGATATGGATGGTACTTTATTAAACCGAGACGGAGAAATCTCACAAGCAAATATCGACGCTATCAAGACAGCGCAAGCAAATAACATTTTATTTGCTATTGCTTCAGGTCGCGCTCAAACAGAGGCGTTACCTATTTTACAAAAAGCAGGCATTAAATGTCCGATAATTACAGGTAATGGCGCTCAAGGTTTCGATTCCGAATGTAACGTCCTTTTTACGTATGATATTCATAAAGATACGACACAAAAAATTATCGACTTATTAGATAAAGCCAATGTCTACTACGAAATCGCTACAACAAATGGTGTTTATTCGACAGATGCTAATCAACGTTTGGAACAAGCAAAACATCATGTCAAATCAATTCAACCACATTTATCAGATGCAGAAACAAAAGCTTTGGCAGCTGCTCATCTAGATAAATTAAAAGTTACATTTATCGATAGTTTCGCACAAATTTTGACAAATCCAGAAATCCAAATTTTAAAATTTATCGTTATTAGTGAAAAAGGGCAAAAAGTACTCCAGCCTTTAGGTGACAAAATCGCCGAAACAGGTGAAGTCCAAATTACTTCATCATTTGAAAATAATATCGAGATCAATGCTCGTGAAGCTACAAAAGGAGAAGCGGTTAAAACATTAGCTGATTACTATCACAAAGATTTACAAAATACACTTGTGCTTGGTGATAATTATAATGACATCAGTATGTTTAATATTGCTGGATACAGTGCTGCAATGGAAAATGCCGTACCCGAATTAAAAGCCATTGCAACTTATGTTTCGACAGCACACCACTTAGATGGTGTAGCAAAAGCTATTCATCATTTTATAAAATAATATGTAATGTTCTCACAACAGTGAGAACATTTTTTTATAGTAAAAACATCATAATTCACGATTGAATTTCTTTATTTGATCATATCTAACTTGCAATCTAATCAAAAATCCGCTTGTTTTGTAGTTTAAAACACAATATAATTAATTTATTCATTTTAATTAAATTTAACAAATTGCTTTTTTTATTTTTAAGGGAGGTCTGAGCAAAATTGTTACTTAATAAAGTGAAACAAAACTATAAACAACTACTACTCTTGTTTGTTTTAACTATTCTGTATACATATATGTATCATCAAACAAATCATCACAAATTAGAATTTATTCTTTATAAGCAAAATGATTTGTATTTCCATTTTAGCCGTATTTTAAGTTTGGACAACGTTTTTTCATCACCTGTAAACTTCAAATATTTTGCACATAACGGCACGATGGTCAACTTATTTTATCCTTGGATTACCGTATTTCCACTTTTCAAACTTTTCCAGTGGACACATTATAATTTAATTTTGGCTTATTACTTATTTTGGCTAGTAATGACTTTTGTGACTTTAGTCATAACATATTATGCTGCTACTGTTATCACTCAAAACAAATGGACATCTGTCTTAATTAGTGCTTTGTATACATTTTCACTCGTGCGAACATCTGATATTTACCAACGCGTAGCTATCGGCGAGACTGTAGCTATGACTTTTTTACCACTTGTACTTTTAAGTTGTTATTATTTGTTTTACCAGCAGCAAATTCATAAATGGTATATCTTAACAATAGCAATGACCTGAATTGCTTATACACATATGTTATCGCTCTTAATAGCTAGCTTCTTAATTTCCTTTTTCTTAATAGTTAATTTATGGCACCGTCGATTTAATAAAGCTATTTTTTATGCTTTAACAAAGGCGACACTTATGACGATAATACTGTCACTTGGCCAATTTATCCCAATGCTTGTTATTATAAAATCAATTAAAATCAATCCACCGGCACAAATAAATTTAAGCCAAGCTGCATTAACTACTAATAATTTCATCACAGAAGCTCTAAATAATAATATTGCAGCGATTACTTCATTAGGGCTGATTTTGTTTATTTTACTCATTTTGAATCTAGCTAACTATCGCCGCTTTAACCAGCCATTTCAACATGATTTAATCATCGGTAGTTTATTATTTAGTCTGTTGACGACCAATTTATTTCCTTGGGATTTATGTCAAAAATTTTTAAGCAATCTCCAATTTCCATGGCGCTTTATGGTCGTTATAGCACTACTTGTCTCTTTTAGCGGTGGCATCTTATGTCAACTTTTAGTAACAAAATATCACTATCATTTAGGCAAATTTGTCATTTTGAGCTTAATTTGTATCGTCACTTTACATTATGCGACTTTACTAAAACATCAGACTTTATATCAAGATCAAAAAATTATTCAAACAAATCAAACTTGCTTTGCCAAAATACATTCGACATATTTTAATGGTATTCATGATTATAAACCAATAGCAGCCCAATGGAATGATAGTTTAACTTTACGGCAAAATAAAGTTAAATTTGCAAATAATGACTGGCGTAAAGTGCCAACTAAAATTACAAGTTCAATGATTACTTATAATCTTGATAATCAAACGGACAATATCAAAAACGTAATTTTACCAGTCTATTATTATCCTGGCCAAGAAATAACGCGTAATGGGCATAAAATCCAAGGTCATAAAGCCTATAACGGAGCTACTAAGGTCACTATCAAACCCGGTCGTAATGAATTTAAAGTGACATATCACTACACAAAAACGATGCGATATGCTCAATTATTCTCACTTTTTGGTCTAGTATTATTTCTTATCAATTGGTTATTACAAATAAAGAAGCCACATAGTCAAACTTGACTCTGTGGCTCTTATTCTTCTAAATCTTCTGGATGTATAGGTGGTTCGGCTAAAGGTAGTAGTTTCCATTTATACATCACATACAAAATATGTCGCTTAAACCAATATTTCATGAATAATAAACTTCCCTATTTATTATTTACTACTATATTGTATCGCATTTTTCGTTTATTTGTGAATCTTTTTTATAATTTTTATTTGACTTTCATTTGTAAATGATCATATTGGTGCATCGCTAATTGGCGTGTCCCAACTTTAGTAAAGCCAAGTTTATCATATAATTTGCGCGCTCCAAAATTATCCACATCGACATTTAGCCCAATACACTCTGCTTGGTGTACCTTGGCTCTTTTTACTACTGCAGCGATTAGTTGAGTCGCCACACCATAACCACGATATTTAGCATCTACGACTAAAGTATCCAAATACCATTCTTGACCATCAGACTCAGCATCTGTAAATAACTGCACATCATAGCCAGCTTTTTTAGCAATCTCATTAAAAACTTTATCAATTCCTTCTTCGTCCTGACCGTCATAACTCACTACGACGCCTGCAATATTATCTTCTATCACTGCCACTTGCATACGGCGATAACTGTACCGATAATCTTCTGTCTTCATCGCAGTCAACAGCCATTCTTGGACAGTATGAGCTGGGATTTCAGCTAAAAGAGGCAACTCCATATCTTCTATAATAATCCATACTAATGGTAAAATAGCAACACAGTCTGCTTTCGTTGCTTGTCTAATTTCAACTTTCATCATCTCAACCTCATTTGCACAAAATTTTAAAATCAATTATGCTAACTTTAGTATAAATATAGCAAAGGATCAAAATCATGTGGAAAACATTTAAACCCTTTCTGAAACCATATCGTAAACAGCTCATTTTAGGACCTTTTTTCAAACTATTAGAAGCTGTTTTTGAATTATTATTACCAATTTATTTAGCCAAACTCATTGATAATGGATTAGTTAAACATAATTTGCCTACTGTTTGGCATAATACTTTAATTATTTTAATTTTATCATTGATTGGTCTTGGTTGCGTCATTATTTGTCAATATTTTGCATCGATTGCTTCTCAAGGTGTTGGTACAACTTTACGCAATCAATGTTTAACCAAAATTCAAAATTTAACAAATCATGAGCAACAAAGATTAGGAACGAATAAATTAATTACTTATATGACAAGTGATATTAATCAATGTCAACAAGCAGTAGCCATGTTAATTCGCTTAGTTATTCGCGCTCCTTTTCTAAGTTTAGGCGCTGTTTTCATGGCCTTTACGATCAAACCACTCTTTGGTTGGATTTTTGTTGCTATTTTGCCATGCTTCATTATGTTACTTGCTTATATTATGCGGAAAACTGTACCTATTTATCAACAAACACAACAAATTACCGATAACTTAAATCAAGTTATTAATGATAATTTAAGTGGTCAACCAATTATTCGCACTTTTAATCAAACAAAAGCAATGTTACATAAATTCCAACAAACAAATACTAAATATACCAAAACCGCCATCAAAGCAGGCTACGTCGCCTCTATTTTACAACCAGGTACTGTCTTAATGGTCAATATTGGTATTAGTATCATTTTAGTTTTAAGTGTTCATTTAGTAGCGCATCAACAAATTTTACCTGGTCAGCTCTTAGCTTTAATTACATACATGAGTCAAATGTTATTAGCTTTAATTGTTATAGCTAATCTTGTCACTTTATTTACAAAAGCTTTAGCCTCAGCTAAACGTTTAGAACAATTATTAAATTTACCACAGCAAGCAAATCATAGTTTGGAAGTATTACCTTCCGATTTAAAATTAACTTTACAAGATGTGACATACCAATATCCAAATAGTGAATTACCTGCTATCCAAAATGTCAATTATCAAATCAAGCCCCAAATGACACTTGGAATTACTGGACCTACTGGCAGTGGCAAAACAACACTCTTAAATTTAATACAAGGTTTTTTAACCCCGACAATAGGACAAATCATCACTAATACTGGACAAAACTTGCAAGATTATAGCCAGCAACAATTAGCTGAAGCACTGACAATCACAACCCAAAAACCAATTTTATTTAAAGGTACAATTCGCTCCAATCTGCAATGGGGCAAAAACAATTTAACTGACGAAGAAGCTTGGCAAGTATTAGATGATGTTTGTTTAGCAACAGAAATTAAACAATGGCCTGACCAATTAGATACACCGGTAGAGACTTTAGGTCACAACTTATCTGGTGGTCAACGTCAACGCCTTGCTTTAGCGCGAGCGTTATTAAAACCAACGACACAAATTTTACTACTCGACGACTTTTTTACAGCCTTAGATAGTAAAACAAGTCAAACTATTTTAGCTAATTTACAAAATCATTATCCTCACTTAACAAAAATTTTTGTGACCCAACAATTAGCTATTTTAAAACAAGTCGATGACATCATCTTATTAGAAGACGGTCGCATTACAGCCCACGGTAATCACGAAACATTAAAAGCTAAATCAAGTTTATATCAATTGCTTTGTACGATGCAGGAGAAGGAATAAGTTATGAATGTAAAATCTTTTAAATATCTTGGTCAATTATTAAAACAATATTATGCTAAATACTTATGGCTAGCTTTAATTTGTGGCAGTTTGAGCAGTTTTGGGACAATTTTTTTATCATATTTAACAGGTGAAATTATCAATCAAATCGTTGCTGTTCATGGTCAAATGCAACTTATTTTACCAACGTTAAGTCTGTTTTTATGTACTTTAATCATCACAGTCATTACTTTATGGCTCACTCAACGTTTAACTTATCAAATTGCATATTTATTGATTGAAAAGCTACGTTTCATGAGTTTAACGAAAATTAATGAACTCAACTTAGCGACCTTAGAACAATTTGGTCACGGTGACTTACTAAGCCGTCTAACTAATGACACGGAAAATATCGCTAATGCTTTATATCAAATTGGTAATACTTTATTTATTGGTCTAACAACAATTATTTGTGCCACATTTATGATGCTGACAATGAGTTTTCCTCTAACACTTGTTGTTTTTTGTACTACACCATTAATATTTTATTTTATGTCTATTGTTAGTCGAAAAAGTCATCATTTTACGCAAGCACAACAAGCTATTTTAGGTGATATGACTAACTTTTTAAATGAATATTTACCACAAAAACAATTAATTAATAATTTTCAACAAGTTAATAATTTAAACAATCGTTTTCAACAAAAAAATCAACATTTATACGAGATTGGTCAAAAAGCTCAATTTATTGCTTCATTAACAAATCCTTTATCACGTTTTGTTGATCATTTGACTTATGCTTTAATTGGACTTATTGGAGGTTTATTGTTTTTCTACGCTCATAAAAATGCTATGATTGGTGTCATTGCTAGCTTTACTTTATACGCTTCACAATTTGCTAAACCTTTTATCGAACTAGCCGGTTTAACAAATCAAATTCAAATTGCTCAAGTTGGTTTAGAACGTTTGGCGGAAATTCGCCACTTACCAACTGAACAACAAATATCGACCAAAACAGTTCGCCTTAATCCGCAAACTGAGCCATTAATCAATTTTGATCATGTTGCTTTTGGTTATACAGAAAATCGCTTAATTTTCCAAGACTTAAATTTCACTTTAAATAACAAACAAACATTAGCCATTGTCGGTCCAACAGGTGTCGGTAAATCAACAATTATTAACTTAATTATGCGTTTTGCCAAACCAACGAAAGGTACAATTACTTTACATGATCAAAATATTCAAGCAATTCCTTTAACACAATACTATGACTTATTTGGACTAGTTTTACAAGATACATGGTTATATGAAGACACTATTTATAATAATTTATGTTTTGGTGCGACAAATATATCAAACGAACGCTTTCAAGAAGCCTGCCAAAAAATGTATTTAACCAATATTATTAATCGTTTACCGAAGAAAGAACATACTATTTTATCCGAAGCTAATTTATCAAACGGCGAAAAACAATTATTAACAATTGCCCGTGCTTATTTAAAAGATCCGCAAATTTTAGTTTTAGATGAAGCCACAAGTTCACTTGATGTTATGACTGAACAATTAGTCAAAGAAGCACTGCAAACATTAACCAAAAATCGGACAAGTATTATTATCGCTCATCATTTAAGTACAATTAAACATGCAGATAAGATTATCGTACTAAAAGATGGTAAAATTATCGAACAAGGTACACATCAACAATTAATGAATGATCAAACATCATTTTATTATGACTTGTATACTAATCAATATGATAATTAAAGGAGGAAGCACAATGTTTGATATTAGTGTTAGTATTTTCATTTTTGCCTTCTTTGGTGGGATTTCGCGTTATTTAATTAGTCAATGGATTAACTTTGCCACGTTTCCGTTAAGTACATTATTGATTAATTTGATTGGTTGTTTTTGCTTTGCCTTAATTGCTAGTTATTTTAACACCAAAAAAATGCCTAACTGGTTAACAAAAGGGTTCTCAACTGGCTTTTTAGGAGCTTTTACGACATTATCTTCATTTAATTTAGATTTTTATCATTTAGTCCAAGCTCATCATTTACATGCAGCTTTGCTATATTTTAGCATTTCCGTATTTGGTGGTTTATTTTGTATTTGGTTTGGGTATTTTTTAGGTGCTCAATTGTTCGCAACCAAAGGAGGAAGGAATCATGATTAATCTTATTTGCGTTGGTCTTGGAGCAGGTATCGGTGCCTATTTACGTTATTTAACAAGCAAGTATATTACAAGTCAATATTACCTTGGTACTTTACTTGTTAATTTAATTGGTAGTTTTTGTCTCGGCTATTTCGCTACTTTAAATTTACAAACTAATTTATATGCGTTACTTGGTATCGGTTTTTGTGGTGGTTTGACTACTTTTTCCACTTATAATAATGAATTATTCCAATTATTCAATCATAAACGTTATCGCTATTTTGTGACTTATTTTATTGGTACATATGGTCTCAGTTTTACTGCTTTATGTTTAGGTTTATTTATTTAATTGATTAGAACTCCTAAGTAGGGGTTCTTTTTTTACACAAAAAAAGAGCTGACCACAATGGCCAGCTCTGAATAATTAAAATTAGTCACGAACTGTATCTAGTACAGCTTTTAATTCTGATGCTGATTTATGTAATTGAGCTTTTTCAGCTTCAGTAATGTTTAATTCGATGATGCGTTCAACACCTTCTTCAGTAACGATTGCTGGGATACCTGTGTAGATATCGTTTAAGCCATATTCGCCATCGAAGTATGCTGAAACTGGTAAGATAGCATGTTCGTTGTTTAAGATAGCTTTAACAACACGTGCTGTACTTAAACCAATACCGAAGTTTGTATAACCTTTACGGTCAATGATGTAGTAAGCTGCATCGCGAACTGCAACATACATTTCTTCTAAGTCAGCTTCTGTTAAGCCTTCGCCATCTTTAACGATATCCATAACTGGTTTACCACCAACAGTAGCATGTGACCATACAGCTGTTTCTGAGTCACCATGTTCACCAATAATATAAGCGTCAACACTATGTGGATCAACGTTTAATTTATTAGCAATTTGCATACGTAGACGTGTTGAGTCTAATGAAGTACCTGTACCTACAACGCGGTTACGTGGTAAGCCTGAAGCTTGCCATGCGATGTATGTTAATACGTCAACTGGATTTGAAGCGATAACTAATACGCCGTCAAAGCCTGATGCCATAACTTCTTTGATGATAGATTTCATAATTTTAGCGTTTGTGTCAACTAATTCTAAACGTGTTTGACCTGGTTTTTGGTTGATACCAGCTGTAACAACTACAACGTCAGCATCTTTACATTCTGAATAGTTACCACTTTTCACGCGGCAGTTACCTTGTGTGTATGAAACACCGTCGAATAAATCGCGTGCTTCACCTTCAGCTTTATCTTCATTTAAGTCTACTAAGACCATTTCATTTAAGATGTTTTGGTTTAAGATTGAGTAAGCAATACCAGTACCTACGAAACCTGTACCAACGATAACACCTTTTCTTGATGTTTTATTCATTGCGAATCACCTCATTAATTTTTGGCACTATCATGATAGCACCTTACAGCTCTCATTATAGCACTTTGTTATATTAATGTCATTTTGTTTTCAGAAATTTTTGGAAACTTTACCAAAATTTCGTAAAAATTTTGTAACAGGTAGCTTTTTAAAGTTTTCCAGCCACTTAAACAACATAATTGTTTTTCGGATTTTTTCATTGTTTTTCAATGCTTATTAATGCCATTGCTTGGAAGATATGCTAAAATTAGTTTAATCATTTACTTAAAGGAGAAAGTTCGTGACAAAAAATCAAAAATTATCAAAAATCATTAGTTTAGCTTTAGTGATTGCTGTTATTGTAGTTTTTAGTCGATTGATGTCAATCGAATTACCTTTTTATAAATTTAGTTTAACTTTTTTACCACTAGCTATTATGGGTACAATGTTTAGTCCCCTGTGGTCAATGACTGGGAACATCATTGCCGATTTCATTGGGATGTTTCTTTTTCCAAAGGCAAGTTTTTTCCTCGGCTTCACGCTGAATGCAGCCTTAATTGGATTAATTTATAGTTATTTTCTACATCATAAAAGCAAATCATGGAAAAATATTATGCTAGCCACTTTTTTTGTTAATTTTGGTGTCAATTTATTTTTAACATCACTATGGTTACATATGATGTATCAAACACCTTTTTGGCCACTTGTCTTATCACGTCTATTGCCAGAATGTATCACATTTGTTTTACAAGTTATCACCTTAAAATTAATGTTTAAATACTTACCAAAAAACTTATTACCAATTTTTTAAAAAAAGCGAGATTCGCCTCTCTGATATGAACCCCAAATTTTGAACATTTATGGTGTCCAAAATTTGGGATTCACTTCATCTCTTCGAATCTCGCTTTTTTTCTTTCCTTCAAATTAGAATTCATATAAATGTTAATCTCGTGGTAATAACTTATGTTGAACTAAATACTGATACGCTACTTGACTAGCTTTTTTCTTTTCAACGACTACCTCATAATTCATTTGCTGCATTTCTTTTGTTGTAATTTGACCTGCCAATTTATTCAAACTCTTAACAATTTGAGGATGCTGTTTTGCAAATGATGTTTTCATTAATGGTGCTCCTTGATAGGACGGGAAAAAATGTTTATTATCCTTTAAAATACGCAAATGATACTTCGCTATCTCAGGATCTGTCGTGTAAACATCAATCAAATCGACTTTCCCTTCTGCTAAAGCCAAATAACGTAGACTTGGATCAAATGTTTTTAATTTAGGATAATTGATTCCATACGTTTTTTGCAAACCAGGATAACCACTTGGCTGATGTGCAAAATCTGTGCTAAATCCCACTTTTAAATTATTTTCATCTTTTAATGTATCTGAAATCATCGTGATATTTTTCGTTTTAGGATCATTATTTGACACCGCCAAAGCATAATTATTTTGATATTTCATTGGTTTTAAATAAGTTAAGTTATATTGTTTAGCCAAATTAGTTTGGGCTTGATTATAAATTTGCTTCGCGCTTTGCGATTTGGGCTCCTCTTTCAAAATCGATTGCACGACTGTCCCTGTAAATTCTGGATAAATATCAATTTGCCCCGCTTTTAAAGCATTAAATAAAAACATTGTATTACCAAAATTAGGTTTCAATTGAACTTTAATCTTCGGATCATCGGCCTCAATTAAGTCTTTATACATATTCATTAAAATTTCCGGTTCTGCTCCTAATTTCCCAGCAATCGTTACTGTTTCTTGGTGACTAGTAAAAACATTTCGCAAACTATAACCACCAGCAAAAATAATAAGTATTAATAAACCTAAAATACTCCATTTTCGCCTTTTAGGAGAATTAAGCCATGTAATTAACAAACTAAAAATTAAAGCTAAACTCGCTGCTAACATTCCACCTAGTACTAAATCAAAATTATTATTCGTTTCCATCCCTACAATAATAAATGTCCCTAGTCCGCCAGCTCCAATTAATGCAGCTAATGTAGCAGTCCCAATAATCATTACACCAGCAATCTTAATCCCAGCTAAAATCATCGGCCGCGCTAATGGCAACTCTATTTTCCACAATTTCAACTTAGAACTTAACCCAAGCGCCGCCATTGCCTGCTGATAATCTTCGTCAATTGTACTTAAACCTGTATATGTATTTTGAAAAATAGGCATGACCGCATATAAAACAAGAGCAATGAGCGCCGGAGTAAACCCAATACCTACAAATGGAATTAATAAACCTAGTAAGGCCAAACTAGGAATCGTTTGCACCAAATGCGCAATATTTAATAAAATTTGGGCTAATTTCGGTTTATATCGCACACTAATCGCTAGAGGAACAGCTAGACAAATTGCTACTATCAAAGCTACAACTGATAAAATAATATGTTGACTTAAAGCAGCCAAAATATCAGATCGATTGGCAAATAGATGCATCATTATTTGTTTCATCGGTCAGCCTCCATTAATAAAAAATGCAACAACTGTTGAGCAGAAAGACAATAACTTTGATTTTGAAAATTAAAACAATATTCCTCAGTCACTGGTAGCTTAGCTAAATCTGCTATTTTATTAATTTTTGAAAACGACTGTTGCAGTGGCAAAGCTTGAATTTTTGCCATACTTAATAATTGTTTTAACTGAGATTTTGGTTGCACTGTTTTAAATAACTCAGCGACAAATGAATTAGCCGGTTGCTTTTTGATTTGCTCTGGTGCTGCTACTTGTTGTAAGACACCATCCTTCAAAATCGCAATTTCATCACTTAATTTCATAGCTTCAGTCATGTCGTGAGTAACAAAAATAATAGTTAATTGCGGCTTATTTTGGTGTAAAGCTAAAACTAAATCTTGTAATTGCTCACGTAATAAAGGATCAAGAGCGCTAAAAGATTCATCAAATAAAATCAACTTAGGATTACCAACTAAAGCTCTTGCAATCGCTACCCTTTGTTTTTGACCTCCAGATAACTCAGATGGATAACGGTGTAAATAATCTTGGTCTAATTGTACTACTTGTAAAGCTTCTTGAGTTTGCTGCTTACATTCCGTCTGAGTATATCCTTGATCGATTAATTGAATCATAATATTTTCTTCTACTGTCAAATTAGGAAATAGCGCACTATTTTGTAATACATAACCTGACTGTAATCTTTTTTGCTGCATATTAAGCTGCCGAGTCGAAATGCCATCTAATAAAACATCACCCGTATTTGGTAAATATAAACCATTAATTAATTTTAACAATGTTGTTTTTCCACTGCCACTTGGCCCGACAAAAGAAAAGAGTTGACCTGTTTTGATTTTCAAATCAATATGCTTCAAAATCAGGTTCCCCTGTATTTTTTTCGTCACTTGTTTGAATTCAATCATTACACATCAACTCTTTTCATTAACTAAATTCAGCAAATAGAGCGTTACTTAAATCAGCAAATTCTTGAATACTTAAAGCTTCTCCACGTTTTTGTGGACTAATACCTGCTTGTTCCAAACTTGCTGTTAAACGATGTTTCACTTGTTCATCTTTACCAAACTCTTGTACTAAATTATTCCATAATGTTTTGCGTCGTTGTTTAAATGCTGCTTTCACAACTTTAAAAAAGAAATCTTCATTAACAACGTCTACGATCGGCGCCATGCGTCTATCAAGCTTCAAAATCGCCGAATCAACATTTGGTTGTGGGACAAAAGCTTTTTTAGGAACAATAAATGCAATACTTGCCTGCATATAGTATTGTACAACAATTGAAAGCGAACCATATGCTTTCGTACCTGGTTGAGCGACAATTCGCTCAGCAACTTCTTTTTGCATCATCATTACCATTTTATTAATCGGCAATTTTGCTTCTATTAATTTCAGCATAATAGGTGTCGTAATATAATATGGCAAGTTAGCCACGACTGTATAATCAGCTGGCACTGGAAAAATATCTGTCAAAATACGTTCTAAATCAGCTGCCAAAATATCTTCGTTCACAACTGTCACATTATCATATGGTGCTAGTGTCTCTTCTAAAATAGGAATTAGACGTTGATCAATTTCAAATGAGACAACATTACCGCCTGTTTGCGCTAAAAATTCTGTCAACGAACCAATCCCTGGTCCGACTTCGATAATTTGGCTATCTGTATTTAAATCAGCCGCTTCTACAATATTATTTAAAATATTTAAGTCTGTTAAAAAATTTTGGCCTAAACTTTTTTTAAATTTAAACCCATGTTTTTGTAAAATTGCACGTGTCCGTGACGGCATCGCAATCATTTTATTTTCCATGTTTCAAATCCTTTATAATTTCTTTCATTGTATCTTCAAATAGCTTCGGTGTAATTTGGAACATCTGCAATCGTTTTTGTAGCTGTTTTGCATTTGTATAACCAATATGTAATTTTTCGCCTAATAATTGACGGCGCAATTTTGCATCTTTACCGGCAATAAGTCCATACTCCATTAATTGAGAACGGCTAATTAAAGTAGACATTTTTGTAGCTGGTGTCATTACACTTTGCAAAGCTTGAACTAATGCTTCGTCACTAGCATGTTCGACCCCTAAACTACCTTGTTTTGTCGGTCGGGCTTCTTTTTTCGTAATAAAGGCATGTTTCACTTCTGGGATAACACGCATAATTTGTTTTCGAATTTGCTCACCTGAATAGTCTGGATCAGTTAACACAATAACGCCTCGCATTTGCGCTGCTTTTTTGATTAACTGTAGTGTCGCTTCGTCTAATGCTGAACCATTAGTCTCGATCGTTTCGATATCAAATACTTCTTTTAAGCGTCGTGTATCATCTTTTCCTTCAACGACGATAATTTCTTTAATTTTTGTCATCTTATTCCCCTAATTTAAATAAGCGATGAGCATTTTTGGTTGTCAAATCCGCTACTTCTAGATCACGCATTTCTAAAATTTCAGCTAATTTTTTAACTACATAATAAGTATAGGCCGGTTCATTTTGTGACCCACGTTTTGGCACAGGCGCTAAATAAGGGGCATCAGTTTCGACTAAAATTGATTGCGGATTTAAAACTTTGACCGCTTCTTGCGTTGCTTTAGCACTATTAAATGTGACCACTCCACTAAAAGATACATGCATACCTAAATCTTCAAATTTACGCGCCCATTCACTATCACCATTAAAACTATGGATAATACCTCCATTTTCAAAAACACGCTCTTCCCGTAAAATAGGATACAAATCTTGATAGGCTGTATCATCATGAACTGATTTCGAACGAGTATGAAAACTAACCGGTAAATGTAAATCTCTAGCAATAGCTAATTGTCTACGTAAAATGTCTTTTTGTTTAGCTGGCTCGTCTACCATCCAATAATAATCTAACCCAATTTCACCGAGAGCGACTACTTTAGGCTGGGCTAATTGTTCAATTAACTCCGCTTCTGTTTGTGCATTATATTCTTGAATATCAGTCGGATGATAGCCAATAATACTATATAAACCATCATATTGATGACTTAGCTCCAAACTCCGCTTGTTACTTGCTTGATTAACCCCGACAATAGCCATTTCTTTAACACCAAGGTCGTGTGCTTTGGCAATATAGGCTGACTCTTGACCAGCAAATGCTTGATCATTTAAATGTGTATGTGTATCAAAAATATGCATAGTTTAAACTCCCCTCATTCAAAAAAAGGGTGAGATGCTCACCCTTTTTAACTATTACGCAATTTCTGAACCATTTGGAATACTTTTTGGAACTTCGATTAAAGTTAATTTTCCGTCATGTTCAGCTGATAAAATCATACCTTGGCTAATTTCACCACGTAATTTGCGTGGTTTTAAATTAGCAACAATAACAACTTTTTTACCAATTAATTCAGTTGGATTTGGATAAAATTCTGCAATTCCTGATAAAATTTGACGATGCCCTTCATCACCTGCATCTAAACGGAATTTTAATAATTTATCTGCACCTTCAACTTTTGAACATTCAATGACTTCTGCAACTTTCAACTCACATGCATCAAATGTATCAAATTTAATTTGTTTTTCTTTTGTTGATTTCAAAACTGTTTCTTCTGGTTTGAAAATATCGGCTTTTGGCAAACCAGCTTTCATCTGATCTTGAATATATGCGACTTCTTCTTCCATATCTAAACGTGGGAAAATTGGTTCGCCTTTACTAATCACTTGGATTTTTTCTGGAAATTCTCCAAAATGTAAATCTTTCATATCAAATGTATAGTTACCAATCCCTAATTGCTCAAAAATTTGTTTAGCTGTTTTTGGCATAACTGGCTGTAATAAAATCGCAACGATACGTAATGACTCAGCTAAATGAACCATCACAGAATTTAACTCATCTTGTTTTGTATCATCTTTAACTAAATTCCATGGTTCCGTTTCATCGATATATTTATTAGCACGTGCAATTAATGTCCAAACTTCATCAAAAGCATCACTAAAACGCATTTGTTCCATGTATTCGTGATATTTGCCAATTACATTAGCAGCTGTTGTTGACAACCCACTGTCAAACTCTGTCACTAACGAATTATATTTTGGAACATAACCATTACAATATTTATTAATCATCGCAATCGTACGGTTTAATAAGTTACCTAAGTCATTAGCTAAATCATAATTAATACGAGCTACAAAATCTTCCGGTGTGAAGACCCCATCTGTTCCAAAAGGTACTGCGCGCATTAAATAATAACGTAAAGCATCTAAACCGTAACGTGCAATCAGCATTTCTGGATAAACTACATTACCTTTTGATTTAGACATTTTACCGTCTTTCATCATTAACCAACCGTGGGCAAAGATTTTTTTCGGTAGTGGTAAATCAAGAGCCATCAACATAATTGGCCAATAAATCGTATGGAAACGAACTATTTCTTTACCAACCATATGGACATCTGCTGGCCAATATTTTTGGAACAAGGCATCATCATCTGAGCCATATCCTAATGCTGTAATATAGTTTGTTAGCGCATCAATCCATACATAAACGACATGTTTTGGGTTACTTGGAACCGGGATCCCCCATTCAAATGTTGTTCGTGAAACTGCTAAATCTTCTAATCCTGGTTTGATGAAATTATTAATCATCTCTTTACGGCGTGATTCTGGCTGGATAAAATCTGGATGCTCTTCATAATATTTCATCAAACGATCTGCATATTTGCTCATCCGGAAGAAGTATGACTCTTCTTTAACTAATTCTACTTCGTGTCCGCTTGGTGCTTTACCACCAATTACATTGCCTTCTTCATCACGATAAACTTCGCTTAATTGTGTTTCCGTAAAATACTCTTCATCGGCTACTGAATACCAACCTTCATACTCACCTAAGTAAATATCATCTTGGGCTAATAAACGTTCAAAAATAGCTTGCACCGCCTGCGTATGCACATCATCTGTCGTACGAATAAATTTGTCATACGTAATATCTAATGTTTGCCATAATTTTTTGACATCATCAGCCATATTATCGACATATTCTTGCGGCGTAACTCCTAATTCTTCAGCTTTTTGTTGAATTTTAAGTCCATGTTCATCTAAACCTGTTAAATAAAAAACATCAAAGCCCATTAAACGTTTATAACGAGCTAAAACATCACAAGCAATTGTTGTATAAGAATTCCCAATATGCAATTTGCCACTTGGATAGTAAATAGGTGTGGTAATATAAAAAGTCTCTTTTTCAGGCATTCTTCAATTCCTTTCTTTCGTTCAAATACTTAGATTTATTATATCATAAAAATATTAATTATTATTATATTCCAAAATAAAAAGATTGAATCTCTAACAGAAATTCAATCTTCAATTACTATAATATGTTATTTTTTTATACTCACAGCTTATTTTCCACGACGCTTGCAAACAGCAACACTAATCGCATTTACTAACATCACTAAAGCGCCTAAGTTTAATAAATTATTTAAAATATTAAATTTTTTCGATGCAATATCCATCACGACTAAAGTTGAAATGCCTAAAACAAAAACTAATAATGTTACTTGACTACTACGACTAAAAATGTAATCAAACTCTGGATTTTCTTTTGTTTTAAACAAAACATAAATATAATAAATGGTCGTTAAAATCATGATTGTTCCCGCAATAAATTGCGGCCAATTAATGCCGTACATAGACTCGCTCCTCTGCTCAATTTCCTTTAAATATTATAGCACACTTTAATAATAAAGAAGAATTATCCTCCAAGACTTAAACTATTCTTTAAATTTTTGATAAATAGCCTCAGCCACTTTACTTGGTAATCCTGCAGCCATTAATTCATCAAGACTCGCTTCTTTAATTTTTTTCAATGATTTAAAATGTTTCAATAAACTTTGTCGTCTCTTTGGTCCTACACCAGGAATGTCATCAAGCTCTGAAGTAAAACTATTTTTATTATGCAAACTCCGGTGAAATGTAATCGCAAATCTATGAACTTCATCTTGAATGCGTTGAAGTAAGAAAAAAACATCTGATTTTCGATCTAGCGTCACGACTTGTAGAGGATTACCAAATAATAATTCACTTGTTTGGTGTTTATCATCTTTAGCTAAACCTGCAATGGGCAAATCTAAACCTAATTGATGATGCAGTACATCTTTAGCCACTTCGACTTGCCCTTTACCACCATCCATAATAATTAAATCTGGTAAAACACTATTTTCTTTCAAAGCTCGGCTATAACGACGATATAAAACTTCTCGCATCGTTGCATAATCATCAGGACCTTGAACTGTTTTGACTTTATACTTGCGATAAGATTTTTTATCAGCTTTTCCATTAACAAAAACTACCATCGCAGATACAGGATCGACACCTTGAATATTAGAATTATCAAAACTTTCGATACGATATGGCGTAGGAATATTTAAAATATGACCTAATTTTTCGACTGCACCAATGGTCCGTTCTTGTTTACGGACCATTAGTTCATATTGTTCTTCTAAATAAATACGCGCATTCTTATTAGCCAAATCAACAAGTTGTTTTTTCTCGCCTCGCTTAGGCTGATAAATTTTCGTCGGTATAATGGCTTCTACACTAGCTAAATCGACTGTCAGTGGAATTAAAATTTCTTTAGGTAGTAAATGATTTACATCTTGATAAAATTGGCCAATAGCCGTTAATACTTCTTCTTCCGGCTCACCATAACTTGGAAAAGCTTTCGCATCGCGTTTAATCATTTTCCCTTGACGAATATGGAAAATTTGAATACAAATCCAACCTTTATAAACATCATATCCAAATACATCTCGATCTTTAAAGTCTGTATTAGTTACTTTTTGGCTTGTTGCAATACTTTCAATTGCAGCAATTTGATCTCGGTATTCAGCTGCTTGCTCAAAGTCCATCGCTTCAGCAGCTGCTTGCATTTTCGTTTGTAAATCAGCCATAACTGGTTGATATTTACCATTTAAAAAGCTTTTAACTTCTTGGACGATATTCATATATTCTTCTTCATCTTGCTCAAAATAATACGGACATGTACATTGATGTAAATGATAATATAAACATGGCTTTTTCTGACTTTTACCACATTTACGTAATGGATAAATTTTATCTAACAATTTTTTAGTCTCATTAGCAGCAGCTACATCAGGAAACGGACCAAAATAGCTCGCTTTATCTTTTTTATTGACTTTGCGGACGAGCTCAAGTGCTGGATATTTTTCATTAGTTAGTTTCAAATATGGATAGCTTTTATCATCTTTTAGCAAAATATTATATTTTGGTTTATTTTTTTGAATCAAATTAATTTCTAAAGCTAAGGCCTCAATATTTGATTCTGTAATAATATATTCAAAATCAGCAATTTCTGCCACTAAACGTTGTGTTTTCGTATTATGCGTGCCAGTAAAATATGAGCGCACACGATTTTTTAACACTTTAGCCTTACCGACATAAATAATTTCACCTTGTTCATTTTTCATCAAATAACAACCAGGTTGATCCGGTAAAAGTGCTAATTTTTCTTTGACTAACTGATTCATAATCTCCTCCTAAAGAAAAAAGGCTGGAACTCCAGCCTTTTTCTTAACGATATTGTGCTAATAAATCTTTTAATTGTGATTTATTATGTACGCCGACTTCAACATTTTGAATTTCCCCATCTTTAATAACCATTAAAGTTGGAATACTCATAATTGAAAATTCTTCAGCAATTTTTGGATTATCATCAATATTCACTTTATAAAAATGAACATCTGTCATCTCATCTGATAATTCTTCAATAATTGGAGCTTGCATTTGGCAAGGGCCACACCATGGTGCCCAAAAATCTACTAATACAACACCTTCATTAACACTATATGCAAAATTTTCAGTAGTTAATGCTTCAACCATGAAAATCACTCCTTTAGTATTTTTCCATATTATAACAAGTTGTTATACGAATGCAAATATTTATGCTTACTTAAAGTAAATAATTGTTGCTCCGTTACCACCCGCATTAGCTGGAGCATATTCATAATGATCCACAGCTTTAGTTTTCGCTAGCCGCTGCCAAATACCTTGGCGTAAAGCTCCCGTTCCTTTACCATGGACAATAGTTACCATTGCATATCCGGCCAGTAAAGCTTGATCTAAATATTGATCGAATTCGACCATTGCTTCTTCGTAACGTTTTCCACGTAAATCAAGTTGAGTCGAAATACCTTTCGAACTTGTCCGCGTAACATTAGTCGTGACTGCAGGTTCACTAGGTGCCTCAATAACTTCCAACTCTTCGCTTGAAAAAAGCATTTTAATTACACCCATTTGGACTTCCCAGCCATCTTTACGTTGACCGATAATCGTTCCCCGTTGACCATAAGGAATAACTTGCACCTCACTACCAACTTGTAAAGCTTTTTTCGCTTTAGCTTTTTGAAGTACTTTATTTTTCTTCAGCTGTTCGACCTCTGCGTGGTGCAATGAACGAAGTTGTGACTTCACATCGATTAACTCATGTTCTTTAACTTGTTTTTCTTCTAAGGCTGCTTGTTTATCTTTCAAATCTTGAATTAATCGATCAGCTTCCACTTCAGCTTCTTTTACTACAGCATTAGCTTCTTTTTTCGCTTGTTCAAGCATCTTCGCTTTAGTTTGTGAAAAATTCTCATACGCTACTGTTAATTCTTGATGTAGCTTACTACTTTCTGCTATTTCTGCTTCTAAAGATTGGTAACGTGTTGCTAAAGCTTGACGTTGATTTTCTAAATCTGTAATAATTTGATTTAGCGATTGACTACCTTGATCCATAAAGGTTTCCGCTTTATTAATAACTTGCTCCTTCAAACCAATACGCTTAGCAATTTCAAATGCATTACTTTTACCCGGTACCCCGATTAATAAATGATAAGTCGGTTGCAATGTTTGATGATCAAACTCCATACTAGCATTAATCGTTTGTGCCCGGTCATCACCGTACCACTTAAGCTCTGGATAATGCGTTGTTGCGACCACACTTGTCCCGCGCTCTTGTAAAGTATCTAAAATCGCCATCGCAAGTGCTGCCCCTTCTTTAGGGTCCGTACCTGCGCCTAACTCATCAAATAATACTAAGCTGCGTTTTGTAGCTTGCTTCATCATTTGAGTAATAGTTACCATATGACTTGAAAAAGTACTTAAATTTTGTTCGATGGATTGCTCGTCACCAATATCCGCCATAATATAATCATAAATACCAAGTACACTCTCATCTTTAACCGGCAACGCTAACCCTGCTTGCCCCATCATTTGCAATAAGCCAATTGTTTTCAAAGTAATCGTTTTACCACCTGTATTTGGTCCTGTTACTACTAAAGCTTTAAAATCTTGGCCTAAATATAAATCATTGGCAACTGCTTTCTGCAAATCAAGTAAGGGATGGCGTGCTCCCCGGAAATTAAATAATTGATCATCAACAACTTGCGGAATACTTGCTTTAATTTCTTTTGCATATAAAACTTTACTTTGCACAAAATCTAAATAACCAATGATTTTCGCATTTTGCCGTAATAACTCAATATGCGGAATTAAAGCAGCCGATAACTCTTGAAAAACCCGATTAATTTCCTGCTTCTCTTCAATTTGTAACTGTTGCCGCTTATTATTTAACTCCACAACATTTTTCGGTTCAATAAATAATGTCTGTCCTGACGAACTTTGGTCATGTACTATTCCGCCTAAAGTCTGACGATATTCTTGTTTAACTGGTAACACATAGCGATCATTACGCATTGTAATTAAATTATCGCTTAAATATTTACTTGAACTCCGTAATGTTTGTTCTAACGTTGATTTAATTTTTTGTTCTTGCTGCTGAATTTGTTTACGCACCCCTGCAATCACAGGTGAAGCTGTATCTAAAACATGTCCATAATCATCAACACAGCGGCGAATTTGCTCAGATAGCTCAGGTATAGCTTCCAATTGATCAATAATTTTTAGCAATTTTGGATAAGCGTCTTGATCTTCTAATTTACGGAAAAAATTTAACAAATAAGAAGCATTTTTCAAAATTTGTCCAAGTTCGGCCAACTCTAACCCATTTAAACTAGCCCCAATTTCCAAACGCTTCAAATGCATCGTAATATCCGCTTGTTTATTAATCGGCAAACCACCTTTTAGCCGCTCAATTGTTAACGCTTCATCTAACTCTTGCAGCCATGTTTGAATTTGTTCAAAATCATGACTTGGCGTTAATGCTTGGACAAAATTTTGCCCGATTGCCGTTAAGGTATGTCCTTTTAATTGCTGCTTAATTTTATGAAATTCTAATCGTTCAAGCCATTTTTGATCTGTTTGTTCCATTATTTTCACCTACTTAATTTGCGAACCACTCATTTTGTAATTTCTCTGAGAGAACTGGTGTTTTCGTAATCATTTGATTAATCAATGGTTGGTTAGATAGTGTTTTTTGTAACGCATCAATCGGGATAACCGAAACGACTGTCAATAAACACACTAAAAAAACATAACTCAAGCAAAAATTAACGATGCCACCAACAAGACGATTTAATAAATGAGCATTAAATTTATCTGTCAATTTATATAACAAACCACCAACAAGACGGACTAATAACCAACCAATTAAAAAGGCTACTAAAAAACCTAACCCATCATAATAAACACGACTTAAGTCTGTCGTTGTATATAAAGCCATTTGTTGATCAAGCTCTGCTACGGGATAAGGCACCCACATTGTTAAGGCATTACCAACAGTCTGGTATGTTTGCCAAGCAAAAATAAAAGAGATTGTATAACCTAATGTATAAACAAGTTCACGCACAAAGCCACGACGATAACCAGTATAAAAAGCTAAACATAAGATTAAAATAATTACAAATGTTAACATATTACTTTTTCTTCCTCTTAATTTTTTGTTTTGTCAGTTTATTTAATTGCTCAGTGTGATGTTTTAATTCACTTGCACTTTTATTGGCACGCGCTTGCTGTAATTTTTGCTTAACTTGTGCACTCTTCGTATCTAAATCCGTCGTTTCTAATTCCGTAATTTGCGTTTGCAAACTAGCTATTTCTTCAGCATAACGTGCATTCTCGTACTTTAATTGCTTAAGCTCTTTTTCAAGTGTTAAAACTTGTTTCATCGCATCAATAACAGCCATTTGATTATTAATCGCAAGAGTTTGCGCTTTTTGCAGTTTATTACCCGTGATTTGGGCATATTCGTCTTGTAATACTTCCGTTGCTAGACTAATCAATTGCTGTGGCTGATTGCTTTCATATATACACCAATCAGCGTCTGAAAAAGTCACTTTATATTGATAACTCAAAAGCCCAGCCTCCTCAAAATATTCTAGCTTGATTATAGCACAATCTAACATTCCTTGTTACTAGTATCTAAATCCATTATAATAAATAAAAAATACAGAAGAAGGTCAACTTTATGGCAGCAAGTATTACACTTCAACTAGATCAAACAACTCAAGAACAATTAATATCAGCATATCAAAAATTCGCAGTAACACCACCCCAACATGCGACTTTTGCAGCCAAACTGCCAAATGTCCGCATTACTGTCTATAAAAGTGGTAAAATTTTGCTGCAAGGTGCTAATGCTGAAACTGAAGCTGCCAAATGGGAAACGCCAACTACTAAACAAAAAACAACAACATCAACTACCACAAATAAGTTACCTAATAATTTTGCTAACTTATCTGTTATCGGCAGTGATGAAGTTGGTAATGGCAGTTATTTTGGCCCCCTTGTCGTCTGTGCAGCTTTTGTCCCTCACGAACAAATTGCCAAATTAACCGCACTTGGAGTTAAAGATTCCAAAATGTTAACAGATCAAAAGATGCAAGAACTAACACCCATTTTAAAAGAATTAATTGCCTATAAAGTACTTGTTGTGACACCCGAAAAATACAACAACATACAACCAAAATATAATGCTGTAACGATGAAATCAGTCTTACATAACCGTGCTGTAGCTTTACTAGAACAACAAATCGCACCGCTTAAAGCTGATGCCATTTTAATCGACCAATTTACAAGTCAAAAGCATTATCAGCAAGATATCCAAAACGAAACACCTAAACCAACAACTCCAGTTTATATGGAAACAAAAGGTGAACAGCATCATATTGCCGTAGCAGCTGCTTCTATCATTGCTCGCACTACGTTTTTAGATTGGTTGACAGAGATGAGTACTAAATTACAAATAACTCTACCTAGTGGTGCTGGCGCAAATGTCGATCAAATAGCAGCACAAATTATTCAACAAGATGGCTTAGCGACATTAAACCAGCTAGCTAAGCTGCACTTTGCTAATACAAATAAAGCAAAACAAATCGCAAAACAAAATTAAAATCTCATTATGTATTATTACATTGGATATTTAAAAAACATAAAAACTAAACTAATACCAATACTAATCACAATGCCGTAAATCGATAATAAAAACCAGCGGCGCCATTTAACTAACTGCACTCGCAAATCAGTATCATGATTGTCTTGCGCCCAAACAAAGGCTTTATGAAATTCATAAAATAATTTAATGTAATCAAATAAATACAATACTCCAAACTTAGCTAAGAATGTTAATACCATAATTAAAAATAGTTCTAATTGATAATGACCTTGCAAGTAATGTGATAAAACAACAGTAGCTACAAAATATACACTTTCCCAAACTAAACATACCACCATAAAGATAAACTCAATAATTTTACGCGATTGCGTCCAACTATTACTTAACTTGCGTAATTTACGAGAAACTAAAAATTGAGTAATCGGCAAAGCTAGTAGCCCAATCATCGTTAAAATTAGCGCTGTTATTAAAGCAAACCAACCTACATTTTCCAAAATCGGCTGTAACTTTTGCACTCCTACCTCCATAAAATGTTTGACATCTGACATAAAAGTTGATGAACTTAATAAATATTTCATTTTCTTCACCTAATCCTTTCTTAAAATAAAATGAAATTCGACAAACTGATAATCTGTTTCAGCCAAATTATCGACGTTTATCCTTTAAATATTTTTTTTTATTTTAATGAAAGATCTAGCAAATGCAAAGTTTTTAAACCTAAATTTTGTAAATTCTTTAACTTTAACTAGAAAACTTTAATCAAAAAAAGGCTGCCTCCTAGTAATACTAGGAAACAGCCTCTATTTTTTATGAAATTATTCTTCTTCAGCCATAAATGCGCCGAATACTTCTTCAATCATATCCCATTCAGCATCTGTTTCAATTTGTTTTAATTGACCTTCTGCGCCATTTTCATTTTCTTCATATGAATAAGCTAATAACTCAACTTCTTCATCTTCTGGCACCCCAGTTGGTGCTAATAAAACATAATTTTTACCAAATTGCTCTTGGCCGTCAACTGTCATAATAATTTCAAATAAAGTTTCATTACCTTCTTCATCTACTAAAGTAATTAACTCTTTTTCATGATCATGATTATGTTCGTGTTTTTCAGACATATACATTACCTTCTTTTTATATTATTTGTTTCTATCTATTATACATGATTGACCTTAGTTTTGACTATCTAAATAGTTTTGTAAAATCATCACGGCAGCTAATTTATCAATCACTTGTTTCCGTTTTTGCCTTGAAACATTACCTTCATCAATCAACATCCGTTCAGCTGAAACTGTTGTCAAACGCTCGTCTTGATAAATCACCGGCAAATTAAAACGTTGCTCTAGACGTTTACCATACTCCATACTTGCCTCAGCACGAGGGCCAATCGAATTATTCATATTTTTTGGTAAGCCTACCACAATTTTTTCGATTTCATATTCTTTAATTAATTGTTTAATCCGGTCATAACCAAAATATTTTTGCTCTTCATCGATTTTGATGATTTCGACTCCTTGCGCTGTCCAGCCAAGCAAATCACTTACGGCTACACCAACTGTCTTCGAGCCGACATCAAGTCCCATTACTCTACCCATAAACTATAAATCAATCCCATTGTGTTTTAAATAATCAGAAAGAACGACTTCCATGATAACATCACGATCAATATGACGAATCTTTTGGCGCGCATCATTATGACGCGGAATATACGCAGGGTCTTCCGTTAATAAATAACCAATAATTTGGTCAATTGGATTATACCCTTTATCCAAAAGAGCTTGGTACACATCACTCAATACATTGGCAACGACTAATTGTTTTTGATTTTCTTCACCAAAACGAATTGTTTCATCTTTTGTTGTCATATCAAGCACCTCTTTCTAGATGTTATACAATATTATACTCAATTTTTGAATAAAGCTCAATTGACTTTGCTTATTTAAAAAAATTATAATAAAGTTGTATTAAAATAAAGGACGTGAGCAAACTGAATCCATACCAAATCATTTATAACGAGCTCAAACAAGCGATTGAAAACAAAATTTATAAACCAAATGATCGTTTACCAAGTGAAAATCAACTAGCAAAAACTTACAAAGTCTCACGCGAAACGATTCGTAAAGTATTAAAATTATTAGCTACTGATGGCTATATCCAAAAACAACAAGGCAAATGTTCAATTGTTTTAGACCATAAACAATTTGAGTTTCCTGTCTCAAATTTAACTAGTTATGCTGAATTAGATAATCATCAACATCTACACTCGAAAACAAATGTCGAACAACTACGTAAAGATATTAGCCAAATCGAAAATCCGATGTATCCTTTTAAAGATCAAGAAGTTTGGCAATCAATCAGAACACGTGAAATTGATGGCGAAAAAATTATTTTAGATAAAGACTATTTAAATCCTGAGATTATCCCACACTTAACACCGGAGATCTTAGAAAAATCATTATTTGATTACGTCGAAAACGAATTGGGACTAGTAATTGATTATTCAATCAAAGAAATTACCGTTGAAAATGTGACAGAAGAAGACAAAAAATATCTCGACTTATCTCCCGCCGATCAATGTGTTGTCGTTGTTCGTAGCCAAGCATTTTTAAAAGATACACAATTATTTGAATATACCGAATCACGTCACCGTGCTGATAAATTTATTTTTAAAGAATTTTCAAGACGGAAGAAAGGTATGTAAAAAGGTCAGAACTGCATTAGTTCTGGCCTTTTATTGTTGATAAATTTGATAAATACATCGAGTAAAATTTTTCACTATTATCAAGAAATGAAGTTAAAATCACAACACTATAACTCTGTTCTATAAAGTACAAAAACTTGTTCTAAATATAAGAATATAAATTATTTTGTATTAATATGTATGAACAAGAAACATCTGATAAATACCTCATCTTTAATAAAAAATAAAAGGAGATGTTGTTTTTGAAAAATTATTTAAATAACAAAGACTTCCGCAATTTATTAAGAGGATTCAATTTATATAAGGATTTATTAAACAATAAAATAATAAAATATACTTATTTACATGATAAACAATATAAAAATGTATCAATTAAATTTCATCATTTCAATTTTTATCACTTAACAGGTATAAATTATAAAAGAGGAAGTAAGTTATATAAGGATTTGTCAGACAACAAAGTAAATAGAAATTTATTATTTTATCAAAAATATACATCATGGAAATTAGAATCACTGGTACATATTGCTCAACTTCTAAATATAAATTGCGTCAATATAACAGAGTCATATAGAGGAACACATTTAGAATTCTCCAACTTAATAAAAAGTAAAAAAAGAATTTTGGCTCTAGCTATTGATATTAATTCAAAGGGCTATTATTATTGTAAATCGCTTTTAAATTTAAAACATACAAACGAATATAATAATTTAAAATTTTATCCAATAATAAATATAGAAGTAATTAACACAAAAGAAAAAGAGTAAGTATTTAAATACTTACTCTAAAAAATGTAGATTTTACTGTTGCTTGTCAACCACCTGGTCTATAACCCAGGATACATTTCAAGTTTTACTGTTGCTTGTCAACCGCCTGATCTCTAACTCAGGATATATTTCAAGTTTTATAGTTGTCTACACAACTTAACAAAGGAAAAATTATCCTTTTACAATATAATTATATATTTATATAAACATTCTTGTCAATAAAATAAGATAATAGGATAGTGTAAATATTTTGCTAATTCTATTCATTACCTCTACTAACATCTTATATTTTTAACTAGTAATATACTCGATCTTTAGATGTATCTACAATTTAATATCTTTCTTCAATACACTCTGCTGATAAAGTAAATTACGTACTAATTTATCATCATATTGAATATTTTTACTCATTAATCATATTATGCAATTTAGTTCGTTATTTTATAAAAATAAAATACTAATAATTTACTACTATAGTGAAAAATAATAACAATACGTGTTATATTATAATTAAATTATTAAATTTGAATTGTTTTTTCTATTTTTAAGGAGAGTATATGAATTCAATAGATGTTAAAATTAAAAAATTAAGTGAATATCTAAGTCTACATAATGGCACATTATTAATTCCTTATTCACAGAGACCTTATGAATGGGGAGAAGAACAAGTAAAAAGACTTTTTGATGATTTAATTTCAGTATATGAAAATGACGATATTTATAATTATCCATTAAATACAGTTACTATATCAGTAAATGGTAAAAATAAAGAGATTTATGATGGTCAACAACGTACAATTACCCTACTACTTTTGCTTACTGTATTTATCAATCATTTTCATAACAATATTCAAATTGACTATGATCGAGAATTAGCTGTAAGTTTACGTCGTGATTATATTGTTCAAGAAAATCGTAACTCATATAAAAGAAAAATTACTTTTTCACCAGATTTAAAAGAAGCAGAAAATTTCTTTTATGAATTATCAACACTTCCAAATTCTGTAGATACTTTAGACGAAAAATATTTACATAATCCAGTTACTAAATTAACTATTCAAAATATGTATAATAACTACAAACTTTTAGAAAATTATTTAAATACATATATCGAAAAATCTGATATTTATGATAATAACGACCTAGAAGATATTTTAAATACTATTTTAGAAAATGTTATTTTAGTCGTGATAGAAACAGATGACATTGATTTAGCTATGACTATGTTTGAATCTATCAATAATACTGGTAAAACTTTAGATTCATTCTATGTTTTAAAAAATGACTTTTTACGTGTTTTAGATGAATCAGAAGTGTCTAATCATTGGAATAATATGTTAAAAAATCTTAATAACCTAAATACAAATGATTTCTTTAAAATTTTTGTGTCTATAAAAGTTCCAAATAAAGTCAAAAAATCTAATGCTTTATCAGAATTATATTCAACTGTAGATAAATATAATATCAAAGACATGCATAAAGCGTTAAAAGAACTAGATAATAGTTCACGCTTATATAAACTAATTACTTATCCTTCAAATATTGAAGAAAAAAATAAAGAAGCTAAAAAATTTATTGAATTATCAAATTTAATTAACTCTTGGAAAATTCGTCAGCATCATCAACTTATCCTAGCTATGATGTTACAAAATTATGATTGGAACGATATCAATAAAATTCTACAATCTTTAATTCGAGTCTATATTAGTACAATATATTTCTTTGGAGCTCGAGCAAATATTTTAGAATCTTTAATGTCTTCTCTGTCGAATAAAGTGTATACTGGAAAAATAAACGATATTAATGATATTAGAAAAGAAATCCAACAATTATTACCCACGAAAAATGAACTAGTTACTCGAATCGAAACATTTAATGTTGAAAATAAAAAACAAAAAATTGATGTTATCAAATTTATATTACGCAAAATTTATAGTATCGATTTACAAGAAATTGAAATTTCTAATAATAACAATTCAATTCATTATGAACACATTTTACCGCAAAAATTAAAAGAAGATAGTAAATGGACAAAATTATTCACTCCAGAAGAACATGATGAATATTTCAGACGTATCGGCAATGCTACTTTACTTTACGGTAAGAAAAATTCTGCCATAGGTAATAGTGATTTCAGTAAAAAAAGAGAATTTTATAAGCAAAGTGATTTAGAAGAAAATAAAATTATTGCACTTGAAGAAGAATGGACAAAAGAAAGTATTGATAAAAGAAGCGCGCAATTAGCTCAAAAAATCTATGACTACTTAGAAAAATTAGATCCAAAAGTTTAATTTAACACCAAACAACCTCCTTATGTTATGATCAGATCATCTTAAGGAGGTTATTTTTATGGCTTTTGGTATTTATTTAGATTTAAAAACTTACGATGACACTTTCAGCACTGCTTATCAACAATCTTTATTTGTTAACTACAATCATCGAGAGTTATCTGATATTTTACTAAATTTTCTTCAACAACTTTATCCCGATATGCAAATTTATTATGAGCAAACCTACTCTCTTTCCCACAGTGATATTCCACTTTTCCAAAGTTATTTACAAAAATTACAAGCAAGCATTGAACCTTCTCCACAAAAAGAATCATTTTTATCCACCGATATCAATACTATTCATGCATTAATTCAAAAAATAAATTTGGTTCCACAAGTGGAATTGTTAATAACTTTACTTTAAGTTGTTTTTCTAAAAGTTTGATATCAAAAAAATCTCCTAGTTGCCTAGGAGATTTTTTACTTATTTTTTAAGCTGTAAAGCCACTGCTTCAAATGGACGTAATTGTAATTCTTTACTAATTGCCACTTGATTATCATAGTTATCTAAAGCTACTTGGGCCTCTAACCATTTATCTTCTAATTCGATTGTTGTATCATGCCCTTTGAAGTTATTTAAGATTAACCATTCTTCATCTTCATGACGGCGAACAAAGGCATAAACATCTTCGTGATTGCGAGCATAGGCTGTGTAATCACCAAATGCAATCGTATCATTTTCTTTACGCAAGCGAATTAATTCTTGATAATATTTGAAAATACTACCTTCTGCTAATTCTTTTTCCACATTAATCTCAACGTAGTTTTTCGCGATTGGCAACCATGGTGTTCCTGTAGTAAAACCAGCACCTTCTTCGCCTGACCACTGCATTGGTGTCCGTGAATTATCACGTGATTTTGATTTGATAATCGCCATTGCTTCTTCATGACTCTTACCTTGCTCACGCATAATTTCATAGTAGTTTAATGACTCCACATCACGGTATTCTGATAATTCTTCAAAATATGGATCTGTCATGCCGATTTCTTCACCTTGATAAACAAATGGTGTCCCACGGTTTAAATGAATCGCTGTTGCTAAAAGTTTAGCTGATTCGACACGATATTTATCATCATCCATGAAACGTGTTAAGGCACGTGGCTGATCGTGATTATTCCAGAACCAAGCATTCCAGCCATTACCTTCTGACATTTCTTCATTCCATGTATGAAGTAAGTTTGTCAATTCATCAAAACGATACGGTGTTAATGACCATTTTTCACCATTTTCATAATCTACTTTTAGATGGTGGAAGTTAAATGTCATACTTAATTCGTGACGATCTGGACGTGTATATAAAATACAGTTTTCGATTGATGTTGAGCTCATTTCGCCAACTGTAATACTATTGATGCGACCAAATGTCCGCTCATTTAATTCACGTAAATATTCATGAACAATCGGTTTATCTGTATATAAATATTTACCTACACCATCATCAGCATCGACTAACTCTTCATCTTTACCGATTAGATTAATCACGTCGAAGCGGAAGCCAGTAACACCTTTATCAATCCAAAAGTTCACAATTGATGCTGCTTCTTTTCGAACTGCTGTATTACGCCAATTTAAATCGGCTTGTGTTTTATCAAATAAATGCATGTAGTATAAATCTGTATCGCCAAACTCAGCCCAAGCTGGTCCTCCAAATTTTGATTCCCAGTTTGTCGGCAAACTACCATCGGTTTGTGCTGGACGTAAAATATAATAATCTTGATATTTTTGATCACCAGCTAAAGCTTTTTGGAACCATTCATGTTCTGTTGAAGTATGATTTAATACCATATCTAACATGATTTCCATATCTAGCTCTTTCATTTTTGCGACTAATTCTTCAAAATCTGCCATTGTTCCAAACATTGGATCAATTGCTTTGTAATCTGAAATATCATAGCCATTATCATTTTGTGGCGATGGGAAAAATGGGTTAAACCAAACAACATCGACACCTAATTCTTTTAAATATGGTAATTTTTCAATAATCCCACGTAAATCGCCAATCCCATCACCATTACTATCATTAAATGATTTTGGATACGCTTGATAAACAACTTTTTTACGAAAATCCATAATTTCTCCTCTTAATTTGATCTTCTCTTATTTACTACCTGGTTTCGCTTTTTTCTCCACTTTTTCACCCATTGTCATATTATCATTGTAACCCCAAATCCATGTTACAATCATAGCGACAACAATTGATACGATACTTGCTGCTAAGAAAACATAGAAGCTATGTAAATCACTTGGATGTTTTGTATCAATAAATGATGGGAATCCTAATAATGATCCTGTTAAACCATACATATTACCTTGGAATAAACCTGTCACAAAACCACCAGCAGCTGAACCAATTAAACCTGAAATAAATACTTTTTTATAACGTAAGTTAATACCATAAATCGCAGGTTCTGTCACACCACAAAATGCTGAAACTGCACCAGCATAACCTAATTCACGCAACTCTGTTTTTTTAGATTTCATCGCTACAGCTAAAACAGCAGCACCTTGAGAAACCATTGTCACTGAAATAATCGCATTTAATGGTGACATACCTTCACTAGCCAGTTGTTGAACAACAAGTGGTACCACACCCCAGTGTAAACCAAAAATAACAAGTACTTGGTAGAAACCACCGATGATTAGGCCACCTAACCAACCTGAAGCATTAACTAAGTTATTAATAATCACTGCTAAACCTGTTGCTGCACCTTGAATCACTGGACCTGTCACACAAACAGTAATTGTACCAACGATTAAAATTGTTAACATTGGTGTTAAAATTGAACGAATCGCTGATGGTAAATGTGTTTTAAACCAATTACCAAACACTTTAACTAACCAAGCTGCTACAATCATTGGGAAAATTGAGTATGCATAGTTAATAAATTCTACTTTATACCCAAATAAATTAAACATACTTGTACCTTTATCAGCTAATGCAATCATTGTTGGATGTGTTAGAAAAGCACCAACAACAGCTGTAATCATTGGGTCGCCGCCTAATTTTTTCGCTGCAGTATATCCTACAAGAACTGGTAGGAAGAAGAAGGCTGCATCAGCCATCGCACTTGCTGTCATGAAAATCGTACTTTTATCTGATAAGCCACATAATACAAGAATTGATAATAACCCTTTGATAATACCAGCTGCTGCGATAATACCAATAATTGGACTCATCGAACCAGTAATGACCCCTAATAGTTCACTTGCCCAGTTTCCTTTTTTCTCACCTTTACTATCATTACTTGTCGCAGTTGTATCTTTACCATCTGCTGCTAATTGTTTTTGGACTTCATTAAAAACATTTTCGACATCTTGACCAATAACAACTTGATATTGACCACCTGATTCCATCACATCGACAACGCCATCCATTGCTTTTAATGTATCTGTATTTGCTTTACTATTATCTTTTAAATAAAAACGTAAACGTGTAATACAATGAATTACACTTTCGATATTATCGGGACCTCCGACATTTTCAATAATGCTTTGAGCTAGAGCACTATAATTTTTTTTCTTTGCCATAATAACTCTCCTTTAACCTTGTCTATACAAGTTATTGCACATTTATTATAAGCAAAATTTTTTTACATAGCAAGCGTTTTCAAAAAACTTTTTCAAAAAATCACTTATCTTTAGAGATAATAATTTAAAAATCGCTCTTTTTTTCATTTATAATCAAATAATGACGAATAATTTATCAATTAACAGACGAAAGCTTAGAACTTTACAATTTATAACACAGCAAAATAGTAGTACTTTCTGATTTATATAACATAGTAAAATCTTCCAACCAACGTAATATTAGCAACAAAAAAACAGCCTTAAAGTCACACTTTAGGCTGTTTTGCTTATTTATTTAACTGTATCAAAAAATGGTGTTCCAACTGGCGCATCTGCCTCAAGTACTAAAATACCTTTTTCTGCTGGTGCATCTGGTAAATGTAATTCTTTAGCTGAACAAATCATTCCATCACTTGGCACACCGCGTAATTCGCCAGGCCAAATAACCATTCCATCAGGCATAACTGCTTCGACTTTGGCTACTACAACTTTTTGCCCCGCTGCAATATTTGGCGCTCCACACACAATTTGTAAAACTTCATTTCCGACATCAGTCTTTGTAATATGTAAATGATCTGAATCAGGATGATCCACACATTCCAAGACTTCACCAATCACAATTTGCGAAGTTTGTGGCTCTACTTTCAGTTGTGGTTCAAAATTAACATCAAACAATTGCATATTTAAGCGATCAATTTCTTGTTCTGTTAAGAAAACTTGTCCTGCTTGGCCTTCAACGCTTGGCAACATTTTTGCGACATTAAAGAAATGATAAGCTACTGTTTGGCCTTCACTAACTAAACGCGTAATATTGCCAACACGTTCAGCTTGAACTTCAGCACTATGCGGAGCTAAAACGACAAGCAATGTATCACCCATCATTTGTGGATTATAAATCGTAATCATATTAACCGTCCTCCGTTTTTTCGTTCTGCATTTATCTTACCATTTTCACAGCTAAAACGATAGTCCAAATAAAAAGTAAGTTAGCCTAAGCTAACTTACTTTTTATTATTTATATTGACTTAAAAATTGTTCGACTTCTTCTTTTGTTTTACGAGCCTTACTTACAAGACGGCCAATTTCTTTACCATCTTCAATGACCACAAAACTTGGAATCCCCATAATCATTAATTTTTCTGCTAAATCCATAAATTTATCACGGTCAACTTCAATAAATTGAAATTCTGGAAAATCTTGGACGATTTCTGGCATTAATGGTTTAATAAATTGGCAATCAGGACACCAATCAGCTGTAAAGAATAAAACATTTTTTCCTTTTTCGATTGTTGATGCGATATCTTCTAATGATGTTGCTTCGATCATTGTCATATTAATCACTACTTTCCGTAAATAATTGTTTGAATTTTTTCATTTGTTAAATCAGTAATTACTGTTTTTAACATTTTTTGTGCTGATAAATAATCAGCAATATTATACATCGTCTGATGAGTATGAATATAACGGCCGCACACTCCAATGACGGCACTTGGAATACCTTCACCTTCAGTATGCGCAGCACCGGCATCCGTCCCACCTTTTGAGACGAAATATTGATATTGGATACTATTTTTTTGCGCCAAATCTTCTAAATAATTTTGCATGCGCGGTAACGTAATCATCGTCGGATCTTGGACACGTAGTAAAAAGCCTTCACCTAAGTGACCAAAAGTCCCTTGTTTGGTCACCATATCATCTGCTGCTGAACAATCAACAGCAAAAAATAAATCTGGTTTAAACTTATTCACTGCACCTTTAACTCCACGCAAACCTACTTCTTCTTGCACATTAGCACCGATAACTAAATTATAATCTAATTCGACATCTTTAATTTGCTCTAACGTCTCTAAAATCGCTAAACAACCATATCGATTATCCCATGCTTTACTAATCACATTTTCACCATTCGCAGTTAAGACCGCTTCACTTTCAGGGACAATCGCATTGCCAGGTTTCACTCCGTATGCTAAAGCCTCACCTTGACTTGTAAAACCTGCATCAAAAATCAAATCATTAACATCCACTTGATTATTTGTACTTGTCCCACGTAATAAATGCGGTGAAACAGACGCCGTAATAATCGGGTAATCACCCTTATCCGCTTGTAATGTAAATCGTTGTGAACTTACTACATTACTATTCCAGCCTCCAAGCGGTACGGCTTTAATCATGCCATTGTCTAAAATTTGACTTACTAAAAAACCAACTTCATCCATATGACTAGCGACCATGACTGTTTTTGCGTCGGCTTTTTTACTATATTTAATACCAAAAATACCACCTAAACCATCATACTGAATCTCATCCACATATGGTTTTAACTTATCAGCTAAATATTTACGCATACGTTCTTCACGGCCACTTGTAGCCTGAATCGCTGTAATCTCTTTAATCTTATTAAACAACTCTTTTTCCATACAACCACCTCATCTATGCTTTAATTATATGAAGTTCTAAGCCAAACAACAAGCTCTATGCATTTTTGCAGTCCTGTATTGGTTATAACTTTAATACGTATATTAATATAGACAGCAATAATCATAATCATTTGTTAACTACCATGGCCAACTACATTAAAATTACTAAGAATGCAAACCGCTCTCCATAGTTAAAATAATCATGCACCTGCCCCATTTCACACGCCTTCGTCATCACTTCAGACAGCGTTACTTAACCCCTATACGAAATTGCTTTTATTAAACGACTTACCAAGTTTAAGATAGACACACATGCATTTTAGTTTTATCACCATTAATGCTCTCGTTTTTCCTTAGTGAATACTAGTTTTCGTATAGCTTTTCAATCTATTAAACAACCCAAATGTAATTTGTTATAATATTTACGAGGTGGCAATGATGAAAAAACGATTCTTTTACGCAACAAACGCTCTGTTATCAGGTGCAATTTTAATGTCAAATACATACAAATTGATCGCTGCAACACCTGAACGGATATTAAATAAATTAAAACAAAAACTTGAACGAAATGGTAACCAAGTAACCCATTCATGGCTTGATTGCAGACGCAAAATAATTACCATCAAAGGGCAAACTTTATACGGTTATGCAGGTGGCCTTACTATCAAGCATCATAACCAATTATCTAGCTATACATTTTGGCTAATACCTAGTAAACACCAAGTTTTTTTATCTTTACAAGAGAGCAAAAAATGGGACAAGTAATGTCCCATTTTTTTATATATCACTATTAAATTGTGCTTCCACGCGATAAATCGGCTGTCCTTTAGCAGAAAATTTTTCCTCATATTCAGTCATAATATTATTTTCAAAATTACTATGATGCAAATCTAGCCACACTTGATTTAAAGTCATACCATATTTTGAAAAACTACTTAATGAATATTCAAATAAACCTTGATTATCTGTTTTAAAGTGAATTTCCCCATTTGGCCGTAAAATCGTTTCATATGTTTTCAAAAATGTTTTATATGTTAAGCGACGTTTTTCATGTTTTGTTTTTGGCCATGGATCAGAGAAATTCAAATACATTTGATCAATTTCCCCCGCTGCAAAATATTCTGTTAAATCGCGACCATCAACATGTAATAATTTTAAATTCGGCGCATCTGATTCAATCAAATGATCTAAAGCATTAACTAATACATTTTTATTCATCTCAATCCCAATATAGTTAATATCTGGGTTTGCTAAAGCCATTTGGTTAATAAAACGGCCCTTACCTGATCCCACTTCGATATGTAGCGGCTGTTCTTTAGTAAATAATTTTTGCCACTGACCTTTATGTTTTTCAGGTTCTTGAATTACATAATTTGGATAACTTGCTAATTTATCTAGTGCACCTGGTTTATTTCTAACGCGCATCTTCTTGTTCCTTTCTCTCTGTCATCATTTGTAAATGAGCAATTTCTTGTTTAACTAAGCGGAGCCGGCCTTTTTCATATTGCCGTTTAATTTGCATTAATTGTTGCATTTGGCCATACCACCAAATTTTATGCCAATTTTCATCTGTTTTTGGTAAACCATAAGCTTTTAACCAATTTTCCCATTCCCATACGTCGACATAACGATACAATAATGGGCCAATATCTGAAAAAATATCGGATAAAATCGCAGAATCCCAATCAATCAAATAAATTTCGTCTTGCTTTTGATCACGAAAAATCCAATTTTTATGATTCACATCTCCGTGACACGCACAAATATTAAAATGATCAAAATTTGGTAATTCATCTTCAAGCTTTGTATAAATATGTTTTAATAGTGGTTCACGTTCTAACTCATCTGGGAGTTGCCAATAATATTCTTGCAGAAAATCAATCGGCTCCATCTCTTGCCCTTCTAAGCGATACAACATCAGTGCCAAATAATCTGAGCGATGTAAATGTTTTAAGATACCCATCGCTTGACTTGGAAACTTCGCAATTTCAAAACTTTTCAAAACGCGTCCTTCAAGCCATTCTTGCGCAATCCAAAAATGACCATCAATCGTTTTCGACCACAAAAATTGAGGTGCTAATTTCTCATTTGCTACCGCCACAAAAAAAGGCGTACTATTTTTTTTAACAAAAACGCGTTGTCCATTTAAGTAACCAACATAAGACTGATTTGTGTCGCCAGCTAAAGGCTCTAAGCCTGTGATATCTTTCAAATCATAATCCATTTTGTTATCTCTCATTCATTACACTGTCTTCATTATTTTAGGTAATTTTCAACTTGCCGTCAACGGCGTTTTTTACGTTTATTATAAGCAGGTAAATAACCATACAGGAAAATAAGTAATAAAACAGCTGTCAAACTTAAATTTAATAAGCCGACAATAGGTCCATATATCAACATCAATACACTTGTCACAATCATATAAACACTACTTAAACGCCATAATAACATTTGAAATTCGCGCTGCTTACGAACAATTGTCGTAGGCATTAATTGTAACCATAAAACATAATCAAATTCTTTCATCAAAGGTAACATTTGAATCAAAATTAAAAATAAAAATAAGCCACTCATAACTAAACTAAGCGTCGCATTACGTGCCAAAATAATAATTAAACTACTAATCAATAACAAACGCACAAACAAATTACCATATACATTGCCTCGTAAAACTTGGCTCCAATATAACACTGCATCTGTTTGCTGACGTTTAACAATCACACGTTGTAGTAAAGCATCAAAATATTGTCGCCGTTTAATTTGGCCGTATTGATTTGGCACATCAGTAAATAAATTTAACCAGCGATAAACATTTTGCATCCGGCGCTGTTCTTGTGCAATCACAAATGACATATTAATCAAACTCTGTGGTTTAGCTACCCGTCTTTGTAAATAAAGGACTGCTAATGCTGCTAAAACTAAACTAATATACACCCCAAAATTAACTAAACTACAAACTGCTAAGCCATATAAAAAAATATAACGCCAAAAATTCGCAATAGCCTTGAAATAGCTAGCTTGCACTTGAAAGAGCAAATCTGCATATTTCAACAAAATAAACGTCCCACTTAAACACAAATAAGTCGCTGGATTATACAACTGAAAAGTCTTTACAAAAGGCCATAATGCAATAAAAATCACAACTAACAAACTAAGTGGCAACACGGCCGAAACATTCAAAGCTCGCTGAAAATAACTAGGTAGCTTTTGCTCTTTTGGGAGTAAAAATAAAATATCGGCCTCTTGGATTAAAGTCGCTACTTTACCAATGAGTAACACACTACTGCTAATTAAAATAACGATTAGACGGCCAAAATATAAATTCATATGATAATCACTTTGTAAAAACTTCGCATAAGCTAAAATACCGCCGCCTAATAAAAAGAACAGTAAAATCATCAAATGATCATTAAACACATATTTTAAATACTTACTTAATTTTTTTAAATGTTTTTGGTACCGTAATGTATAAAATTGTCCCACTTAAGCTTGACCTCCTTTTTTGGTCAATGCTAAATAAATTTCATCAAGCGTTGCATCTGGCATCGCAAATTGATGTTGCAACTCTTGTAGCGTCCCTGTAGCGATAACTTGACCTTGATCTAAAACGACAAATTCATCACAAAATTTTTCCGCTGTTGCCAAAATATGCGTTGACATCAAAATCGCTGCCCCTTGCTTTTTCATCGCTAACATCAACTGCAATAAATCATCAATCGCCAAAGGATCTAGTCCTAAAAAAGGTTCGTCAATAATATATAATTTAGGCTCAATTAAAAATGCACATAAAATCATCACTTTTTGCTTCATTCCTTTTGAAAAATGAACGGGCAAAAAGTCTAATTTATCTGCTAAACGAAACGTTTTTAATAGTGGCTCAGCACGTTTCAAAGCCTCATCTAAATCTAAATCATAAGCTAAGGCCGTCATCTGGATATGCTCTTTTAGTGTTAATGTCTCATATAAACTTGGTGTTTCGGGAATATAACCAAAACTTTGACGGTATTTTTGATTATTCGTCGCTAAACTTTCATCATCAATCGTAATCTCACCCTGCATTTTTGGTAGTAGACCTGTAATATGTTTAATAGTTGTACTTTTTCCTGCACCATTTAATCCGATTAAGGCGACAAGTTTCCCTGCTGGTACTTCAAAACTAACATCATGTAAAACAGGATATGCGCCATAGCCACCTGTTAAATTTTTAACTACTAAACCTGACATAATAAATCCTCCCTCAATACTCATCAAAATTATATCATAATTTCTTTACTTTAATTTTGAGATTAATTGTAATATGATTAAATAAACAAAGTACCCGGAGGAATAAAGATGGAAAACTGTATTTTTTGCAAAATTATTAATCACGAAATTCCAAGCTACAAAGTGTATGAAGACGAAGTTGTATATGCTTTTTTAGATCTGAGCCAAACAACTAAAGGACACACATTAATAGTCCCTAAAAAACACGTCAAAGATATTTTTGAATATGATGACCAATTAGCTAGCGAAGTCTTTGCTCGCGTGCCAAAAATCGCTCGTGCTTTAGAAAAAGCATTACCTGAAATGGAAGGCTTAAACATTGTAAGCAACAACAAAGAAATCGCTTACCAATCAGTCTTCCACTCACATATTCATTTGATTCCACGCTATTCAAATGACGACACATTCAAAATTGAATTTGGGCAAAACGAAGAAACACCTGAAAACTTACAAGCATTAGCAAATAAAATTCAAAGCGAGGTTCAATAATGAAAATTAAAAGCTTTTTATTTGGTGCCATCACAGCAGGGACTATCACTTTACTGACTACAAGTAAAAGTGGGACAGAACGCATCGAAGAACTCCAAAATTATATCGCACGCAATAAGCGAAATTTTCAAGCTGTGAAAACAAACTTCGAAGAAACAAAATACCAAGATGAATATGTTCAAGAATTAGCACAAACATTAATTCCAGAATTTATAGACAGCATCAAAGAAGACATCGATGATTTCAAATTTCAAATCGAACCTCGTTTAGGTCGTCTAAACCGTGAAATTACGCAATTAAATCAAGATTTAGACGAATTAAATTAAATAACATCAATGGGCTAGACCAAATATCTAGTCCATTTTTTTATAAAAAAATTTTTTGCTGCGTCCGTAACCGATTCCATCCTTGATATATCATTAAATTACAATTTGTTTTCTCATCCTCCTATCATAATCTATCTCTTTTTTCAATTCTATTTTTCAATTTTTTTCTATGCTAAGCTAAGTGCATGACAAGCGGTACAAGATATTAAGAACGGAATTTGATCTTGTATGAAAGCTATTTATTTAGAGAGGTTTGATGTAAATGTTAAGTACAACAACAAAAATGCAGGAGTCACAAATTACGATGTTTAACCATCCATGGCTATGGTTTAAACAACAAATTAGTGGTTGGCACACAGCTAATTACTGCCTATTTTGGTTTGCTTTTGGCTCACAACTAATGATTTATGTAAATCAACCAATCGATTTACTATCAACAGTAACTTTTTTAGGGACTGTCTTGGGTACATTATGCGTCGTCAGTATTAATGCTGCCAAATCAGTTAATGGTATTTTAGGTTTAGTATCAGCATTATGTAAAATTTATGTCGGCTATAGCGCTCATAACTACTTAGTCATGTTAGAAGAAGTCGCATATATCGTCACATTAGATTTACCTGTGATTTTTGCAGTTAAATCTTGGAATGAAGATACTGTTCATCATTTGAAAAAATTCACAAAGAAAAATTGGATTATTAGTTTAATATCAGTTATTGTTGTTTGGATTATTTCAAGTTATTTAATTGGGACATTTACAGATGACCCACGTCCAATCATCGATGGTCTAAGTTTTGCAGTAAGCGTCACAGGTGGTGTTATTTGCTTCCTGCGTTACAATAACCAATTTTTCTGGTGGACATTTTCAAGTGTCTTCCAAATCATCTTATGGGCTATCACATTCTCACAAGGCGATGCTACAATCGCGATGCTTATCTCAAGTTCAGTTTACTTCATTAATGATATCATCGCCTTTACTGTATCACCATGGTTTAACTCAGGCCGTAAAAAAATGGGCTTAGCTGAAATTAAATAGCAACATAAAAGCAGAATAATGAAGAAAACTTCACTATTCTGCTTTTTTAAATATCTTCATCATGAATAGGATGCGCAACAGCTGATCTATTGAACCTCTCACGACTAAAGTCGTAAGATTCTTGGGTAAATCCTATACTTACAATCTAATTCTTTTTAGCTGCAGAGGTTGGGATATTTTACCAAGCTATTCCCGTAGTCCCTACGGTTCTTTATAGTATTTTTACTAAGATATTTCTAAACCTTTATTTAATATATTTTTACTTGCATTTATATCTCTATCATGAATACAACCACAATATTCACACGTAAATTCACGAACGTTTAGTGGTTTCTTACCTGTGTTTTTGCCACAATTTGAACAAATTTGTGAACTTGGGTAAAATCTATCTACTTTAACTATTTTTCTCCCATAGAATTCAGCCTTATATTCAAGCATTGTAACAAATTCTGACCAACTTACAGAAGCTATCGCTTTAGCTAATCTATGATTTTTCATCATTCCTTTAATATTTAAATCTTCGATACATATTGTATCGTTTTCTAAAATTAATTTTGTTGATAATTTATGTAAAAAATCAATTCTTTGATTTCTGATTTTTTCATGTAACGTAGCTAATTTTTTCTTTTGTTTTTGATAATTCTTGGCATTAGCTAAATCAATTTTAGCTTTTATAGCTACCTCTCTTTTTATACTTAATTGTTTAGATAACTTCTTTAATTTTTTTAAATTATTTTCTAAATATTTTGGATTATTTATTTTTTCTCCATTACTTGTAATCACAAAGTGATTAATACCTAAATCTAAGCCTATCTTCTGATTTGTTTTAGGTAATTCATACATTTCAATTTCACACAAAATTGATACAAAATATTTCCCTGTAGAAGTTTTTGAAATTGTTGCATTCATAATTCTACCAACAACTTCTCTTGATTTTTTCAATTTAACATTTCCTAATTTTGGCAATTTTATTTTATTATCCAAAATTTCAATATTATTATTTACCATTTTAGTTGTATAGCTTTGAACAAAATTTTTTCTACTTTTAAATCTTGGTTTTCGATTCTGTTGTTTAAAAAATCTTCTAAAAGCCATCTCTAAATTTTTTAACGAAGATTGAAGTGCAATACTATCGACTTCTTTTAGAAAAGCATATTTTTCTTCTTTTTTTAGTTTTGTTAATTCTGTTGCACATTTTGCGTAAGTTAATCCTTTTTGAGTTTCTTTATATTCCTTATTCCATGAATCTAAAAAATAATTAAATACAAATCTTGAGCAACCACATGTTTTATCAATCATGTCCTTTTGGACTTGATTAGGATATATTCTAAACTTAAAAGCTTTCTTTTCCTTAGTCATAGCTTACACTCCTTTCGTTAAATTATTTTATTTTTTGATTTTGGATATATTTACGTATTTGTTCTTCAGTATTTTCGCTTACTGTGGCAACAAAATAACTTGGATTCCACAAATGACCATCCCAAAGACTTTGTTTTATCCATGGAAATTTAGAAAATATTTTTCTAGCCGATACACCTTTCAATGCTTTTACCATATCTGGAATATAGTGTTGGGATTTACAACTAATTAAAATATGTATATGGTCTTTATCAGTTTCCATTTCTTCAATTTTAAAATTATGTTCCTCAGCAATATTTAGAAGTATTTCTTTTAGATATACTTCAATATTTCCTTTTAAAATCGGTTTTCTATACTTCACACACCAAACTATGTGATATTCAATACTGTAAACATATCCTCTTCCATGATATACTTCTGTCATATTTTTATACTTACATATGTATTTAGAAAATTCAAGTTTTAAAATTATTTAACAATATTTTTATCACAACATATGTCAAATCAAAAGTAAAAAAAAAGGGACGATTCATATCATGCCTAAAGGCACGAGTGTTCTCGCCTAAATCATAAATAATAAAATCAATTGGACATAGAAAAAATTCTTGTTTCAATAAATAGAAGTTGAAAAAGGCATTTTATTTCCATTTTGTAAAAATTTTCTTCTTAATCTGTTATATCATAGGCTTTAAACGTTAATAAGCTATACAAGAACGATGCAAAGACTCCGCATAATCATAGACAATATCTGTGAACACCCAAATCTATTATGTATTTTTTATTCATATCAAATATCTAAAACGTAAAAACATATCTATCTTAATAGATTATTTAATTATTTCATATCCTGAACTAGTTTCCATACATTAATCCTTTATTGCTTAGTAAAAAAAAGTCAGAATAATTGCTTATACAATTATTCTGACTTTTAAATTGATCTGCTTGTTCCAATGTATCAACCGTAAATCATATCTACATTTATATTATATATAATTAAACAAATATAATCAATAGTTTTTATTAATTTTTTTACCAAAATTTTTAATATATTCTACTTCTTGTACCAAATTGATATAAGTATAAGCTATATTTATATAGACATACTTGCGATATTAAAAATAATCCACCTATAATTAATGCTAATAGTAACATATACGGCATCTGTTTTAATCTTCAAAAATAATTTTTCCATTATACGTATTATTTTTTTCTGTAAAAATATAATTATAGGAAAACAAAGATAATATAAGTAAAAGTGAACAAAAGATTCTTATATTTCCCATAAAAAAAAAAATATATACTTAACGTAATATATATAAATATATAAATTATATTTTTAAATATTATTTTAGCTTTATTTATTTCAAAATTAAACGTAGCTATTATTTTTATTTTTTTATATTTCCTATTATCTAAATTAATTGGTTTTATTAAACTAACTATACAAATAATAGTTATAGAACAAATTAACCATAATACTAATGTCAAAATAACATGATTAGCAAAAAAATCATTTATGCCATTGACCCTAACACCTATAGGTAATCTTCTATTTTTTAAATATTGATGCATTAAATTAATACTTCCTAGAAGGGATAAAATTAATATAAGAAATTCCCAAAATTGTAATATTTTATTATTATTAATTTCTTCTATATCTTTTTCCTCTATAGGATATGCTTTTATTGGAATATATTTAAATAATAGTGGTGCAAATCCGCAAAAAAATCCTAACCATAAACTATTTAATCCCAAATCTAATAAGTACCACTGATCTTGTTTCTTAGAATAATATGATACATATCGAATCCCAAATAGGAAATTTTTGGTTATCCTAGTCAATTTTCCGTATTCAACATTTTGTTCCATAATTCATATCCTCAAAAATAATTTTTCTATTATATGTATTATTTTTATCAGTAAAAGAATAACTAGATGAAAATAAAGATAACATAAGAAAAATAGAAGAAAATATTAAAGTATCTCCTATAAAAAAAATACTTATACTACATATAATATATATAAAATTTGAAAATATATATTTAAAAATTATTCTACTTCTTTTTATTTCTTGGTTAAAAGTAGCTATTACTTTAAGTTTTTTATATTTTCTATTACCTAAATTAATAGGTTGTATTAAACCTATTATATAAACAGAAATTATGATACAAATAAACCATAACCATATAGATATACTGAAATGATTTACAAGAAATTCATTTTCAATTTTTATATGTGTTCCTAGAGGTGCTCTTCTAGATCTAAAATTTTGATAAAACAATTTAATCGTTCCTACAAAGGATAGAACTAATATAATAAAGTAGGTAAACTTAAATATTTTATTAGTTTTTACATCTTCTATATCTTTTTCATCTATAGGATATGCTTTTATTGGAATATATTTAAATACTAATGGAGTAAATAATCCAAAAAATCCTAACCATAAACTATTTAAACCTAAATCCAATAAGTACCATTGATCTTGTTTCTTAGAATAGTATGATATATATCGAATCCCAAATAGAAAATTTTTGGTTATTCTAGTAAATTTTCCGTATTCTATAGTTTTATTCATGAATTATTACCTTACTTTTTTGTCTCCATATTGGCCATATTATTTTTCATAATTATTAAAATATTTACTTTCATGAAGATTTATATCAGTTTCTTTTTCTGCTTCTTTTACTTGTTTTTCAATTTTTCTTTCACGATATTTTCTAAGCTATGTAATTCCAGATTTATTTACTGATTTAAAACGTGTTTGTCTTTAATAACTATGACTGTATGCAACCATTAATCTTAAAAATCCTTACTATTAAATTTAGGATATTCATTTTCTGCCATAGCTTTTGCTAAGACTATTTGAAATTCTTGTTCCTGTTCATTATCTTTATATCCTTCAAAATAAATTTTATCGATATCTTCTGTATTAAAGAAAAAATTATCTGTTGAAATTTGACCTTGTGGATATGCAACACCTACATAATCAAAATAACCAACGACACCCTCATGATCCATCAGAGATGCTCGTCCTGTAATCATTGCTTTTTGATTATCTTGTGCTTCCTTTAATTTTACAACTGTTCCTAATGGTAAAAATTCCATGTTTTTGTCCTCCTAATTATAAATTAAATAATTGTGATAAAATTGACTCTTCTTGGTCATGATTATTACTGTTGTCATCATCTTGAGATTCGTCATCTTTTTTCTTTATTTCTTCCCAACTAAGTCGGTCATATTCTTCTTTTGTTAATTTTTCTAGCTCGTCTAGCTCTGCTCTTCCTTTATCGCTTAAATAGCCAGTAAAAATAATTTCATCAATATCTTCTATATTAAATGCTACTGTTTTTTCATAACATTCACCATATGGATAAAGACGAGCTACATATTCAAAATAACCAATCTTATTTTCCGAAACATGTTCATAAAGTTCCAAATAACTTAAAATAATATATTTTTCCCCTTCATATTTTTTATCTTTTAAGGTTACAATACTCCCTGCTGGTAACATCTTAGTCAACTCCTCTTTATAGATTAAACAATCTCGATAATATTGACTCCTCTTGTTCTTGATTATGATTCAGATTTTGCTCGTTTTCCTCACTGTAGTCATCTTCATCTTCTACATCGACAAGTTCATCATTTTGCATTTCATCTACTGTAAGTTGTCGAAATTCTTTTTTAATACTTTCACCTAATTTTTCTATCTTAGATCTACCTTCGTCATCTATATAACCTGTAAATAAAACTTCGTCGATATCTTCTTCATTAAATGCCATATCAATATCATAATAATATTCAGCATAAGGATAAATACGAGCCAAATAATCAAAATATCCTACATCTCCCGTAGCAATACGTTCATAAGTTTCGAAATAACCTGTAATAATGAAAATACCACCCTCATAATCTTTACCAACGCCATCATAACTTTTATCTTTCAATGTTACGACACTACCAATTGGCAACATATAATCATCCTCCTTTAAACAATTAATCATCCATAAGTGATCCCATTAGTAAGTTACAAAAATCCATTATCATATTATATATAACCAAAAATAAAAAACTAACTTCTTGCATAATTTCTATATCGTATATTTTCTTTCTATAACTATCAGATAATTTTTTCGTAATTTCAGATAATTCACTAGTCATATATTGCATTTCATTATATGCAAATAAAACAAATAACGAATCAAAAATAATACCTATAATACTAGTAATAATAAAATACCACTTAGAGTGAAATATACCTACAGATTGTAGAACTAAAAAACTAAATATCAATTCTCCAATTAAAACATAATATTGATTTATTTTCCTTTCCATAAAAGTTCCAAAAATAACGCATATTATATATAACCCAAATGTTAATATTAGTGATAAAATAACTATTTTAATAGGAAAATTTAGTATTACTACATTCAATGATAGAGCTATCAATATATTTCCTATACAAAATAAAGTTTTACATAAATAAAAATATTGTTTTAAACTTATTTTATGTTGAACATCTTTTTTATTATCTATAAAACTATCAGATTTATTTATCAAAATAATTGTTATATTACATAACAAACCAACTATAAGTAATAGCAACGCAATTTTAAACCAATCTATTGAATCTAATACATTCCCTCTTAATTCAGTAGATGAAAATGGAATTCCATAAAGCTTAAAAACTAGTAAACATGTAAAATATGTGACAATACTTAATAAACACAATAAAACTAAATATTTTTGACGCTGCTTTATGTAATAATTTTCCCATTTATCTGTTTTTGTTACCGTAAAATCGGATTTTAAAAATTGAACTGATTTTGTATTCATTTTTTTATACCTTATTTATTTTATTAATCATCAGTAAACGACCCTACTAGTAATTTACAAAAATCTAACACCATATTATATATGAGGATAAATAAAAAACTAACATCATTCATAATCTCAATATCGTATATATATTTTTTTTCTTCGACTGACATCTTTTTTGTAGTGTACGATAAATCAGTAATTGTTGTTTGCATATCATTATACATAAATATAACAAATAAAGAATCAAAAATAATGCCTATAATACCGGTAATAATCATGTACCAACTAGAATTAAATAACCCCATAGATTTGGAAAGAAATATACCAAATATTGAATCAGCAATTAAGATATAATACTGATTTATACGAAATTTTTTAACAGCACCTAAATAACCTGCAATTGCACAAATTATATATAGAATAAAAGTCAACATGATTGCCATTATAACTATTTGGACTGGAAGTACTAATAAACTAATATTAAGTCCCAAAGATATAAAAATAATATCTCCATAGAAAAAAAATTTACATAATTTATGTGCTTGATTAATGTTAATTTTAACTCGTAGAAAAGTAATTTCTTTGACCTCTGATGAAAATTTAGTTAATGGATAGATTGAAAATCCAAATATGGCACCTATTATAACTAAAACTACCATTAAATATATTGCTGGAATTTGACTTAAGAAAAATATTCTTGACTCAAAGCTCTGAATGGGATATCCACACAAATGTAATATAACTAAATACATGATATATATAAAAATGCTTAACCCACATGCAGAAATCAAATATCTCTGACTTTGTTTAACATAATAACTATCCCACTCATTTGTTTGCTGTATTACTAAATCTGATTTTAGAAATCGAACTAATTTTGTATTCATTTTTTATACCTTATCTAGTGCTTTATCTACTTGTTTCTCAGTAAAATCCTCTACAACACTTCCAACTATTGCTCCGGCTACTGCCCCAGCTAATGGTGCTGTTAACGGTGCTAATGGTCCCGAAATAGCACCAACAGCTGCACCAACAATCATGCTGGTTCCTTTCGAAGCCACCGCTCCTGCTCCTTTTGAAATAGCTTTAGAAGTTGCGGTTTTAGCCACTGCTTTTCCTATACTATCTCCATCTTTACGATTTTTTAGATAGCTCGCTCCATATGATGCCATATTACTTCCTTTAGAAACAACATGAGATAAACTGTTTAATGGTTTAACTCTGTTATAAATATCTCTAGTCTTGTCAACTGCTTTAATTTGTTCCCTATTAAACTCAATTTCTTTATTAAGTTGCTTCAATTTCGTATCTTTTTGTCTATTAAAGCTTTTTTGACGTCTTTTAGATCTATCTTTTGGTTTACTACTATTTTTGACTTTATTTTTCTTTTTCTCTAACTCTTTTATATTTTCTTCATGTTTAATTTTTTTATTTTTTAATTCCTCATTAACTTTCTTTTTGACGTCTTTCTTTTTAAATTTCCCATTACCAATAGTCGTATCTTCAATAATTTTGCATACAGTTTTCGAACTTTCATCCATAGCAGTAATTCCTTTACCGATAGGTGTCTCATTGATGGTTTTTTGAAAATTCATTATCGCATCTTCCGCCCAATCTGGAACCTCTTTTGGAAAGCTATGTTTCTCTCCATTATATGCATTACTTATAGAATTTACTGCTGTATTGAAATTATTCATGTTAATATTATTAAATACGTTGTTTGAGGTGCTATTAAATTCCAATAAATGTTCTAAAATTTCTTCGAAACGTTCTTTTTTTCTTAAATAAACTTTCTCTTTGTTATGCAATGCTTGGACTGCAGCTTTGGCAGAAGCTTTTTTATTTTTATCTTTTTTGGCTACCTTACTTAATTTGTCTTGTTGATCATGTAAATGCTGAATCATTGTATCTATTTGTTGGATTTTTTCTCGCAACTCATCTTCTGACCAAGATTTACTATCAACTTGACTACGATAATCTTCAGGTAATTTTTGAACAGCTGTGCTAACTTGTTGAATAACTGTTAGGAAAGATGCTTGCATTGGAATTACATATGATGTGACAAATTCTTTAGCTGAACTTGCTGCTTGGCCTTTTAGATCATCTTGGCTCGAGAAGTCGGATAAACGTGTTGTGACAGTTTCTAATTGGCTAGCTAAATTTTGACATGCTGAATTCACGCTTTCTGCTTGTGCTTCCAATTGTTCTAGATTAACTTTAATCCCCATATTATTACCTCACTATTAATCATCCATTGCTGAGCCCATTAATAATTTACAAAAGTTTAAAATTAAGTTATATATCGTTATATATAACATACTTACTTCATTCATAATTTCTATATCATATATATTCTTTTTATCTTCTTCAGATAATAATTTTGTTTTTATAAATAAATTTTTCTGAATATATTGCATATCATTATACATGAACAAAATAAATAATGAATCAAAGATAATACCTATAATACTTGTCATAATAATGTACCATTTAGAATGAAATAGTCCTGTAGCTGAACACAGAAATAAGCAAAAAATTGATTCGACCACTAAAATATAATATTGATTTAGTCGTAATTTAGTAAAAGTTCCCAATAAACCAAAAATCATACAAATAATATACAAAATAAAAGTTAAACTAACTGCTATCATAACTATTTGAACAGGAACGTATAACAAGCCAAGACTACACGCAAATGCCGTAAATAAAATATTTATATAAAATAAAATTTTACATATTTTGTGTGCTTGTTTAATATTAAGTTTAAACGTAAACCAAGAAATTTCTTTATTATCTGAAGAAAATTTATCAAGTTTATTCATCATAATTCCTGATATACAGCTTATTATAAGTAATACCGCAATCATTTCAGTATAGGGAATTTTATTTAAACATTCTATTCTTAACTCAAATTGTTTAATAGGATATCCATATAAACTTAAAACAAATAGATACATAAAATATATAAAAACACCCAAACAACAAGCTGTAATTAAATATTTTTGTCTCTGTTTTACATAATAACTTTCCCATTTATCAGTTTTTGTTACTATAAAATCTGATTTTAAAAATTGAAATAATTTTGTATTCATTTTTTCACCTAGTAACATCTTTTAGTTGTTATCTTTACAAAATTTTTACTAATCATCCATTGTTGATCCTATTAACAGATTACAAAATTCTACTATCATTATATATATTGTATTTATTAGCCAAACTGATTTCCCCATAATATCAATATCATATACATATATTATTTCTTTATCAGTTAGTTTTTTCGTTTCCTTAGATAAATCATTAATTACATATTGCATATCATTATATATAAACAAAACAAATAAAGAATCAAAAATAATACCTATAATACTAATTACTATTATGTACCATTTGGAATGTATTCCTCCTGAAAATAAAAATAGAAAAAAGCAAAACAAAGATTCTAAAACTAAAATATAATATTGATTTAAATTTAATTTATTGAAAATTTTTAAACTACCTAATATTGCACATATTATATATAATGTAAAAGTTAAAATAATAGATATCATTACTATTTGAACTGGTAATATAACTAATCCCAGATTATACCCTATAGCAGTACATATATTAGAAATATAAAATAAAAACTTACATATATGATGTGCTTGTTTAATTGTTAAATCATAATGGAAAAACTTTATTTTATTATATTTAGAAAATTTATTCATTCTTTCTATAGATGTATTACATAAATATACAATTACAAACAGAAAAAAAATAATTATCATATAATGGAATTTTTCCAAAATTTTTAATCTTATCATAAATTTCTGTATTGGAATACCACTTAAATAAAATAAATATAAAAATATAAAATATATAAAAACACCCAAACAACAAGCCGTAATTAAATATTTTTGTCTCTGTTTTACATAATAACTTTCCCATTTATCAGTTTTTGTTACTATAAAATCTGATTTTAAAAATTGAACTAATTTTGTATTCATTTTTTTATACCTTATCTAATACTTTATCAACTTGTTTTTCTGTAAAATCTTCTACAACACTTCCTACCACAGCTCCAGCAATCGTTCCCACTACAGGTACAACTACGGGAGCTACTGGGCCAGAAAAAAATCCTGCAACTGCACCAATTGCCATCCCTGTTCCTCTAGCAGCTAATGCTCCAGCTCCTTTTGAAATAGCTTGAGGAGTTGCGATTTCTCTGCTGAAGTCTTCTATTTATATATCATATATTTCTAAAGTAGAATATATTGAAAAACCAAATATTAGTCGTTAATGATGATAAAATAAAAATATGAACCTATAATTTCATTGATTTAAAATTATAGGTTTTAGTAAAAAAACTAATCTTTAATTATCTGATAATACTTGTTTATGTTTATTTCCTATAATGTCAGAATTAATAAATAATAAAATAATTTGACAAATTCCAAAGACATATGGATTAACTAATAACTGTATTGTAACTAATACTACAACAAATATTAAACTTAAATACCATGCCAATCCTATTCCCCTAAATTTTCTAAAACATAGCATAATATTTAGCCATACTATAGACCATGTAACAAATATACAAAATTTCATTAACCCTGGATATGAATATATATTATAATCTTGAAGAGTAAAATATACTAAATAATATATAATTTGACTAAAAATTGCTCCTACTATAAAACCTTTTTTAGATGCTGAACCAAAATTTAAAAATCCTATAGCATAATCTAAAATTGCTTTACCAACACTAACATCCTCTTTTTGCTTATTATTAAAATAGATTTCTATTAAGTTCATGAACTCGATTTTTCTCCTTTGTAATAATATTTATCAATACTTTTCACATCATAAATAGTCACAGCTGGGAATAATATATACATTGAGACAATAAATAATGTTATACATAATAATGGAATATTTATCATATTAAGATTATTTATAATTACTCCTAAACAGAAATACAAAATAACTATATAAACAATAGCTTTAACTATTATCTTATTTCTTGTATTTTCATCATGAATCATTTGAATTTTAAAATTATTTTTAGGTTTATTAATTTGTAAATAATTTAATCTATAAATCAAATATCCAGTGATTAAAGGAATTCCAATAAGACATAATATATTAATAATTTGAGCTCCTTTGATTTGCATTACCAAATTATTATTTTGAATGCCATGTGATAAATATTTAGATAAAGATATGGCTAATAGTGGTATTACTAAAAATGTTTCAAATGCCGATTTTTCTGTAATTTTCGCTTTAACTAATTGATTAAATTCATCTTCTGTGATTTGATAAGTAGTAAACTTATAATTAATATTTTGCCAAAAGTAGATAACTCCTTTTTTATGTTCATACATATCAAAAACATAGTATTGTTGATCATCTTCTATTAAGGCATAGCGAATATTATTTTTCATCTTATAAATTCTCATTATTACAAACCTTTCAAATAAATCAAAAATAATATAATTATTCGATGAACTTGTTTAAGATCTTAATCTATTAATATTTTTTGGCTATTCTACTGTTCTAAATTACTAAAATAGACATACATAACATAAGGTTTATATTTAATTTAACAAAATAAATATGAATAAATTATATTATAATTTTTTCTCATTTCTTCTGAGTAAATATCATTTTCATTCATTTTTAAAGAAATCATTTTATTTTTACTTTTTATATTATATTTGCTTATTAACTTTGTAAATCTTCATTATTTAATTCTCTATTTTTAGTTTTCACCATATTAGATGGTAAACATAAAAGTGCTAACATAAAATAAGATAACTGTATTTTAAAAGTCAAGAAACATATCAAAGAAGCAATTTCTATTATTAAACTAACTTTCCAGCTATAGCCAATATCTTTTAATCTTCTAAAAATTAACATAAATGTAATCCAAAAATAATAAATAATAAAAATAGTACAAATTGTATATCCTTCACTAGTTAAATAATCATATGCATCCAAGATATAAAAAAAACTAACAATAAAAGTCAAAAATTTATATACAAGCCATGCCCAGAAATATTGTTTCCGAGAAGTTTGTCCCTTGTAATTAAATACTCCAAATAAATAATCTACTATTCCATATATCCCTGGCTTATCTTGTGATGATATATTCTCACTCATAATTATTCTCCCCACTTTTATAAAATTTATTATTAATTAAATAAATCATCTAATGCCGTTTTACTAGATGAGGTATTCTGCTCCTGTACTTTCTCAACAACCTCATTTACTTGATGCTTTGCTTCTTCTTCAACATTAGCTTTAGGAATTTTTAATTCTCCTTGCCAATGTTCGATTGCATTTAAATAACGTTCACACGTTTCATCTCTATATCCTTCAAATAATACTTCTTCAATATTATCTTCATTGAAAAAATAAACTTGATCTGGTTTCAAGCCAATAGGATATTCGCCTCCGACATAGTCATAATATTTTCCATCATCAAGTGGTGAATTTCCTAAAACTACAATTTTAATTGTTCCATTTTTTAAATATACAACGCTGCCAACTGGTAACACATACATCATCCTTTCTAATTTTCAAAAATAATTTTTCCTGTATAATATTTATTTCTTTTATTGAATCCTGCTATACAATTAAATACTAATAAAAAAAATGACAATGATGCAGGTATAAAAATAATTCCATAACAAAATATACTAAAACTTATATAATTACCAACTAATATAGTCATTATCTCTAAGCCTACAAATTTGAGTTTTTGAATGATAGGTAATTGAGAAAACTTGGCTACAGCCTTAATTTTTATATATTCTCTATTTTTTAATGAGATAGGTTTAAAATATGCTGTCAAAAAAATCACTGCTAACATTGTTAATAGCCATAACAAAATAGCTATGTTTTCATGAGTTGCTAAAAAATAATTCTCCGGTAATAACCTTTCTCTTTCCTCGATAGGTCTACGTAAACTATGCGTGCTACAAAAAATTAATGATCCTATTACTGTACCTATAGCCAATATATAATTACCAATCTTATATCCTAGATTATCTTTAATGTATTCAATGTCATTATCATTAATAGGATATGCTTTAAATGACATATATTTAAAAAATAAAGGAGCAAACGGAGCAATAAGTCCCAACCAATATTTATTGATCCCATAGTCGATTAGATATAATTGTTGGTATTTTTCCGAATAATAAGTTGCATAACAAGTCGGAAAAAATAAATTTGTTATCACTAACTCACTAAATTTTCCGTATTCAATATTTTGTTCCATAATATATTAATCCATATCCTCAAAAATAATTTTTCCTGTATAATTTTTATTATTCTGACTAAAACTTGATGGACCATTAAAAATAAATAAGAAAAATAATATTGATAAAAATATCAAAATATTTCTAAACAAGAATCCATAAATACTTAACCCCATAAAAAATAAAATAGTTGTAATACCTAAAAATATAAATTTAAATTTTTTTTGTACTACTAACCTTGCTATAATTTTCGTTTTATAATATTTTTTATTTTTAACATAAATAGATATAAAATATGATGTTACTCCTATTATGGTTAACATAGTTAATAGCCATAATAAAATTGTAAAGAAAATGTGATCCTTAAAAAAATCATTAATTGTTAATAGTTTAGAATCTTTATTAGCAAATCTATATTTACTATATGCCGCACTCATCATCAAAGTTGAAATTACACTACCCATTATTAATACAAAATTAATTATCATAAATCCAAAATTACCTTTAATTTGTTTAATAACATCATCCTTAATTGGATAGGATTTAAACGAAATAAATCTAAAAAATATTGGCGTTAAAGCTCCGAAAAATCCTAACCAGTATTTATGTATTCCAAAATCAATTAAATATAACTGACTTTGCTCTTCAGAATAATAAACAGCATAGCTAGTGTTAAAAAAGAAATTTGTTGTTATTACAATATCAAATTTTCCGTATTCAACATTTTGTTTCATAATATATTAATCCATATCTTTAAAAATAATTTTTCCTGTATACATCTTGAATTTCAAGTTAAAACTTGAAAGTCCATTGAATATCAATAAAAACAATAATATTGACAAAGGTATGAAAATTATTCCATATAAAAATATATCTGTACTTAAATAAATAAAAACGAATATTCCCATTATTACAAATATTAAAAATTTTATTTTTTTCATAATGGATACCTTTGCTAATTTAGCGATAATTTTTATCTTTTTATATTTTTTATCTTTTAGCGGAATAGGTTTAAAAAATCCAATTATAAAAATAACTACTAACATTGTTAATAACCATAGTAAAACTGCTAAATGGTCATGTGTATCTAAAAAATGATTCTTTGGTAATAACTTGTCTTTCTCTTCAATAGGTCTGTATAAGCTATGTGTACTACAATAAATTAATGATCCTATTACAGCACCTGCTACAAGTAAAAAAGTACCTATTTTATATCCTGGATTTTCTCTAATTTGTTGAATCTCATTATCATTAATCGGATAAGCTTTAAACGAAATGAATTTAAAAAATAACGGTGCTAACATTCCAAAAAATCCTAGCCAATATCTATGGATTCCAAAATCAATTAAATACATTTGTTGATTTTTTTCTGAATAATAAGCTGCATAACATGTGGCAAAAAATGGATTTGTTATAGATAATTCACTAAATTTACCATATTCTATAATTTTATTCATAAATTATCACCCTGCTTATTAATGTCCGTATTGTTCATAATATTTTTCATAATTATCAAAATATTTAGTCACATGAAGATCTATGTCAATTTCTTTTTTCGCTTTCTTCACTTGTTCTTCGATTTTTCTTTCCCGATATTTTCTTGCTTTTTCTTTTTGTTTTGATTTTTCTATACTTTTATCAATAAATTCTGATGCATTATCTGCTGCTTTTTTAAATTCAGGAATCTCGTTTAATTTTTTTCAATTTCTACACCTAAAGAAATAGTGCCAAATCCTATTAACGCAGTAGTTATAACTGGAAATGTTTCTATACCAACTGCTACAAATGAGATTCCTGCAGCCATTCCTTCAACAAAACTCCCCAGAATTGTACCTGCCAAAGCACCACAACCAATAGAAATACCCGTTTTAACAGTTGCTTCTCCAACCGTACCACCTTTTGCTCGCTCACTGATATAATCTATGGCTGGTGCTAACTTTCCTATATGTTTGAAAAAATAAGCATTATCTAGAGCTTCTCCTATACTAGCTGCTTTTGTTCCTGCCTTTATAACGTCTTGCAATAAATCTTCTTGATATTTCGAACTTACTATCGCATTTTCCTGAACTGATTTGGCTGAGGATATCAAAAATGCACCATGATTTGTAAAAAAATCTTTAATAGTCGCATATCCTGCTTCTGTATAATCTACATAATTTCCACTCAAATATTTAAAAATTGTTTCATCTTGACCGGTATTTTCTTCAATATCTGCTGATAGTTCATTAATTGTATTTGATTGAACTTTATGTTGCCATTCTTTATTATCTTTTGGTAACTCATATTGTTTTGTTTCACTATTATAACCACCTGCAATCGCAATTTTTCCTTGATTACTTACTTTTTTATATTCAGAGACTTCACTGAAAAATCCTGCCGAATTTCCGTCATAATCGCGTAATTTCTCTAAAAGTTCATAGTAAGTTTCCGCCTTAGCCATTTCAGCTTCTTGCGTTTTTTCAAGTGATTTTTTCAATTCTTTTTTCTTATCTTTTGTTTTATCGCTGTCAGAACTTTTTACTTTGTTATTATCAATTTTTGCTTGTAAACTTCTAATTCTAGTTTCACAAGCATCAATTTTACTTTGTAATTCTTCTTCTGACCAACTTTTACTATCAACTTGAGCAGTATATTCTGTCGGTAATTTACCTACAGATTCTTCAATTTCATGAATAACTAAAGCTACTGAATCTAAATAAGGTAAAATTAATTCACCAATAAAATTATTTAAACTTTTAATAGCTTCGCCACTCATATTTTGTAGTTCAGTATCAATCACAACTAAAATTTGTTTTATTTGTGAAATATAATTTAAAACACCTTCAGCTACTGCTTTAGTGCTCGTTGATTGTGATTCGGAACTTTCAAGTTCCATTTTAATTCCCATTATTTACCCTCCTTTACTAATTTTTGATATTCTTTTTGTAATTGATCTTGTTGTTGCTGAATTTTCTTCCTATCAGCTTGTAAATCATCTAGCGCCTCATCGATTATTTTAAAAATATGTTGTGTATTTTTTTGGATAATTTCTTCAGCATCTAGTAATTTATCACTATAATTGCTATTTCTTATTTGCTCACTATCATCTTCGTTATGACGTCGGTAATCTAAATAATCTTCCTTAAAACTCTGAAAATACTTATATTCATTTTCTAAATCCTCATCTTGTTGCTCTAATTCACGTCTTTTACGACTTAATTCAACTAATTGATCATCTTCTTGTTTTTTCATGACTCTACAACTCCTTATCTTTTTCTTCAAAAGCAGTAGCAAAATCATTTATTGTTCCAACGAATGTTGTTAAAGTTGTTTTCACTTCTTCAGCTACTTTATTTAAATCATCAATTTTCTTACTAGCTTCTTTATTACCTTTATACGAACTGTTCTCATCTTTAGTTACGGTAGCTGCTGTATACCCATCAAGACCACCTTGAAGGGTACTAGCAAATGCTCGTAAGTTTTGTGGATCTACTTTAATTTTCCCCATGTTCTATCACCTCTGGATATTTTGCTTTAATTGGTTCATTTTCAATACTGAAATACATGGTTCCCTTTTCGTATTCAGGTTCTTTCATCCCATAATGACGTACGAAAGATTGTGTATATAACCTTGATAAAATAACAGCTGCAATATTATTTTCTTTAAATATTTTAGCTGCTCCAATCGTCGTTTTACCAAAATATTTATCTGTACCTGCAAATACGAAATGAATATTTTTATTTGCTGTTTCTGTTAGTAATAATTCTATTTCAGCATCTTTCAATCCTAATTCTTTCGCAAAAATTTCAGTATCAGTTACTATGACAAAAACTGGTTTCTGCATCACTAATTCTTTATCAGATATTTTCTCGATAATTTTCTTAGCTTGTTCTTTAATTTCATTTTTGTCAGCGTAATAACCAGATACTTCTGGTCGTTCTGAAAAAGTCTTATCTAAATCAAACATCAAAATTGAATTTGTTGTTTCAAATTTTTGTAACAATTTTATAAATACATGCAAATATTGTTTACGATACTTTTTATTATCACTAACAATAGCTAAATAACCATGTTTTCGTGGATTATAAGCAACTGGTTGAATATTTTCAAAATCTAATCCTAGTGAAATATTAAAGTTATGCATATTTTCCATAACATCTTTTCGTTTAATAAAATCATTTACGAATAAATCTTCAGGCATCATTGGTATACATGTTGGTCTTGGTCCTTGATATTCTGCATCCATGACTTGAATTTCTACTTCTAAGTTTTGGATGACTTCAAGTGAAGTTTCACCTTTTGTTGGTAAAGCTACTTGGAATAATAATGGTTCTTCACGTTTGATTAAACCACGTCCTGGCATATCACTAATCGTAAATTGACTACGACCAACGATTTCACGAAATTCTGTTTCATTATTTTGTTTTAAGACTAAACGCTCTTTAATATTGTTTAGTAATTGTGTGCGGAAGCTACCCATTGTAGCAGCTGTTGTCACTAAGTGCATACCAATACTTGGACCCATGCGTGTTAATTCAACGAGTACTTTATATAGTTCGTCTTGATATGGCATATCTTTATAACCTTCATAGTTATCTAAAACAACTATCACTTCTGGGATAATTACACCTGTTGCTTGGTAATACATCTCCATATTGGCTACGCTATATTCACTTAACATCGCTTTTCGGCGTTTAATTTCTTGGCGAATTCGCTTATTAAATTTACCGATTTTTTCTTCTTCATCACTTTGGATTAAATCTGCCACATGTGGTAAATTTTTAACTGGAAGTAAACCATTTGTTCCAAAGTCTAATAAATAGAAATGTACTTGTGACGGAGTTAATTTCCGTGCTAAATTCATAATTAATGTTTGTAAAAACGTTGATTTTCCGTAACCTGCACTCGCAAATAACACTAAATTGCCATCTTCTGTTAAATCAAGATTTAAGTTTTCTTGTATTTGACGACTTGGGATATCTAACATACCAACTGTTGTCTGCAATGGTTGATAAACATCTTGTTGCCATAATTTACGGAAATCTGTTTCGATTAGTTCTGTAATTTCAATTTTTTCACTTAGTGGCGGCAACCATGGTCTTGGCAACGGCGCAATTTCTTGCTTGTCATTGATTTCTTTAACATGATCGATAACCGCTTCTAGTTCAGTCGGTACAGCTTTAATTTCCGCCGTATCTGATAGGCCGCTTAAATCTTCCACGATTGTGTGACGCATACCTAGTTTGTCAATTTCGTTAATGACTAAGACTTCTCCGTCATCTTCACTATTAGGACGATAATCAGCACCACTCCACGCGCTTTGGAATAATTCGTACACTTCGTTATTACCAACTTGTAAATAAGCACGACCTGGCTGTGTGATCTCAGCAGCATCTGGTGTTTTGATCATTTCCATTGAGTCGCTGCGATCAGCTACTTTCAGCGCTAATTTGAATTTTGAGTTTGACCAAATTTGGTCATTTACGACACCAGCTGGTTTTTGTGTCGCTAAAATTAGATGAATCCCTAACGAACGCCCAATCCGCGCTGTTGAGATTAACTCATCCATAAATTCGGGTTGTTCTGCTTTTAATTCGGCAAACTCATCCGAAATTAAAAATAAGTGCGGCATTGGTGTATCGACTTTGCCATCATTGTATAGTTTTTGGTATTGATTGATATGGTTAACATCGTTATCAGCAAATAGTTGTTGTCTACGTTTTAACTCAGCTTTAATCGAAATTAAAGCACGCATACTTTGCGATGCATCTAAGTTCGTAATACTACCTAGTAAATGTGGCAAGTATTTGAATAAATTGGCCATCCCGCCGCCTTTATAGTCAATCAGCAAGAAAGCGACATCATCTGGATGAAAATTCACTGCTAAACTCAAAATATAACTTTGGATAATTTCTGACTTACCTGAACCTGTTGTCCCTGCGACTAAACCATGTGGTCCATGCGCTTTTTCGTGTAAGTTCAGCTTGATTATGTCATCTTGGCCTGGACCATTAACGCCAAGCGGGACAGCTAAGCTTTTATATGGTTCATTTTCTGCCCAGCGTTTTTCCACATTTAAGTCTTCTACCGTTTCGACATCATACATTTCTAAAAATGTAATCGCCTCTGGAATCATACTTTTCATCGTTTGGACGTGCTCTAATCCTGCCAGATAGCGTGGAATAAAGTCGTATTGGTGTACATCTTGTAAGTGTTCAAGTTGGAAATCTTGATTGACTTTATGTCCATTAAGTGACACAAGACGACCATGTTTACTATCACGAATTTCCACCACTGTTTTGACTGTCGCTGGCAACTTGCGGACACTATCTTCCACATAAACAAGACTTAAACCTAAGTGACTTTTATTAATGTATTCCATAATGGGATGATCACGTACCATTGTTTGGTCTGTCATAACTAGTACGTAATGCGGATAAAAACTGGTCTGACCTTTTTCTTGTGCACTTTGTTCTTTCAGCCGTGTTTCGCGGTCTTTTAATGTTTGGAGTAAATGATTTAAGACAATATCACGACTTTTTTCGTTAAAGACAAAGTTATAATAATTCTCTTGCATAATATGTGGTAACCAACGTAAAAAACTAAACGTCTCATATTCATTTTCTTTAAAACAGGCGATCAGTTGGACATCATGATAACTATGAAATGTCCCAAGTCGTGTCAACATCGCCGTAATTTGATTAAGCACAAGTTCGCGGTCACCAATATAACCAACCGCTCCATCTTGTAAATTTAAAACGACAGGTAAATCTTCCACTTTTTGGCTTTCACGTACAAGTTGTGTCGCTTCAGCTTCTAGCGGATCAGTTAAAGTATCATTATTATTTTTATTACTTGTAACCTGAAAACTTGGTTCTTTCGCGCCATTTCCTAATTTATATGTTAAAAAATCGCTATCTTCAGCTCCGCGCATATAAATTTGTGGCTGATACTCCAACACGATATGCGCTAATTCTTGAAGTGTCGGATATTGTTCGTTAGTGATACGATGCTCAGCTGTTTTGAGTTTATGAATTTCACGAATTTTGTTTTCCAAATATGTCGTATATGACTGCAAGCGTTGTTTTACATCTTTTTTATATTGTTTACGACCTTTTAAATACGCTTGAATCGAAAAAGCTAAGCTGACAATCGTAGTCGTCATCGTCGCTAAAATATAAATTCCGCGTGGACGAACAAGCATCATAATTCCACTCACAAACAACATAATCACTGGCGGCAAGACGATTTTCACAATATTTTCTTGATTTTTCTGTATCGGACTTGGTGGCATTTCGACTAATACTTGCTGCTCAGGAATCCGTTCCATAATGCGTGGTGCTTTGTGAAATTCGGGATATTCTTCTGGCAAGTAACTAGTTAACTTAGGAATCGTAATAAATTTAGTCTTAATTTCACCATTTAGGACTTGAAATTCATTTTGCTTAAAAATAAGTTCGACTTGACCAACTTTAAAAATATCGCCGTATTCTAAAATATGTTTACCCGAATTTTTTTCAATAGTGTTGAGATAAATCGTCCCTGATAAGATATTTAATAAATAGTCATGTTTCCGTTTTTCAATCATCACTGTGACAGGTTCAGTCACTTCAATGTCTGCATGTGCCAAATTACTTAAGATAAATTGCTGATGAAAATCTAACGTATAACATTGTCCCACACTACTTACTTCCTTTCTCATCTAATTTTTTATATTCCTCATTTAGTTTAGTTAATTGTGCTTGTTTATCTTCTGCTTTTAATTTTTTATTTTGTCGCACAGCATCCATATTTTTCAGTAATGCATATTTAATTAAATTACTATCTTCTAAATTACGTGCATTATTTAATGCATCTTCGAAATCACCCCGCCCAATTTGAATCCAAAAATCTAAATACTCTGTTTTCGAACGAATATTTAAATTATGCATAATATTATCACGTTGCGTATTATCAAACCCACTACCTTCGACATAAGCTACTGCCAACTCATATTTTTGTGCTTGTGGTAAATCTTCGAGTTTGATATTTTCGAGATTTTTAATCACACTATCGTATTTATTTTGGATAAATTCTTGATCAGATGCTAAATAGCTTTTGTCATGTGGAATCGTTGATAGTCCTAAAATACCTAAAGGAATTAATGCTGCTAAGCTAATAACCCCAAACCAGATTGCACATTGTTGCCAAACAATATAATTACGTTTTTTTATGACTTTATAATGCGTCCGTTCGCGCTTTACCACATCTTCTAACTGTTGTTCCAAATAACTTTTCAGCTCTGCATACGTCGTCATTTCCAATAAACCTTCTAAAAAATGATTTTTCGGTGCGACTTTTTGCAACAAGCCTTCAGCTAATTCTTGATAATTATGTTTCGTAAATAAATAACCTGCACATAATTTAATAAACTCCACAATCGTTGATTCGGATAATGTTTGCGTCGGCATATAATTTTTCAAACCACGATAAATAAAAAGTGGTTGTAAATTGTAATCTAAAATAATATTTTGCGGCACTAAAATCGTCCCTAACGAGCTTTTACTCAACATTTGTACTTGTAACAAATTTAGTAAAACTTGAATTTTACGACTATCTAACTCTGTTTTCATGTGAGCCATCGTTTGATAATTCACTGGTAGCGGACTAATTAAAGCTAAATAATCTTGCTTTAACTCTAGTTTTACTGGCAAAAACAATGGATTTTTTGATTCTAAAAGACGTAAAATTGCTTGTTCTTTTGTCTTTAAATCAGCTAAATTAATTTTTTGTATTAAAGTTTGATCTGTAATTTCATATTCATATGTAACTTGTTGAAAATTATATTTAACCACTGATATTCTCCCTTACTTCGTGATTGTTAACTCGATTAATTCACCTTGCGCTAAAACATAATCACTAAACCGTGCATTTTCATCAAGTACTTGTTGTTTAGTTGGGACTTTGAATAAAATATGCGGTGGTAAGTGATAACGCTCGCATAATTCCGTCTTCACCGTACTAATTTTTAATTTTCTAGGAAATTCTAAATCAATTATTTGGTCGTTAATTTTAAAACTGATTTTAATCATTGCTCTCTCCAATATATCCAAACTGAAAAGCCTATACCAAGTAGAGGTAAAGAAAGAAGGTACCAAATGATAGCATGATTTGCTGTAGTAGTTTTACTATCTTTTGTACCTACTTTCAACGGACTTTTAAATAATTCTGTTTCCAACTGTTGATTTTGTTGCTCTTGCTGAAACATAACTCCATATGCCTCTTTTTCTTGTTGTTTACGCTCTTCTTTTAAGTCATACATTTCTTGATGTTGAAATAAGTCAATGTTTTGATTTTTGTCTTTTTGTTCTTGTTTTTCATTTAAACGCTCCACTGGCAAATTTAGCTCTGCCTGCGCAACAGCAGGCCAAACTAAACTACTAAGTAATAACAAAACACTAAGTCGCTTCATTATTATGCATTCCTTTCGGTTTAGGTAGAAAAATAAGTAAAACTAAACATAATAAAATACTAATAATTAACATTGACCAATCGAAATAAATCCGTGGTGTCAGCATATTTTTCAAAATTTGATCGAAATAGCCAAAGAAATTTAAATACGGAATTTGTTTTAAATAACTTAAAATATAAATCACAATTAAAACAATATATGCTGCTAAACCAAACTTACCGCCATATTCTAATGCTAAATATCCTAAACTACTTAAAACTAAAATTAATAGTAAGTTGGTTACTAACCAAATAGCTGTAAAGCCAAAGAAAATATTAGCTCCAACATAGCTTAGTAAACTACCAAAAATAAGGCTTAAAGTCATCAGCATCACAAGTTGCCAAATGTTATGTTGCACTTGATTTTGATATTTTGAAAATGTTAATTTTTTCAATTGGATTTGACTCATTTTGACAATCATACTAATTAAAAAGGCTACTAGTAATAAACATAACAACCATGATTGATATGGATATGTTTTGATTTTGCTAGCAATAGTCTCTGACCCTTGGCTATTTAATGGATTGACGATGAAATCCATTAAGTCTTCATTTGGTACACCATTTTGATAACCATTATTTAAAACTTTCATAAATGAAGTCGTAAAATCATTATTTTTTTGCAATTCTTTTTGAAACTCTTTTTGCAAATCAGCCGAACTTTGTGCTAATTTGTCCCCTTTTTGGGTAAATTCTTGCTTAGCTTGATCAACTGATTTAAATAAATCATTATCACTTTTGACTAAATCACTTGTTTGCGTCATTTCTTCTGTCAAATTAGTTACATCTTCAGCCATTTCCGGTAATTCTACTTCTTGTAACTGTGGTATTTCAAACTCTTTAGCATTATCGATCTTTTGCTCTAACTCTGTTAATTTCGCCACTAAATCATCTAGTAAACTACTTAATTTTTGATTTTGCTCCTTGATTTGCGGCAATTTTTGCATCAAAGCATCTTCAGCTTCTTGTAACTGTTCCTGATAAGCTGTCAGTTTTTCTTGTTTAGCTTGCAATGCTAACAAATCTTCATCGACAAATTTCATAAGTAAACTTAAATCATCTGCATTTAATTTAATGCTTAATAATTTTTGTAAACCTGATTGCTGTTTGCTTACTTTTTGGAATGCGGTTAGTACTGTTTGATAATTTTTCAATACTTGCTTTTGATAATCAGCAAAATATGCTAATACTGTTTTTAATGTTTGGAAATGCTCTAAAGTTTGCTTGTTACTAATACTATGTGTATTATTAATCGTAATTTTGTCGTGTGTGATTGTATCATCAGAACTTGAGCTAGTATTGCTATCATGAGTCGTTACTTTCGGCTTACCAACAAATTTTTCTTCAATTTCTGGTCTTGTAAAAGTTGTTTTAACTAATTGGTAATTATCTTTATCGTCAAAATTATCATAACTAAATGCCACTGGGATAATGACTTTTTTCACATCTTTTGTTAATTTAACTTGATATTTAGTATCTGATAATTTACCTAATACTAAATTTGGATTTTTCGCAGCAAAATCACCTAACTGTACATCGTTTAGTAACTCAAAAGTAAAAGTATCATCATCTGTCATGCCGCTTAAATCAACACTAATCTCTTCTGTATACTTTTGTTTTTGTGCTTGCTCTAAATTAGCCAACTGTTTATTATAATCTTTCAGTTTTTGCAACTCTTCGGCATTATCTTGCACTTCTAGCTGAAACTCAGTTTGGTATTTATTTAAATCATTAATTAGATGTTCAATTTGTTCTGGATGTGTAAAATATTTAAATAATTCTTTATCGTAAGTCCATTTCAAAATTTGACTTGTATCAATATTTGGTTGTTGACATGTTTCTTTAATAGCTTTTAACAAATCAGGTTGACAAATTTGTAAATATTCTTCAACTGTCATGCCCGCTTGATTATTGTCATGTTTTAGTTGTTCTAATGTTTTCGTTAATTGTTTTTGTTTCGTCACTAAATCTTTTTGTACTTGCTCTAAACCTTTAACAACTAATTTTTGATAACTTGCAAACAACGCTTCATAATCATCTTCATCAAGTGCTAATGTTTGCTGCATTTCATCAGCTAATGTTTGTAAATTAGCCGTCAATTCTTTTTGTGTTTGTAACAGCTCATTATAATCAAGCTCCATCATATAATTCACTAAATCTTCGCGTTCTTGAGTTAGTGACTCGATTTGTTCTTTGAGCGGTGTTGTTGCTTCTATAAGTGCTTGCTTTGTTTCTTCTACTTGTTGGGTAAATAATTGTGCTTGTTCTTTTTGATATTGTTGATATTCATTATTTAAACTATCATTTTCTTTCGCTAAATCTGTAGTCATATCAAAGATATTTGGTAGTGATTGTGAAACTTCACCAATCGGCGCTGATAATGTCTTTTGGTATGTATTTGCTAATTGCTCTTGGCCTAAGTACAATGCACCAGCATCTTTTTTAGCTGTATATAAACTGTCTAAAAGTCCTAATGTATAAATAGTTGTCAATTTTTTATTTAAATCTTTAATAATTTTTTGGGCTGTTTTCGTCAACGTCGTAGCTTCGTCTTTATTATTAGCTTGAATTTTATAGTTTAAATCAAGTTGTTCTGGATGCTTTTTATCAAATTCCATAATTGTTTGCGAAAAAGTCGTCGGGATATATATGACTAAATCATAGTCATGATTTTTCAAACCGTGTTCAGCTAATCCTCGATTAACTACTTCATAACGTTTATCTTTTGTATCTTTCAATGAATTAATATATTGAGTCCCCAGTAAATACACTTGTTGATGAGCTTCATAACCTTGATCTTCATTAACTAAAGCAATATTTAGCTGTTTTTTAGCTTCGATATTTTTTTGACTTGAGCTATTTGGTTGATGTGAAATCAAACTAAAAATAATGACAACAAAAACAGTAATAAGCGAAAGACTGACAAACGTCTTTTTATTCATATATTTTCTCCTAATAAAATAAAAAACCAGAACGACTGCGTTAGCAATCATTCTGGTGAATACATTTAATCAAACAAATTATTAGCCAATTTGTGAGGCAATATCTTGGTCTGTTTGTTCCAATGTATCTGCCACAGATACTAACTGCTGATTAATATCTTCTAATAATTGAGCAAATTCTTGTACTTTTGGTACTAATTCTTGGAACTGTTGATCAAAACGATCAAAAGCTTGACCATCCCAGTTATCTGAAATAATATTTTGTTCATTTTGTAAAGATGACAAAACATCATTCACTTGATTTGAACCGTCAGTATACTTAGTCGCAGACTGGCGTAACTCTTCTGGTGTAAGCTTGATTTGAGCCATTATTCATTCTCCTTTACTAAATTTTGTATTAAAAGATGCCTATACATCTCTTAAATGCATTTTTAATATAACAAAACTAATTCACAAAAGCAATCTTTTTTTGAGATTTTTTTTAATTTTTTGCTTTTTTGGCTAATTTTTCTAAATATTTTAGCGAAAAACGTTATTTTATACACAGAATAATATCCTTATAAATAGTAAATTTATACGTTTTAATAGCATTATACCAAACTATATATTGTTATTTTATTATCAGTTATTTTTTATTAATTATAAAAATAACAATATATTTTATAAATAGTTTTTTACTAGCGGATTTTATATGGATTGTGGCATTTTTTAAATAACGATTTATACTTATATTTACTCATTTAATACTTTTACTTACTATGAATTACTATATAATTAATGTCTCATTTTTGAGACATTTTCTTTATATACTATTTTGTTAAACAAAATTGCTAGTTTTATCTGGAAAAAACAGTCGTTCTTTAACAATTTGTTAAATTTCTTAAAAAATATCGCTATTTTAGACCTTTAAAATAGTAAATATGATATATTTAGAATATGATAATCAGATAATTAGGGAGTGTATATATGAAAAAAAATAAATTAGCTTTAATCTCAGTTGGAGCTATGGCTTCTTTAGCGTTACTAACAGGTTGCTCATCTAGCGGCGACAAAAACTTAGTAACAATGAAAGATGGTAAAATCACACAAAGTGAATATTATGATCGTATTAAAGCTCAACAAACAAATGAACAAATTTTACAACAAATGATTATTTATAAAGTAGCAGGCATTCGCTACGGTGATAAAGTATCTGATAAACAAGTCGATAAAGAATACAAAAAAATGAAAAAAACTTATGGTGATCAATTTGAATCATTACTAAAAAGTAATGGTTATACACCAAAATCATATCGTAAAGAATTAAAAGATACTTTAGCAGTTCAACAAATGTTGAAATCAAATATCAAAATTAGTGATAAAGACTTGAAAAATGCATTTAAAGACTTCCACCCAGAAGTCGAAGCACAAGTAATTCAAGTATCTGACGAAAATAAAGCGAAAGAATTACAAGAACAAGCGAAAAATGATAGCGGTAAATTTGGCAAATTAGCTAAAGATAATTCAACTGCTTCAAGCGCATCAGATGAAGGTAAAGTGAAATTCGACTCAACTTCAACAGAAATTCCAACACAAGTCCAAAAAGCAGCTTGGAACATGAAAGATGGCGACGTTTCTGATGTTATTAAAGTCGAAGAAACAAATCCACAAACATTCCAAACAGTAACATCATACTATATCGTTAAAATGAATAAACAAAGCGATAAAGGCGATGATTATAAGAAATACAAAAAACAATTAAAAGAAATTGTTTTAAATGAAAAATTAAACGATCCATCAACTGTTCGTAATATTATCAAGAAAGAACTAAAAGCTGAAGACGTTAAAATTACTGATAAAGAATTACAAAATGTTTTATCAACATTTACCGTTGATACAAATTCAAAAAAATCTAAATAACAAAATAGGCTGAGATTACATCTCAGCCTATCGTTTTAATATCTATAATAAAACTGGCACAAAGCTCAAACTATTTAAGTTTAGACTTTGTGCCAGTTTTTATCTCTAAATCTTCAATTAATCATCAATACTCAATGATAAATCAATATATTCTTGGGCATTATCTGCGACTTCTTTTAATTTAGCTTGTAATTCTTTCATCGCTGGGCGACCTAAATATAAACGCATCGGCATTTGCTCCATTTTTAATACTGCTAAAATAGCACGTGCTACAAGAACTGGATTACCACTTTGATTATGATTGAAATCAGCTAAAGCTTGTAATGTTTTTTGGGCTACTTCATTTTGACCAGTTACTTTATCCATTGATTTAGCATCTAAGAAATCCGTCCGTACACCTGATGGACAAATAGCTGTCACTTGAATATTATCTGCCGCAAATTCCATACTCATCGTTTCTGACATCATCAACACAGCGGCTTTTGTAGCTGCATAAATCCCTTGCGTTGGTCCTGTCACTGAGCTAGAAATCGATGCTAAATTAATAATTTTCCCATGTCCACTATTTTTTAAAGCTGGCAGTGCTATTTGTGTCATTTCTAAAAGGCCAAACACATTCACATCAAAGTTTGCTTTCGCTTTGTCTAGTGAAATATCTTCTAAGGCCCCAAGTACGGCATAACCAGCGTTATTTACTAAAATATCTAACCGACCAAATTTTGCGACTGTGGCGTCGACTGCTTGTTGCATCGCTTTTGTCTCAAAAGGCATCGCAATTGGTAAAAATTGTTCCATTAATTTGTCGTTATTTAATTTTTCTGCCACTACTTTTGTTAATTCATCTTTATTGCGCGAAGTCGCTGCTACTTTATATCCTGCTTCTAACGCTTCGACAACTAAAGCTAAACCAATCCCTTTTGAAGCTCCTGTAATTAACATAACATCTTTCATTTTTCTTTCCCCTTTGCTAATTTCTTTTCGATTATTTCTATATTATGATTAATCAGCTCACGTTTTTCGTATAAAAAGGCTAAATGATCACGCAAAATAGTCTGCACATCAACTTCATATTTACTGGCTTTCATTTGCTCTTTAATTTGTGCCACCGTTAAGCCAAGCTCTCTGAAACATTTGACACAATTAATTAATTCCAAATCTTTGATTGTATACAAACGTTGTTTAGCTTGATTACGCTTAATAGCTGGTAACAAACCCGCCTCTTCATAATAACGCAATGTTGATGCGTTCAGCTGACAAATTTGACTAGCTTCTGAAATTGTATATTCTTCCATAAACTTACCTCTTGACTTAAAGTATACTTTAAGTACTATACTAATGTCAAAAGTTAAAAGAAAAAGGTGATATTTATGAAAAATGTTGTCTTATTAGGCGCAGCTGCTAAAGTCGGTAAATATACTTATGAATTTTTAAAAGATAATCATGATCTTAATTTGACTTTAGTAATGCGTAATCCGGATAAAGTATACGATCAAGAACGTACTATCATTGGTGATGCTCTTAATTTAGATAATATGATTAAGGCGACTAAAGATGCAGATGTTGTTATTTCGACTTTAGGTCCACGACCAATGGCGGAAATGGCAGAAAATATCATTAAAGCGATGGATCACAATCATGTTAAACGCTTAATTTGGACGGCTTCTTTAGGAATTTATGGGATGGCGGAAAATATCGATGCCGATCTTGGTAATCCAGCAGACGCAACAACTTATTTAGGCGACCAACGTCAAGCGGCTGATTTGTTATTCGATAGCGATTTAGAGGTCACAATCGTCCGTCCTAACTGGTTAACTATGGCTGATGTAGTCGAAGATTTACAAATTGATGACCGCCATACGCCAACAGCTAAAGGTCAGATTAGTCGTAAAAGTGTTGGTCACTTTTTAGCTAATTTAGCAGTTGATGATCAACAATTTATAAACGAAAGCCCAGCTATTACAGCTAAAAATTAAAATAAAAAACTCAAAATTGGTTAACTTAAATGAAGTAAACCAATTTTGAGTTTTTTTAACGATATTTATAAAATTGTCGATTATCTAAACCGATAATAGGTAAAGTATATTCTCCTACTTGTGTTTGTTTTAAAGCTTTTGTCAACATTTGTAAATTGGCATCAAATTGATCAATATAATTTAAAACTTCGGCTTCTAATAATCTTGGGACTACAGGCGAGCCGTATTCTGTTTTCCCATGATGCGCTAAAATAACATGTTTTAAAAATAAAACATTTTCATCATTTTGAGCAAAACCTAATCGTTCTGCTGCTAAGGTAATTTCTTCATCCATTAACACAATATGCCCACATAAATTACCTTGTAATGTATAATAAGTATCTTCTGGCCCAGATAACTCTAAAACTTTCCCTAAATCATGTAAAATAATACCAGCATATAGTAATTCAGTATTTAATTGTGGATATAATTTACTCATTGCTTGAGCTAAGTCTAGCATTCCAATCGTATGTATCGCCAGTCCACTTGGAAAAGCATGATGATGAAATTTAGCAGCAGGATAAGTATAAAATTGCTCTTCGTATTTATGAACAATTGATTTAACAATAGACTGCCAAACGGAATTCTTAATTTGACTAATATAACTTGTAATTGTTTGTTGCAATTTATCTATTTCAATTTCTTCATTAAATTGGTATATTTTTGGATCATTTGGTTCTTCTTGCGTCGCTAACCGCATTTTTAAAAGACGCATTTGCGGTCTACCTTGAAACATTTCTTTCCGACCTTCGATATAGACGACTTTACCACGGACAAATTGCGCAATATCTTCCTCCGTAGCATTCCAAATTTTCGCATCAATTTGTCCTGTTTTATCCGCTAACACGAGAGCAATAAAGCTTCGACCTCGTTTATCTTCTTTCACATTAGCTTGTTCGATTAATAAAAATGATTCACCTTGTGTATTTTCTTTATAGTCTTGTAATTGTTTCACTTGTCTCACCTACATCTTAATTACTTTAGTATATTCTTCAATTTTATCATCAAAAGTAAATGTAATAATTTGTTTTGGATAATAATTAAATACTTGATAGACCGCTTTTTTCCGCTCATTATCATATGATTGCCAAACATCATCAAATAAAAGCGGCACATCATAATTTAAATATTCCACAAAAGCTAGTTTTAAAGCAAGTAATAATTGTTGTTTGGCACTAGTAGATAATAAATGGCTATCATATTGAATGTTTTTTTGATCCACGACTAAACATTGATCATGTTTAAAAATAATTTGCTGATATTTATTTTGCGTAATTTGTGAAAAATAGTCACTTGCAATTTGTAAAATTTGTGGCAGATTATTGATTTGTTCGTCTTGTAAATCTTGTAGCCAGTTTAATTTTAATTGTAATTGTTGATAAAGTGCTAATTCTTCATTTAATTCTGCTGTTAAAGTTTGCTTTTGTTGGATCAAGACTTCATAAGGCTCAGGAAAACGTTTCTTATATTCTAGCCAAATACGTTCATTTTGTTGATATTTTGTCTTTAATTCGGCTAACTTTAGCTGCTTATCCGCATCCAGTTGTCTAGCCACATGCACTTGTGGTTTCGCTAATTGTTGTAAATAATGTTGGTATGCTTGTTTATATGTCGCTGCTGGATAATTTTCTGCTTGCAATTGTGCTTTAATTTGCTGAATTTGTCGTTGTAGTCGCTGGACTTCGCTAGCTTCTCGGTGCTTCCGGTATTGCCAATATAAATAATAACTCACACCAACTAATAAAAAAACAAGTCCAACACTTACTTTCAAACAAATCATAATTAAAGCTATGCCAAATAAAGCCCACAGCCATTTAGGAAAAGTTTCACTTTGGTATTGTTTTAAGCGCCAGTTAGCTTTTCGCCACTGCTCTAATAATTTTTCAATTTTTGGTAAATTTTGTGGTTCTTGCTCGCTGACAGGCGCTTTTTCTTGCTCTAATTCTGCAATTTGCTGCAATAAATTAGCTTTTTTCGGCGGTTGGGCTGCTTCGACTTGCTTAATTTTTTCATCAAGTTGTGTTAAGCGCTGTTGCAATTGTTCGATACGTCCAGTATATTTGTTTGGTTGCGATAATTGTTTTAATTGTTGTTGATATTGTTGTTTCAATAAGCGCAATTTATCGTGACCTGTTGTCGCTACAGCTAAAGCTAATTGATGCCAATGATTAGCTTGTAAATTTTTTGTTTGTAAGCTATCAATTAAATTAAAACTACATAATTGTTGATATTTATCGTATGTCAATTGATTCAACATTTGTAATACAAATTCATCTTGACCGACTAGTTCATCTGATAAATTATACACATTGCATTTTGTTTTTCGATTTTTATAATAACGTTCGATTTTATATAATTCTTGATGCGCTTCGACAATTAAGTAGCCCCCGTCACCTACTTCCAACGTCCATTGTTTAGGCACGGCTTTAAAACCATACAAAATACTTAAAATAAAATAATATAATGTACTTTTACCGGCTTCATTAGTACCATAAATCGCTTGCCAACCTGGATGTAATTGATAATATTGATGTTCTAATTTTCCAAATTTTTCGACGACAATTTCTTGAATTTGCATTTTTATCCCTCTAAATCATTTTTAAATTCTTGCATGGCATTCAATACAATTTCATGTTGATATTGTTCTAAAAATTGTAATTGCTCCTGTGCTAAATTGGCTGGATACAAAGCTTGATAAACTTCTAATTTTTGATAATTATGTATCAACTCACGTTCTAATTCTCGTGGTAATTCTAAACTTGTTTGTTGTGTTGTAGCTTTAATCTGCAAATTAACAAGATAATATTGTCTCTCTTGTAATTTTTCACTTAATTGTTGTTTTTGGGCTGCTGTCATCTTAGCCTCTGTTTCGATAATTAGTGATAAAAAAACAGGAACGCTAGTTGGCTCTAGCTGACTAACAATGTCATGCTCTATAGCTGTTATATCAACAGCTTGGCTTGGTCTTGTTAATTGTTGATACTTAATAGGTGCTACATCATATGACACCGTATTGATTTGTTGGGCCTGTAACTCAAAATAAATAACTTGGCCACTTTGAATTTCATTCCGTTTTTTCGGATAAGCTGTGCCTGCATAACAAATATTAGGTCGCAAAAACTGCAATTGATGATAATGACCTAAAGCTAAATAGTCATAATTTAAACGTTCTAACTCTGATAATTGAAATGGCGCATAATTGCCACTACCCATTTGCCCATGATAGATCCCTAAATGATAATCGACATGGTCTAACTTAACTGGAAAAGAATTAGCTACATCTGTCATAATATGTGGATGATTATAAGAAAAAGCTGTAATAGCGACTTGTTCTTGAGCTACTGTCGTATAATATTTCGTTTGGACTTGTTCTTCTGTAAAAATTTGGACATTGGCCGGATATTTTTCTTGATGAAAATCTCCATATGGATCATGATTTCCACAAATTAAATACACTGTTATATTCATTTGTTGCAATTTTAATAAAAATTGTTCCCATTTAGTGTATAATTCTTGGCTAATTTGTTGATCATGAAATGTATCACCACTAATCAAAACTAATTCGACTTGTGTGTGCACAATAACTGATAATAAATTAGTAAATAACAAGTCATCGCTACGTTCGACAAGCGATGTAATTTCCGGTGTTTTGGGAATGTGGCTATATGGCCGTCCTAAATGTAAATCCGAAATATGCAGTCCTTTCATTTTATTCACCTCGAAAAAATGCCGGGAAAAATCCCGACATTTATTTTACCCATTGATTCCATAAATCTTTAACTTTATTTTTAGCTTTCGAATACTGTGTTTTGCCCCAGTCTGTTACTTCATTTACGACTTCAGCGGCTTTGTTTTGACTTGAGCTTGTCGTCGTATTCGTTTTCGGTTTTTGTAGCTTACTAAATTGGGTGCCAGATGTATATGGTAAAATGTTTGTCATTTCTGTGCGGTAAAGACGTGCTAAGTTTGTTCCACTTTCGCCTTTCAAATAGTCATTACCATCTTTGTTTTTATCATAGCCCATCCATGTTGCTACGACAATATCTGGAGTATAACCTACAATCCACTGGTCATTTGACCCATTAGTACCGACGTTATCTTCAATTGGTGCTTCAGTTGTTCCTGTTTTACCAGCTAAGACGTAGCCTGCTGGTTTTGCTTGTACACCAGTTCCTTCATTGAAGACACCTTGCATCATCACTGTCATATTTTCTGCGACTTTTTTCGAAATAACTCGTTTTGCTCGTTGATTTGTATTATCTACCACGACGTTACCTTCTGAGTCGACAATTTTACGAATGAAATGACTTTCATAACGTTGGCCTTCATTAGCAAAAGTCGTGTAAGCATTAGCTAATTCAAGTGGCGTCACTCCTTTTGACAAGCCACCTAAAGCTAAACCGTAATATTTATCTTCTTTGACTAACGGTAAACCAAATTTTTCGACCATTTCATAACCACGGTCTAATCCTACTTGATGAAGTGCTTCGACAGCCGGTGGATTTAAACTATGAATCAATGCTTGATACATCGTCACTGTCCCTTGATACGTATTATCATAATTACGTACTTTATAATAATCTAACGGTTCATCTTCAAATTTCGTCGTCGATGTATCACCATTTTCCATGGCTAATGAATAAATCATCGGCTTAATAGTCGAACCTGGTTGCCGTCTTGCCATAGTCGCACGGTTATAACCTCTAAATGTATGATTTCCGCGACCACCGACCACAGCTAAAACACCACCATCACTTGGATCAACTGCTACTGATGCGACTTGAAGATTTTCGTCAGTCGTCGGATATAACGCCGAATTAGCTAATGTTTTTTGCATTTGTGCTTGTTGATCAGGATCTAAATATGTGTAAATTTTGTACCCATTATTCATAATATCTTCTTCTTTAAGATCATATTGTTGCACTGCCTCATCAATGACAGCATCAAAGTAATATGGGTATTTATAAGTATCTGTTGGTTCTTGATAACCATCATTTAACGTAATCGCCGCACTTTGCGCTTGATTTTTTTCAGCTTCGGTAATTTTTTTGTTTTCATACATTAATTGCAACACCGTATTCCGGCGATTAATCGCATTTTTATAATGATCTATCGGATTGTAATAGCCTGGTCCTTTCAACATCCCAACTAACACAGCTGCTTCATTTAAATTAACTTCACTCGCATGTTTACCAAAATATTTTAATGACGCATCTTCCACGCCCCACACACCGTTACCAAAGTATGATTTGTTTAAATACATTGTTAAAATATCATCTTTAGTATATTTTTTCTCAATTTCAATAGCTAAAAATAACTCGCGTGCTTTACGGTCGAATGTTTGTTCTTGTGATAAATAAGCATTTTTGGCTAATTGTTGGGTAATCGTACTACCACCACCGCCGACAGTGCTACCACCACTTAAAACAAACCGCACAAGTGCACGCCCAATCCCAATTGGATCGACACCTCGGTGTTTATAAAAGTTTTGGTCTTCCGTTGACACAACGGCATTTTTAATATTTTGTGAAATTTTATCACCGTTAACATATGTTCCTTTTTCCGAATACAAAGTCCCGGCTTTTTGATCTGACTGATCATAAATCACCGTCATTTGCGACATCCCGGCTTTTAACTCAGAAACATCAGCTGTTTTAGCTAAATAAAATAAATACGAACTACATACTAATAAAACGGACAAAAAGATAATAATCAAAATTTTTGTCAATCGATATTTATGCCAAAACGCCTTAAAAGCTTGCCAAAATTTGTGTAAATACGGCAAGATTTTTTGCCACCATTCTTTGATCATGACTTACTTTGCCCTTTCTTCTCGTGTTTTCTTAATTTTATCACAGCTTGTTTCGTTTATTAACACTTCACCTGTAAACTTAAATCTTTTCTTAAGATATATATGTTAAAATGATAGAGATTAAAGGAGTATACTTATGAAAATTGACTTAATTTATCATGAAGCACAAACACAAAGTTTAACTGATTATTTAACGAAGCTATACATTCCTCGCAAAACGAAACATTTTTTACGCATGGAAAAACGTGTACGCGTTAACGGTGAAATCGTCCCTTTCCATACATTATTAAAAGCAAATGATCAATTAACGATTACTTTTAATGATGATTTATATCCCCAAGCTAATATATTATTCAGTACGAAACATGAGTTTGAGATTTTATACGAAGACGAGCACTTAATCATTGTCAATAAACCAATTCATTTAAAAACACATCCTAATGAACCAACGGAAAATGATACATTATTAAATCAAGTAGCTACTTATTTACGACCGCAAAACTGTACACCTTATGTAGTTCATCGGCTAGATATGGAAACAAGTGGCTGTCTTTTATTTGCAAAAAATCCTGTGATTTTACCAATTTTAAGTCGTATGCTCGAACAAAAAGAAATTAAGCGCACTTATGAGGCATTAGCTTTAGGCAACATTACTCAAAAACAAATGACCATTAATCGCCCCATCGGCCCAAATCCTCATGATAAACGTAAACGGCAAATCGATTTTAAACGTGGCCAAAAAGCGATTACCCATGTCCAAGTTTTGGAACAGCTAGCCAATACAACCCGCATCCAATGTATTTTAGACACTGGACGGACTCACCAAATTCGTGTGCATCTGCAAAGTATTGGTCATCCGTTAAAAGGAGATCCATTATATCAAACTAACAAAGCAGAACGCTTATATTTACATGCTCGTGAATTAACATTAATCCATCCATGGACCAAACAAAAAATTCATACATTAGCACCGACACCATTTTAAGTGTTCTTACTTATTAAATAGCATTTTACCGCTATTTTTGCTATAATTAAGGAAATTAGACGTCAGAATTTACAATTTGAAGTGGAGGCCTTTCGATGAATGAAAAACAATTAGTTGTCGACGCCTTAGCAGTAGCTTTGGACGGCGCGTTATCGCAAGATGAATTATTTAATTTACTAGAAAAACCAAAATCAAGCGAACACGGAGATATCGCTTTTCCGACTTTTACTTTAGCGAAAACAATGCGTAAAGCACCAAACTTAATCGCAGAAGAATTAGTCGCAAAAATTCCTGCACAAGATTTCGATCACGTAGAAGTAGTCGGCCCATATATTAACTTCTTCTTAAATAAAGAAAAAATTAGTGCAGCACTATTACAAGAAATTATTACAAATAAAGGACACTTTGGCGACAGTAATATTGGTCAAGGACAAAATGTCCCAATCGATATGTCATCACCAAATATTGCTAAGCCAATGTCGATGGGTCACTTACGTTCAACAGTAATTGGTAATGCTTTAGCAAATATTTTAGCAAAAATTGGTTACCAACCAATCCGCATCAATCACTTAGGTGACTGGGGAACACAATTTGGGAAACTAATCGTCGCTTATAAAAAATGGGGTTCAAAAGAAGAAGTCCAAGCTAATCCGATTAAAGAACTATTACGTTTATATGTCGAATTTCATGAAAAAGCTGAAACAGACAGTGCTTTAGAAGATGAAGCACGTGCATGGTTTAAAAAATTAGAAGAAGGCAACCAAGAAGCTACAGAACTTTGGAAATGGTTCCGCGACGAATCACTCAACGAATTTAAGCGCGTTTATGAAATGTTAAATATTACTTTTGATTCTTATAATGGTGAAGCATTCTATAATGATAAAATGGATGCCGTCATTGAAGAATTAAAATTAAAAAACTTATTAACAACAAGTCAAGGTGCCGAAGTCGTTGATTTAGACAAATACGACTTAAATCCTGCTCTTATCCAAAAATCAGATGGCGCTACTTTATATATGACACGTGATTTAGCAGCTGCGATGTATCGTCATAAAGAATATAACTTTGCCCAATCTTTGTACGTTGTTGGTAACGAACAAAGTATGCACTTTAAACAATTAAAAGCTGTTTTAAAAGAAATGGGTTATGATTGGTCAGATGATATTCATCATATTCCATTTGGTTTGATTACTCAAGGTGGTAAAAAATTATCAACACGTAAAGGTAAAGTCATTTTACTAGAAAAAGTATTAAATGAAGCAATCGAATCAGCAAAAGAACAAATTCAGTCGAAAAATCCAAACTTACAAAATCAAGATCAAGTCGCACATGCGGTTGGTGTGGGCGCGGTTGTCTTCCATGATTTGAAAAATGATCGCTTAAATAATTTTGATTTTGATTTGGAAGAAGTCGTACGCTTTGAAGGCGAGACAGGGCCATATGTTCAATATACACATGCTCGTGCTTGTAGTTTATTACGTAAAGCAAATCGTGACATTGATTTAGCAAGTGGTTTCATGCTTAATGATGCTGATAGTTGGGAAGTTATTAAACTTTTACAAGCTTTCCCTGAAACAATCCAAAAAGCAGCAACACAATACGAACCATCAGTCATTGCTAAACATGCGATTCATTTAGCTCAAGCCTTTAATAAATATTATGCTCATGTTCGTATTTTAGATGAAGATAATCAGCTAAATAGCCGTCTAGCTTTAGTTCAAGCTGTAGCGATTATTTTAGCAGAAGACTTACGCTTACTTGGTTTAGAAGCACCCGACGAAATGTAAAACGATAAAAGCATAGCGCTACACATGCGCTATGCTTTTTTACTTATAAATATTTAATAACATCTTTGGCAAAATAAGTAATAATCCGATCTGCGCCCGCACGTTTGATTGATAACAAAATTTCATAAATGGCATTATCACTCACGACATTTTGATCAATCGCTAGGCGTAACGAAGCATACTCAGCTCCGACTTGAAAAGCTAACACTGGTAAATATGACAGCCTGCTGACTTGATGAATAATATCTAATAAAGGAATAGCAGGTTGCAGTAAAAGTGCATCAGCTGTATCTTCTACTCCATTAGCTGACATCAAGGCTTTTTTTATATCACTCATTTGTAATTTTTTAGTTGGACTATGCAAATTAGGATTGTTCAAATCAGAACAAAAATCACTTTCATATTCTAAAATATCACTCACAATGCTCATCGAAGCAAATCCTGCTTCATCTAACCCTTCGCGTAATGCACCTAAATCTTTAATTGGCAAATGACACGGAATAATACTATCCGCACCAGCTTCAGCATAAGTCGAAGCGATACGAATAAATAAATTAACACGATTTTGTTCATTTAATGCTGTCTCCATCGCATTTTGTCCTTCTAACCAATCAATATCAAGCACCGCAATGACACCTAAAGCCGGAAACATTTGTTTAATATTCCGAATCGCCTTTTGTAACAAACTATCTTCGTCATAATCTTTATCAATATTTTTAGTAAAATTAATCGTTGGTCCACTTAAAATAATTGCTCGAAGGCCTTTTTGATAAATATCATTAATTTCTTCAAGTAATGTATCTAATGAATAACGATAAATTCCTGGCATATGTGGCACTTTTTCACGAACATGTTCACCATTTACAACACTAACCGGCATAATTAAATCTGTTGGTTTCAGTTTAGTGTCAACATGAATTTTTGTAAGTTGTCGCTCTAAATTTCGTTTTTGTAAAGTCATTGCCATCTCCTGCCCTTCTTTTCCTCTTCATTGTACAAGAAACGCAGCCTGAAATATATTTTTAATACTTACAGACTTTGTAAAAGATTATACAATCCATTTAAACTAACATTTTATATAACATTTTTGTTTTTCTCAAATCCGAATAATCTCTTTTTTTCTCTTCCCTTTCGTTTGCTCTTTATTTTTTTTTAACACGAAACTATGTACAATGAAGATAGAATAACATAAAGGAGCTCATTATGCATCAAAATAAAATTTATTTAGCTGGACCATTTTTCAGCGATTTACAAATCAAACGTATCCACCAAACAAAAGAATTATTAGCACAAAATCCTACAATTGATGCTGATCATATCTTTTTACCGATGGAACAAGATAGTGAAGCACAATTTGAAATCGGTACTTTACCATGGCAACAACAAACATTTAATATGGATGTCCGTCACATTCATCAAGCTGATTGTATCGTAGCGGTTTTAGATTACGACCACAACCAAGAAGGTGTTTGCATGCCTGATTCTGGTACAATTTTCGAAATTGGCGTAGCTTATCAAGCTAATATTCCTATTATTTTAGTACACTACGAAGAAGTTGATACCTTAAATTTAATGCTTGCACAAAGCTATACGCGTTTCTTCAATGGAGAAGCAAAAGTGCAAGAGCTCGCGACTTACGACTTTAATAAATTAGCACATTACCAAGAAGATATTAATGTCATCTAACAAAAAATCTCGCTACTTAGCGAGATTTATTTATTAGTTGCTTGCTGTACAAGCTTTAAAATATTCATTTGTGCTTCTGGCGTTTGATAATATTCATCATATAACGCTTGAATATCATATTTGTACTTCTTTTTATTGACTTCGATACGCACATTTTTTTGCCCAATCATAATAATACTGTCATATTGCTCAGCATTTTGCGTAATCGCATAATCTACACCTAACTTTTTTAATTTCAAACTTTTACTTGGCTTTACTTCTCCATCTAAATATTTAACATAAGCCAACATCGCTAAAATTTCGCGGTCTAACTGTTCATCGGATAATACAAGTTGTGTGCCAATTTGTAACTTCTTTACATCTGTAATTTGATTTAGCGTTTGTAGTTTTTGGACATCAATGTGTTTAACTTGGCTAATCGACCATAAAGTATCTCCGGCCTGGACGCTATAATTTTCAACTGCTTGAGCTACAGATAAATGACCAATCAATAATGGACTGAGGACTAAATAGCACCACCATTTCATCACATCACCTCATCTATGAAGAGTAATCTTCATTATACTGATTTATTTTAGACAAGGATAGCGAAAACACTTCACAAATATTTATTTATACGAATAATGGCTCTACTCCGTCGCTCAAAAAAGCAAAACTGTCTTAAGATAAAATATCTAAAACTTGTTCGGCTACTGCACGCCCAGAAGCAGGATTTTGTCCTGTAATTAAACGCTCATCTGTCACCGCAAAAGGTTGCCAGTCATCACCTTGTAAATAATGAGCTCCGCGTTGTTTTAACATATCTTCAGTTGCATATGGTACTAATTGATCAAGTTCCACAGCTTGTTCTTCACTATTCGAAAAACCAGTGACTGATTTATTGGCCACTAAATATGAACCATCAGCATATTGTAAATTTAATAAGCCAGCGACCCCGTGGCAAACAGCACTCACTACGCCACCTTTTTGATAAATCGCCATCGCAATAGCTTGTAACTGTTCGTTATCTGGAAAATCCCATAAAACTCCATGTCCACCTGTATAGTAAATAGCTTCATACTCATCAGCTTGAATCTCCTCAGGACTTAATGAATGAGCTAGCTGATTCATAAAATCATGGTTTTGATAATATTGCCAATCTAATTCTGACATCATATCAGCTGCTAAAGAATGCGGATCAATCGGCACATAACCACCATAAGGACTGACATAATCCACTTGATAACCAGCCTTTTCCACCACATCGACAAAATGAACAGCTTCACCAAGCCATAAACCTGTTGCACGATTTTGCGTTGTCCCTTGATATTTAGCAATATTAGTCAAAACAATTAAAATTTTCTTCATATCTCTTAACTCCTATTCAACTCTTTATTTTAACTAAAAACTGATTATAATACTTAAGCTCCCCCAAATGTTATAATTCAGCTTTTATTATTAATACTATTTTTTACTGCTTTTATGATATGAAAATCAAGACCAAAATGCAATAAACCAATGTTTTGTACTTATTAATCCCATAACTAATCACGTATTAAAAGCGACTCCTACAGCTTCTAAAGCTAATTAAATCAAGAAAGTTAACTAAAACAATTAAGATATATTATTGATAACAAATACAATATTATATGGAGATTGAGCAAATAATTAGTTCTATTTCGCAGTATTCATCTACTCCTACTTAAATTTGAATTTAATAATTAAAAAATTATTTTTATGGTAATATTATAATATAATATTTAGTAAATAGCAGCGGTAATAATGGCCATGATGAAAAAAAGTATCCTGTTATACATAATAAAGGAATTAAGCTAATAAAAGATACAGGTGATTCAACATTAAATCAAAAAATTGAAAACTTTTAGTTTTTATTCCACCCATAGGATTTTATTTTATACTGTCTTTATCAATTTCATATGACTTAATTGTCCCTTGATCCGCGAAAGCATTAGTATCTAAATTACGCATTCCTTCGTCTAATGCTTTTTTCCTTCATAACTATAAACAATCTGTTCCAGCTGTTCTTACTATCTTTCATGTTGCCATTATAGCATATATTTACCTCCATAAAATATGCATATCATCCTTATAAACAAACTAACGATACTATATAAAATAATTTTGACCGCTTTTTTCATCATATATAAATAAAGAGCATTAACTCTAACGCTCTTAATCTCTACTCTCCTATTATTTTCAAAATATTTAATCATTATATAATCTTTGACAACTTTGACTTTATTATAACTTATCTATTTTGAATTTAATTCTGTGTTGCTCACAAAAAAAAGAGGCCTTTATTACAGCCTCTAACGAATTATTTGTTTAACTTATTAAATTGTTCTGTACTCATAATAATCATTTGTCCTTTACCATCGACTGGTCCTTTATCAAGATCGACAAGTAAAGTATCATTGTTTTGCAAAACACCTTTGACAATTACATCTTCAATATTTTTATGAATTTCTGTTAATTTAATTTCTTTTGGTTTAATCATCATAATCATCTTCCTTCTCTTAGTTGTACTATAATTATACTGCTTCGTCAGACATGTGCTTCTTTACTTGCTTTTGAATCAGCAATTTTGTTTGTCTTCTGACTAAACATTTTTCAAAAACTAAAAAATTACATTTGCTTGCTGGAGCTAGTCATATTGAAACTTATTGGAAAGAGCCTTTTGTCACTGAAGAGCAACACCAATTAGTTGAATTTTTTGATCAATTTTTATAATGCAGCTATATTTTAAAAATTTTTAAATTTCAATCTTTCTTTTTTCTCTTCATGGTGTAAAAGTGGTATGCTTTAGCTATTAGTAAGGAGATGCTGTCATGATGAAGCAAAAACAAAATGTGATTACGATGATTCACGAAGCTTATAACGTTGTGTATGACACTAATCCCAAACTGGCTCAGTTATTAATGCATGATTATTTAACAATAACTGAGCAAAATCAAAGCTATCAACTTGTTGCTGCTAAGATGCAAGGTTATTTAAATCAATATTTGCTCACCCAACAAAATGTGCCTCAAGAAGTTATTACTTTAGCACAAGAAGCTAGTAAAATTGCTCAGTCATATGTCTCTTTTGCTACTAGTTCGACCTGGTTTCCTTTTTTATGACTGGCATTTTCATAACTTCCATAATGATAGGTGATACTTATGAAACAAGATCCACAAGCTGAGGAATTAATCACTTTAATTCGTTTAGCCCATGATAATTCTGATTTAGATTTAGAAATTCAAGAAATTTTTATTAATGCTGTGAAACGCTTGCGACAAGGAAATGCTGTCAATTATGTTGCTTATCGTTTAGTCAATGGTTTAAGTGATTATTACCTGACACATATCAAAAGTGCCCACAACCCATACGTCAATGCAGTTTATAATTTGGCTAGCCAATTACAAATTAGCTATCGAAAATTTTTATGGCATCCATAAAAAAGCATAGTCTAAAACAGCTAGCAACATTCAATCTAAAAAATGGAACAACGGCCTAACTCTCATCATTGATAGCGAGATTTGGGCTCTTTGTTCCATTTTTTGTTTAATTGCTATTTATATTCTCAATTGTTGTAATTGTTTTAAAATTTCTTTATTAATAATCGAATCACTTTATAAATTTGTATGTCCTGAAACAACTAACACTTTTTGCGTCATTTAACCGTCATCCCTCTCTGTTATTAAACAATCAAAAAGCTTTATCCCTATCCCTATTAATCATCCTCTTTATATAAATACCATTCCGTTAGAAATTCATCTAAAAATTTTTTCATATATTTTGTTCGTTCATGTGCTATTTTTTGCCCTGTCTGCGTATTCATTAAATCTTCTAACTTAAATAATTTTTCATAAAAATGATTAACGGTTGTACTATTTTTACTTTTATAATCTTTTTCTGTCAGCTTTAATCGTGGCGGCATATCCGGATCATAAATTAAATTATTGTTCTTACCTCCAAAAGCAAAAGCTCTCGCTATCCCTATCGCTCCTAAAGCATCTAATCGATCAGCATCTTGAACAATTTGTCCTTCGATAGTTAATTTTTGTTTTTTCGCCAAATTTTTAGAATACGACATCTTTTCTATAATGGCAAAAATCGCTTTAATTTCTGCGCTAGTATAATCATCTTGTAACAGAGCAGTTATCTCTGCTTTAGTCTCTTCTATTTCAGCTGTGATTTTAGCATCTATCGTATCATGTAAATACGAGCTCGCAATTATAATTTTTAAACTACTCTGATCAACTATTTTATTTTCAAGTACATAAATTTTTTGCGCCATTTGGGCGACTCTTTCTGCATGATAAAAATCATGCCCTGTCGGTTCTAAACTTAATTTTGCTTTGACATATTTCCTAATTTTATCCATCATATTCTCCTAAATATCCGATGACTTAGCCAAAAATAACTCTTGGTACAATAATTTTATATACCTACATAGTTTTATAAATAAATTTTATCGACCTTTCCACATCCACAAAAAGCCTTTAGGTTCGATGTGATATTTATTATTTTACTATATGATTTTAGATTTCTCTCAAAAATTAATTATAATATTTTATTTAAATTTTGGTAGATACTCAAATTTGTAAAAAAATCCAGATTTATCTGAGTTAAATTTATATTACCTCATCGCCATGTTAACTTTTCGTTATTTGATGTTTTTGTTAAAATATTTAATGTATTATTTTTCATATAAAGTGAGGATTTTAAAATGTCAGCAAAAAGTGAAAATATATTAGGTTGGTGTGCAACTACTCTTTCCGTTTTAATGTATGTTGCTTATATTCCCCAAATCATTAGTAATTTACATGGTGATAAAGGAGATTTTATACAACCTTTAGTTGCGACAATTAACTGTACGCTTTGGGTTATTTATGGATTATTAAAAAAAGATAAAGACATTCCTCTTGCAGCTGCAAATGCACCCGGTATTATTTTTGGATTACTTTCTGTATTTACAGCTTTATTTTAATAATAACAGAAAACATATAATGCGTTATGCATGCCTTTTTCCACACTAAATTAATTAAATAAAAATATTTGTTTCAAATTATTCTTTGTGGTTATTCTTAATTCACAAATTATCTAAATAGTTGATTTCCATTATAAACAAGTTTATTGTAATAATATGGTTATGATTGTTGTATACTACTTACAACAATATAAAAAAGGAAGATAACTTAATATCCCACTTTCATAAATCATTGATGTTTATACGACCTAAAGAAGATATGATTTTTCCATCCCTTGTATGAAGTTACCTTTATAATGAATTATGTTGGTATGATTTTGATTAAATGATACAATAATTACTGTTCTTAAAACACATATCATCTTCTGTAAAGGAGGTGGGCTATATGATTTTAGATTTATTCGTTAACACCGCAGCTAATATCCTAGCTGGTGTGCTTTTGTATTACATATACAAAAAGTTAAGCTTAGTGTTTTAGGAAATGCACACAAAAAAGACGGGCCTGGTACACCCGTCTTTTTTTGCTATACGATTTTAGATTTACTTCGCAGGATAATTATAGCATTCTTTTATATCAGTATACAAATATACTAATTTAATTCTTGGACTTCCCCTAAATCCTTATAAAACTCTTTGAGACTATTAGTAATAAGTTCCGTATTATTTTTATCATATAGTGCTATAGAAATAGCAATTATTTAGTTGTTTTATCTTAAACAAAAATCCTTGGTTTCCGAAGGGTTTTTGTTGTTGTTTCATTATTTAATTAATTGGTAAATCGCATCAGCATAAATAACTGCTGAATTAAATAAATCATCTAATGACATAAATTCATTTGGTTGGTGCATTGTATCAATGCTGTCTGGGAACATTGCTCCATATGCTACCCCACGTTTTAATAGACGACCAAATGTACCGCCACCAATTACTTGTTCATGTGCTGGTAAACCAGTATGTTTATGGTAAACTTCTAGTAATGTTTGAACCATTGGATCATCACCTGGTACATAGTGTGGAACATGAGTACCTGGGACTAATTCTACTTTCACATCGAAGTTAGCTAAAGCTTTTTCGATTTTTGCAATGATTTCTTTATCAGTACCTGTTGGGAAGCGGAAGTTTAAGTTAATTGTATTATCTTCGCTATCTTTATTAAAGTTAAAGATACCAACGTTCATTGTTAAATCGCCCATTACTTTATCATGTTCTTCTAAACTTAAATGATTTGCATATGGGTCATTATGTAAGAATTGTTCGATAATTGTTAAGTATTCTTTAGCAGCACCATTGAAATCATAATGGTTTAAGAATGTACCTAAGTATGTACCTGCATTTTCACCATTTTGTGGTGAAGCACCATGTGAAGCTTTACCAGTAATTTTGAATGTTACTTTATTACCAGCAACTTCTGTACTACCTGAAATTGGATTTTCTTTTAAGAAATTATCAAAGTCTGCTACAATACCTGCAATTTTACTTTCTGGCATTGTTACTACTGCTTTAGCTTCACCTGGAACCATATTTGGACGTAAACCTGATTCGAAGCTATCTAAAACAAACTCACCATCATTAGCACCTTTTAGATGTAAGTTAGCTACCATATTACCTTTTTCACCATTGATAATTGGGAATTCTGCATCTGGTGAAAAACCAAAATCAGGTACTTCTTCAACTTTTAAGTAGTGATTTAAACCTGTCCAATCACTTTCTTCATCTGTACCAACGATAAAACGAACACGTTTTGAAACTGGTAAACCTAATTCTTTAATAATTTTTAAACCATAATATGCAGCAACTGTTGGGCCTTTATCATCGCTTGCGCCACGTGCATAAATACGATTATCTTTAATAACAGGCTCATATGGATCTGTATCCCAACCTGTACCAGCTGGCACGACATCCATGTGACCAATTACGCCAAGCATTTCATCGCCTGCGCCGTATTCTAAATAACCTGCTAAGTTATCAACATTTTTTGTTTTGAAACCATCGCGTTCAGCAATTTCTAAAAATTTCAACATAGCATCACGTGGACCAGGGCCTAGTGGTGCATCTTTTGTTGCTTTTGAATCATCACGTTCACTTGGGATACGTAATAAAGATTTTAAATCTTCTAATAAATCATCTTTGCGTTTTTCAACTTCTTGTTTAAAATCTACCATAAGAGTAGCCTCCTATATTAAGATATTCTTAATCCTTGATAGGTCTATTATATCACAGTTTGAAATTTATTTGGTGTTAATTACTAATTGCTATTATTTTATTTTTAATCTTTTTCTTATTTTAGTTATTTTTTCGCCCATTAAACTTTCAGCCACGCGCCAACGTAACATGAAATACCCGTAGACCGCAATTCCTAAGCTAGTACATATTGTAAAAATCATCAACGCACCTAAACGACTAGCGGGACTAAAAATTAAAATCAAACCAAATCGTACGACAACGACTACAACACCCATAATTACCGTCGCAATTATAATTTGAATTAGACGATTTTGGAAAATCCGTAAACTAAAGTGTGACTCCCGGTAAATCGACATAAAAATTAAAATATCGACGACTAAAAAAGCAATACTTGTCGCAATAATTGGTCCGTAAATTTCAAATAAACGAATACATGGATATTGTAAAAGTAATTTAATTAAAATCCCGATACCATACTCATACATGAGCTCTTTATTCCGAAACATCCCTTGTAAAATAACTGATGATAACATGAAAAAACCAGATACTAAACTTGAAATCGTACAAGCAATTAAAACAGCTGAGCCAATTTTACTATCACCATAAAACAAAGTGTAAACAGATCTAGACAAAGCTGACATTCCTACAATAGCTGGTAACATGACCATACTAAACAATTGCATACTCTCACTAATAAGCCTGCCAAGTTCTTTTTGCTTGCCTTTTGTATAATACTCCGTAATAACTGGCAAACTGGCCGCCGAAATAGACGTTGCTAAAGCAATAATAATCATCGTTAATTTATCTGGATTAACACTTAAAATACTAAACATTGATTTTAATTCATTACTTGAATAATTCGTAAATGTTTTCATAATCGGCTCAAATGTATATTGGTCGATTAATTTAAATAAAGGAATCGCTACCCCAACTAAAATGAATGGGACTGCTTCAATCAACATATCTTTTAATAAATCAAATGTTTTCATCGACATTTGATGATTACTACCTGCGATTTGCGCTTTTCGTGTATCGCGTTCTTTGTAATAAAAATAAAGTAAGACTGCAAAAGACGCGATCATTCCAATAAAGGCTGCTAATGTTGATTGTGTTACTGCTTCAACATAACTACCTTGCATGACTTTCATAATGATAAACGTCATCAATAACATATAAAACACTCGCATAATTTGTTCCACAATTTGTGAAACCGCAAACGGCATCATTTCTTGATGACCTTGGAAATAACCACGAATAATACTCATACATGGGAAAACTAAAACAGCTAAACTTAATGACCGCATCGTCGGAATTAAGTCAGCATCACCTTGAGCTAAAATAGGAGCTGCAAAATACATGACTGCTGAAAATGATAAGCCTAATGCGCCCATTAAATAAAGTGAACGTTTAAACAATTTATCACTTAAGCCATATTCATTTAGTGAATTATAACGTGATATTTGTTTAGCAACAGCTGACGGAATTCCAGCTGTAGCAATCATTAAAAAGAGCGAATAAATATTATATCCTTTACCAAATAAACTATTAGCTAATTCCGCATGAGGTTGCATCCAAGCATACCACGGAATAATATAAACTGCGCCTAGTAGTCTTGATAAAATATTACTCAAAGTCATCCAAATTGAGCCTTTGACAATACTTTGTTTACCACTATCCGCCTTAGCAGATGCAGAGACCATCTACTCACCTATCTTTCTATGTTCATCATAATTTCTTTATAATTATACTACATCCACTCTTGTTAAAACATATCTTCACACAAAAAACACGAATTAGCCTAGACCAATTCGTGTTTTTTTAAGTTGCTAGTATAAACTCACCATTCACTAGTCGTTTTTGTTTAATTAATGTTTGATAATAAAGAACATTTGTTAAAGCTTGATATGGCACACTGTACAGTAAAGAAAGATTAAGTGTCACACTAGCTAATATAAACCAACCAATAAAACTTAATTGTAAAATAAAAAACTCCATTTTATGACCAATCATTAATTGTGTACTTTCTTTTAAACAAGCAGTAACTGATACTTTTTGCCCTTGATCTACTTGTTCCCTTAAAAGATATATCGCTTGTGCATATGCATAACCTTTTATAATCCCAGGAATAACTAACAATAATGACCAGGCCATAATTAATACGCTTTGGAGTATCGCTAATTTAGCTAATTGCCAGCCATATTTTTTCATTAACGTCAAATAATACTTCCAAATACTATTTGGCAAAACGCCATCTTGGGTCAAATCTTGATACATATACATCATTAAACTATTACCAAACAGACCAATCATAAGACTAACTATAATCAATGCCACACACAAAATAATAAACAAGATGCTTCCCCAAAAGAGGATGATCAAACTCATTATCCCTAAAATTAAATAACTAACGAAAAATGCTAACATCATTAAAACGATGGGGACAATCAGCACTTTAAATGATGTCCAAAAATTATTACTTAAAATTTGTTTCGCCTCTTTTTTCAGAGCTGAACGTTCAATCATTATTTTCCTCCTTAATGCTTAGATAATTGCTAGATTTAAAATATCACAATTTTTCTAGATTGCCTATCAAAACATCAAAAAAGTCTCAAATATGAAATTTTCATATTTGAGACTTGTAAAAATTTAACCATCAACAATGATTGTCCCTGTGCCATTACTAATAAAGTCTGCTACATTTTCTAATGACGTAATGACTGCTTTTTTATTTGGGTGTCCTTTAACAAAATCAATAGAAGCTTGAACTTTAGGCAACATACTACCTTTCGCAAATTGATTTTCTGTAATATATTTCTCTAACTCACTGACAGTTACGTGTTCTAATTTTTTTTCATTCGGTTGATTGAAATTGATGTATACATTATCGACAGCTGTCAAAATAATCAAAGTATCAGCATCAACTAAATGCGCTAATTTGGCTGACACAAAGTCTTTATCAATCACAGCTTCGACGCCTTCGATGCGGCCATTGACTTCACAAACAGGAATCCCACCGCCACCAGAACTAATGGTAATAATATCTTTTTCGAGTAGGTGATTCACAATGTTTTTTTCATAAATATCAACTGGTTTTGGTGAAGGTACGACCCGACGATAACCACGACCTGCATCTTCAACATATACTTGACCTGGATGTTCTGCTGCTTTGGCTTCAGCTTCTTCTTGCGTCAAAAATGGTCCAATTGGTTTTGTTGGATTTTTAAAGGCTTCATCGTTTTGATCCACTTTCACTTGTGTCACTAAAGTTACGACATCTTTCTCTAAATGATGGGCTTTAAATTCATTAAGTAGGGAATTTTGTAACCAATAACCGATACTACCTTCTGTCATGGCTACACATGTATCTAAAGTCATTGCTGGATTTTCTTTACTATCTGCAGCTTGTTGCTGTAACAGTAAATTACCAACTTGTGGACCATTACCATGTGAAATAACCAATTTATCGCCATTTTCAATAAATTTGATTAATTCTTTTGCTGTGCTTTGTAGTGCTTGTTGTTGTGCTTTAGCTGTTGCATCTTTTGATAAAATCGCATTACCTCCAAGTGCAACGACAATTTTTTGTCCCATTTTTTCACGCTCCTAGTCTAAAACGATTTGGCCTGTTGCTAATTGATAACAACATAAAATAAATAAAATCGTAATAATGATAAAAATCAACCATTCATATGGTCTAAATAATTTTTGTTTATTTTCTTTACGCACCCAAATATATATAAATACACCTGGGAAGAATAGCATCATTGTCAATAATAAATAAGAAATACCACCAGCATAAATTAACCATACACTATAAAGACTCGCAATTAGGCCAACTGTAATTTGCCAAGCCCGTGTCTTCGTTTGATCTACTTTAATTGAATATTTTGTTTGATAAAAGGCGGTTAAGGCATAAGGTATTAAAATAGCTGATGTTGATAACGCATAAGCAAAATGATAGGCCCTATCTGTAATTAAAAAAGTAAAAATAAATAATTGAACAAGACCATTTGTTAATAGTAATGAATTAACTGGTGCTCCGTTTTTATTTTCTTTAGCAAATAATTTCGGAAATGTTTGGGTTTTAGCTGCTTGATATGGTAATTCTGCTGAAAACATCGTCCAAGAGAGCCATGCACCAAGCACGGAAACAATTACCCCAAGATTAACTAACACTGCACCCCATTTACCAACAATTGATGCTAATAATTCGGCCATAGCTGGTTGGGTTAAGCCTTGCAAACCATGACGTGACATCACGCCAAATGACAAAACTGTAATTAACATATAAATCGCAAGTACTGTAAATAAACCTAAAATCGTCGCTTTACCAACATCTTTCCGATGTTTAGCACGACCAGATAAAACTACAGCCCCTTCAATACCGATAAACACCCAAACAGTAACAACCATTGATGCTCGTACTTGATTTAAAACATCTGAAAAGACAAACTTACCACTTGGTGTGCCCCAAAAATCTTGTGTAAATAAGTTCAGTTTAAACGCACAAATAACTGCGACGATAAAAATAGCTAACGGAATTAATTTAGCAATCGTCACAATGGTATTAATAAATGAGGCTGTTTGCGCTCCTTTTGTAATTAAATAATGGACGCCCCAAAGTAAAATCGAAGCCCCAATCACAGATGCGACATTTTGCCCATTACCGAAAATTGGAAAGAAGTAACCTAATGAACTAAATAGCAAAGTGGCATATGCCACATTACCAAGTAAGGCTGAAATCCAATAACCCCAAGCGGCATTAAAGCCCATGTAGTCACCAAAGCCATCTTTAGCATAACTATAAATACCGGCATCTAAATCAGGCCGTTTGCGGTTTAAATTGTCAAAACAAAGAACGAGAAAACTCATCCCAATCCCTGTAATAATCCAACCTAAGATAACGCCACCAAGCGAAGCTGCATTAGACATGTCTGTCATTAAATTGAAGATACCACCACCGATAATACTACCAATGACAAGCATCGCTAACGATGTCAAACCTAATTTTTTTGTGTTATCTTCCATCTGAATTGACTCCTAACTAAAAACAGAGATGCATAATTATGCACCTCTGTTTAAAATTTTACACACGTGGGATAAATAAATCACCCAATGTTGCAGCCATAATAGCTTTAATAGAGTGCATACGATTTTCAGCTTCCTGGAATTGACGAGCATATTTTGATTGGAAGACTTCATCAGTTACTTCCATTTCTGACATGCCATATTTTTCTTGAATTTCTTTACCATATTCAGTTTTTGTATCATGGAAAGCTGGTAAGCAATGCATGAAAATTAACTCATCATCTGGTGTTTGTGTGCGTTTCATCATATCCATATTAATTTGATATGGTTTTAATAATTTGACACGTTCTTCCCAGTTATTTTCACCCATTGATACCCAAACATCACCATAAATGATGTTTGAACCTTTAACACCTTCATCAATATCATCTGTAATAATAATTTCTGATCCTGATTCACGTGCAAATTTTTCAGCAATTGCTACTACATCATCAGCTGGCTGTAAGCTTTTTGGTGATAAAATACGAACGTTAACGCCAAGCATTGCCCCGCAAACCATTAAACTATTAGCCATATTATTATGACCATCACCAACATATGTTAAAGTGATACCTTTTAAGTGACCAAACACTTCTTTAACTGTCATAAAGTCAGCAATCATTTGTGTTGGATGCCATTTATCAGTTAAGCCATTCCAAACTGGTACATCTGAATATTTCGCTAATTCTTCGACGCTATCTTGTGAAAAACCGCGATATTCAATTCCATCATACATACCACTTAAAACTTTAGCTGTATCTTCAATTGATTCTTTTTTCCCAAGTTGGATGTCATTTTTACCTAAAAATTCAGGATGCGCACCTAAATCGATTGAAGCAACCGTAAACGCTGAACGTGTACGTGTTGATGTTTTTTCAAATAATAAAGCAATATTTTTACCTGCTAAATAACGATGCGGAATATTTTTTTTCTTCATATCTTTTAAATGAAGTGAAAAATCAATTAAATACTCAATTTCTGCAGGTGTAAAATCTTTAACAGCTAAAAAATCGCGACCTTGAAATACTGAATTCATCATATTATAGGACCTCTTTCTAATTTGGACATTTATGTTATAAATCTTCACGAACAAGTGGCATACTCATACAACGTGGACCCCCACGACCGCGTGATAATTCACTTGAAATTACTTCATGTACACGTACTCCGTGTCTTCTTAATAACTCATTTGAAACATAGTTACGGTTATAAGTCACAACTTCATTTGGTGCAACGGCTAATGTATTTGAACCATCATTCCATTGTTCACGTGGAGCCACGATTGGATCACCGCCGCCACATGGTAATAATAATAATTCAGATACATTTAACACTTCTTTTAAGATTTGTTGTAAATCTGTCCTATGTGTAATTTCCACTGTATCATTATCCCCAGGAGTCAAAATATATGTGTCAACTTGACCACCATTTGACTGAATACCAGGATGGATAGTAAACTTATCTTTGTCAATCATTGTAAAAACGGTATCCAAATGCATCATGGCACGATTATTTGGAATTTTAATTGCTAAAACCCGTTTGAATTGACTATTTTTGAAAAGATTTTTCGCTAAAGCTTCAATTGCTTGAGCTGTTGTACGTTGTGAAATACCAACAGCAATTGTATCACTTGTTAAGACTAGTTCGTCGCCACCTTCAATATGGAATGGAAAATCACGATTTAGCCAAATATTAACACCTTTATTGGCAAATCTTGGATGATAGCGAATGACATTTTCCATGAATAATGATTCACGACGACGTGCCTCAAAAGTCATACGATTAATGGTTAAACCATTACCAATTGAAGCAGCGGGATCTCTTGTGAAGTATAAATTTGGCATTGGATCCATATAAAATGGATATTTGTCATCACCACTAGCCAAATCATATAAAGTGTTATTTGGTAAATCTAATTCTTCGACTCTGACCCCTGCCATAATGGTTTCTACCATATCTTTCGTTTCTTTGGCCATTAAATATTCGAATAATGCTTCACCAACATAGTGACTTTTAATATCTGACTCATCTAGCATTTCTGTAACAAAACCAGCTTTGTTATCACCTGCTTCGATCGATTCAGCTACTAAATTTTCTAAATATAGCACCTCTACTCCGAAATTTTCTAATGTATTTGCAAAATAGTCATGCTCTTTTTGGATAATTGGTAAATATGGAATATCGTCAAATAATAAGCGCTCCATAATATATGGAGTAATGTTTTCGACTTCTTTTCCAGGTCGTTTTAATAAGACGGTTTTTAATTTACCAATCTCAGAATTGACATGTATTGGATGTTCAATCATCATTACATCCCTCCAATGAAATATTAGAAAAAAATGATTAATATCTTAACCATTTACACCATTATATTACACCCGTCTATTCAGAAACACAAATAAAAAGACTTTATTTTTCAATAAAGTAAACGCTTACATATAAAGTGTTGCTTTGCTAACTAATATTAAAAAAATCACTCTAACGACTGATAGCATAGCAATCATTAGAGTGATTTAATTTTTATTTGACGACAATATTGACTAATTTATTAGGCACAATAATGACTTTTACAATTGTTTTATCTGCAATAAATGGTTGCACTTTATCATGCTCAAGCGCAATTTTTTCTAATTCTTCTTTGGCTAAACCAACGGCTACTTTTTCTTTAGCACGTAATTTACCATTAACTTGGAAAATAACTTCAATTTCATTTTCCACTAAAGCTTGTTCATCATATGTTGGCCATGGAACATATGTTAATGATTCATCATGGCCTAAAATTTGCCATAATTCTTCCCCAATATGTGGCGCAAATGGTGCTAATAATTGAACAAAACCTTCAACATAGGCTTTTGGTAATTGTTCTTGCTTATAAGCATCATTAATGAAGACCATTAATTGAGAAATAGCTGTATTAAAGTGCATATGTTCAATATCTTCTGTCACTTTTTTCACTGTTTGGTGATAGACTTTCGCAAATTCTTTACTTGGTTCTGTTTGGGTAATATTTGCTTGTAACTGATGATCTTCTGTGACGATTAAACGCCAAATTCGATCTAAAAATTTACGGCTACCTTCTAAACCTTTATCACTCCAAGCAATTGAAGCATCTAATGGTCCCATAAACATTTCATACATACGTAATGTATCGGCTCCGTACTCTGCGACTACATCATCAGGATTCACGACATTACCGCGTGATTTAGACATTTTTTCGTTATTTTCCCCTAAAATCATCCCTTGGTTAAATAATTTTTGGAATGGTTCTTTTGTAGGAACTACGCCTAAATCATATAAGAATTTATGCCAGAAGCGTGCATATAATAAGTGTAAAACTGCATGTTCAGCTCCACCAATATAAATATCTACAGGTAACCATTGTTCTAATTTATGGTAATCAGCTAATGCTTCTTCATTGTGTGGATCAATATAACGTAAGTAATACCACGAACTACCTGCCCATTGCGGCATTGTATTTGTTTCGCGGCGGCCTTTTTTACCTGTTTTTGGATCTACAACATTGACCCACTCTTCAATATTTGCAAGTGGTGATTCACCGGTACCACTTGGTTTAATGTCATCTGTTTCTGGTAAACGTAATGGTAATTCTTCTTCAGGAACAACTGTTGTTGTGCCATCCTCCCAGTGAATAATCGGAATTGGTTCACCCCAATAACGTTGACGTGAGAATAACCAGTCACGTAAACGATATGTCACTTCTGCTTGACCAGCATCATGTTCGACAAGCCATGCAATCATTTCTGCAATTGCATCTTCTTTATTTAGACCATCAAGAAAGTCTGAGTTGATATGGATACCGTCCCCTGTATAAGCTGCTTGCTCAATATCGCCACCTTCAATGACTGGACGAATCGCTAAATCAAATTGTTTGGCAAATTCATAATCACGTTCATCGTGAGCTGGTACTGCCATGATAGCACCGGTACCATATGTTGATAACACATAATCACCAATCCAAATTGGAATTAACTCATTATTAACTGGATTAATCGCATATGAACCTGTGAAAACACCGGTTTTTTCTTTAGCTAAATCTGTCCGATCTAAATCTGATTTTTTCGAAGCTTGTTCGATATATGCTTCTACCGCTGCTTTTTGTTCTGGTGTTGTAATTTGAGCGACTAATTCATGTTCAGGTGCTAACACTGAATATGTCACACCAAATAATGTATCAGGACGTGTTGTAAAGACTTCATAACTTAAGTCATCTTGTCCAGCAATCATAAATTTGACTTTCGCCCCTTTCGAACGACCAATCCAATTACGTTGCATTTCTTTAATGTTTTCTGGCCAATCAACTTCATCTAAATCTTCTAATAAACGATCGGCATAAGCTGTAATTTTTAACATCCATTGTTTCATCGGTACGCGGTAAACAGGATAACCACCACGTTCTGTTTTGCCGTCGATGACTTCTTCATTGGCTAAAACTGTCCCTAAATCTGGACTCCAGTTTACAGGGATTTCGGCTTCATAAGCTAAACCTTTTTCATATAATTTTTCAAAAATCCACTGTGTCCATTTATAGTAATTAGGGTCTGTCGTATTAATTTCTCTGTCCCAGTCATAACTAAAACCTAGTGAATCAATTTGGCGACGGAAATTATCAATATTTTTTTGGGTAAAATCTTTTGGATTATTACCTGTATCTAATGCATATTGCTCAGCTGGTAAACCAAAAGCATCCCAACCCATTGGATGCAATACATTATAACCTTGGGCACGTTTAAAACGTGATAAAATATCTGTCGCTGTATAACCTTCAGGGTGTCCTACGTGTAATCCTTGTCCTGATGGATACGGGAACATATCTAAAGCATAAAAGTTTTTCTTAGCTGGATCATCTGTTGTTTTAAATGTGTGGTGATCAGCCCAATACTTTTGCCACTTTTGTTCAATTTCTTGATGACGATAACTCATAAACTTCCTCCTTAAAATAAAAAAAGTCCTAAGCTTTAGTGCTTATAGGACGTCAAAAACGTGGTACCACCTATGTTCACAGCTACATCAAGTAACTGTCTCATTTACTACCTAAAAATGTCGCTTAATAAGGCAAGTTCGATAAGAATTATTATGTATTTGCAGCAACCATACACTCTCTAAAAATAATCCACTATTTACTACTCCTTATTCTTTTTTATTTTATCAAAACCATTATCGTATCACAAGTTCACATCAACGAATATTAAAATAATTTTTACAAAGTTTTTTCTTTTGTGTGTTTTAAAAATTTACGTGTTATTTAATGATATAATAAAATTAATAATCTATGAAAGGTGTTTTGATGAAACAGACCAAAAAATTATATATTCAATTTGCTGGTAGTTGTTGTTTATTACTTTTTGTCTTTCTTGGCTACTGCATTAAATTTTATGAACAAAGTAACTGGATTCAAGCTTTTGATCACTTATTTACAAACTTAATTCGATTTGATGTCAATGCTACGTTAACAAAATTTTATCAAACAATTACCGTTCTTGGTAATCCAGAAATGATCACTATTATTTGTTTAATTTGCTTAATTTTTTTAGTAGCAAAAAAACAATATTTAGAAGTTGGCTATTTAATTTTAAATGTCTTAATCGTGGCTGGTTTATGTAATCAAGTTTTAAAATATATCATTGTTCGTATTCGGCCAAGTTTAGAACATTTAGTAACTGCGCATGGTTATAGTTTTCCATCTGGCCATGCAATGGGAAGTACACTGATGTATGGGACTTTAGCCTTACTTGGGATTTATTATTTTAGACGTAACCAATTTTGGCGCAGAGCCTCATATTTATTATTTATTTTACCATTATTGATTGGTATGAGTCGGGTTTACTTAGGTGTCCATTATCCGACTGATATTGTTGGTGGCTGGTTATTTGGCATTGGTTGGTTGTGTTTGACTTATCCTATTTATCGCCAGCTACGTTTTGTGAAAGATTTTCAAGGGAGGTAAGCTATGGAAAAACGTTATTTAACTTGGAATGAAGTATTGCGCGAAAAATTTAATGGTAAAGTTTTTAAAGTACCAATTGATGCTGGTTTTGACTGTCCTAATCGTGATGGTACTGTCGCAAAAGGTGGTTGTACTTTTTGTACTGTTTCAGGATCTGGCGATATGATTATCGCTCCAGAAGCACCACTTCCTGTCCAGTTTAAAAAAGAAGTCGACGCGATGCATCAAAAATGGCCTAATGCTAAACAATATTTAGTTTATTTTCAAAATTTCACCAATACGCATGCTCCTGTAGAAGTTTTACGCGAGCGTTACGAACAAGTTTTAGGAGAAGAAGGCATCGTCGGTGTTTGTATTGGGACGCGTCCAGATTGTTTACCTGATGAAACAATTGAATATTTAGCTGAACTAAATGAACGCTTTTATTTATGGCTCGAACTTGGATTACAAACTACTTACGAACATACAAGTGACTTGATTAATCGCGCTCATGATTATCAAACATATTTAGATGCAGTGAAACGGCTACGTGCTAAAAATATTCATGTTTGTGTCCATTTAATTAATGGTCTCCCAGGTGAAACACCGGAAATGATGGTCGAAAATGTCCGTCGTGTTATTTGTGATAGTGATATTCAAAGTATTAAATTACACTTATTGCACTTATTAAAAGGGACTAAAATGCAAAAAGACTACGACCAAGGCCGCTTACGTTTAATGGATCAAGACGAATATGTCAATGTGATTTGTGACCAACTCGAAATTATTCCAAAAGACATTATTATCCAACGTATCACAGGTGATGCTCCGTGGGATAGTTTGATTGGTCCGATGTGGTCACGCAATAAATGGGAAGTGTTAAATGCTATCGACGCCGAGCTCGAACGTCGCGATTCTTATCAAGGAAAATTTGATTGTCGAAAGGAAGCCAAACATGCTCAAAACAGCACTCAAATATAGTCATGATTTGTTACAACAAGTCATTAAACCTGGTGATCTTGTCGTTGATGCTACTATGGGAAATGGTTATGATACAGCTTTTTTAAGCGATATAGTTACCGCTACAGGTCATGTTTATGCTTTTGATATTCAAGAGCAAGCTTTAATTAAGACTCAAGAAAAACTCGCTGATAAACAAAACGTCACTTTAATTCAAGCTAGTCATCATTTAATAGCCAATTATTTACCTGCTGATAGCGAAATTAAAGCTGCCGTCTTTAATTTAGGTTATTTACCAAGTGGCGATAAATCGATTATCACGCATGCTGATACGACGATTCAAGCACTTGAGTGGTTACTTGCACATTTATCTAAACAAGGTCGCATTGTACTAGTGTTATATTACGGTCATGCTGGTGGCGCGACAGAAAAAGATGCCGTCCTTGAATTTGCAGCTCAATTACCACAAGAAGACTATCAAGTCTTAACATACCAATTCATTAATCAAAAAAATTGTCCACCAATTTGTTTATGTATCGAGAAAAAATAAATGCTGATGAATCAAATTCATCAGCATTTTTACTTACTATAGCGTACTGAAAAGCTATTATTACTATTCTTTATCTATTGTATAACTATTACTATAGCGACTATTGATACGGTGATAAATAACTAGTCCTAAAACTAACACAAAAGCACAAATAATTAAAAATAACCCAAAAATATAAACACTGTGCAAACCACCATAAATCATTTCTTTTAATTGATCACGTAAATCATTAGCAATATTATGTCGAGTTTGAATATTTAAATATTGATTTAAAATGTCATTATTAACTTCTGGATACATTTCAGCTGCTTGCATCATATGAATATTTAAAGCCATCCCATACAAAGCTACCATAATTGATTGTCCAATTGTTCTAAATAATGTATTTAATGATGTCGCTACACCTAATTGGTCTTCTGACACTTGCTCTTGAGCCCCAATCGTCGTTGTCGTCACACTCATCCCAAAGCCAATCCCTAAAATTAAGCCTAACTCAACAAAAGTAATATAAGCTGTATGAATATCAAAACAACTCATAATAATACTTGAAACAACTAAAAAACTAATACCGATTAATAAAATATTAATAATCGAAGTCTTTTTCAATAATTTACCAACACAAAATGAACCAACCATCCACATAATTGACATAGAAGCTAAAGCCATTCCACTTCGCGTAGCTGATTCATCATTTAAAAGTTGTAACCACATTGGGACATAAACATCTAAACTAATTAAAAAACCACTAATTAAAAAAGTTACTAAATTAATTACCATAAATGATTTAGAACTAAATAATTTTAATGATACGATGGGATCAGCTGCCCGTCGTTCGATTTTCACAAAGAAATACATCGCAATTAAACTAATGAATAGTAAAATGAAATATTCTGGTTGAATACTAATCTCTTCACCACTCACTTGGAAAAAATATAAAAATGTTAATAAAATAAAAGTTAAACAAATAGTTCCTTTCAGATCCATTGGTTTTTTATCAACTATTTGCCAGTTTTCTTGTAGACCAAAATAAATTAAGAAAATAACAATAATACCAATTGGGACATTAATTAAAAAGACCCAATGCCAGCTTAATTGTTCTACTAAAAAACCACCAATCATTGGCGCTACGATACTTGCAATGCCCCACGAAGCATTATTAATCCCAATAATATTAGCTCGTTGTTCAGCTGGATATAAATCCGCAATAATCGTCATCGAAATAGGTAAAATTGCGCCAGCTCCAATCCCTTGCACGAATCGTGAGAAAATTAAAAACATCATACTTTGTGACATCGCACAACTAAATGATCCTAATACAAATAATATCACGCCTGTCATAAATACCGGTTTACGCCCGTATTTATCAGCTAATTTACCATAGATGGGCGTCATAACAGCACCCATTAATAAATAAATCGAAAATACCCAGTTCATAATAGCTAAACCATCTAAAGAAGCTACAATAGTAGGCATTGCTGTGGAAATAATTGTCCCTTCAATAGCCGACATAAACGTCGCAATAAAAATCGCAACTGTTACTAAAGTCCGCTTTGTCTCTCTCATCTGCCCTATCCTTTCTTTATACAAATAAAAAGATAGGTGTTTACCTATCTTCTTATATTGTACCTATTTAATTGCTTTTTTTAAAGAGTCTTTTTTATCTAAACGTTCCCATGGTAAATCTAAATCATTACGACCGACATGTCCATAAGCTGCTGTTTGTAAGTAAATCGGCTCTTTTAAGTTTAACATCTTAATAATACCATCTGGACGTAAATCAAATTCTTGACGTACAGCATCGATTAATTGTTGTTCTGAGTATGGACTTGTGCCAAATGTATCGATACGTACTGATACTGGTTCAGCTACACCAATCGCATAAGCTAATTGTACTTCACATTTATCTGCTAACCCAGCAGCGACGATATTTTTCGCAATATAGCGCGCAGCATAACTTGCTGAACGGTCAACTTTTGTCGCATCTTTACCAGAAAAGGCACCGCCGCCATGACGTGCATAACCGCCATATGTGTCGACGATAATTTTACGACCTGTCAAACCAGCATCGCCTTGAGGTCCACCAATCACAAAACGACCTGTTGGATTAATATAATATTTAGTATCATCGTCAAGTAATTCTTCTGGAATCACCGCATCAATCACATATTTTTTCAAATCATGCTTAATTTGTTCTAAAGTCACATCTGGATTATGTTGTGTACTAATAACGATAGTATCAATACGTTTAGCTTGATCATTTTCATCGTATTCTACTGTCACTTGTGCTTTACCATCTGGACGTAAATAGTCTACAATACCTTCTTTACGTACTTCAGCTAACCGGCGTGTTAAACGGTGTGCTAAAGCGATAGGTAATGGCATATATTCTGGTGTTTCATTCATCGCAAAACCAAACATTAAACCTTGGTCACCAGCACCAATCGCTTCTTCGTTTGTCTCACGTGTTTCAATCGCATCATCGACACCTTGAGCAATATCTGGTGATTGTTCATCAATTGCTACTTGGACAGCACATGTATCACCATTAAAACCAAATTCAGCTTGGTCATAACCAATATTTTTAATTGTTTCACGGACTACTTTAGGAATATCAACATATGTTTTTGTTGTAATCTCACCAAAGACTAAAACCATTCCTGTCGTAACTGCCGTCTCACAAGCTACGCGCGCATCTGGATCTTTAGCTAAAATCGCATCCAAAATGGCATCACTAATTTGATCGGCTATTTTATCAGGATGTCCTTCCGTTACTGATTCTGATGTAAATAATTTACGTTCTTTTTGCATTTTTACGTATTCCCCCTTTAAAGTCGGTTACAAGGCATCTTTATTCACCAAATGGAATAAATCCTATCGGGAAACTTGTACCCGTGTCATTATACCATACAACTACTATAATTGACATAAAATTAGAATTACACTTGACCATTAATGTCGATTACCATAACATTAAAGTATAAACATTTATACGAGGGATTATTTTGAATAAAAAGACATATTTTGATAATACTGGACTTTTAATTTTAATTTATGTTTGTCTAGCGACTTTTAGTATGACTTGGATAGGTTATCTCCAAAATACAATACAAGTCAAACCACTAATTCAACATATATCATTAATTTTACTCTATGTTGCTTTTTGTGAATTATGGCAAATTATGTTGAAATTCATGTATCATAAAAATAAACAATTTGCTTGGAATATTTTTTATCTCAAAACGATTATTTCCTACGTTTTAATTACGATTTTAACATTCCAAACATCATTTAAAGTATTTTTATTACTAACTATATATGAATTTTATCAATTTCTATTGTATCGCAATAGCTTACATTATATCGAAAATATTTTTTATCCTCTAAGTACAGGATTAATTAAAGGTTTATTGTTCAATATTTTATTATCGATTAGCCAACCATATATTTTAAATAACCAAGAAATTGAAAACTTGATTATTCCAATTGCCTTATTTTTAATCGTTGGCCGTATCGAACAACAACTATATCAAGTCGTAAACAAACAAGAAACATTTAATCTGACATTTATTATTTATTATTTATTCTTCTTTATAGTTTTACTATTATCAGTTTTTACAAGTTATATCAATTTACTACAATTAATAATAACTTTAGCCTTAACGATTGGCTATTTTTACTTAATTAAATTAGATCATTTAAACATCTTACAACAAAATACAATTTTAATGCTCTATGTAGCATTAACTATTTTAACTGTTACATTTTAGAAGTTAGGTACAAGCCTAGCTTCTTTTTTTATATTTATAAATTATACAAAAAAAGAGTAGACGCTATTAGCATCTACTCTTTACAACATATGATCCGTACGGGATTCGAACCCGTGTTACCGCCGTGAAAGGGCGGTGTCTTAACCACTTGACCAACGGACCAACAACGGAGAAGGAGGGATTTGAACCCTCGCGCCGATCTCTCGACCTACACCCTTAGCAGGGGCGCCTCTTCAGCCACTTGAGTACTTCCCCAATGGGCCTAAATGGACTCGAACCATCGACCTCACGCTTATCAGGCGTGCGCTCTAACCAGCTGAGCTATAGGCCCATTAAATGAATATCAATAATATATCTAAATAAATTAGATAAAGCGGGTGACGAGAATCGAACTCGCGACAACAGCTTGGAAGGCTGTAGTTTTACCACTAAACTACACCCGCATATGGCGCGAGACAGAGTCGAACTGCCGACACACGGAGCTTCAATCCGTTGCTCTACCAACTGAGCTACCGCGCCATATACATGAACTCAACGGTCTGGACGGGACTCGAACCCGCGACCTCCTGCGTGACAGGCAGGCATTC
>X398_Eurasian_Reed_Warbler__coassemble_279_pt1 | contig 166539 bp, 164 predicted proteins | sample X398_Eurasian_Reed_Warbler__metabat2_low_PE_002 | metagenome-assembled genome bin X398_Eurasian_Reed_Warbler
CTTCATTAATTGTTGACCATTAATTTGTAAATCTTGTAAATTATGAATCGGCAAATCTTGATAACGTTTTAAATTAGCTTCTAATTGACTTTTTTGCGCTAAAAAAGGTAACACTTGCTCAATCAATGTTATCCGCTCTACACCTAACTCATATAACTCATGCACTGTAAAATCACGTTGCATACGTTTATTTAAATAATCAATACTTGAACTAATTAATTTAATTTCTTGATTTGAACACTTCCATGCACGTAACCAACGTGTTACATCTTTGACTGAATAGCCAAAATAATAAGCCATTAATAACCAAGCTTGAGCACGTGTAATTGTTTTTTGTAATGTTAAAGCTAGCTGTTGCAGCTCTTTGGCGTGTTCTGCAAATCCTGGACATGATTGATAGCAACCAGTATTAAGCAAAAAGGTAATACCTTTAGTAGGATTTTGACCCTCGATTAACTTCGTCCATTCTTGTAAAATACGTTCAATCGAAATATGTTGTAATAATTGATGTTCATCACAAATCGCTTGATATGTTTGCTCTTCAATTTCGAAATCTAATTGACTAGCAAAACGTAAAGCTCGCATCATGCGCAAAGCATCTTCATTAAAACGCTCGTAAGGATTACCAACTGCACAAATAACTTGTTGCTGAATATCTTCAATCCCATTAAACAAATCAATAATTTGCCCGTCTTTTGTCATCGCTAAAGCATTCATTTGAAAATCGCGTCTCTTTAGATCTTCTTTTAATGAGCGTACAAATGTTACTTTATCTGGTCGCCGATAATCTGTGTATTTACTTTCAGTTCGAAAAGTTGTGACTTCGTATTGACCATTAGCAGCTAAGACTAAGACCGTTCCATGCTCAATGCCAACATCAATTGTCGAAGGAAAAACTTCTTTAATTTCTAAAGGATAGGCACTTGTCGCAATATCAACATCATTTATCTCATGTTGTAAAACAATATCTCGGACACTACCACCGACAAAATAAGCTTCATAGCCTGCTGTCTCTAAAGTTGTTAGTACTTCTTTAGCCTGAATAAATTCATTTGGTAATTGTTGTAATTGCACTCGTCTTCTCCTTTATAGCTCATTTTGAAAAACTTGTTTTGATAATTGTAAATTATGAAATTGCTGACTTAATTGTTGAAATTCAGCATTATTATCTTTTTGTAAACACATTTCAATTTGCGCTAAAATTTGCTCTTCTTCTAATTCTAGTGCAAATAAAGAAATAAAATCATCGACATAGTCACGATTCCGTTGGCTATATTGTTCATGAAAGCTAAGCATAGGATTATTTTGATACACTTTTTTCAATTTTTTCGGTACTTCAAAACCTTGTATATTTATAAATAATGGTTCAGCCATTTGTTTCATTATCGCTTGATAAATTTCAGCTGGTCGTGTCAACACATAACCATTAGTATAAAATTCAATTCGTGTTTTTTTCGGTTGATACTGAATTAATAATCCCCGCTGATTATATTCCACTTGATCGACAAACACTAAATGATTTAAAATAACCTCATTTTTATTAATCGCTGCCAAAATATAATTGATTAACGGCTCGCGAACTGCATTTGCTTGTAAAAACCACTGTAAATATTCTTTCTTCCAACTATTCGGAATCTTCACATTATCACACACCTAAAAATTAAATTCATCATCCATTTGCTGCAACAATTCTTCAATTTCATAATCATCAGCGACATGCGCCATATAATGCTCTAAATAATGTTTACTTTGGTCTAATTGGCCAATTTCTCGTAAATATAAACCATAATCACGCATAAAATCTAATTGATCAGCTAATTCTTGCGCAGCATCAGTATAATATTGCATTGCTTTTGCATCATTTTCTAACGCACGATAACTTTGAGCTAATGTCCAATACGCAAAACCGTCTAGTTCTTGCATTTGATTAATTACATTGATAGCTTGCTCATATTCTCCTTGCTTCACATACAAATCTGCCAAATCTTGACGTGCGGTTTCTCCTTGATCATAACTAATCGCTTTATTTAAATATTGTTCCGCTTCCGCCATTTCACCTTGACTAGCTTTAATTTTAGCAATCATTTGGTATAAACGACTTTGATATTTATCAATAGTTAAACCTTTTTCTGCTGTAGCTAACGCCTCATCTAGTCGTTCTTCTTTCTCATAAGCCATGGCTAAATATAAATAAACTGATTGATATGTATCATTTAGCTCCACTAATCTTTCAAATAAATGAATCGCTTTTTCGTTTTCGCCTAATTGTAAATATGTATAACCTAAATAAAATAGTTGATCATCACTTTCGTTTTCTTCTAGTGATGCTTCTAAATAAGGTATCGCTTCTTCAAAATCACCTAAAATACTCAAACTTGTTCCTAGACGTTCGTTAATTGAAATATCTGTAATATTTTGTTGTCCATCATTTAATAACTTTTGATAGCGAGGTACTGCTTGTTCGTACTCTCCGATATGATAATAAAGTTCTGCTAAAGCAAAAACTAAAATATCATCATCTGGCGATAATTCAATTGCTTCTTTTAATTTTTGGATACTAACTTCTGGAATCCCTAAAACTTGGTAAATATCTGCTGTAATTACTAAACTTGCGACATAATTATCATCATCTTTCGGAATCATCGCTAAATAATCTAATGCTTGATCTAAATCACCATCTTCAATCGCAATTTCCGCTAATGTTAAATTATATTGTAAATCATGATCGCCTTGTTGCTGTAATTTTTGAATAATTTTTTTGGCTTCTTCTAAAAATCCTAAATAAAATAATTGATTAATTAAAGCTAATAAATATTCTTTACTATCTTTTTGGACTGCTTGATCAATTAATTCTTGTATTTGATCTAACTTACCAGCTTCAATCTTTTGTAAAATTTGCTCACTGTATGTCATCTAGAAAACCTCTTGTCCTTTGATAAAATAAAGAGCACCGGCTCAATCGCCAATGCTCTACTTAGCATTTATGCTTATTTTACAGCATCTTTAAGTGCTTTACCAGGTTTGAATGCTGGTACTTTGCTTGCTGGAATTTGAATTTCTTCATTTGTTTGTGGGTTACGGCCTTTACGTGCAGCACGTTCACGTACTTCAAAAGTACCAAAACCGATTAATTGAACTTTTTCTCCGTCAGCAAGTGCTTTTTCAATAGTTGATAATACTGCATCAACTGCTACTGTAGCTTCTTTCTTAGTTAAGTTACCAGTGTTAGCCACGCGTTCGATTAATTCCGCTTTATTTGCCATCTGGACTTCACCTCCCTATGTGGACATCAAAATATTGATTATTTCAATATTTATATTTTCACTATAACAAAGAATAATTTTATTGACAATAAAAAGCACCATTTTTATGCGTTTTTCTCGAAAAAAACATTACTATTTACGTCGTCTTGGAATAACACGAATCGGTGTTCCTTCAAAATCAAAAGCTGCTCGAATTTGATTTTCTAAGAAACGCTCGTATGAAAAGTGTAATAACTCTTCTTCATTAACAAAAACAACAAATGTTGGTGGTTTAACCGCCACTTGTGTGCAGTAAAAAATTTTCAAACGTTTACCTTTATCTGTTGGTGTCGGATTAATTGCAATAGCATCCATGATTACATCATTTAATAACGCTGATGGAATGCGTTGTGTTTGATTAACATGGACTCGTTCGATTAATTCTGGTAATTTATTTAAACGTTGTTTTGTTTTCGCTGAAACAAATAAAATAGGTGCATAACTTAAATATTGGAATTCGCTGCGAATTTCTTCTTCAAATTCATGCATTGTATGATCTGTTTTATCAATCGTATCCCATTTATTCACGACAATAATGACACCTTTACCAGCTTCGTGCGCAAAGCCAGCAATGCGTTTATCATATTCACGAATTCCTTCTTCGGCATTTAACACCATTAAAACAACATCACTACGATCAATTGCTCGCATCGAACGCATCACACTATATTTTTCCGTTGATTCGTAAACTTTACCTTTTTTCCGCATTCCTGCTGTATCAATCATCGTAAACTCTTGCCCATATGCTTTAAAATGCGTATCAATAGCATCACGCGTCGTCCCTGCAACATCTGATACAATAACCCGGTCTTCGCCGAGAATAGCATTAATTAATGATGATTTACCAACATTTGGACGTCCAATCAAACTAAATTTAATTTCATTATCATTACTGATGCTATCATCTTTTGGTAATTCTTTGAAAATTTGATCTAATACATCACCCATTCCTGTCCCATGAGCTCCTGAAACGGGATACGGATCACCTAAACCTAAAGAATAAAAATCATAAATATTACTTCGCATTTCCGGATTATCGACTTTATTAACTGCTAATACAACCGGTTTATCTGCGCGATATAAAATACGTGCTACATTTTCATCAGCATCTGTAATACCTTCTCGACCGCTGACAACAAAAATAATCGCATCTGCTTCAGCAATCGCAATTTCAGCCTGACTTTTAATTTGTTCCATAAACGGAACATTTTCAATATCAATACCACCTGTATCAATTAAGCTAAATTCGTGATTTAGCCACTCACCTGTCGCATAAATACGGTCTCTTGTCACGCCAGGAATATCTTCCACAATGGAAACACGTTCTCCAATTAATCTATTAAAAATAGTAGATTTACCAACATTTGGTCGACCTACAATAGCAATTGTTGGCTTACTCATGTGGCTCCTCCTTCATCTCTTAATCCTTTACATTATCTCAAAAAAAAAGCCAAGAGACAACAAAAAATTCGTCTAAGTCCTTAACTTAGACGAATTAAATTTATTAATCTTCTGATTTTTCAATTGTTGCTACATCTTCGATTTTGAACTCATCATTATTGTCGTTTGTTTCGTATAATTCAGTTTCATCTTCTTTTTGTGCAACATATTCTTCAGGCACTTCTTCTAGTGCTTTTAATGATAAAGCGATGCGATGATTTTCTGGTTGAATATCTAACACTTTAACTTGAATTTTATCGCCTACTTTTAAGACTTCATGCGGTGTTGCGATATGTTTATGTGAAATTTGAGAAATATGCACTAAACCTTCAACGCCTGGTAAAATCTCTACAAAAGCACCGAAGTCTGTTAGACGTTTAACAGTACCTTCAACCACATCATCTTTAGCGATTTGATCAGCTACATTATCCCATGGTTCTGGTTGTGTATCTTTAATTGATAATGAAACACGACCTTCTTCAGGGTTAACAGATAATACTTTAACTTTCACTTTATCGCCAATAGTTAACGCATCTTCTGGTTTTGCTACATGGTGATGTGCAATTTCAGATACGTGCACTAAACCATCTACTCCACCTAAATCGATAAAAGCACCAAAATCAGTTAGACGTGCTACAACACCTTCAATCACGTCACCTGCTTTTAAGCTATTTAATAATTCTTCACGTGCTTTAGCTTTTTCTTCTTCAACGATCTCACGGTGTGACAAAATTAATCTGTTTTCAGAAGGTTCAATTTCCATAATTTTAAGTTTTAATGTTTTTCCTTTATAATCAGAAAAATCTTCAATATAATGATCTGTAATCATTGAAGCTGGTACAAAACCACGAACACCTAAGTCGATTACTAAACCACCACGAACAATATCTTTAACTGTTCCTTCAACGATATCACCATTAGCATATTCTTTTTCAATATTTTCCCAGACGTTACGCGCATCTAGACGACGTTTTGATAATAAGTAACTACCATTTTCTTTATCACTAATTGGGGCAATTACTACTAAATCAACTACGTCACCGACATTGATAACATCTTCAATTTTATCAAATGGTAATGTTGAAATTTCGCGTAAAGGAATCACGCCTTCAACACCAGCACCTTCAATGCCGACAATGACTTGTTTACCATCTTGGATAGATAAAACTTCTCCTTTGACAACATCGCCCACATTAACTTCTTTTACACTATCTAATGCATTAAGCATTTCGTTATTTTCTTTATTTAAATCCGTCATGACAAATTGTCCTCCTAACAACACATTAATAAATGTTCAATTTACGTTTTCATTATAACTAACTTTAGGTAATTATACCACTAAAACCACTTAGCTATGCCTGAGTCGCAATTATTTGTTCAATTGTTTGAACAACATCATCAATATTCATACTTGTTGTATCAACTTCAATCGCATCTTCTGCTTTTTTTAAAGGTGACACTTTACGTGTTGAATCATACTCATCGCGTGCTTGAATGTCTTTTTTCAATTGTTCTAAATCAGCGGGTAATCCTTTAGCTAAATTTTCTTTATACCGACGTTCTGCTCGTGCATCAACGCTTGCTACTAAGAAAATTTTGACATCAGCATTTGGCATCACATGTGTCCCAATATCCCGACCATCCATCACGATGCCGCCTAATTTAGCATAAGCTTGCTGTTCGTGGACTAATTTTTGACGTACTAATTCATGTGCTGATACTTCGGAAACATTTCTTGTCACTTCATCAGTCCGGATAGCTAATGTAATATCTTGTTGATTCCAAAAAACATGTTGCCCGTCAGCCATATTTTCAAATTTAATTTGTCCTTGATCAATTAATTGACATAACGCTGTCTCATCGGCAAAATCAATATTATTTTGTAATGCCGCCCACGTCACAGCCCGGTACATCGCACCTGTATCTAAATAAATTAATTGTTGATTTTTGGCAATAATTTTGGCAATTGTACTCTTACCTGCTGATGCTGGGCCATCAATCGCAATACTTAACTTTTTCATCTTAACTTCCTAACTAATAAAGATGAGACTAAAAAGCCTCATCTATTTATTTTACTTGTAAAACTTGTCCAACTGATACAACTGGCTCAGTCAAGCCATTTAAGTCCATCAACTCTTGTTGTGTTAACCCATGATTAACCGCAATTCGATATAAATTATCACCTTGTTGAACTGTATATGTACTTCCTGAATCTGCCGCTGCAGCATTACGTGAAGCACTACTATATCTTGGTGTTACTGATTGAGAACTACTTTTCGCAGCATAATAATCATCATTATTCAGTGTACTTGATGTCATTTGCGTTGAAGATGTCTGTTGGGCCGTACTACTTGTATCTGAACTATCTGAATTTTCCTCTTTTGCTTTTGTTGGTTTAGGTAATTTCTTTTGTTCGATTTTTTGTACTTGTTTATCAGTTTGTGTCGAAGTCGTTGGTTTATGCGTATTAGCCATATATAAATACGCTCCTGTCGGTAAACCAAAAATCAACATAATCAAAATGATAAATGTCGTCATATATAAACTATTTTTTGAAGCTTTAGATTTTTGTACTTTTGTAGGTCCTGTAGCTTTCGACATCAAAAAAGTCCTCCTCCAATAAATATAAGCAATCTCATTTTAACATAATCATTATTGAACTTCACTACTTTTTAAATTAATTTTAAAGAGATGTTCAATTTTTTTTCGACTATCAAAGAAGACAGCATCTTTTAACACTTGTTCCCTAGGTAATAAAATTTGGTCATAATTAATCTCTGTCAAATCACAACAATGCTCGGTATGTTCGAGCACTTCTTCATCAAAATAAGTTAAAAGTTGCGCTCTGCGACAATTTTTTGCTTGAATATATTGTTTAACTTGCTTAATCTGCAGTTGTTTTTGCTGATATTTACTTTCAATTAATTTTTGGAGCTGCTCTTTATGCGGATAATATTGTTGCCATTTTTGCTGCAATTCCGATAATTGATCTAGCTGCTTCATTGTCTCCAATGTTTGATATTGTTGCCACATATCTGATAATAAATTACGTTGAATAAATTCATCGCCCTCTTGATATAACAAAATTGACAATGCTAACTTGCCATCACGGCCAGAACGTCCTGACTCTTGCATAAAAGCTTCTAGACTAGCAGGCATATGATAATGAATCACAAACCGAATATTAGCTTTATTAATCCCCATGCCAAAAGCTGTCGTCGCACATAAAATTTCTAATTGTTGATTAATAAATTGATCTTGTAAACTACGCCGATCTTGACTTGTCAAATCAGCATGATAGGCTGCTACTTTAAGATTTAATTGTTGTTTTAAATATAGTGCTACTCTTTCTGCTTGTTTTTTACTCGAGAAATAAATAATCCCAGGACCTTGGTATGTCCTTAAAAAATCCACTAAAAACTGATCTTTTTCCGTTGTTTCAATGACTTGATAAATAATATTATCTCGATTAACCGTTGTTGTAATGAGTTGTGGTTCTTCAGCAAATAAAATTTGACTAATTTCCGCTTGATCTTCTGCTGTGACTGTTGCTGTTAAGGCTAATGTTTTTGGATAATGTAATTGCTCTAAAATAGTACCTAGCTTACGATACTCTGGCCGAAAATCAAGTCCCCACTGAGTAATACAATGCGCTTCATCGACAACAAATAACGCAATATCTACTTTTTTTAACGTAGCTAATACTTGCTCTTTCATTAACATCTCGGGACTTAAAAAGAGATACCGATACGTCTGTAAATGCTGTAAAATATACTGCTGCTCTTGAGCGGTTTGCTCACTTGTTAAAGCAACAACACTTTTTTCACCTCTTTTTTGAATTTGATTGACTTGATCATACATCAAAGCAAGTAAAGGTGAAATAATAATCGTAAGCCCACTATTTAAAAGATACGAAGGTAATTGATAACATAACGATTTACCTGTACCTGTGGGTAAAATAGCAAATGTATTTTGGTGATTTAAGATAGCTGTAATAGTTTCTTCTTGCCCTAAGCGGAAATGATCATAACCAAATTTTTCTTTTAAAACTTGCTTAAGCATCAGAAACTCCTTTCACTAACTGATAAAAACGAAACTCAGCAAAAGTAAATGTATGATCTTGCAAAAATGCATCTTGATAAGACCAATTAATAACATTAGGCTGAATGGCGGCATAACTTTCAAATAGCGCCCAATGATCTGGCTGAATATAAGCACGCAAATCAAGATATCCTAACATACTGAGCTCCAACATATAATCAATGACGGTCCCCTCTTTGCGTCGTAATTTTTGTGCTACTTCTGTAATACTTAAATTGTGGCGTAAATAATCTAAGCATAACTGTAAATGTGATGGCAATTGCGGGGAAACATAATAAAAATAACTAAGCGTCGGATAATCTCCTTTTTGCATCGCTGTAATTAATTTATGCAAACAATTAATATAAATCAGCTGTACCATAAAAGCCGATAATTGGCTCTCTTGCTGAATTTGCATTAATGTTTGTCCGTAATCAGCATGCCCTTGCAAAGGTGCTAAAAAAATTAATTGCTCTAACTGAGACAATGATTGACTAAATTGCCATAATTCTTCCGCATATGTCGTAATAAATGTTTCTTGCGGTACACTAATTTGAGCGATTTTTCGTTTGACATATAATTGGGTTTGCAATTGATTAATGACTGGGGCATACTGAGTATTTTGGTATGCTTTTTCTGATAACACTTGTGTTACTAATAATAATAAATCACGCAGTTGTTGATTGACAGTTGTATAGCGAAAATTATCTAAATCATTTAAAGCTGGTAATTGTTGTAACTGCTGTAATCCTGCAGGTGTAATCGTGACATATTGTTGATCACGTACTAAATAGTGCGCCTCAACTAATTCGTTAATTTGATGTTCAAACTGTGCTTTACTATATTTGGGAGCAATATTAAAATATTTTTTGATTTGATAAAAATTCATATAAATAAGAGCTGAACTCGTTTTTTTACCAGTCAAAACAAAATATGCTGTTGTCCATCTTGACTTGTATCCATGTTGAAATAAGCTTAAAATAAAATTGTTATCCAAATCATTCACCTCGAGGAGTTTAATTATGCAAGGAAAATTATTACCAGAACAATGTATCGCTTGTGGTCGCTGTCAAATTGTAGCACCAAATCTTTTAGATTATTACGATAATGGCCTTGTTAAATTTTGCCAACATGAAAAAACTATGCAAACTTTAACTGCAGAAGAAATGGTCGAATTTAAAAAAGCCGTTCGTATTTGTCCAACACGAGCACTAGAGATGGAGCAATAATCTTGATTTCATCATCAAACGCGTTAACCATATAAGCAAACTACACTTAATAACATTAAATGGTAAAATAGCTGTCCAAATTAAAAGACTACTTAATTTAATTTGGAAAAAATGTTGGTACATCGGAAAAATCAACCAATTATTAATTCCACACATAATACTTGTCGTCAGCACCACATTCAAAAAGTACTCCCAAAAAGTATCTTTTTGCAACCATGCCATAAAAAAGACTAACAAACAGCCTGTCAAAAAATCCGTGAAGTTACCAATAATGACTAATAAACTAAAGCCTTGTAATAAACTTAATAAAATAAATTTGTAAATTAATAATTGCAAGCTAGCTCGTAAATTTAATGCCACAAGTGCTATCAAAATCGGTAACAAACTTAAATCTAACGTCAAAAAGGGCGCATAAGGAAATAGCGGAATTTTAAAAAATGATAACACAACACTTAGTGCTAATAAACTAACTATTTTTAATTTTTGACTACTCATGTGCTATTATCATCTCCATAAAATAATACAACTAGACATCACTGCCTAATTGTATTTTGACTTATAAATTTTTTAATAACTGAACTTCTTTTGGCGTCAATAAACGACGTTCGCCTGGTTTTAGCCCTTTCAATGTTAATGGGCCATAAATTTCACGTTTTAATTTTTTCACCGGTAGGCCACATTTTTCAAACATTTTTTTCACTTGATGATAACGACCTTCATGGATTGTCAAAGCAACAATACTTGTTTGCTTATCTTGATCCGTCGAAATAATTTCGTAACGCGCCGGTGCGACTTTATAACCATCAATTTTCATGCCATAAACAACGGGTTTTAAATTATGCTTATTTGCAATTCCTTCGACTTTAGCAACATATGTTTTATCAATTTGATGTTTCGGGTGCATTAATTTTTGCGCTAAAGCCCCATCATTCGTCATAATTAACAAGCCCGAAGTATCATAATCAAGGCGCCCTACAGGATAAACACGTTCTTTTATATCATCAAAATAATCATTTACGACTTTACGTTTTTTATCATCTTTTACCGCAGTAATCACGCCACGTGGTTTATAAAATAAATAATAAACATGTTCTTCTTGGATAACAGGTACCCCATCGACTTCGACTTTATCTTTTTTACCTACTTTTGTACCTAGTTCTGTGACTAATTCTCCATTAACCGTCACATGTCCATCTAAAATCAACTGCTCGCATTTTCTTCGTGAAGCAATCCCTGCATGGGCCATCACTTTTTGTAAACGCTCCATTCTAGTCCTCCTCGTCTAATAGTTCATCAAATTGTGTAAATAAATTAACTGTTGTTTTTTCTTCAGCTTGTTGTTCCAAATCAATTTCTGGTAAATCAGCCAATGATTTTAAGTTAAAATATTGTAAAAAATAATCCGTCGTCCCAAGTAATCGTGCTCGTCCTGGCCCATCAATACGACCAACATCTTCAATTAATTGATAAGCTTGCAACTTTTGGACAGAACCCGAACAATTAACACCCCGAATTTGATCAATTTCTAATCGCGTAATCGGTTGTTTATACGCAATAATAGCTAAAACTTCTAAACTAGCCTTTGATAATCGTTTATTCAAAGTTTGATTTGTATAATTTTGTAATAATGGCTCATATTGGGGTTGCGTTACTAAATAAACTTGATTAGCTTTTTGATAAATCGTTAAACTAGTATATTGTTCTAACTCGGCTTGTAACTTTTCTAATTGTACCTTGATTTGTGCAGGACTTGTTTGTAAAAATTTAGCTAAATCTTGAATTGCTAAACCTTCATCACCAGCAACAAATAACAACGCCTCAATTTGTTTTTGCATGTTTTACTCCTACTTTAAATGAATCATAATATCGGCAAAAGGCTCATCTTGCTTGACCTCGATAAAATTCGTCTTAATTAATTCTAACATCGCTAAAAAAGTCACGACTAATTCATCTTGATCGTATTGTTTAAACAAACGCCAAAAAGATGTTTGCTGCTGTTTTGTTAAATAAGTCGTCAAATAATCGACTGCTTCTTGAATTGTCTCTTTATCAGGTTTAATAATTGTTGTTTGCTCTTCTTCTGATGCTTGCATTAACTTAGTAAATAACTGTTGCAATTCATGACATGTATACAAATCTGCTGTTAATTGAATGTCTTCAGCTTGATATTTCTCTAAATTTGTCGCTTCTTTACTATAATATTTTAATTGTTCTGTTTGTAATTCATCTAAATAGTGACTTGCTTCTTGGAATTTTTGATAAATTAATAATTGATCGACTAACTCTTGCCGTGGATCAACGTATTCTTCTAATTCTGTCTCCAATTCCGTCTCTTTTAACGGAATCAACATTTGACTTTTAATAGACATTAATGTAGAAGCCATAACAATATAATCGCCAGCCACTTCTAGTTGATTATCTTGCATTTGATGAATATAATTCATATATTGCGTCGTAATTTCGACAATGGGAATATCGTAAATATCAATTTCTAGCTTTTTGATTAGATGTAACAACAAATCTAAGGGACCTGAAAAAACATCTAATTTTAACTCCAATTCGTTGCTCATACTTAATCCCTCGGAAAATATTCTTTATAAATACTAGCCATTCGTTTTTTCGAAATATGCGTATAAATTTGGGTCGTCGAAATACTAGCATGACCTAATAATTCTTGGACCATCCGCAAATCAGCGCCATTTTCTAATAAATGCGTCGCAAAACTATGACGTAATGTATGCGGAGTAATATTTTTCTTAATCCCAGCCTCCAAGACTAATTTTTTTAAATTTTTCCAAATTCCTTGGCGTGTTAAAGCTTTGCCGTGAAAATTAACAAATAATTCTGGCAAATCTCCTTTAACAAGCTGCGGCCGGCTATGCTTTAAATATTGTTGAATCCAGTAAGCAGCTGTATCACCAATAGGAATAATACGTTCTTTATTACCTTTCCCAATCGTTTGGATAAAGCCCATATCTAAATGCAAATTTTGTAATTTTAAATTAATTAACTCAGATACCCGGAGACCTGTCGCATACATTGTTTCTAAAATGGCTCGGTCTCGTAAACCAAGTAATTTATTAATATCGGGATATTCGATTAATTGTTCGACTTCATCTAAAGACAATGTATCGGGTAAATGTTGCTTTTTCTTCGGTGATTCAATATATTGCATCGGATTTGTCGTCATTAAATTTTCTTGCCGTAAAAATTGGTGAAATTGGCGTAATGAAGAAATCATCCGAATAATACTATTACTTGATTTTTGTTGTTCTTTCAAAAATTCTAAAAAATTAATAATGACAAATCTATCAATCTCTTCCAATTTAGTAATTTGTTTCTGCTCTAAATAATTGATATATTGTGTCAAATCACGCTTATAGTTTTCTTCTGTATTTGCTGATAAACCTTTATCAACTCTAATATAATGAAGAAATTCTGCTATGTATTCTCTATATTCTTCCATTTTATTTCGCATCCTGATTACAATTATGACATAAACCATAGAAGGTTAATTGATGATCAGCTAACGTAAATTGATATTTATTTTTAATTTGTGGTGCTAATTCTGATAAAAAATCATCATCTATTTCTTCTACATTACCGCATTTTTGACAAACTAAATGATGATGACTATGTTTCAGTGATAAACTTTGTAAATCATACCGCGCTAAGCCGTCTTGAAAAATCACTTTATCGACAATTTCCATATCTGTCAACACTTCTAAAGTCCGATAAACGGTTGCTAGCCCAATCGCTTTATTATCTTTTTTTGTTAATAAAAAAATTTCTTCTGCTGATAAATGAGCTTTTTCGTTTTGCAATAAAATATTAATAATCAATTCACGTTGTGGTGTTAATTTATAACCTTGCTGATGTAAATATTTTTTGATTTGCTGTTTTGTTTCTTGGATATTCATACTTTATCTCCCAGCAACCTTTATTTTAAATAAGTATAACCATCTTGCTGATAAATTTTCTGTTCTTTCATTAAATGACCTAACGCACGTTTAAACTGACTTTTACTAATAGCAAATTTAGCATTAATCTCTTCAGGAGTTGACTTATCAGAATACGGTAATTTGCCATCTGGAGTTTGTTTTAACATAGCTAAAATCATAGCTGCATCATCATTAATGACTTCATAACCACGCGGCTTCAGACTACAATTTAACACGCCATCAGGACGTAAGCCAATCACACGTCCTTCAATATGCTCACCTAATCTTGGCTCGGTATAACGTTCATTTGGATGAATAAACCCAATATAATAATCATCTGTTAAAAAATAAGTACCGGCCATTTTCAAGCGGAAAACAGTCCCTGCTACATTTTGATTTTTTTGTGTTTGTTGGCCAAGACGCGCAATACTTTTAAAAATTTCTTCATCTGCTAATTGGCCCCAAATCCGCTCTTTTGCATCGACGCGTAAACTAACTAATAACTTATCGCCTTTTTTCGGCCATAATTGGCCAAGCTGTGGTAAATCATCGCAAGAAATAACAATATCCCGATTTTTTAAACCAATATCAACAAAAACCCCTAAATCTTTACGTACTCCTGTTACCGTCGCAAAACTATAACGACCAACTTGTACTTTCGGAATTTTGGTAGTTAAACAACGTTGACCTTTTTGATTAGGATATACAAAACCTTCTACTGTATCACCTAAATTAAAAGTCCCTTCTTCTTTATCTAACGCATAAGTCAGACCATTACGTTGAACATAATAAAATTTATCATTCATGTCGGTAATCAAACCCGTCATTACCCGACCAATATAACGCGGCTTCACGCTATCCATAATTCATATCTCCTTCATTACTAATTACTTCTATCTTAACATAATTTGTTAGACAAAGACATACTCGCGTAAACAAAAAAAGATTGAACTCTCCAAAGAAAGTCCAATCTTTTACTGTATGTTAAAAATTATTTAACTGTTTGAATTTTCATTAAGTTAGTTGTACCTTGACGACCAACACCAGCTGTTACAACGATTGTATCGCCAGCTTTAGCAAATCCTGAATCTTTAGCAGCTTTATCAGCTAAATCAAACATTTCATCTGTGTTTTCAGGACGAGCTTCTACTTGTGGGTAAACACCACGAACTAATGATAATGCACGAGCTTCTTCTTCTGAGAATGTTAAAGCTACGATGTATGCATCTGGACGGTATTTAGCAATCATTTTAGCTGTGTAACCTGAAACAGTTGAAGCTACGATTGTTTTAATACCTGTGTTACGAACTGTGTGTGCTACTGAACGACCGATAACTTCTGTTAAGTCAGCTTGATCGATGTTTGCAAATCGGTTATAACCACCATTTTCTTCGATAGCTTTTTCAGCACGTTCTGCAATACGAGCCATTGTTTGAACAGTAATTACTGGGTAATCCCCTGCAGCTGTTTCACCTGAAAGCATGATTGCATCTGTACCATCGTAAATAGCGTTCGCAACGTCAGTTGATTCCGCACGTGTTGGACGTGGATTATGTTGCATTGAGTCTAACATTTGTGTCGCTGTTACAACAGGTTTACCTAATTCGTTACATTTTTTAATTAACATTTTTTGAACAACAGGTACGTTTTCAACTGGAATTTCGATACCCATATCACCACGAGCGATCATTAAACCATCAGAAACTTCTAAAATTTCATCAATGTTGTCGATACCTTCTTGGTTTTCGATTTTAGGGATAATTTGGATGTGGTTAGCATTGTTTGCTTCTAAAATTTCGCGAATTTCCATAACGTCTGATTTACGACGGATGAAACTTGCAGCGATGAAGTCAATACCTTGTTCGATACCGAAGCGGATGTCGTTAGCATCTTTTTCAGTAATACCTGGTAATTTAATTGATACGTTAGGAACGTTAACACCTTTACGGTTTTTAAGAGTACCTTCGTTTTGAACTTCAACAACGATTTCGTTGTTATCTTTATCTAATTCTTTAACTAATAAGTCAATTAAACCATCATCTAACATAATGTGATCGCCTGGTTTAACATCGTTAATTAAGTTTTCGTATGATACTGAGAATTTTTCACGAGTACCTTCTACTTCAGTCATTGAGATACGTACGATATCACCAATCTTGAAGTCAACATGACCATCTTTCATTAAGTGTGTACGGATTTCTGGACCTTTTGTATCTAATAATAAAGCAACGCGTTTGCCAGTAATTTTCATTGCTTCACGGATATTTTTAATACGGTTACCTTGTTCTTCATGATCACCGTGTGAGAAGTTTAAACGGCAAACATTCATACCAGCATTGATTAATTCAACTAATGTATCAACTGATTCTGATTTAGGACCAATTGTACAAATGATTTTTGTTTTTTTCATAGCTTAATTACCCCTTAATATTAAATGAATAGTTATTAATTTGAGATTTCTTGATTTAATTGATATAAGCTTAAATCAGGCTTATGCTTATCATTTTCAAGTGTTTCGATAATATCGTTAGCAACAACTTTATTATCTTTAATACCAACACATAGTCCGCCTTTACCTTCTAATAATAAATCAACGGCATAAGCACCTAATTTAGAAGCTAAGACACGGTCTCTAGCAGTCGGTGTACCACCACGTTGGATGTGACCTAAAACTGATACACGTGGATCAAAATCACCATATTCTGCTAATTTTTCAGCAAATTCATTACCACTCATTACGCCTTCTGCTAACATAATGATTGAATGTTTTTTACCACGTTCTTGACCATCTTTGATGCGTTGTGCAACTTTTTCGATATCAAAATCATGTTCTGGAATAATAATGTCATCAGCACCACCTGCGACACCTGCCCAAAGAGCAATGTCACCAGCACCGCGACCCATAACTTCTACGATAAATGTACGTAAATGTGATGTAGCTGTATCACGAATACGGTCTACTGATTCTAAAACAGTGTTAATCGCTGTATCAAAACCAATTGTAAAATCAGTACCTGGAATATCGTTATCGATTGTTCCTGGTAAACCAATTGTTGGGTATCCGTGTTCAGTCAATCGCATAGCACCATGATATGATCCGTCACCACCGATGACAACTAATGCATCGATACCGAATTTTTTAAGTTGTTCGATACCTTTAAGTTGACCTTCACGTTGAGCAAATTCTGGATATCGTGCTGAATATAAGAATGTTCCTCCACGTTGGATTTTATCACCTAAATCAGCCATATCTAAACGACGAATATCCCCAGCTACTAAACCAGCATAACCATAGTTAATACCGTACACTTCTAAGCCTTCAAACATTGCTTTACGTGCCACTGCACGAATTGCAGCGTTCATTCCTGGAGCATCGCCACCGCTTGTTAAAATAGCGATACGCTTCATGTATTTCACCCCATACTCGATTATTTTTTCAATACACCAGTATTTTATCATCTTTTCATGAAAATGTCTTTACTTTATTTCAAGATAATTACATTTTTTCATTTTTTTATTGAATTGCGACGTTTTTTTTACCTAAAACTTGCCGGATTTGCGTTATTTTTTCCCCTTCTTGACTCACCCAAAAATGCTCATTCAATAAGTATCTTTGGCGCGTAGAAGCATCGACAACAATTAACGGCTTCACATCTTTTTCACGTACCGGTTTTCTTAATAAAAAATTTATTTTTTGTTGGAAAACAGATAATTGTGGAACTTTAATGTAAATTTTTTCACCTTTCAATTTATCGGATAATTCTTGCGCTTTGACAAAATAATTAATAATAATTTGCTCTCCATAATTATCTAGTTGATATTTACCTTCAATAATATAAATCATATTTTCTTGCATTTCACCGTATTTGACTAAAGTATCAGGGAAAATCGTCCCGGTCACTTCAAAATTACCCGTATCTAAAATCACTTTCTGCATTCGCTGATGTTTTTTCGTATATTTATTAAAAGTTTTTTTAACAAATATAATCGTTCGAATCGCTTGCTTAGTTGCGATAGGCGCCGTTAATTTTTGCAAGTTTAATTCTTGCATGAGCTCTTGATACTGAGCAGTCGGTTCCGAACTAATGTACAAGCCAAGACGTTCTTTTTCTGCTTCAAGTTTTGCTAAAAAATCTTCAGTCGTGTGTTTAGCTTGATGCTGCAAATCAGAACTAAATAAGCCCGAATTATTAAACGTCACATCACTTAACCAGCCATCTAAATTCAGTTTTAATTCTGCCCGGTTGTACTCTGCAAAACAGTCAAGTGCCCCTGCTTCAATTAACGCTTCTAAATAACGTGTTTTACGGCTTTCTTTCGGTAGCCTTTGCAATAAATCTTTAATATCGCGGTATGGACCATGCTCTTTACGTTCGGCTAATAAATCATAAAGAAAATTTTTATCTAGTCCTCTAATACTACTTAAGCCCATGCGAATATTATCATTATCAATAATAAAATTGACTTGGCTTCGGTTAATATCCGGTCCTAGCAGTTGCAAACCTTGTTCTTTCAAACTTTGGACGTACTCTAAAAAAGTTTTACTTTGCGTCGTTGTCGAACGGAATAACGCCATATAAAACGACAAAGGATAATGAATTTTTAAATACATCATTTGATAAGCTAACATTGAATACGCAATCGCATGTGATTTATTAAAACCATAACCTGCAAACATAGCAATTTGTTCAAAAACATACGCTGCTTGTTTTTGACTATGACCTTTAGCCATCGCTTTTTGGATAAATGGTTCTTGTACTTCTGCCATCGCTGCTTGATTTTTTTTACTCATCGCACGACGTAAATTATCAGCTTCAGCCAAACTAAAGCCTGCAAACTGCACCGCAACTTGCATGACTTGCTCTTGATAAATCATAATGCCATATGTTTCTTGTAAAATATGTGCCAACGCGGGATCAAAATAAATAATTGGCTTTTTACTAAACCTTCTATCAAGTAACTCTTGCAGATTAAAACTAGCACCAGGTCGATGTAACGCGTTCACTAAAGCTAAATCTTCTAAATTACGGACTTGCATTTGTTTTAATAAATTACGCATGCCTTGCGATTCAAACTGGAAAATCCCTGTTGTTTGTCCCTTAGCAAAGGCATCACAAACTGCTGCATCTTGATAATCAATCTCTTGAATCTTAATCTCTTTACCAGTTTGATACTTAATACTAGTCAAAGTTTCTTCAATAATCGTCAAATTACGTAAACTTAAAAAATCCATTTTCAGTAAGCCAACTCGTTCGACATCATTCATCGGCCACTGCGTTACATGCAGCTCGTCGCCTTGTTGAATTGGTACATAATCGACTAATTTCTCACTTGCTAACACAATACCTGCCGCATGCATCCCCGTATTTCTTGGTAAACCTTCTAATTTTAAAGCAATTTGAAAAATACGTTGGTTTAATTCATTACGATTCACAATTTGGCGTAATTGGTATGAATCACGATAAGCATGTTCTAATGTTACTTTGACATCGTGTTCTTTCACATAAACCGCTCTAGCAAATTCATCTTGCTCGATTTTCGATAAACCAAAAACTTTAGTCACATCCCGAATCACTTGTTTAGCTGCCAAAGTCCCAAAAGTAATAATACGTGCCACATAATCTGATCCGTATTTTTCTTGTAAATAGTCATACATCAAATCGCGTTTGACATCAGGGAAATCTAAGTCAATATCGGGCATCGTTTGTCGGCTAGGATTTAAAAAACGTTCAAAAAGCAAGCCATACTTCAACGGGTCAACATCTGTAATATTTAATAAATAAGCTACTAATGACCCCGCAGCCGATCCCCGCCCAGGTGCAGTCAAAATATTTAACTCCCGGGCTTTTTTCATCACATCCCAAACAATTAAAAAATAATCAGCAAAACCCATTTGGGCAATAATAGCTAATTCGGAAGCTAGTCGTTGCTCATATTTTTCATCCCAATGTTCGACTTTAGCACGTCCCGCTAAACACTGCTCTTCCAAAAATTGATTCGTCGTCAAATGATGAGGCACGGGAAATTGAGGTAACAAATGATGATGATATGTCATTTGAACTTGACAATTTTGAGCGATCCATTGCATATTTTGGACAGCTTGGTGCAAATCATCAGTATATTTAGCTTGCCAGTTAGCGGCATTTAATAAATAATGCTGTGTTTCGACTTGATCATATTGTGTCACTTTTTGTTCATTAGCAATAGCGTGCAAAACATGACAATCAAAAGCATCTTCTACCGTCAAATACTGCACTTGATTACTAGCTACTAAAGCTAAATCTTCCATTTCACTAAACATCAGCGCTCTTTTTTGCAACTGTTCGGGCAAATAAGTGCTCATCACCAAATATTGTTGCCATGCTCGCCCTTGCTGGACAATTTTTTTAGCGACATCAAATTGCTCGGTTTGTAAAGCTTGCCATAACTGCCCCTTTTCTAGCGGATGTAAAACAAATAAATGATCAAAATATTGTTCATAAGCTGTTAAACTTTGCGCCCCGTGTAAACTAACTAAAGATGACAATTGTAATAAATTATTATATCCTTGTTGATTTTGCGCCAATAAAATCAATTGATATGGCTGCTGGTTTTCCAGATGTGTTAAAGTCAAACCAAAAATCGGTTTGATATGATGTTTGCGACAACTTTGATCAAACTCCACAAAACCATACAAATGATCAATATCGGTTAAAGCTACAGCCTCATAACCTTGCTTAGCTGCTAATGCCACTAAATCGTCAATCCGATTTGGACTTTGTAGTAAGCTATATGATGATAAACAATTCAACAAAGCATTCATCTCTTGACCTCCCGCTCATACTAATTTCTATTATATGCAACTTAGTTTCGAAATGCTATTTTTTCTCGGAAGAACTTTCAAATTATAATATTATGTGCTAAACTAAGCATGTATGAATCGTGTAATTAAAGGAAAGAAGGATTCAATATGCGCTATATTGTTACCTTGTTCTGGTCAATTATTTTAGGTCAAATCGTTGGTTTTATCGGTTCAAACTTAACGGGTAATACATACTCATTTGCAGCGACAAGTATTGCTTCAATTTTAGTAGCATTTGTCGTAATTATTTTAGACCAGATTGTTGAACCAAAAAAATCGTAGAGAATTTTCTCTACGATTTTTTTCTTACTAATTAATAAACGCCTGAATGACAAAGTTACATAAGAATAAGAAAGTTACTACCCATAACATCGGCTTAATTTCACGCGCTTTGCCTTGAATTAATTTAATTAAGCAATAGAAAATAAAGCCCGCCGCAATGCCATATGCGATACTATAACAAAAAGCCATAAAAATTGCGACAAAAAATGCAGGAATTGCTTCATCTAATTTATCCCATTCAATATCAGCAAATGAACCCATCATCATCACACCAACAATAATTAAGACTGATGCTGTTGCTTGTTGCGGTACAATTTGGATAATCGGCGCAAAAATGCTACTAATCATAAATAAAACAGCTACTGTGACTGCCGTCAAACCTGTTCGGCCACCAGCCGCAATCCCTGCAGCACTTTCGACATATGTAATAATATTACTTGTCCCAAAAATTGATCCTGTCATCGTCGCTAACGAATCAGCCACTAGCGCTTTGTCCATTGTCGTATATGTCCGACTATTTAAAAACTCATCTTCATGTTCAAATAATTTAATTTTGCGACTAGCCCCAATTAATGATCCAATCGTATCAAAAATATCTGATAAACTAAAAGCTAAAACGGTCATTAAAACCATCGGAATATTAGTTACATCCGTAAACAATGACGGTAATCCTTTGCTACTAAAGGCTGCCATAAAAGTCGTACCTAATTCTTTAAACGAATCAACTAATGAATAACTTGTTAAATTTAAACTATGTAAATCAACAACCCCTAAAGGAATCGCTAATAATGTCGTCGCAATAATCCCAATTAATAACGCACCTGGTACTTTACGCACAATTAAAATCACTGTAATGACTAAACCAAGTAAAGATAAAATAACCGCTGGATTATTAAAATGCGCTAACGCAGGTGTAATCCCACCACCGCTCACGACATTTGTGACTTTACCATTTTCAACAGTACTTGATAAAATACTCGCCTTATCTGAAGTAAATGTTAAAAAACCAGCATTTTTAAAACCAACATAAGCAATAAACACACCAATGCCGGCACCAATAGCATGTTGAATTGTTTTTGGAATCGCTGCTAAAATTTTCTTTCTAATATGTGTCACTGTTATGATGAAGTTAATCAAACCACATAAAAAGACAATACCTAAAGCTTGTTGCCATGAATAACCTAAACCAAAACAAATATTAAAAGTAAAAAAGGCATTTAAGCCCATCCCTGGTGCTTGGGCGAAAGGAATATTCGCAAATAACCCCATCACTAAAGTTCCTACCACAGACGCTATAATCGTCGCTAAAAAGACCGCTTGAAAAGGCATCCCTGTTTGGGCTAACATCGATGGATTAACAAATAAAATATAACTCATCGCAAAAAAAGTAATCGTTCCCGCACTAATTTCACGACTAACAGTTGTTTGTTTTTCAGTTAATTTAAAAAACTTATCTAACACCATTTTTCTCCATTCTTTTCGTATTACACTCTTATTATATGGAGATTACTTCTTTATTCAAGGTAAATAATGACTATTTTTTTATTTTTTCTACAAAACGTTCGCGTTATACCGAACAATAAAAAAAGACTGTCGCCAAGCAACAGTCTCGTGTAGTTAAATGTAGTTAAATTATCATTATCAAATATGATACCTACTTCATGTTCTAGTTTAGCGGAATTTAACTTGATAGTCAAAGCATTTACCTAACTGAAATACAATTGAAACAATGCTATAATATATTTAAAAAATAAAAAGGATCTTTATTATGAAAAAAACAAACATTTTTGTTTTAACTGGTTTTTTAGGAGCCGGTAAAACAACTTTTTTAAATAAATTATTAGCTTATTTCGAAGCCAAGAAGCAAACTTGTACCGTCATTATGAACGAAATCGGACAAATGCCCATTGACGATAAACTATTACCTGACCAAACAAACGTTCGCACACTGACGAATGGCTGTTTATGTTGTCAAAATAAAGAACAATTTGAAAATCTACTCGTCTCAACAATCCAAAACGAACATCTTGATAACTTAATTATCGAATGTTCAGGCGCGTCGCATCCTGCCGAAGTCATTACAGATTGTTTAAATCCTTTAATTAGCGATCAAATTAATTACAAAGGCTGTCTTGCTGTCGTCAACGTGCCACAGTTTTTAACATTAGACGAAATGGCGCCCCAAGTTAAACAACTTATTTTAGAACAACTAAAATATGCTGATATTATTATCCCGACCAAAACGGATTTATTAACTGCCGAACAATTACTAACGTGGACTGATTACCAACAATCATCTATCTTACAAACGAAAATCAGCACGCAAACTGATTTGGCACAAATACTAACAAAACTCCAATCAGTCACTACGCAAACACAAATTGCACATGAACATCATCATAGCCATTTAAATCATGTGACATATACATTTTCAAAACCAATTAACTCAATCGCTTTTGAAAACTGGCTAACCCAACTACCGGATAATATTTATCGTATTAAAGGTTTTATCAATTTCAGCGATAATCCAGCGCCTAAATGCTATTTATTCCAATATGCTTACGGTGTCCCTTTAACCCAAGCTTATGAGCTGAAAATGCCGTTTAATTTAGTCATTATCGGCTTAAATCTAAATCAAAACCAAATCATAGCCGAATTAAAAGCACTTGAACAACAATAATGGCAATCGTCAAATGTTTAACGAATATTTAAGTTTCTGTCAATAAGCTTTATCTATTAATTTTTTCATGCTAAAATTAATAATTGTTGAAAGGTAGGAACGATATGATTTTATCCGCGCTTTCGATAATTCGCTTATTACTTACCTTTGTCGTTGCTTTAATTTTAACCCCAATGATTCGGCGTTTAGCCTTTTTCATTGGTGCCGTTGATGAACCTAATCAACGCCGCGTCAATAAAAAGCCGATGCCGACAATTGGTGGTCTAGCAATTTATTTAACATTTGTCATTTCAGGATTATTCTTTTTTAAACATCTCATTCCGCTTGATTTATTCAGTCACATTTGCATCGGGGCTGGTATTATTATCATTACCGGGATGTTAGATGATATATACGAACTAAATCCGCGGCAAAAAATGCTCGGCATTATTTTGGCCAGTTGTTATATTTACTTTTTTACTGATATTAAGATGTCGCAAATTCAAGTACTCGGTTTAGGCGTTTATGTTTTACCTGAATGGTTAAGTTTTGCTTGTACATTATTATGGATTGCAATTATTACAAATAGTATCAACTTAATCGACGGTCTTGATGGTTTGGCTAGTGGCGTTTCCGTAATTAGTTTAATTACAATCGGTATCATCGCCCTTTTCCATTTCCAAGGACCACTGAGTTTTATTGCAATTTTTATTTTTATGTTAGCTGCGGCAATACTTGGTTTTTTACCATTTAATTTTTATCCAGCAAAAATATATCTTGGTGACACAGGTGCTTTATTTTTAGGCTTTATGATTAGTATTTTCGCTTTAATGGGCTTAAAAAATGCAACGTTAATCACTTTTTTAACACCATTTGTTATTTTAGGTGTGCCAATTGCCGATACTTTCTTCGCAATTATTCGTCGCAAATTGCACCGTAAACCAATCTCATCAGCTGATAAACGACATTTACATCATTGTCTCATCGCCATGGGCTTTACCCATCGCGGGGCGGTCTTAATTATTTATGGATTATCAATTTTCTTTTCGATGATTGCTCTGATTTATAATTATTTAACAACGTGGGCTGTTTTTGCCTTAAGTATCGCTTTACTATTTTGTATTATGTTGTTTGTCGAAATGATTGGATTGATTGATCCCAAATATACACCTCTTTTGCATACATTTAAATTTATTGGTAACAAAGCGTATCGAAATAAAGTAATTAAACGCTTCAAGCAAAAAATAAAGAAAAAGTAGAATTATTTCAAACAATTGAATAATTCTACTTTTTCTTTATATCTTGTTTATAATCATGGATAACCGCATTTACTACGGCTCCCACACATATAATAATTGCTGCTAATTTAAGCCATAAAATAATAATAATCATCGTCCCGATGACCCCATAACTAGCATACTTAACGGCTAAATGATGGGCAAAAATCCCAAAAACTTGCGCTAATAAAATCCAGCCAATCGTCGTAAAAATCGCTCCTGGCACCGCATCTAATAACTTAATTTTCGTATTTGGAATAATCGTATACATAATGAGCATAATCAAAAACATCATAATTAATGTTAATGGCCATTTTAAGGTCGTAAATAAATTAATAAACCGAATATCAAAATGCCAAATTTTTTGCAAATATTCTAAGATCGTATTACCAAACGAAATCACAATCTCCAGTAAAAACATCGAAACGAAAAAAATAAATGTCATCCCAAAACTAAATAACCGGCGAATAATAAAATTATACTTATCTTCGACACCATAAGTCCGGTTTAACACTCGCTGCAAACCATTGACCCCACGACTAACGGCCCAAATCGTCATCAACGCCGAAATAATAAATAACATCCCTTCCGGCTGACTACTTAATAATTTCGTCACGGGTTTTGTAATTAATTTATAAATATCAGGCGGAAAAAGCTCCTGCAAATAAGGCAAAATGATAGCTGCTTTAAAATCAAATAACGTCACAATACTACCAAGCATCAAAATCAATGGTAATAATGATAACAACAAATAGTAAGCTACCACACTCGAAGAATCTGAAATATCAGCTTCTTGAGTGCGTAGACGAACTACTTTAATTAACGTTTTTAACTTCAAATTACCTCGAAGCTTCGCCATTGTCGTCTTATTTTTCATCTTTTTGCTTTGTCAAAATTTTTGGACCTTCTTTAGTAATGGCTAACGTATGTTCGTACTGACAACTTAACGAACCATCTAATGTCCGGCCAGTCCAGCCATTATCATCTTGTATACTTTCCCAACCACCAACATTAACCATCGGCTCGATTGTAATAACCATGCCTTCTTTTAAGCGTAAACCACGATGAGCTTCGCCGTAATGTGGAATTGCTGGATCTTCGTGAATCGTTGGTCCAATCCCATGACCGACATAATCACGCACGACACTAAAGCCTTCACCTTCGACATATTCTTGAATCGCATGCCCAATATCGCCAATGCGGTTACCTACTTGGGCTTGTTCGATGCCTTTATATAAAGCATTTTTTGTCACTTCCATTAATTTTTCGACTTCTGGTGTTGGTTCACCGACCACATATGACCAACATGAATCAGACATCGCTCCGTCTAATTCAACACACATATCGACTTTAATTAAATCCCCTTGTTTTAATTTTTCTTTACGAGGAAAACCATGACAAATCTCATCATTAATCGAACAACATGTCGCATATTTATAACCTTCGTAGCCGATTTGCGCTGGGATACCGCCATGTTTTTCGATATAATCTTTCACAAATAGCTCAATATCCCAACTTGTAACGCCCGGTTTAATAAAATCGCGTAAATGCTCATGGACACTCGCTAATAATGTACCTGATTTATCCATTAATTCAATCTCACGTGGTGATTTTAATGTAATCATTGCCAAATCTCCTTCAATATATATGATTTTATTTATTTTATCATATTTTGCCGAATATTTAAAAATTACTTATTTTTTCAAGCCTTTTTTTGATATACTATAAAGGTATCAAGTTTTAGAAAGGACGATTTCATGTTAGCAACAATTATTTACACTAGTTTGACAGGTAATACTGAAGAAATTGCTGAAATCATCACTGATGAACTAGAAAATCAAGGTCTTGAAGTAGATCTCTTAAATATCGAAGACGCTGAAGGCGATGAATTTGAAGACGCTGATATTTGCGTTGTTTGCTCATACACTTATGATGACGGGGTCGTACCCGAAGAAATTTATGACTTTTATGAAGAATTACCAAGTTTTGATTTAAGCGGCAAAATTTATGGTGTCGCTGGCTCAGGTGATACTTTTTATGAAGACTTTTGTACAGCCGTCGATGATTTCGAAAAAGCTTTCGACCAAACTGGTGCCATCAAAGGCACAAACGGTGTGAAAATCGAATTAGCTCCTGAAGCCGATGACATCGAAAAATTAGAAGAATTTGCCCGAACATTAGTCCAAAAAGCGCAAGAAAACGAATAAACCTAGGTCTGACCTAGGTTCATTTCTTTTATATTAAATTAATGTTGGATATTCTTTATTTTGCATAATCCAATGCAATTGTTGGTCTAGAGCTTGTGAAACTTTCGTCACATCATATGGCATTAAGCCATTTAAAATAGTCGATGAAATCCCAATGGTCATTTGCCACATTAGGCTTACTAGCCGTTGTTTATCGTTTTCGGTCAAAGCTGTATAATCATTATTTTCCATCATTTTCTCACAAAATAATTGGTAAATAAAAAATTTAAAATCGCGACTCGCACCAAAATTTTCATTAGCTAATGTCCGGTGAATATCATTTTTGACCATCGAAAAATGAATATACTTCATACATAAATTAATCACTGGTTCCGAACTAAACTGTTCGCTGTGATTCAACCAACGTTGTAATTCACTTTTCATCTTTTGATAAACAACGAATTTCAAATCATCCATATTTTGAAATTCTAAATAAATCGGCTGCGTCGAACAATTTAACTTATCAGCGACGTGACGTGCTGTTAAATTATGAAAATTTGAATGAATAACAATCTCATAGGCTGCTTTTAAAATTTGTTCGCGTACTATGACTTTTTTTCTAGACATAAACTAAACTCCCTTCAGACTAGTTAATTTAATATATGCCGAAATTGTATCATTTTTTACTTTAGGAAAGACTTATTTATAAATTTCTTAAACTTTTAAAGAAAATCTTTAAAATAACATAAACTTTTATTTACTAGGCTTGGCGTCCATTTTCGCTAGACAGATTATTCAAAAAACTATCTCATTTTTGAGACTTTTTTCTGTGGAGGTTATATGAAACTTTTCAAAAGCAAACGTAGCCTACTTTTGCTAAGTGTCATCTTCTTAACACTTTTCGCAAAACCCATTATTCATAAATTTAATACACAAAGTGAAACGCCTAAGACAAATACAACTCAAAGTGTCGTTAAGTTAGCTGACATCCCGCCGTACCAAGGCCAACCATATGTCACTTTACAAAATAACAAACCAAACATCGACCCTTGGGAATTATCGGCCAAAAGCTTCGAACGTTACTCGGCACTTGATAAATACGGCAGGCCAGGTGTTGCAGTCGCTAACGTCGGGACAGAAACTATGCCAAAAGAAAAACGTGGTCCGATTGGTCAAGTCAAACCACCCGGCTGGCAAACTGTCAAATACGATAATGTCGACGGCAAATATTTATATAATCGTTGTCACTTAATCGGTTACCAATTAACCGGCGAAAACGCGAACGAACGAAATTTAATTACAGGGACCCGCTACTTAAACGTCGATGGGATGTTGCCGTTTGAAAACCAAGTCGCAGATTACGTCAAAACGACTGGTAATCACGTCTTATACCGCGTCACCCCAATGTATAAAGATAACGAACTTGTCGCACGCGGCGTCATCATGGAAGCAATGTCGGCTGAAGACAAAGGAAAAGGCTTATCATTTTGTGTTTATGTTTATAATGTGCAACCAGGTATTGAAATTAATTACCAAAATGGCAAAAGTAAGCCTACAACGACAAATTATGCTTTTGCACAACAAAAAAGTTTACCAAACAATGGTAAACTTTTTTTATTTGCTTTATTTAATTTTAAAGCGGTTTGAGTTCGACTATTTGTTGACTTACTTGCTGAATAAAGGCTAAAATGGTGATCAACTAAAACAAGTGTCGGCTTAACTGTTTGTAATAATTTCAAAACTTGTTCTTGATTATACAAATCTAAATACGTTAATGGCTCATCCAAAATATAAACATCAGCTTCTTCACTTAACGATAAAGCTAACGCGACTTTTTGTTGTTCACCATAACTTAAATCTTGGACATTTTGCGTTAATTTTTCCCGACTTAAGCCTAAAATGCGTAATTTATGAATCACTTCTTCCAGGACTAATTTTTTCTCATCCACTAGTTGCTGCAAGCTGCCTTCATAATTAAAATATTGCTGAATATAACTAATCTTCATCGCCGTTTCCTGCTCATACTCGACTTCATATGTCCCTTGGAACTGCTTTGTTAAATATTTTAATAATGATGATTTACCACTACCATTCGCCCCACTAATCGCCAAACATTCACCAGCGCGAATTTGGAAACTAACCGTCTCAAATAACGGCTGATCATAACTTAATTGTAAATTTTGCACTTCATATAACACTTTATGATGATTATGCGCCGCCTTGACTGATAAAGCTTTTGTTTCTTCAATCTAGACTAATTGTTGCTCTTTAGCCGCAATTTGCTTATTAATTTTATCTTCCATTTGTTTTGATTTTTTCATCATTTTCGCAGCTCGGCTGCCTAAAAAGCCTTTATCATCACGTGTTTTACTACCTTTAACTTTCGGATTACCAAATTTAGTCGCTTCTTTTTGACTTGACCATTCTGCTTTTTCACGCGCTGATTGTTCGAGACGTTTTATTTCGGCTTTAATTTTTTGATTTTGCATCATATAATTTTTTTCCAAACGTTCCCGCTCAGCGACATAAACATCATAATTCCCTTTAAAGACTAGTACTCCATCAGCTTCCAAACTCACGATATGATCGACGACTTCATTTAAAAAATCCATATCATGACTTACTAAAATAAAGCCTTGTTGTTGTGATTGTAAATAACGTTTAACGATTTGTTTCGTCGGCAAATCTAAATAAATCGTCGGCTCATCAAGTAACAAATAATCATAATCGCGACTAAATAAAACAGCCAACATAATTTTGACTTGTTCGCCACCTGATAACGTTTTAAATGGTTGCCATAATTTAGCACTATCTAACTCCAATTTCGCAAGTTCCATTTCGACTTGCCACTGATCTTCTGGCTCAATTTCAAATAAATTGACCGCATAATCATCATCATCGGTAATCGTTAACGGGAAATAACCATAATGCACTTTACTCCAATATGGACTTGCGACTTTCCCAGCTAAAATTTTTAACAGCGTCGTTTTCCCCCGCCCATTGCGACCAATTAAACCTGTTTTCCAATCAGTATCAAAAGTTAAATTCAGTTGGTCAAATAAATTTTCTGCTTGATTTTCATATTTAAATGTTAAATTTTGTAAACTAATATTCGACAATTTTCTTCACCACACAAAAAAAGATTATAACGAGCTTATCAAGATAACTTAAATAAACTAGTTATAATCTATGCGTTTAATCGTCAAAAAGATACACTTAGCCCATTGATTTATCTTGATAAGTAAAAACGAGTGTTAATACTTAAAAAATCAACAGCCTAATCCCTCTTTTCTTTTATTGTTAAACTAAATTTAGCATACTTACTTAAGTAATGCAAGCTTAATTATTAATGCGACGACGATTTTTGATCACCATATCACCAATCATTGTATATAATTCCGCAATATTAGTATTTTTCGGAAATTCAAAAGTTTTTGTCTCCGTCATTTGTTGATTAGAACGTTGATAAACATTTGTTAAATACGTAATCGTTAATTCACTATCATCAGCTAAAGCACCAGCAGTCTCGACTTCGACATCAATAATATCGTCTAAATAAATTGATTGAAAAGCTGTTTTTTTACCTGTTGCCCCTTGTTTGTCGACAAAAATAATGCGGAAATTAGTAAAAATCAACGCATCCCGAATTAATTGATAACCTTTCATAATCACTTCATCAGCAAATAAAAAGTCTTGATATTCTGTCGTTAATTTTTGACTATCTTGTTCACTAAAATTTCCCATTAAACCATTTGCTAATTTCCCTAAAACCATCGGCCAAATCTCCCTTAAATTATTATTGCTACCTCCAGCATAACACGAAAAAAGCTCGAAGAAAATCATTTCTCGAGCTTTTTTTCATCATTATTTTCGGTCATGTAGACCTTTTTCTTTTTGAATTTGTTTCACTTTATCCGGTGTGACGTCATTACCTTCTGCATCGACAATTTTCATGCCTTCGATGGTATTACGCATCCCTCCGCGAAACGATTGTAAATATTCTTGATGTAACGCTTGACGTTCCTCAGCTTCGGCCTCTGTTAAAGTCCCTGCTTTTTTCTTTTTCGCAAGTTCGTTAATACGTTGAATTTTATCTTCACTTAACATATCACTATCTCCATTCCCTATTTCTTATTAGTTATATCATAATGCCCCTTTTCGTAAAAGTCAACATTGGTCAAATTTTTAAACTTAAATGACTTTGCCCGTATTCTGATTTGACTTGAATTTGCTCATAAATTTGTTGTTTTAACAAGTCAACATGGGAAATAATCCCAATAGTGCGACCATCTTGTTGCAAATCATCAAAGACATTGAGCACTTGTTCAATCGAATTATCATCAAGTGTCCCAAAACCTTCATCAATAAATAACATATCGATTTTCATATGACTCGTTTGCTCACTAATCGTATCAGATAAGCCTAAAGCTAGAGCTAATGAAGCTTTAAACGTTTCCCCGCCTGATAACGTATTAATCCGGCGCAGCTCTCCAGAATAATTATCAAGGACTTCAATCGTCAAGGTCCGTTCTTTGCGGCGTAAAAGGTAGCGATTATCGGTCAATAAACCTAAATGATAATTAGCTTTCAAAATAATTTGATCTAAATAATGCATTTGGACAAACATTTCAAAATCATTCGCATTTTGCCCGCGCGCCCCTCGGACAGTGACTTCATATAAAGCATGTAAATTATCATATTGCACTTTAAATTGGTGATATTCTTGTTCTTGATTATGTAACAGCTGGACATATTTTTGATAATCAACTAATGCTTGTTGCAACGTCCCAAGTTCAATATTTAATTCATCTTTTTGTGCTGTTAACTGTTGTTTTTCTGCTTCCAGCACGTGTAAATCAGGAAGCTGCGTATCTTTTGTTTGTTGCTTTAACAAAGCAATTTGCTCCTGCAAGCGTTGATTATTCACTTCATAAGCTTGAATTTGACTAATTAATGTTTGCTCAGCTGCTAAATATTGTTTTAATTGTTCGTATTCGGCTTGCGTAAAATGTTGAGCTAACATTTGTTCAAATGCTTGTTTTGCTTGGGCTAATTTGTCTTTATTATCAGCGAGCGATTTTTCGACTTCTTGCTTTTGCCCATGCAGCCGGTCATAATTTTCTTTCACTTCTAAATAATGCAACCTAATTTGGGTACGCCGGTCTCGCAACGCTGTAATTTGCTGCGCTAAGTCCTCACTTTCTTGTGCTAATTGCTCGCCAAATTGCTTAATATCGGCAATTTGATGCTCTTGCATATAAAAAGTAACTTCTTGTTCTAATTGTTTAAGCTGTTGTTCAAGCTTGACTAATTCTGTCTGCTCTTGCTCTTGTTCGATAATTAATTGCTTTAATTGTGTTTTCTGCTGCTCTTTTAATGTTTGCTGCTTAGCAAAAGCTACAAAAAATTGCTCGATTTGCTCAAGTTGTGCTTGGACTTGTTGCTGCTCTGTGCGTAGTTTCTCACTTAACGCCGCAAAATCTGTCGTAGCATATTCTTGCACCCAATGTGGTAATTTTGGCTGTAATGCTTGCAAAGCTGTACTTTGCTTGCGAATTTCTTGTTGCACATCGCTTAATTTTTGCTCTTGCTCGGCTAATTGTTTTTTATAAGCATCGACTTTTTCATAATCAATTTTTTGCATATGTTGCGGATTAGGGTTAGGGTGTTCCGTCGACCCACACACTGGACACGGCATATTAACTTCTAGCTTCTCTGCCAACTCAGCGACGACACTTAATAAATAAGTCTCACTTAACTCTTGATATTGCTGTTGCTTCGCTCGGTAAACCGTCTGCAGCTCTTGCTCTTGCCGCTCTAACGCCGTAAATTTCGACAGCTGTAATTGATAAGTCGCCTCTTGCTCCATCAGCGACTCTAATTCAATAATTTGTGCTTCCAAACTTGCTTGCTGATGCTTTAATTGCGGTTTTGCGATTTGGTATTCGCGCTCTTCTTGCTCCCACTGTTTAAAGTCATTTAACTTACTATTTAAATCAGCAATCGCCGTTAAATGCTCTTGATTAGTCGCTAAAAGTTGCTCTTTTTTAGTTTCTAATGCGGCCAATTGCTCTAACTGACCAAGCATCACTTGATTTTCTTTTGCTAAATTATCTCGCCGTTCTTTTTGAATTTGAAACTCTTCTTGCTCTTGCTCGAGCTGCCCTAAATTTTGATATTGCGCCTCCATTTGTTGGTATTCAGCTGCACTTGTCTGATATTCAGCACCAATTGCTTTTTGTAAATTTTGCAATTCTTGCTCTTCATTTTGCCAACGCATTAATTCCATTTCTAAATTTTGAATTTGTTTGGCTGGCATCAGCTGCTGCACGATTTGCCGCTTTTCGTTAATCTCTTGCGTTTGATCTTGCAGTTCTTGATACTCTGCTTGATATGTCGCTAATTGTTCATGTTGTTGTTTAATTTGCGCTTGTTTTGTCAGCTCACGTTCAAACTGATTAATTTGCTGTTCTAATTTGCGCAGTAAAATATGTTTATCCGTAATTTGAGCATGCAAATTTTGACAACTTTCATATTGCTCATCATATGGTAGTAAATTTTGCTTCGTCGCTGCCAAATTCGTCTCCAGTTGGACTAATGTTTGCGTCTGCTCTTTATACACTTCTTTTAAATGTGTAATAAAATGCTCAATAATTTGTGTCCCACAAATTTGTCTTAAAAGCACTTGTTTATTACGATCATTATCTAATAATAACTTTTCAAACTTCCCTTGGGGTAGCATCACCACTTTTTGAAACTGTTGAATGTCTAACCCGATCAACTGAATAATATACTCATTAATTTCTTTTGTAATTTTTTGACCGTCTGGTAACGTTAACTCAGACTTCCCATTTGCGTTTGATCGATAAATTTTGCGTTTAACTGTATATTCTTTCAAATTATGCTCAAACGTAAAACTAATTTGCGCCGTGCGGACTTCTTCACTACCGCGATAAATCATCTCTTTTTGATTTTTATCATTTAAAATTTTACCGTACAATGCTAAACAAATAGCATCAAAAATTGTTGATTTACCAGCACCAGTTGGGCCAGCAATTAAAAAAACACCACTTTGAAACATCGTAAAATCAATAACTTGTTCATCTTTAAAAGGACCAAAGCCTTGCATGACAAGTTTCATCGGTTTCACACGTCATCACCTGTACTTTCTTTTAATAATTCTGCCACCAAGTCTTCTTGTTCAGTTGTTAAAGTTTCGTCTTTTAAGGACTCATAATATTTTTTAAACAACTGCAGCGGATCAACTTGCTCGACTTCTGTAATGAGCTGCTGACTTTCTTCGCGAAATTCGACCGGTGCTTGTTGCACATGTAATAAATTCGGATAATATTGCTTTAATTTATCGACCGGACGAATAATCCCATTATCGACTAGCTCGACACTAATATAATCATCCATTTGTGGTTGCTTTTGTGCCGCTAGCTGCTCAGCTTCCGTCAAAAGCTCGATAAACGGACCTTGCAATACCCGCAAATTTTTCTGAAATTTAACCGGAATGCGCTCCAGCAAAATCTCTTGCCCCTTTGCTTGTAAATCAAGCACCGTAAAATATTTCCGCTTGCTTTCACTAAAGCTATACGGATACGGCGTCCCCGCATACCGGACTTCGCGCCTGCCGACTTGTTGATTTGTATGCAAATGACCAAGTGCGACATAATCAAAATCCGCAAAAACCGTAAACGGGAGCTCTTCTTTCAAGCCAATACTTTTCATTTCCGAATCACTCTCAACTGGCGCTTGCTGCTCGTGTCCTGTCACATAAGCATGCATGACTAAGACATTGCGCTCAGTTAAATCGAGTTGTTGCTTAGCTAGTAAAAACTGAAAAGCGGCTACTTCATCTTCAAAATCAGCGTCTGGAAAAATTTGTTTCAAATCATGCGGATAATAAAATGGCAATAAATAAACATTGACTGGACCATATTCATCCATAAAGCGTACTTTTTCTATTTGTGGCTCGACCACACCTGCGACATAATATTGATTATTCGCAAATAAGGCTTTGCCGTATTCCATAAACGCCGCATTATCATGATTACCGGCGATAGCTACGACTGGACAAAACTGCAAGCATTGTGTCAACCAGTCATTATATAAATGTAGTGCTTTTTGCGCCGGATGTTTTTTGTCAAACACATCACCTGCGATAATCACTAAATCAATATTTTGCTCTTGCACAATTTGTAAAGCTTGATCTAAAACATATTTTTGTTCGTCTAATAGCGAAACATTATACAGTAACCGCCCTAAATGTAAGTCACCTAAATGTAAAATCCGCATCTTAGTTACTCCTTAAATTTTGATAATTTTATTATATAAAAAAACAAGTGCGAGATGAATATCTCCCACTTGTTTGTCATCTTTTTGCTGTCAATTTGTCATCTATATTGCGAAAAATTTTCATTACTGTAAAAAGCGCATAAAACTTTGTTTTTTCAAATTTGCGAAGTTAATTTTCGCCTTCGATTGGTGCATTAACGACTGTCTTAGGTAAAACTAAATTTAAAATAATCCCAATCACTGTCGCAAGTGCCATCCCTGATAAAGAAAAATTACCAACTTTAATCATAAAACCGCCAATCCCGATAATTAAAATCACTGATGCAATAATTAAATTCCGTTTATCATTAAAATCAATTTGTTGCTCAATTAAAATCCGTAAACCACTCGCTGCGATGACTCCAAATAAAATAATACTAATGCCGCCAATAACAGGTGTCGGAATACTTTGAATCAAGGCCGTCACTTTACCAATAAAACTTAAACAAATCGCAAAAAGAGCGGCACCAATAATCACATATACACTATGGACTTTCGTCAACGTCATCACACCAATATTTTCACCGTAACTAGTCACAGGTGGCGCGCCGACTAAACTAGCCGTAATTTGGGCAAAGCCATCACCAAGTAACGTTTTGTGTAGCCCCGGATCTTGGTCAAACCGGCGATTAGTAATCGTATTTAACACCATCAAATGTCCAATATGCTCCGTCATTGTCACAAACGCAATCGGCATCATCATCGTAAGTGCGGCCACATAAAAGTGCGGCTGATAATTAACAAAAGGCACATGTAAATCAGGCATCGTCAACCATGGCGCTGCAGCTACCGCATCAAAATGCACAATCCCTAACAAAATCGCACTGATGTAGCCTGCGATAATCCCTAATAAAACAGGAATCAAATGGAAAAAGCCTTTCGCAAACATATTAAAAATAATGACCGTCACTAACGTAATCAACGCCACCAACAAATACTTCAAATCATAAATTTGCTTACTCCCAACGACGCGGTACATCGCATTTGTCGCCGCATTTGTCGCCAGACCTAAGCCAATCACCATAATGACAGGACCAACGACAATCGGTGGTAAGACTTTATTTAACCAAGCACTACCACAAAACTTCACGCCAAACGAAACAATAATATAAACTAAACCACTCGCTAAAGCGCCTAACGCAATCGCACCAATCCCGTAATGGCCCATTAAAAATTGCATCGCTGTAATATAGGCAAAACTACTTCCCATATAAGCAGGAATCTTACCTTTCGTCAGCATAATATGGACTAGTGTCCCAATGCCCGAACTAAACAACGCCACACTTGGCTCAATCCCGACTAAAATCGGCACTAACACAGTTGCCCCAAACATCGTCAGTAAATGTTGTAAACTTAAACCTAAACCTTGCCAAAACGTCGGTCTTTCATGCACATCTAGCAAAACATCTGTTTTTTTCATCATAAAACTCCTTAAAAAAAGGAATAATTAGTTGCGGCCAACTAACTATTCCTTTTTCAAAAATCTCGCTGGTATTTATGATAAACGTTTTACTAATTGATTTCAAGCCTTTTCTTTAAGTTTTTGTATTTAATTGTCGTAATTTAGCTAGTGTCGTCTGAAAAATTTGCGGCGGTTCACACTGAAATTCCATTAACTGCTTTGTTGTCGGATGGATAAAACCTAACGTTTCGGCATGTAAAAATTGCCCCGCGCCTTTTAACGTTTTGCGCGGACCGTACACCGGATCACCCGCTAACGGATGCCCAATTGATGCCAGATGGACCCTGATTTGATGCGTCCGACCGGTCTCTAACTCACACGCGACTAAACTATAATTAGAAAACTGCTCCAACACTTCATAATGCGTCACAGAAGGCTTACCATTGGCGACAATCGCTTGTTTTTTCCTATCTTTTGGATTACGGCCAATCGGTGCATTGACAGTCCCTGTTAAGTCTTGACCAAAATTACCATGCACTAGTGCCAAATAACGTCGCTTATTCGTCTTATTCGCTAATTGGTCCGCTAAAAATTCGTGCGCTGCATCATTTTTCGCAATCATCAATAACCCTGACGTATCTTTATCAATCCGATGCACAATCCCTGGTCGAATCCAACCATTAATCGATGATAAATCATGCAAATGATACATCAAGGCATTGACTAATGTACCTGACTCGTGCCCTGCGGAAGGATGAACGACCATGCCTTGAGGTTTATTCACTACAGCCACATCTTGATCTTCATAAATAATCTCTAGTGGAATATTTTCCGCCTGGACTTCCAACACTTTCGGCTCAGGTGGCGTCACCGTAATTTGATCACCTAACTGCAATTTATAATTTGGCTTTACTTGCTGATCATTGACTAATAATAAACCATCTTTAATAAACGTCTGGACTTGCGTACGTGATAACGCTAACGCTTCAGCCACAACTTTATCAATGCGTAACCCTTGCTGCTCTGTGGTCACAACTAATTGCTTCGTCTCTGCCACACTAATCCTCCCTCAAAATACAAATAATCAAACCAAAAATTCCAATACATAAAAAAGTATCTGCTAAATTAAACACGGGAAACCGCATAAAAGTCAGCTCAATCATATCAACGACATAACCATTAAATAACCGATCGATTAAATTACCAATCGCCCCACTAATGACTAAAACTAAACTCCATTGATATAAAGTCGATAATTTGCGCTTATTTTTCCGTAAAAACCAAAATAATGCCACCAAAATCGCCACTGTTAAAGCAATTAAAAATAAGCGCTGATTTTGAAATAAACTCCAAGCCGCCCCGTAATTTTTCACGTACGTAATTTCAAACACGGGATTAGGCCAAATCAATTCACCTAATGTTAAATGCTGTGTAATCCAATACTTCACATATTGATCAGCTCCAAGTAAAGCACAAATCAATAACAAATAACGCATCTCATCACTCCTCATTTTCCTATTCTTACTTTTATTCTAAACGGCGCCAGGCCGAATGACAAATGACCATAAAAAAAGAAGGAGTTTACCATTACCCCTTCATCAAGCTCCTTGCTGGTCCATTTGCGCTAAAATCGTCACTAATTTTTGCAGCTCATCAGCTTTCATATAAGCAATAAATTCTTTATTTTTTTGATAATAAATATAAATTTTATGACCTTCGACCCGGTAATTGTCAATTTCGTGGTAATAAATACCAAAATCTTTCCGTAACCACGAATGAACCCATAAACCGACGTCTTGGACATAAATCCGATTTAACATCGGTAAACATAAAAAAATACAGAAAATGACACCTAAAATCACTGATAACATGACAACTTTTGTTTGTTCTAGTGATATAATAATAGATATACATAAAATCGTCAGAACAAACGAATAATAAATAATACTGTAAGCTGGTTCAAATAAGTAAAAAAACTTATATTTTATTTTTTCAGTTTTGCGCATTGAACCATCTCCTCCAACTAATTAAGATTAATCCAGAAAGGAACTTGTCACTATGCTGCAAATTTATACTGATGCTGCGACACAAAATCAAACAGGACCGTCAGGAGTCGGCATCTTAATCATCCATCAAAAGCAACAAATTCAGTTAAGTATCCCTCTAATTAAGCATTATACCAATCATCAAGCTGAATTCATAGCACAAATAATCGCCTTTAAATATATTTATCAAAAATTTAAAAATTACGACGAATTACTCCTATTTCACACTGATAGCAAAATCGTCGCCCAAACTATCGGCAAAAATCACGCGACTGCAAACTTCGCTGACTTATACCAAGATTTACAAGGCTATTACGCCCAAGCTAATGCCTTTTGCAAATGGATCCCCGAAAGTCAAAACAAAGGTGCTGACAACTTAGCTAAACAAGCCTTAGCTAAAGCACTTCAAGGCCAAACAAACAATTATGGCTATTAACTCAGTCAGACTCACGCTCAAATAATAATAAAAAACGATGCAAAATCGCATCTAACTCCCAACTACTCACGTGATCAACAATACTACTAGCCGCCAAGTGCCGCGCCGTCGTATCAATGGCTTTCACTTGTTCAAGCAACACCTTGCCATAAATTTCTGTCGTACTCATCAGCTGATAATACGTCGGATAAATCCGTGTCGTCGTACTAATCGGAGCGACAATCAACAAATGACTTTTCCGCCACACATGACTATTACTCAGCACTAACGCCGGCCGGTAATACTTCTCCTCATGCCCTAGTGCTGGATCAAAATTGACTTTAATAATATCGCCTTGCCTAAACATCGTCTTCGTCGTCATCGACCTCACCCCACTCTGGCTCGTGACTAGGACTATCTTCTATGCCTTCAAATAACTCTTCGATACTTTGCGGATGCACCGCAATTTTTTGCATAATCAAACGATCATCTTGTACCGTCACTTCTAATAAATCATCAGGGGTCAACTGCAAACGTTCCATTAACGGATAAGGCAACAATAAACCTTGACTATGGCTTAACTCACGCACTTTAATTTGCATAGCACTCACTCCTTACAGTATATTTACTACTATAACAAACAATGGCAGAAACTTTGGCTATGATGATTCAAACGGATTATTTTTGTATAAAAAAACCGTTACTATAAAACTTAGCAACGGCACTCCTAATCATATAAACTAACACTTTTAATAGATGATATACATTTATTATAAGATTTAAGTCTATCATACTCATCTTTATAATTATCTGTAGCGATTAAATGGTGTAAATCAATAATAACTACTTCCCATACTTTATCAACAATATTTTTACGGACAATATATCTTAACGAATTTTTTTATCTCTTGCATAATCAACTTGATGACTACGCATTGATGTGACAAAAAAAATAGGCTCTTCTTTACTTGAAAACAATGAATCTGCAATATTATAAAGTTTAAAGATATTGTCAATTCTATTATGATTTTTATTAGGCTTTAATTGTTTAAATGTATTATTATCAATATAAAAAGGAGGTTCTTTAAATTCCTTAACCTTATTATTACAGCCTAAGACTTCATATAGACTATTTATATACTTATTATCTAATTTATCGAAAAAATTCGTAAACATTAAATTATCATCTCTAACACTATAAGTACATAAGTTTTTAATTTTAAAGGTTTCTTTTAATTCATGCGATAAACCTTTTTGAGGTAAACTTTTAGTCGTTAAACCTTTTTTCGCATTAAATCTCTTATCTAACTGTGTGCTCATTAATAATATCTTCACCTTTCATTTGGTGACTATTTGAATTATTGTAAGCTAATTGCCAACACTGATCTTCATGAGTAATATCAACTAAAGTAAAATCATTAGTCGCAAAAATTTGATCTAACTTACTATTTAAAAAATTAATAATACTTAGTTTCTCTTGATCATCTAACAATTTGGCATATAATTGTTTATCAGCACTTTTCCCACCATATTTATACATTTGATAAATCTCAGGATCCACTGGCCCATAATGCCAAGCCTCAAATTGTGGTTCAAATAATTCGACATCACAATTACCAAAATTTACATCAGAAAAATAATTATTTTGCATATTATCTAATGTTAATTTATCTCCTGTCACTTTTTCCACCCAAAAAGCAAACAATAAATATAATGATTTTTGCAATTTAATAGGTGAAATATCTTCTTCATAATCACTCTTATACTTACCAATAATATGATTTACTATATCGAATTTATCAAAAAGACTCATTTCAATCATCCTTATCTGTTATAAGTCAACCTCAGTATAGCAAATGATTTAGTCCAATGCTAATTTTATAATCGAATTCCAATTTAAATATCTATAATTATTCAAAAAAATTATTTTACTACAATCAATTTATTGATTTCCTTTTATTTTTTAAGTAATTAATTGTTATTAATACTTCGTCTCATTTTTAAGACTAAAGAGTCTAGCCTTTTTATGACTCTAAATATATAGTAAAGAAAAAGCATCCCTATCAGAGTGTTTTCAATTATTTTAATCAGCATATTAGTTAGTCATTAATATACTTAAAAAAACCTGCTGTTTACTGCTGTTTCATAGAAATTTTCTACAAATTTCAAAAAAAAAGAAACTTTTTTGTTTACATTTCTCATGATGCTTGATACAATGACAGTGGTCAGTTTAAAAAATAATATATTTTTTCCTCTCAATCAATTATTGATTGAGAGTTTTTTTGTTCAAATTATCCTTGATAAACAAAAAAAGACAGCTGGTCTAAATTAACCAACTGTCCTACTTTACCTAATCAATAAGCTAATTATTGCACTGGTTTGACCCCATATGTACTTGAATGTTGAATCGCATCATTGATGATTTTCTTTTGTTCTGCTGTCGCATAATATTTGTTAATGACATCTTGTTTCTTCAATGTTCCTTTTTGACTATCTGTCGTCCCATTACCACCACCATCATAAGTGATAGTATCGCCATTCACCGTGATTTTGACCGTATTATCAGCCGTACCTTGACCAACTACATACGAATTAGCTCCGTCTTGGACAAAATAAAGTGACTGTTTAGGACTAACTGTATTTCCATCTTGGCAAAACCAATCATAATAACTAGCCATCGCTAATTGTTTCAAACTAATATCTTGTTGCTCAGTAGCTTGAGATGTACTCTTTTGCTTGTCCGAACTTTGTTGATTTGCTTTGGCAGCAGCTTTTTGTTCTTCTTGTGGTGTGACTTCTTTGGCGACATTTTCACCAAATTGTTTATGAGCTACGATTTTATCATCTTGCTTCAACTCTTTTGTATACTTATGACCAGCTGGGGTAATTGCTTCAATACTTGCCTTGTCATTAGCTTTATCAAGATGTAATTTCAAAATCGTCCCAATTTGCAACAAATATGGATCTTGAATATGATTTACTTCTTCAATCACATCAGGTTTGATATTGAAATGTACACCAATCGCCCAAATCGTATCCCCTAACTTCACCGTATAAGTTCCGTCATGATTTAAAGCGCCGATTTCACTTGGGGTATTCGCATGCCACATTGTTGAAGCATTGACTGTAGATGGAGCAACACTTAACACTGCCATACCTAAAACACTCGCACCAATAATTTTTTTCATTCCTTTTTTCATACAATCAACTTCTTTCTAAATTTTTACACTTTGATCATTAGCACTTTGACTCTTCTACTTATCTCTTCAATTCTAACGATAAAAACAATTGCCTGACACAACACCACTAGTCAAACATCTAAGCAAGATCTTACTTTAAACATAGTATATACCTTTCTTCGCCAAAGAAGTCAAAGAAAAGCACTTCAAAAACAAAACTTTACTTTTTACCACCATAAGCTAAAACTTTGACCAGCTTTAAACTTAACTAACAAACAAAACAGTTGTTTCCAATTAAGCCTTAGCCTAACTGAAAGCAATCTAGTATTTACGATAATAATTCAACTTGTCCCCCCCCCAAAAAAAATGGCTTATAATAAAAAGTGTGTTAAGTTTATAACTTAAATATTACATATTGCAATAACTCGTATTTAAGTACTTTAAACTTGAACACCTCCTTATACTAGACAGCCCCGTTTAGTATAAAAACAAAACGACAAGTTCACAGTTTGAACTTGTCGTTTTTTTTATAGTGGTACAAATCAATTTAATTTAACTTCTCTCTGAAAACCGCAAAGGATTAGTCGTAAATAATGTCGTAAAATACTTATATCCTTCAAAATCAGGATCTACTGGTAAATTATCGCTGGAAGAAGGCTTAGGTAATGTCTTATCTTCGTCAAGATAATAAGCAACTAAACTATCCAATAATTCTTGGGCATTATACATGGCATCGGCTAAGTCTTGGCCATCTGTTCCACTATCAAAATCTGGAAAAATGATAGTAAAGCCATTTTCTTCATAATAAAATACTGCCGGATATATTGCATTTGCTTGCATATTTAGCCATCCTTTCTCTATTCACTGTCAAAGCTGCCTCAGCATTTGCTAAGCTAAATCTATTCTAACTGAGTGAGAAAAAGAAATCATTAAAGAGGCGCATTCAGTACCAAATGTGAGACTATAGAATTATTATTTTCCCCATATTCAAAATCTTCTTTGGCTTGATCTGTATATATAATTTCAATTATAAATGTCTTAAATCTTCCCAGCTCTTAATTTCTGCTTTATGATAATTACCTGATTCCATATTTTGAATACTTTTATCTAACTGCTTCGAATTAACTTCACTAGCACGTATATATAACTTTTCAATCATATTGTCATAAACATCCTTTGAAATCAAAACACCATCTCTCTTTCCATCAGTTGTAGTAATAAAAATAGGTTCATAATTAGTATTAGCATCAATTAAGTATTGCTTTAAATGTGCTCTAAAATTGGAAAACGTTGTGATTTGCATAATAATCATCCTCTCTACCTTCACCGTCAAAGCTGCCTCAGTATTTGCTGAGCTAAATCCATTCTAACTGAGTGTAAAAAAGAAATCATTAAAGAGGAGTATTCAGTACCAAATGTGAGACTAAAAGAAAAAAAGCCAGGATTTATCCCGGACTTTGTTTACATTCTCATTATTTACTGATAAAATAATATAAGTAGCTTACTAAAACTCATGCCTTTGAGCTAGGTTTGAGTGTGAGTTACTTCTCTTATTCTAAACTTTTCATCTCCTAAAGTTAGCAGCGAAAGATATGCAATAGTTAAAAACATACTTTAGAGAAGCTTGAACGAAACCGTCCGCTTAGTAGCGGCGGTTTTTATCTTTGCGCAAAAAAAAAGCCGCCTCAAGAGACGGTCTTTGATTTATCTAATAGGACATAATAAGCATATTAGTATAAATAACCCCCGTATCATCTATACTAATACCATCTAAAAATAAAAAGTATTAGGAGTTAACTCCTAGTACATATGTATTATATCACAAAGCAGTAAAATGTTTTACTAAAATTAAAATTTTTTTACCTTACTGTGACAAAAAAGTCACTGCCATTTTTTTGAAGTTATTTACTAGCATAAAACTTGAACTGTATGTTATACTAATCATGCTTACTATGAAACTAGACATATCTTAAAAGTTCACTGGATACCTCCCTTCATGTTCGAAGTGTCCAGTGAATTTTTTTTTTATTTTTTTAGCCCCCTACACACCTTTTTGCCACTTTAACTACGACCTTTCGACCATTGTGTCTCATTTTTGCGACTTTTTAGCAAAGTTTTTGCACGCCTAAGCCTCGTCTTATCAGCTTTTGCAAATTAACACTTGATTTTCGCCCTTAAAAATATTTTTTTGCTCTGAAGCAATGCTACAATGAAAGTGTCCAAGAAGTTAGCTCCATATCTTCCTTATTAATCAATATATATAAATTCAACTTTTCCCTTATCACTAGCTAGCTTGAACGAAAAGTGAAATTCGGACCAGCGGATAATTTTTGTGCCACTAACTTCTTGGACGATGGTTGTCTTCAATCTTATTTATTATTCTAAATCTCCATTCATTTTAAGTTCTTATTTATGATTTGGTATGTCTTGATGTGCAAGAAGAGGTATCGAAAAATTTCGATACCTCTTTGTTTTGTCTATTTTTCAAAACGTTTACGGAAAGCATACCAGACCCCAGTTAAAGCGAGACCAAGACTACCTAACATTGTTAAGTTTGTCTCCTTACTTTCCCCAGTTTGTGGTAATGATCCTTTTCTTGCACCTTGGCCATGTCCTTGATCTTGACCATTGCCGTTACCGTTTTGATTATGATTTTGGTTGACATTTGGATTGCCGACTTGGCCAGCACCACCGTTTCCTTGACGGTTTGAGCTGACTGATGATGTGACATGAAGATTTGGATTACTTGATGTCACTTGGATTTGACTTGCAAGTGAAGCCAGACGACTTGATGAAATATGTGCATCTGGACGACTCGTGCTTTGACTTGACCCAGAAGATTGACTAGCTTTTGAGCTTGACTGACTTGAGTCAAGATTTGGTTTATTGTTTGAGCTTGATTGTTTTGAGCTCATTTGACTTGATTGCTTGTTATCGTTATTATTCCCAATGCTGCTTTGTTTACCAGTTGATTTTTGACTACTTAAAGTCGTGTTCACTTCGCCACTTTCATCTGGACGAGGTGGACGAATATTTGAGTGAATTGGTCCTTGCGTCATAGTCATACTATGAATCGGATGTGATCCCATTCCATCCGGTGGTGTAACAGGATCTTTTGGTTTTGATGACACTTGTAAAGTTTTACTTGATGTCATCTCTGGCCGTGCTACTTGGCTACTTGATGAACGTAAAGTGACTTTACTTGTACTACTACTTTTCGGTGCAGACATAGCTATCATTTGACTGCTGCTTACGTGCCCATGATCTGATGACGTCGTATGTGTGTGAGCTTGCGTACTTGATGTACTTGGTTTGGCACTTGTCGCTTTTGTCGTACTTGAATGATTTGGTGTTGTAGACGTTGTTGTACGTAAAGTACTTGATTTAGTTGTAGTATGTTTTGTACTTGAAGATCTTGCTGTACTTGGTGTTGTAGCTTTTGTACTTGAAACTTTTATCGTACTTGGTTTCGCACTTGTTGTTGCTTTACTTGTGCTGACTTTCGTGCTTGTTGGTTTCACTGTACTTGCAGTACTTTGTTTTGTTGTAGTATTTGTTGTACTTGAAACTTTCGTTGTACTTGGTTTAGTACTTGTTGTTACTTTACTTGTGCTTAACTTCGTACTTGAAGTTTTCGCTGTACTTAAAGTACTTGGTATTGTAGTTTTTGTACTTGAAACTTTCGTTGTACTTGGTTTCGCACTTGTTGCAGATTTACTTGTGCTGACTTTCGTACTTGTTGGTTTCACTGTACTTGTAGTACTTGGTGTTGTAGTTTTTGTACTTGAAACTTTGCTTGTACTTGGTTTAGCACTCGTTGTAGCTTTACTTGTGCTTACTTTCGTACTTGTTGGTTTCACTGTACTTACAGTACTTTGTTTAGTTGTAGTATTTGACGTACTTGCTTTTGTACTTGAAACTTTTGTCGTACTTGGTTTCACGCTTGTTGTAGCTTGACTTGTACTTAACTTCGTACTTGTTGGTTTCACTGTACTTGCGGTACTTAATTTAGTTGTAGTATTTGTTGTACTTGCTTTTGTACTTGAAGTTTTTGCTGTACTTAAAGTACTTGGTGTTGTAGCTTTTGTACTTGAAACTTTCGTTGTACTTGGTTTTGCACTTGTTGCAGATCTACTTGTGCTTAACTTCGTACTTGGCTTCGCACTTGTTGCAGATCTACTTGTGCTTACTTTTGTACTTATTGGTTTCACTGTACTTGCAGTACTTTGTTTAGTTGTAGTATTTGTTGTACTCAACTTCGTACTTGTTGGTTTCGTTGTACTTGCAGTACTTAATTTAGTTGTAGTATTTGACGTACTTGGTTTGGTACTTGAAACTTTCGTTGTACTTGGTTTTGCACTCGTTGCAGATTTACTTGTGCTGACTTTCGTACTTGTTGGTTTCACTGTACTTAAAGTACTTGGTTTTGTTGTAGTTTTGCTTGCACTTGATTTAACACTTGTAGCTGATGTTGTACTCATTGTGCTTGCTTTTGTACTTGAAACTTTGCTTGTACTTAGTTTCGCACTTGTTGTTGTAGCTTTGCTTGCACTTGATTTAACACTTGTAGCTGATGTTGTACTCATTGTGCTTGCTTTTGTACTTGAAACTTTGCTTGTACTTAGTTTCGCACTTGTTGTTGTAGCTTTACTTGTACTTAACTTCGTACTTGTTGGTTTCACTGTACTTGCAGTACTTTGTTTAGTTGTAGTATTTGCTGTACTTGCTTTTGTACTTGAAACTTTACTTGTACTTGGTTTAGTACTTGTTGTTACTTTACTTGTACTTAACTTCGTACTTGTTGTAGATCTACTTGTGCTTACTTTCGTACTTGTTGGTTTCACTGCACTTGAAGTACTTTGTTTTGTTGTAGTATTTGTTGTACTTGAAACTTTGCTTGTACTTGGTTTCATACTTGTTGTTGCTTTACTTGTGCTTAACTTCGTACTTGATGATTTTGCTGTACTTGCAGTACTTTGTTTAGTTGTAGTATTTGCTGTACTTGAAACTTTACTTGTACTTGGTTTTGCACTCGTTGCAGATTTACTAGTGCTTAACTTCGTACTTGTTGGTTTCACTGTACTTGTAGTACTTGCTTTAGTTGTAGTATTTTCTGTACTTGAAACTTTTGTAGTACTTGATTTCGCACTCGTTGCAGATTTACTTGTGCTTAACTTCGTACTTGATGATTTCACTGTACTTGCAGTACTTGGTTTTGTTGTAGTATTTGCTGTACTTGAAACTTTGCTTGTACTTGGTTTCGCACTTGTTGTAGCCTTGCTTGTACTTACTTCAGTACTTGAAGATTTCGCTGTACTTGCACTACTTGCTTTTGTTGTACTTAATTTTGTGCTTGATTTGGCACTTGATTTCGTACTTGGTGTGATAACTTTGCTTGTGCTTGCTTTACTTGATGTTGTTTGACTACTTGATTTGTCAGTCGTTACTTTTGTCGAACTTTGTTGTTTCGTCGAACTATTTTGACTGCTTGATTGAGATGAAGATTTTGAAGATGATCGATAAATACCTGATACATTACCTGCTCCGCCATGGCCATAGTGGACTTCTGCTTCCACTTGTTGTTCATGGTCTGTGTCCGGGTCTAATTGAGCTTCGTTTTCCCAAATATTTTCGCCTGACAGAATTTCATTAGGTTTTGTTTTATATGTAATTCTGAATGCTGGATCAGTATCTGGTAAACCTGTATGAGTTTCAATTAAATCATTATTAAATTTAATACTAAATTTATTTGGATTATCGGGATCTTGTATAAGTTCACCCAAACCCTCATCAATGAATTCCTCAAGTGTATATGTCTCACCATTAGACCAATCAAAATCTTCTGATTGAGCATCTTCTAATATTGTAATTTTTAATGAATCCCAATTAATTGTTTGGTCATCTTCAACAATATCTGTTAAAGTACTGTTATCCTGAAATGCAGCATTTAAAAGACCTGTAACAGTCCAACTGATTTCTTTCTTTTTACTATTGTATACACCTTTTTTAGTAATATCGTACTTTGGTTTTGGTACGCTAATTGTTTGCTCTGGAATGTTTGAAAATCCAAAATCGGTAGTTATAGTAGCATCTTGTGTCTCACCTGGTCGCCCAGTATATTGTTTTGGAGCAAATGATATGTCTAAACTAATTCCGCCGTTAATATCATTTAAATCTGCGGCTTCTTGTGTGAATTCAATATGACCTTTATTTAAACCATCCACGACAAAATCCGCTAAATGCTGTCCATTCATATACAATGGAATCGTTGTTCCAATATCATACGGAAAAACGATTTTTAAATCATCGTCTGCTGGTAACGTAATGTTAATCGTATCGCCAGCTTGGATGTGCTCCCCTTTATCAGAAAAATCAATGGTTAACTTCCCTGATAAATACTCGTCGTCAACATCAGTAATTGTAATATTGTCGACGATTCCTGTGTCATTCAAGGACACAGCAATTGTTTTTGTTGTTGGCATTAAGCTACCGGCCATCAATGTCACAACAGTCGTCAATGTAATCATCGACTTCCTGATTTTCATATAATTATCGTCTCCTTGTTAACATCTTCATTTTTAATTTAGATTGCTCCTCATAAAGCAAAAGTTATAGTTAATAAAAAAACTAACTATAACTTTTTTGCTCTTTACTTACTTTTTTACATTCATTATTTGTAGTCACCCAAAATATAAAGCGTGAATGTAGCAGAAGTTATTTTGTTAATACTAACTTATTATTTAGACATAAGTATGTTAATAGTTTATCATATTTATCCAAAAGATAGTCATTTTTGTTCTCTTTATTAACAAATTATTTTTTATTTTTAATCATTAACTAATTATTTCACTTCTCATTTAGCGTGAATTACTGAAAAATTACACTTTTTTTCGTTTTTTGTACAAATTTTGCGATTTTCGCTTCTTTTTTGTTCAATTTATGTTATCCTATTAGTGTGATGTTATTTTTGACAGCATCACATTGTGCTTAGTATTTTATAATTTCAACATTATTGGGGTTCGTTATTTAAAGTTGTCTAACTGAAAACGGACAAGCGACTTAAAGTTTTCTTTGCGCTTTAAGTCGTTCTTTTTTGTTTGATTTGCTTTTTGATTTTTTTTATTGCTATAATAAAAAAAGAAAAAGGAAATGTGCTGGCACACATTTCCTTTAAGAGACCATTTCTATGATGGTAATTTTTCAACATTTTCAGAACAGTGGCTTCGGTCACTGTTTTTTTCTTTGTTTTTGGACATAACGCCAAATTTTGCGGATGTTTTCAAGGCTGGTCATGATGACGTTTAATGTCCCGAGTAAAAAGATCAGATCCGCGATGAGTTGTCGGAAGAAGTCCAGCATATTAGCTATTTGCTACTTTCTTTTATAGTCTTTTGGCATCTGCCTCAGCCCCTTTCATATCCACCCACCACAGCTTAGGTCATGTTTGATTATACCTGGTTATACTGAGAATACAACTCTTAAATTCTTGCCATAACAGCTTTTTTTATCTAATCCCTAGTCACACTTAGCTTTGGCTAGATAAAAAAAGAAGCTAGTTTCCTAGCTTCTGATATGTTTAGTTTAAATCGATGTCGCCACCAAATTGGTCCCCTAATTCGTGGTAACCATGTGTATCATTTGTATCAAATGACCATTTACCATCTTTGACTGTTAGCGTAATTGTACTATCGAAGTTTGTTGTTAAGTTAGAAGTTTTGAGCCATTTTGTTAGTTCGTCTAATAAATATTTTTGACTTTCTTGGTTAAATTTCGTTTGATCTTTAATTTCTGGATGATTTTGTAAATATTGGTTTGATAAGGCATTAAAGTCAAATTTACTAATGTCGATTGTTTTTGACGACACTTTGACAACAGCTTTATCGTTACCTAAGCTTTCGACTTTACAGCTGATTGTATCGCGTTTTAAGCCTTCTTGTTGTAAGTCTTGGACAAATTGTTGGACTTTTGTGGCTTCGACGTTATTAAAAATTTGGTTTTGGTAATGTTGGACTAAGCGCGCTTGGTAGTTTTTAGCGTCCGTTGCCATGTCATTAGCAATTTCGTTATTGGTTTTATTACTGTCATTGAAGAAGACCGATTTAATGTATTGTTCTGCCAGTTGTGCGACTTGTTGTTTATCAGCACTATTATTTGTTAGTTTGACTGCTAATTTTTGTGTCGGAATTTCTGGTTTTTTCTCATGTTTGTCTTTATATGAGATTGTTGGTTTGACACTTAACTCATATTGAATGTCATTTTGGACTTTATAAAATAAATAACCTTCGACACTTTGGCCAGCATCAAGTGTTGTCCCGGCTAAAGCTGGATATTCTTGTTTGTCGACATCTAAGTTTGTTAGTTCTTCGATTTGATCATGTTTGTCATTCGTTAAAGTAAATGTTTGTTGACTAATGTCTAATTGGTATTTTGAGTTGTTCGTAATTTTGACTTTTAGGCCGACGATTTGTTCGTTATCGGCTAGTTGTTCTTTTGTATTTAAAATATCACTTGTTGTGACGATTTCGCTTTGGATGCCGTATTTATCCTCGGCTTTTTGTTTTTGCGCGTGTGTTTTGTCTTTGTGCGTGATATTTTGGATTTGTTTGCACCCTGTTAATGTGACTAAACTACAGCTTAACACAATCGCTGTCATTAGTTGCCATTTTTTCATGTTGAAACTCCCTTTATAACTATCTTTTCTTTTATTATAGACAACGCTTTTCGTCCTCGCAAGTTCATTTATGAACAAAAAGGTGGTGAGGAAGCAGTTCCCAATTATAAGGCTTCCACTTACCTTCGATGACATCAATTATTTATTATAGTATAGCTGAACAGTAATATTGGACAAAGTTATCCAAAAGATATATATTATAGGCGTGGTATTTAGTGTCATCACTTTCGATGACTAAAAAGAAAAATTCAAATTTCTTCTGCTTAGTTAAACACTAGGCAGTTTTTTATTTTATGATCTAAACACAAAAAATAAGTAGCTATATTTAATGATATCTATACATACACTATTCTCTTTAAGCTTATAGTTACCCCTTAACATCAGATAATGGTATAATTAATTTGCATAACGAATATAAGTTTTAAGCATAACATAAGAGAGAGTAGATGACTAGTCTACTCTCTTTTCAGCAATTAGTAGTTTAAAGGATAGCTTTTTTTGTGTCTAAAAATGTTTAACATCAATTATATCTCTACATACACTATTTTCTTTAGGCTTATAGTTGTATTTTAAGATAAGATAATGGTATAATTAATTTGCAGAACAATGATAATCTTTAAGCATAACAAAAAAGAGAGTAGACCCGCAATCTACTCTCTTTTTTTGTGTTATTGCAGATATAACACTCAACTGTAAAAAATACGCCTATGTTATTTTTTACGACGTTTACAGTATTCATCGTACTCTTTTGTCAATACATAAAGCAAAAAAGGACAAATAACACTAACAATAATAATCCGTAACATAACATTCACCTCCTTACGTTAAATTACGCCAAGAGGCTAGCGTATGCTTTAATTCTAGCATTTTCATATTGATATTCCAATTTTTTTATTTTTAATTAATATATGATATGATAAATATATGAAGAAGAAAAAATTAACTTTTGAATTAGATAATAACCCAAATAGCAAAGATGAATTTATTGCCTTTTTAAACTCTTTGGCGGCTAAAGATATAGCTAAATTAATGGCTGTTATTAAAAAAACGGAAAAGTTTGGCTTTGAGACGGCTATTCATATGAAGTGGGCCACAGAAATTGAGGAAAATCTTTTTGAACTCAAGCCAAAAGTAGATCACAATATTCAAAGAGGAATATATGTACAGACTATAGATTCACGTTATGTTATTAAAACACCAAAATAAGCAATAATCTACAGGAGGTCTAACAATGAAACGAAAAAATAAATTGGACAATGTAATACGAGAATTAGAAACTAAAAATCCTTCTTTACGTAAAGAGGTCAATACAGAAGAAGCAATACTGGAAAGTGCTGTTTTAATAGCAACAGAAAGAAAAGCACGTGGCTGGACACAACAAAAATTAGCCGGCCGCGCTGGTGTCCCACAAGCTACTGTCGCTCGCATCGAAAACGGGCAAAATACTAGTATTGAAACAATCATGAAATTAGCTAATGGCTTTGAAAAAAAATTAGTTATGTCTTTCGAATAAAATTTAACAAAGGACTGAGTTCTGTCATTGACAGGATTCAGTCCTTTTAGTTTGTCTTTACCACTCCCCTTTTCGAGATGATGATGTAGAATGTCTCTCTTATCTAAGATAAAATATAATTAGATTCTTTTTATAAATTTATGAGGGAGGCTTTTATAAATGGAAATTAAAAGCAATCTTGATATCGCTAGCCAACATGCACAAAATTTGCGGCAGGAAGCTCCAGCAATATCATTAACTACGCAGAATGATTTGATTTACGCAGGAAAAGACGCTGCTACTAATACCGTCGACGAAATTAAATCAGCAAATGCCAAATTACATCAAATCATGCATGACTTCAGTAAGGCAATCACTGTCGTCTCTGAAAATCTGCAAGCTGTCGATGAAAGTGCAGGTTTGTAAGATGAAATCAGATGAGATTAAATTACAGCTCAACCAAACTCAGCAGCAATCAGACGAAATGTATAGTTTACGTTTGAACACAAAAGAACAGTTTGATGAACAAGAAGGCATGGTCAGACATCTCCACTACTTCTTAGATCATTACTGTTCTGAAGATTATCATAGCTATGAAAGCAATCAATTGGATGCTATTATTAATGATTTAAAACAGCACTCTTATCTCAAACTAGAAGATCTAGAAGCTGAACTCCAAGAGATTAAACAAAAAGATGATGACTTAGATGAAGAATGTCATCAACTATTGCGTGCTTATTACCAAGCTTTAGACGCTGAAGAAGATGCTGAAAAGGAGCGGAGAAAAAAATATGACAGTTTATTTTGATATCTCAACTTTACAAGAACAAGCTGAACAAGCAAGAACAGAAACGGAAAAAATCCATGATGTCATTAATCAATATCAAGTTAGTCTAAATGATTTCATCAATGATCCGAACTTAACAGGCCAAGATTATAATAATGCCAAAAATTTTGGCTCGAGTGTGATCACTCCTCTACTCAGCGGCTTGGAAAACTATTATGACGAAGTCGCTGCAGCTTTTCAAAAACTGCATAGTGATTATTTAGAACACGTGGATGCAAAATCTTGGAATAGTGATGACCTAGAAGATAGGATCCGTGAATTAGACATGATGATTGATTTTAATCGTGAAGCTATCGAAAGGAAAGAAAAGCAACACTTTAAGACGGATGCGACACATTCATTTTTAAATAACGCTCAAATCGAGCTTATGTTAATGGATGAATTGAAACGCAAATATGAAGAAATTTTACAACGTTTATATGATTTTGATGCGCATTCTACAACGTATTTTGATAGCTTAAATGCTGTCAAAGCTGATATTGAAACAGGCTTCAATGTCGTTGGCACGAATATGTCAGCCGAAAGCGGGACTTTTACCATCCCTGCCAATATGGACTGGGCGAAAAATTTAAATAACTTCAGTAAAAAACACGAAATGGCAAAATACGATTTACGCACTGAAGAAAAATGGCAATTTTTCCGTACTATGCAGATGGCTTATGGTTTTGATGAAAAAACTGCCAGCATTATGATTAAGGTCAAACACGGTATCGATGACAAATTGCCGGATAAAGAGCAAGAGTATAAAGATTACGTCTTTGCGCGGTTGATGGGTGCGATTTGTTATGAGGATGGATTATTTACTCATTTCATATGGTCTTCCGCAGCGGGACCATTAACAAACATACTTCCTATAAAAGAAACGAAGAAATTTGTTTTACCTGATAATCAGCAAGTTAGTTTACGAGACATATTCTTGACACTCAATATAAAATCTTCGGAAATTGAACAATTATCTTCTGCTGTTAAATTACAACATTCATTATCATATGGAACAACTATTGGATGGGAAAAATTAAAAAAAGAACAGCCTGAAAAAATTAAAGAATTTAAACAAGCTTATAAAAGTATATATGGTAAAAATCCGATAGATGAACAAATAAAACAAGAATTTTTGAAATATCGAGAAACTCCAGATTTTTCTCATCAAATGATTACTACAGCAAGTATTATGGATATTGAAAATCGTTCCGCTATAGCTATAACAACATTATCTGAAAACCATGATTCTAAACATAAAAGAAAACAAACTTTAGATGAAATCACCGGTTGGAGGGGTGATGTAACACATGGCGGTGATGCAAATCCATCTATAAACTCTGCATATTATATGTCGGATTTAGATTCAGTAAATATAACTACACAAATGAAAGCACAAAAACAATCTTTATTTGAAACTACTACAAAATATTATCGTGACTTAAAAAATGGAACTATTAATCGTGCTAAAGAATTTTTAAATAATAATGGTCATAGCATAGAAGAAATAAAAGAAATAACAAAAAATAATGACTTATCTTCATACGAAAAACAAGCAGTTACTAGTTTTATAAATTCTTTAGAAAAAGAATCTAATTACTTGATAAAGGAATAAAAATATGGATGTAGAAAAATATAGTGATTTAATCATACAATTATTTTTAATATTTGCTGCATTTGCACCAATTTGGTACTTTTTGATCAAAATAGGTACCCAAAAATTAATTGATGAATTGACAAAAGAATCATTGATTGATGCTAGTATCATTGCCGGCATTTCTATCGTTGTTTTTTATGGTGTTACTCTTTTTCTTCTACTAATACCTAAACCTGTTGAACCAAATAATTTCTTTTCTAATTCATTATTAGCAGTGTTATGGTGTGTTTTCGTTGCCCTATTTTACATTTCCTTATTAGGTAAAGAAATTATCATTTTACTAATTCATTTATTGAAATTTAAAAAGTTAAAAACATTATTTTTACTCATCCCTTTGTTGTTATGTATGGCAATTGTCTTATTTGTCTCATTAACTTACTTTTAAAGGAATGGATGAGGAAATTCATGTTTGTTTGATCTGGATAATAATAAATCTAACCATTTAATCAAGGAGTAATTTATGATGATTTTAATTGAATCTATTTTGATATATATTGGTGGGCTTTTTTATTCTTTTCACCTATTTGGGCATATATCATACAATTAATTTCTCGAAAATTGACGAAAACATTAACGAAGCAAAAATTTAAGCAGTTAAGTATAGTAGCTTTAATTTCTACTTTTATTTTTTATGCAGTTAATATATATATTTATATGTTACCAACTTCGCGAGAAGCTAAATTCGGTAATTTTATTTTAAGTCTTTTATGGTGTCTCTTTGTTGGTTTTTGCTATTTTTTTGTGATAGTAAAAGAAATAGATATTTTATGGCTATATTATAAAAAGCATAGAGATAAATCTGTCTTCACTTATTTAAGTATCATAACAGCTTTTGTAATAATTATAGCTATAGTTTTTGCAATATTGTAAATAACTACTTATTGCTTAACGAAAAAATCTGATTACTTAATAAAGGATTAAAAATATGAATAATTTTATATTAACATTATATAGAATAATCTTATTATTTGTACTATTTGCACCTATTTGGTACTGCTTAGTACGAATATATACTAAAAAATTAACTAGTAATTTGACTAGGGAATCATTGATTCACAATATTAAAATTGCTGGTATTTCTACAATTATTTTTTACGGAGTTATCTTTTTAATTTTTATAGCTCCTGGTGGCAAAGAAAATGGCTTAGCTAATGCCTTGTTTACCACTTTATGGTGTTTGCTTGTGACCATATTCTATGTATTTTTATTGATAAAAGAAACTATTACACTAATTATTAATTTATTTAAATTTAAAAATTTTAAAACACTATTTTTGATCATTCCCATATTACTACTTATATCATGTATGATATATTATTTCTGCGTACAGATGACTTAATTACCATAATCTTGTAAATAAGACTTAGTAAGTTATATATATATTTATTAGTATTACTAAAAGAGTAAATTTATGATAATTGGAGATTTATTATTAGATATAGCTAGTATCTTTTATTTTTTTGCACCTAAAAAAATAGACGGACTAAATAGCCCGCCGTTAAGCAACTATCATTTGCTAAACAACTTAAAAATCTTATAGGCTGTATAGCATTTGATAATTACTATTAAAATATTTGCAAGATTTGTTGTCATCATAAGGCTTCCACCTCCTTTCGATGACATCAATATTATAGCATAGTAAAACATTAATATTTGACAAAATTATCAAAAAAATATATATTATAGGTGCAAGATTTGTTGTTATCACTTTCGATGACAAACGTATAAAACTGCTTAGCTAATAACTAGGCAGTTTTTTTATTTGTTATATATATCATACAATTAATTTCTCGAAAAATTACTAAAACATTAACGAAGAAAAAATTTATTCAATTAAGCATTATTGCTTTTATTTCTACTTTATTATTTTATTCAGTTAGTGTATATATTTAGTTGTATTTCCATCCTTGAATACTATACCAAATCATACTGTAAAGACATATAAAAAGAACCCCAAATTTTTCTATCCAAAATTTGGGGTTCTTTTTATTTTTTCTCTGAAGCTGATTGATAGCTCGTCATCTAAAAGTTCGCATTAATTAAGAAGCGACGAACTTCTGAGATGAAATATAATGAGCCTGTGACGACAATCATATCTTGATCATCTTCGACTTTTTTCAGTAAGTTAAAGAAGGCATGCCGCCAATTTGGCTCAATCGTCACATTATCAAGCTCATTAAATAATGAATAGTCACAGCATGGCACAGCTTTTGGTAAGTCAAATGTCGTAATTATTAAGTCGACATTTGGGATTTTGATTAAGCGTTCGATCATTTCGGTATAATTTTTCCCTTTAATCGCCGCAAATAATAAATGAATGCGATAATTTTGGTAATTTGTTTCTAAATTAGCGACTAAGTTTTGGATCGCTGCTCCGTTATGCGCGCCGTCTAACATAATTAGTGGATCTTCTTGGAAAATTTCCATCCGACCTGATAATGTCACGTTATTTAATGCGCGTTGGATATCGCCTGTTGAGACATGCATTTTTTCGCGTTTGACGATCAAATCAAAAATTTGTAAAGCTACAGCGACATTTTCGACTTGGTGTTGACCTAATAATGGGGTAATAAGCTTTTTACAGTTCCGTTTTTGGTCACAATATGAAAATTTTTCGCCGTGTTTTTTTTCTGAGTAACCTAAGTATTTCGCACCAAAGTCATCGCCGTAGCAAAAGACAGGTGAATGCAGAGTATTTGCGTACTCGATACAATATTCTTTTGCTAGGTCGTCTAATTTTCCTAAGACGACTGGGACTTCTGGTTTGAAAATACCGGCTTTTTGTTTCACAATATCAAGAATCGATGGGCCTAAGACGTCCATATGATCGTAACTTACAGTCGTAATCGCTGTAATAAGCGGATTATGGATGACATTTGTTGGATCATACATCCCGCCAAGACCGACTTCTAAAATCACAATATCCGGTTGTTTTTTGGCAAAGTAATAAAACATCATCGCCGTAATAATGTCAAACTCTGTCATTCCTTCAAGCTCAGGATCTTGGTCCATTTCTTCGACTAAAGGCCGTACGACTTTAATTAGTTTGACAAGTTCGGTATCTGAAATTGGTTCGCCATTCCAGCTAATGCGTTCGTTAAACATATCAATGTATGGTGACATGAAAGTCCCGACGTTATAACCAGCAGTTTGGAATAATTCGGATAAATATGTAACAACTGAACCTTTCCCGTTTGTCCCCGCGATATGAATCGCGCGGACTGATTTTTCGGGATTACCAAGCAAATGTAGTAAATGTTGGATACGCATTAAGCCTGGTTTTTTTGTAAATTTTTTCCGACTATGGATCCATTGGATAGCTTTATCGACATCCATCTTCTTGTGACCTTCTCTCTAAAATACTTACATATTGCGAAGTGATGCTAGACGTTCTTTCACCGCTTCATATTTTTCTAAATAATCTGCTTCTTTTTCTTTTTCTTTAGCAACAACAGCTTCTGGTGCATTAGCGACAAAACGTTCATTCGCTAGTTTTTTCTGGACACGTTCGACTTCTTGCATTAATTTTTGTTCTTCTTTTTCCAGACGTGCGATTTCTTCGTCTAAGTTAATCAAACCTTTCAGTGGTAAGAATAACTCAGCTCCTGTAATGACCGCACTCATCGCGTCTTCTGGTGCATCTACAGCTACGTCAATGACAAACTCACTTGGGTTACAGAAACGTTCGATGTATTTAGCATTAGCTGCTAGTTGTGCTTTGACTGTGCCGTTTGTCGGACGAATTAGTAAACTAATCGCTTTTGATAATGGTGTATTCACTTCTGCACGAATATTACGTACTGCGCGAATTAAGTCGATTAACATCGTCATTGTTTCTTTTGCTTCTTGGTCTAAGAATGCTTCATCGACTACTGGGTAGCTAGCGATGACTAGTGATTCACCTTCATGTGGCAACATTTGCCAAATTTCTTCTGTCACAAATGGCATAATTGGATGTAATAGACGCAAAATTTGGTCTAAAACATGGACTAAAATACTGCGTGTTAGTGCTTTTTGGTCTTCATCGTCACTATATAAGACTTCTTTACTCATTTCGATGTACCAATCACAGAAGTCATCCCAAATGAAGTTATATAACGCACGACCTGCTTCCCCAAATTCGAAGCGGTCAAATAAATCTGTAACTGTTTGGATTGTTTCGTTTAAGCGCGTCATAATGTAACGGTCTGGTAATGTTAAGTTACCGTTTAAGTTAATATCTTGTACTGTCATGTCTTCTGGTAAGTTCATGATGACATAACGGCTAGCGTTCCAAATTTTATTGATGAAATTCCACGCAGCATCCATTTTAGTATAGCTAAAGCGTGTATCTTGACCTGGTGCCGAACCGTTAGCTAAGAACCAACGCAAAGCATCTGCTCCGTATTTGTCGATGACTTCCATTGGATCGATCCCGTTGCCTAGTGATTTACTCATTTTACGGCCTTGTTCGTCTCGGATCAAACCGTGAATTAAGACATTCGCAAATGGACGTTTATCTGTAAATTCTAAACTTTGGAAGATCATTCGGCTTACCCAGAAGAAGATAATGTCATAACCTGTCACAAGGGTACTTGTTGGGAAGTAACGTTTGAAATCTTCTGCTTCGACATCTGGCCAGCCCATTGTTGAAAATGGCCATAATGCTGAGCTAAACCATGTATCTAAAACGTCACTATCTTGTTCCCAATTTTCGATGTCTTGAGGTTCACTTACACCAACGTACATTTCGCCTGTTTCTTTATGATACCAAGCTGGAATGCGATGACCCCACCATAGTTGGCGTGAAATGACCCAATCATGGACATTTTCCATCCATGTTTTGAATGTATTTTCAAAACGTTCAGGATAGAAGTTAACAGCATCAGCTGTGTCTTGGTTGGCTAAAGCTGCTTTCGCTAATGGTTCCATGCGGACAAACCATTGTGTTGATAAGCGTGGTTCGACAATTACCCCTGTACGTTCTGAATGCCCTACTGAGTGCATCATTTTTTCGACTTTGATTAAGTGACCTGTTTCATCTAGTTTTTGGATTAATGCTTTACGAGCTGCAAAACGGTCCATACCAGCAAATTCACCAGCATGGTCGTTCATTGTCGCATCATCATTCATGACATTAATTTGCGGTAAGTTATGACGTTTGCCGACTTCAAAGTCATTTGGATCATGCGCTGGAGTGATTTTTACGACCCCTGTCCCTGTTTCCATATCTGCATGTTCATCAGCTAGGACTGGGATTTTGCGGTTCACGATTGGTAAGATGACTTCTTTACCAATGACATCTTGGTAACGTTCGTCATTTGGATTGACAATAACCGCTGTATCCCCAAACATTGTTTCTGGACGTGTTGTAGCGATTTCTAAGTAGCCACTACCATCTGCTAAGTCATAACGTAAATGGTAAAAAGCTCCTTCGACTTCTTTATGGATCACTTCAATATCTGATAACGCTGTCCGCGCTTTTGGATCCCAGTTAATAATATATTCGCCGCGATAAATTAAGTCTTTGTTATATAAGTCAACAAAAACTTTTTTCACTGCTTTTGACAAACCTTCATCTAACGTAAAGCGTTCGCGTGAGTAATCTAATGATAAGCCAAGCTTTGCCCATTGTTCTTTAATAGTTGAGGCATATTCATCTTTCCAAGCCCAAACTTGGTCGATAAATTTTTCGCGGCCTAAATCATAACGTGATAAACCTTGTTCGTCAGCTAATTTAGCTTCGACTTTAGCTTGTGTTGCAATACCGGCATGGTCCATCCCTGGTAAATATAATGTATCATAGCCTTGCATGCGTTTTTGACGAATTAACATATCTTGTAACGTCGTATCCCAAGCATGACCTAAGTGTAATTTACCAGTCACGTTTGGTGGTGGGATAACAACAGAATATGGCTCGACATCGCGGTCACCATTTGGCTCAAAGTATCCTTTTGCGACCCACTCTGCGTAACGTCCTTGTTCGACGTCTGTGGGATTATACTTTGGGGCTAAGTTTTCTTTACTCATACTTGACTCCTCTAGGCACTTCTTGTAGTACAAAAAAGCCTAAAGTACAACTGCACTTTAGGACTTATGCCTTGGTTTCGTACTAAATTCACATCAATATTTATATTCCAAATTGTGCCAATTTTTTTCTACTGATATATTTTACACCGAAGTAAAAATCGGCGTCAATACTTCCAAATTACAATAATGAAGAAATTTGACAGTATTATGGTGTTAAACGAAAAAAATACTACTGACAAGGCACATTAGTCACTATTGTTAAGTATCATTTACAATTTCTTTTCAATGAGTGACACAGACTTGTTAGAGGTTGCTTTAAAAAAACATAAAAAAACAACCATTTGCATACAATTTTTTTCAGTTTTAACACTAATTATTAATACAGTAGCTAATATTTTAAGAATGAACGTAAAAAAGACGGGTGTACGAGACCCGTCTTTTAAATGTTAACAACACTATTTTGTAACATTATTATACCATGATTTGAGCTTAAGCTTCAAATTTAACCGCTGCAATGATAATAATGCTTCCTACTGCATTACAATCTACTGCATTACAATCTACTGCATTACAATAATGAAGAAATTTCTTCTTCAGCTTGTAATAAAAATTGGTCGCCGGGTTTGATTGGCGTAATGGTAATCCCTGCTAAGGCTTCTTGTAATAACGCGTCAATGTTTAAACGTTCTTCATATTGTAGGACTTTTTCCATTTTTGGTTTTGTTTTTGGTGCTTTTGGTGCAAAAACTGTACAACAATCTTCAAATGGTTGGATAGCTAAGTCAAAGGTGTCAATTTCTTCAGCGATTTTGATAATTTCCGTTTTATCCATCGTCACCACGGGACGAATAATTGGTGTTGTTGTAACTTCATTAATCGCATACATACTATCCATCGTTTGACTAGCGACTTGGCCTAATGATTCCCCGTTAATAATCGCTAAACCTTTGCGCTCAGCTCGGATTAAATCAGCTAAGCGTAACATCATCCGACGTGTTAAAGTCATCCAATATCCTTCAGGCACGTTATTTTTGATTTCTTCTTGGATTTTTGTAAATGGTACTTCGATGAAGTTGACTAAACCACTATATTTCGCAATTTTCGCTGCTAATTCTTTTGCTTTGTTTAATGATTGCGGACTTGTATATGGCGGTGAAGCAAAGTGGACAGCTTCGACTTTAATCCCGCGTTTCATCGCTAAATAACCAGCAACAGGTGAGTCAATCCCACCTGATAACATCAACATCCCTTTTCCGCTTGTGCCGACTGGTAAGCCGCCTGCACATTTAATGACTTGGTTCGTTAAGTAAATATAATCCATGCGCACTTCGATACGTAAGACCATATCAGGATTTTTCATTGCCACTTTCGCATAATCAAGAGCTTTAAAAATTTCTTCTCCGACAAGTTGGTTGACACCATTAGTATCCAGCTCAAACTGATGGTCAGCACGTTTTGTGACGATTTTAAATGTTTGACCTGGTTGATAAGTCGCTTGCATCATTTTAAGCGCACCTGCGACCATTGCCTCCGTTGTTTTAGCTACTTTCATCACGGGTGAATATGACTGAATGCCAAAAATGTTTTGTAAACGCGCGCCGATTTCTTCTTCGGGAGCTCCGTTTAAGATTAAATACATATGATCACGTTGGGCTTTAATTTTGACTTCTGGCCATGGTGTTAAAACTTGACGGACATTATGTTGTAATTGTTCGATAAAATATTTGCGATTTTTCCCTTTTGTTGATAGTTCTCCATAACGAACTAAAATTTCATCATACATAAATGATTATGAACTCCTTTATTTTAATTGATCGAATTTTTGGTAAATAGTTGTAAAAGCTTGTTGAAATTGTTTGATTTCTTCTATTGTATTATTTGTCCCTAGACTAATGCGAATCACTGTTTCACTGTCTTGACTTGGGACTTGCATTGCTTGTAAAGTTCCTGTTTTGACTTTTTTATGACTTGAGCAAGCACTTGTCGTTGAGACATAAATATCATGTTCTTCCAAAGCATGCAGTAATACTTCGCCGCGAATACCTTTGATGCCAAATGCTAAAATGTGCGGAGCCACGTGTGTTGGTGGTGTAAAAATATGCACTTTAGGAAATTGCGCTAAAAAAGTGCGCAGTTCAGTTAAATAACTGGCTAGCTGCGAGATTGTTGTTTGGCTTTGTTCGATAGTTAGTCGGAAAGCTTTACTTAATGCTGCGATTCCAGCTAAGTTTTCTGTGCCACTTCGAAAGCTTTGTTCTTGACCACCACCTGCTAGTAATGGTTCTAGCGTTTTGCCTTGCTTAGCATAAATAAAGCCTGTCCCTCGCGGTGCTTGAAACTTATGCCCCGAAAAAGTCGCAAAATCGACCCGGTCAAGTAAATAATCAGCGACTGGTAATTTGCCGACAGCTTGGACCGCATCGACATGCAAATATGTCGTTGGATAGTCGGCTAAAAGCTCCGCAATTTGTTTAAGCGGTTGGACCGTGCCGATTTCATTATTGACAGCCATGACTGATACTAAAATCGTCTCTTTACGTAATTTTTGCTGCAACACTGCTAAGTCGATAAAGCCTTCTTTTGTCACAGGTAAAAACTCGACATCATAACCTTGCTTTTGTAATTGCCGAGCAGACTCGATAACAGATGGATGCTCGATGGCCGAGACTAAAATGTGATTGCCATATGCTTGCCGGCTTGCCGCAGCACTTTTTAAAATCCAGTTATTACCTTCTGTCCCACCACTTGTAAACAAAATTTCTGCGGGCTTTTTGTTAAGTAGTGTGGCGATTTGGGCTCTAGCTTGGGTCAAAAGTGATGAGGCTTTTGTCCCTAAATCATGTAAACTACTTGGATTACCCCAAAAATTTTGGCTCACTTGCATATATGTTTGTAAGACGTCTTCATTGACTTTGGTCGTCGCACTATTGTCAAAATAAATCACTTCATCACTTCTCTCATATGCAGAATTTGCTAACATTATAACACAATTTAGCGCACTTTTTAACCACTGCTACAAAAAGTCAAAGGCCGTCTAGGGCAAACAATTTTGCCTCCTGCTTTAAGGAAAAATCTAGCTAACTAGCACGCACCACCAGTCTTGAAGTAATCACTTCCCCTTTTTGCCTAGCTTTACGCTATGATAAATTTAAGAAGGTGATTTCATGTCAATGTTAGCTCCACTGTTTTTTTCATTAAGTACGTTAAGTATTAGTAATCAAACAGTGACCAAACTCATCATATTAGGTTTTTGGATTTTACTTGTGTGCGCATTTGGCGATACATTTGATTATTTATGTGGCCGGTTTGCCCAAAAGTTACTCGCTAAATCAAGTAAGTTTCAAATTTTTTTAGATCATCCTAAAACTCAAAAATCAATTCACGCTTTCCAAACGTACGGGCAAGAATTTGTCATTGCCGTCGCTTGTATTCCCGTTTTGCATAGTACGTGTTCGTATGTCGCGGGCAGCTTGCATTATTCATATAAAAAATTTATTTTCGCCAATACTTTTGCGAATGTCTGTATTATCGTTTTTTGTTTTACGCTTGGGCGCTGGCTTGGTCATATCCCATTTGTTCGCCAACACGTTTTATTAATTATTAGTACGATTTTAACACTTTGCTTTGTGACGTTATTTAGTATTAGTTATAAATTACAACATAAAAATTAATAAATAACACTTAGTTAAAAGCTATAAAAGCCAAAACTGTTTCTTAAAAAGCTTGATTTTATCGGCTTTTGTAGGCAAAAAAGACAATTTAATAACAGATAATTATAAATTATTTTGCATCTTTTGAACTTGGTTTTATAATACTTAACATAGTAACGTTACTAAAAAATATTTTTACTATTTTACTATTCATTTTTTTAGGAGGAATGTGCTATGTACAGTAGTATCAAGAAAAATCTAGCATTAGGTATGGTCGCTTGTTCTATTGGTGTAGCTACTTTAGGTTTATCAGGATCGGCAGTTCACGCTTCGGAATATAGTTATGGTATTCCAGGTTGGGATGATTCGGCTGGTGTAGGACCTGTCACTTCTATTACGGACCCTGATGGTAATATTGTCAATGTTTTCCCTGGCAATGATCGTTATCAAATGGGACCTGGACCTGTAACCACAATCATTGGTCCAGATGGCCAATTAGAAAACACTTTGCCATTCTAGCGGATTTACTTTTTTTTACTAGAATGGCAAAAATATAAAAACATGGTAGTCTGACTAAGCTTGTATGTAGTATGAGACTTATAATGACACCACACCTCCGTAGTCTGTCACTACGGAGGTTTTTTGTTAGTTGTAAGCTGCTTGCGAAAAGACTGGCTTTTTTTACAAATTAAATATGTATATATTCATAAATACAACAATAATAGAATAAAATAAAAAAGACTGAATTCTGTAAATTACAGAAAACAGTCTTAATGACCTCTTTTCGACTTAATTTTATCTATTATCCCGTTAAATTGCAAATATTTTTTATCTTCAGAATATTGCCCCTTTTTTGCCCTTTTAGCATTTTGTTCACTCAAAAAAACAACCGTTAAAATCTTAACGGTTGTTGCGTTGTGCCCAATATTGGAAGTAATCTGTTCGCAAAGCACCATTGTAAAGTTTGCGTTTTTTCGTTGCTTTACTTCCATAAAATTCTTCAAATTGTAAATCACTTGTTAAAATATATTTGCTCCATGTTGTTAGTGGTGCAAAAACTTGACCCATTTCTTTGTATAATTGCTCCACTTGTGCTTTATCACTTAAACGCTCGCCATATGGTGGATTACAAATAATAACACCATTTTCTTTTGTTGTTGTAAAATCTTGCAAGCGCATTTGTTTAAATGTAATATAGTCAGCTACACCAGCTTTTTGAGCGTTGGCTTTTGCAATTTCAATCATTTTATGGTCAATATCTGTACCTAAAATGTCTAGTTGCTGGTCTAATTTTTGTGCTTGGTATGCTTCTTTTCGGGCTTGTCCCCAAATATTTTGATCCACAAATGGCCATGTTTCACATAAAAAAGTTCGTTTTAAACCTGGAGCAATGTTTAAAGCCATCATTGCAGCTTCAATCAAAATCGTCCCTGAACCACATGTCAAATCAACAAGCGGCATATCTGCACGCCAGTTAGTTAACATGACTAAACTTGCTGCTAATGTTTCTTTTAACGGTGCGCCACCTTTTTCTGTCCGGTAACCACGTTTGAAAAAACTATCGCCTGTCGTATCTAAAGTGATCATCACTTTATCTTTACGAATTGCGACTTCAATTGGGAATTTGGCGCCTGATTCTGGTAAGCGGCCATAACGGTGATAAAACTTTTTCAAACGTTCGACGATAGCTTTTTTCGTCAAAGCTTGGCAATCACTGACGCTAAATAATTTTGATTTGATTGATTTACCTGAGACTGGGAAATTCGCATCAAGTGGTAAAATATCTTCCCAGGCAATGTCATACACTTGGTCAAATAAATCTTCGAAAGTACGAGCCTCAAATTCTGCTAAAATAATTTTAATACGGTCAGCTGTTCGTAACCACAAGCTCAGTTTGGCAATATCTGCCATCGTCCCTGTAAATAAGGCGCGACCGTTTTCGACTTGGCAGTCAATGCCTAAGTTACGAATTTCTTTCCCAACAAGTGCTTCAATCCCAGCTGCACAAGTCGCCATACATTTATATGTTTTCATAATAATATCCTCAGTCCAAAAATTTAAAAAAGCCAAGATAATAAATATCTTAGCTAAAAATAACCTGAGTTATGATTCTCTATAAGCCATGTTCTGTTCCATGATTATGTCAGGTCCATAATCACTTCGGTAATCATCTATCTACATTTGACTAGCAAATGTCCCCTTTAGTTGTTCATTTCCAGTTAAAGGAGTGCCCCTACCATTGTTTGGGTTGCTCGCTCGAGGGGTTTACCCGTTCCATTTACTTTTTTTCAAAAGTAACTCGTCTCTGTGGCACTTTCAAGCCGACTCAAGCTTAGCCGAAACCTTAGCTTTTTTGGCTGCCGTAATATCTTTATGATATCCCTTAGCTTATGTCTTCGCTAAGCACGAACACTACAAACATCGCAGTTTGTGCGAGCATGGACTTTCCTCAGTTTATGACTAAACCGCAATTACCCAAGAATCATAAATAAAAATGTCTGTTATTTAAGTTTGTCACCAAAAACAGCTTTTTCTAAGTTTGATAGACGTTTTAAAATATCAAAGTTAGTAACTGTCTGTGTTTGTTGACGATTGTTATAAACACTTTCTTCTGTAGCTTCTTCTAACTGCAGACGTAAGCGTTTATTTTCTTCTTCTAATTTACGAATTTCACGATCGTATGTTTTGTAATCGTTAATAATTTCATCTAAAAATTGATCAACTTCCGCTTGATCATAGCCGCGCATTTTATATTCAAATTCATGATGCAAAATTTGATCCGCCGTATGAATTAACTTCATCTTGCTCCTCCTGACTCACATTCTAACTCAATTTTATTTTACCTTATTACTAATTTAAAAAGCAATTATTATTTACATACTTTCTTGAAATATCATGTTATTTATAAATATTATCACTATAATTGAATTAGACGTCAAGAATTTTCCCTTTAATAACGAAGATTGTTTAAATTTTTTTAAAATTCTTGCAGACTTTGATTCACATCATCAAATGTTTGCATGATAATTTCATACGCAGGATGCTGTTCTTGATAAGCTAACGCGTCTTGGTAAAAGTATTCTGTTTTACCTTTTTGTTCGAAATTATCATACAGCATCCATGTCCCTTGTGTATGGGCAAGCACAAATTGTGTGTGGTATTTTAATTGGCGCGGATTTTGGTATGGTTGTTTTGTTACATCCGCATAATAGTCAGATTGGCTTTTATAAGTAGCAATCATTTGTTGGCTCCGCTCACTCTGCATGCCAAAGTCAGCAAACGGAAATAAGACACCTGTTTTAATGTCATATTCAGCTTTTAAGTCATTCACGACTTGGAAGGCTAAATATTCGATACCGGACTGACCGCTAAATAAAAACCACTCGACTCCACTGTCGATGAGCTCAAGCATTTGTTTTTGTAAATATTTTTTTAAATATTTCGTTTTAGGATCATTGTCACCAAAAAGCCCTAGTTCGTAGTTTCGATAACCAGTAATATAAAAATTTGCCATAATTTTCTAACCTCTCATATCTTTTATTATAAATTTTTGTTATAATTTTGCCTAGGAGTGTGATTAGATGGCTTACAATTATCCTAAAGGTATGATGAAGCAATCTGCCACGAAAAAAGTAACTCCCAAGCCGATTGAATATGGCAAACGTGGGATGAACTTCGAAGATATGATTAATGAAAGTAATCAATATTACTTAACCCATAATCAGGCAATTATTCATAAAAAGCCGACACCAATTCAAATTGTTAAAGTTGATTATCCAAAAAGAAGTGCAGCTAAAATTACGGAAGCATATTTTCGCCACGCCTCAACGACAGACTATAACGGTGTTTGTCGCGGCTATTATTTAGATTTTGAAGCGAAAGAAACGAAAAATAAGACAAGCTTTCCTCTTAGTAATTTCCATGAACATCAAATCATGCATATGCACCAATGTTCGATGCAAGGTGGTCTTTGCTTTGTTTTATTATGGTTTTCAAGCTTGAAAAGATGCTTTTATCTGGATTTTGCGACACTTCATTCTTTTTGGCAAAATAAACATCAAAAAAAATCAATTCCGCTAGCGGAGATTGAACAACTTGGTTATGAATGTCAATTAGGGATTGCCCCGAAAATTGATTTTTTACCACCCATTTATCAGCTAATTGATCAGAAAGGAGCTCATCATTTTGACTAAACAAAAGAAGAAAAAAAGAAATACTTTTAAAAAGATTTTCTTAACTTTATTTTGTCTCTTCTGCTTTACTTTTTTTGCTGGGACAGCGGTCTTCGCCTACTACGCTAAAGATACGCCAAAATTAGAAGATTCAAAACTTTCTGTCCCACCATCAACAAAAATTTATGATAGTAAAGGCAAATTAATTTATAACTTAGGTGATGCGAAACGCGAAACTGTGAGTAAAGACGATATTCCGCAACAATTAAAAGATGCGATTGTATCGATTGAGGACCGTCGTTTTTATAAACATATCGGGATTGATCCGATTCGAATTGCTGGAGCCTTTGTTTCAAACTTGCGCGGAACTTCACTGCAAGGTGGTAGTACGTTAACGCAGCAATTAATCAAACTGAGCTACTTCTCAACAAAAGAAGAAGACCAAACTTTAAAACGTAAAGTCCAAGAAGCTTGGTTATCAATTAAACTTGAACGTACAAAATCAAAAGACCAAATTTTAGACTACTATATTAATAAAGTTTATATGGACAACCATTTGTACGGGATGGAAACAGCAGCCAAAACTTATTTTGGGAAATCATTGAAAAAGTTATCATTAGCTCAAACAGCCCTTTTAGCAGGGATGCCACAAGCACCGACAACTTATAATCCATATACAAATCCTGAAATGGCGAAAAATCGTCGTAATACGGTGTTATATGCGATGTATGAAAATGGGAAAATTTCGAAAGAACAATATGATAAAGCTTCGAAAGTCCCAATTACATCAGGCTTGAAAAAACTGAAAACTGATGATACAAAAAATAACAATATGGTCGACAACTATGTCACAGAAGTCATCAAAGAAACAGAAAAAACAACTGGTAAAGACCCATACACTTCAGGGATGAAGATTTATACTAATATTGATATGGGCGCACAAAAATATTTATTTAATTTATTAAATGATAATAAAACAGTCGTTTACCCTGTCCAAAATCCGCACGTTAAAGGTGATGAACTAAAAACAGCGGTAACGGTCATGGATGTTGACTCTGGTAAAGTCATCGCCCAACTTGGTGACCGTGATGTCGAAGGTGAAGTCCAACGCGGCCAAAACTTAGCCGTCGATGGTAAACGTGACGTTGGTTCGACAACGAAACCATTTACGGATTATGCACCAGCACTTGAGTTGTTGCACTTATCAACTGCACAACAAATTGTCGACGAACCTTACTTCTACTCAGATACAAACATGCAAGTTTATGACTATGATAATGTTTATAAAGGAACAATGTCGATGCGGGCAGCATTAATCGACTCACGTAACGTCCCTGCGATGAAACTATTTGATGCAGTCGGCGCAAATAAAATTAAAAAATTCTTGAAAGATCGTTTCGATTATGAAATTGATGGCGGTATCAACCAAGCTAGTGCGATTTCGCAAAATATGTCAACTTTAAAACTAGCAAGTATTTATAGTGCTTTTGCGAATGGTGGAACATATTACAAACCATACTACATTTCAAAAATTGAATTTACTGATGGCACGACAAAAGAGTTTTCAAAAGAAGGTCACCGTGCAATTAGTAAAGCTACAGCTTATATGATTACTAATATGTTACAAGATGTTATTTCACCGACTGGTACTGCCTCAGATGTTTACTTACCTGGTGTCGTCCAAGCTGGTAAAACAGGTACATCAAACTATGAGAAAAAAGTACGTGATAAAATTATTGGTGATAAAGATGGCGTGCCAGATGTATCAATGGTTGGTTACACAACGAAATATTGTGTAGCTGTTTGGTCTGGTTATACAAACTACTTCCAATCATTATCACCTGAGTACCAACATATTTCGCAAGAAGTTTATAAAAATATGATGGAATACTTAACGAAAGGCAATGCCCCAGAACGCTGGACAATGCCAAGTGATGTCGTGAAAATTAACGGCGAGTTATACCAAAAAGGTTATACAACAAATACTGGTCTGTTAAAATCACAATATAAACAAATTAATAAACGTGTCAATGTCAGCGGCACGAAGAAAAATGACGATGCTGATAGTAACTACTTAACAAATAGTAGTCAAACAAGCTCTGCACTACGTAACAATTTACCAACGCAAAGTTCGGCTGCTAATAATGTAGCAGCTAATGCGGCAGCAAACGCGGCTAATGCAGGTGTGGCGACTCAGCAAAGTCAAGCTTCACAAAACGTAGCTGGAGCGAACGCAGCAGCTAATGTAAATGCTGATGCTACTCCTGCAGCTGATAATGCGCAAGAAGCTGTTGACGGAGCGACAGCTTACGATGACGCGGCTAACATTGCTCAATAAACACTTAAAACCACAAGTCCATCTTGTGGTTTTTGGTTAACAAACAAAAAAGAAGTTCACTTTATAGTGAACTTCTTTTTTTATTAAAATGTTTGAGCTTTTTGTTTAGCTTCTGCCAAGGCGTTTTCCATCGCTTGTTCTGTCAAATCAGGGATATCTTTCCCATCAATGTAAATATGGTCAATGTCATCAATTCCCATAAACTTAAACGCGTCATCAATGTATTTGGTCGCTAAATCTTGCCCTGCCCAAACTGAACCGTTTGATTGGAGATGCATGACTTTTTTACCAGCTGCTAAGCCGACTGGACCATTTTCAGTATATTTAAATGTTTTGCCGCTGCGCATAATCGCATCAAACCAATGTTTTAAAGAAGCTGGGAACGTTAAGTTCCAGATTGGATTGGCAATAATGATTTTATCACTAGCTAAAAATTGTTCAGCATATTGTTCCCATGCTGTTAATGTTTGCTGTTGCTCTTTTGATAACGCGTCATAATCTTGACCCCATGAAGCAAGCATTGATTGATTAATCATCGGAATCGGCTGATTAAAGACATTAATTTGCTCAATTTGATCAGCTGGATGTGCTGCTTGATATGTCTTTAAAAATTGATTTAATAATTGCATTGTTGTACTTTGTTCAGCAGTACATGGATGTGCTGAAATAACTAACACTTTTGCCATAATAAGTAGCTCCTTATGTCTTAAGATAAGTTTATTATACCTTACTTATTTTTTGTAAGCTATTTAGAACCTATAATCTTTAAGAAAAACTTAAACAATCGCAAAAAAAGACTAGGATAAAATCCTAGTCTTTACTTGATTCACTATAACGAATTATTTTTTTAAGTTGTAGAATGATTTGATTCCACGGTATTCTGCAACGTCACCTAATTGATCTTCGATACGTAATAATTGGTTATATTTAGCAATACGGTCTGTACGGCTCATTGAACCAGTCTTAATTTGACCAGCGTTTGTAGCTACAACGATGTCAGCGATTGTTGTATCTTCTGTTTCACCTGAACGGTGTGATACAACAGCTGTGTAACCAGCTTCTTTAGCCATTTCGATTGCGTTAAATGTTTCTGTTAAAGTACCGATTTGGTTAACTTTGATTAAGATTGAGTTAGCGATACCTTTTTCGATACCTTCTGATAATTTTTCAGTGTTTGTTACGAATAAATCGTCACCAACTAATTGAACTTTGTCGCCTAGTTCTTCAGTTAATTTTTTGAATCCAACCCAGTCGTTTTCGTCTAAACCGTCTTCGATTGAGATGATTGGGTATTTAGATACTAAATCTTTGTATAATTGGATCATTTCGTCAGATGTTTTTTCGCCTTCGCCTGAGTCAGCTAAAACGTAAACACCTTTTTCTTTATCGTAAAATTCTGATGAAGCAGCATCCATAGCTAACATTACATCTTTACCAGGTACATAACCTGCAGCTTCGATAGCTTCGATAATAACTTCGAAACCTTCTTCGTTTGAACCTAAGTTAGGAGCGAAACCACCTTCGTCACCAACAGCTGTTGAGTAACCTTTAGCTTTTAAGATTTTAGCTAAGTTGTGGAATACTTCAGCACCCATACGGATTGCTTCTTTCATTGATGAAGCACCAACAGGCATGATCATGTATTCTTGGAAGTCAATACTGTTATCAGCGTGTGAACCACCGTTGATGATGTTCATCATTGGAGTTGGTAATACTTTAGTATTGAATCCACCTAAGTAATGATATAAAGGTACTTCTTCGTAGTCAGCAGCAGCACGTGCTACAGCGATTGAAACGCCTAAGATAGCGTTAGCACCTAATTTAGCTTTGTTTGGTGTACCGTCTAATTCGATCATTTTTTTATCGATAGCCATTTGATCGCGTACATCCATACCGATAATAGCTTCAGCGATAACGTTGTTTACGTTGTCAACTGCTTTAGTAACACCTTTACCTAAGTAACGTGATTTGTCTCCATCACGTAATTCAACTGCTTCGTATTCACCTGTTGAAGCACCTGAAGGAACGATACCGCGACCAAATGCGCCACCTTCTGTTAAAACTTCAACTTCTACAGTTGGGTTACCACGTGAATCTAATACTTCGCGTGCGTATACATCTGAAATTAGCATATCTGTCATTAGCATAATCTCACTTCTCCTTACAATTCGTTATAGAAATATATATCTTAAAGGCTAGAATGACCTAGCCTTTAAGCTCTCTTATATTTTAAAATTTTTTGCGTTTTCTTGCAATATTTTTCCAGATTTTCTTAAAGATTTTCAATATTATTTAACAGCATCTAATAATGCTAAGTATGATTCTGGTTTCAAGCTTGCGCCACCAACTAAAGCACCATCGATGTTTTCTTCAGCCATGTATTCTGCAATGTTTTCAGGTTTTACAGAACCACCGTATTGGATACGTACTTTGTCAGCTACTTCTTCGCCGTATAATTCTTTAACTGTTTCACGAACGACACCACAAGTTTCGTTAGCTGTTTGAGCATCTGAAGATTTACCTGTACCGATAGCCCAGATTGGTTCGTAAGCGATAACTAAGTTTGCTACTTGATCAGCTGTTAAGTCTTTTAAGGCAGCTGTAATTTGGCCTTTGATCCAGTCAGCTGTTTCGCCATTTTCACGTTGTTCTAAAGTTTCACCACAGCAAATGATTGGTGTCATTTTGTTTGCGATGATTGCTTTTGCTTTTTTGTTGATTTCTTCATCAGTTTCGTGGTTGTATTCACGACGTTCGCTATGACCGATGATTACGTATTCGATACCCATATCTGCTAATGCGTATGGTGAGTTTTCACCTGTGTAAGCACCATTGTTTTCGAAGTAGCAGTTTTCAGCAGCTAATTCTAAATCGCTACCTTTACGCTCTTCGTTCATTGGGTATAAGAATAATGCTGGAGCACCGATAACTGAGTCCACTTTATCTTTTGATGGTAATTTATCTTTAACTGCTTTTACAAAATCAATTGCTTCTTGTGCAGTTAAGTTCATTTTCCAGTTACCTGCAATAATTGGTTTACGTGTCATTATTGTTTCCTCAATTCTAACTTTTAATTATTTATCTGAGATAGCAGCTAAACCAGGTAATTCTTTACCTTCTAAGTATTCTAATGAAGCACCGCCACCTGTTGAGATGTGTGAGAATTTATCAGCGAAACCTAGTGAGATTGCAGCAGCTGCTGAGTCTCCACCACCGATAATTGTTGTTGCGTCTTCTAAGTTTGCGATAGCTGCACAAACACCGATTGTACCACGGTTGAAGTTGCTCATTTCAAACACACCCATAGGTCCGTTCCAAATAACAGTTTTCGCATCAGCTAAAATTTGTGCGTATAATGCGATTGTTTCTGGTCCGATATCTAGACCCATTTGGCCAGCTGGAACATCCCATTCATGCCATTCTGTTGGTACATCGTTTGAGAATTCTTTAGCTGTGATTGAATCTACTGGTAAAACTAATTTATCGCCAGCTTTTTCAATTAATTCTTTAGCTAAATCGATTTTATCTTCTTCTACTAATGAAGAACCGATTTCGATACCTTTAGCAGCGTAGAATGTATATGTCATACCACCACCGATAAGGATTTTATCAGCTTTTGGAATTAAGTTTTCGATAACACCGATTTTATCTGATACTTTAGCACCACCTAAAATAGCAACCATTGGGTGTTTAGGATTGTCTACTGCACCACCGATGAAGTCGATTTCTTTTTTCATTAAGTAACCAGCTGCTGAAGGGATGTTTGATGCGATACCTACGTTTGATGCGTGTGCACGGTGAGCTGTACCGAATGCATCGTTAACAAAAACATCACCTAATGAAGCCCAGTATTTACCTAATTCTGGATCATTTTTACTTTCTTTTTTACCGTCAACATCTTCAAAACGTGTATTTTCCATTAATAATACATCGCCATCTTTCATGTTGTCGATTGCTGCTTCTAATTCAGCACCACGAGTTGCAGGTACAAATGTTACTTCTTGACCTAAAACTTCGCTTAAACGTTTTGCGACTGGTGCTAATGATTTACCAGCTTTGTCTTCTTCTGTTTTCACACGACCTAAGTGTGATAGTAAGATTGCTTTACCACCATTTTTAATGATGTATTCAATTGTTGGTGCAGCTGCAACGATACGATTATCGTTTGTGATAACACCATCTTTTAAAGGTACGTTAAAGTCAACACGAACTAAAACTTTTTTACCTTTAAGATCTAAATCTTCAACTGTTTTTTTAGCCATTGATTTCACCTCATAGAATTTTCTTATACTCAAAATAAAAGCGAGGAAGCGCGCTTGCTTCCCCGCTTATTTCAATCATCGTATGCTATTTAAAATTATTTTGCTAAGTTAGCAAAGTATTCTAAAGTACGAACTAATTGACTTGTGTATGACATTTCGTTATCATACCATGAAACAGTTTTAACTAATTGTTTACCGTCTACGTCCATAACTTTTGTTTGTGTAGCATCGAATAATGAACCGTAGTTAATACCTACGATATCTGATGAAACGATTTGGTCTTCTGTGTAACCAAATGATTCGTTTGATGCAGCTTTCATAGCAGCATTTACTTCATCAACTGTTACGTTTTTACCTAAAACGCTGATTAATTCTGTTAATGAACCTGTTGGTACTGGAACACGTTGAGCAGAACCATCTAATTTACCGTTTAATTCAGGAATTACTAAACCGATAGCTTTAGCAGCACCTGTTGAGTTAGGGATGATGTTTTCAGCAGCTGAACGTGCACGACGGAAGTCACCTTTACGGTGTGGAGCGTCTAATGTGTTTTGGTCACCTGTGTAAGCATGGATTGTTTCCATTAAACCTTCTTGTAAACCAAATGCATCGTTTAAAGCTTTAGCCATTGGAGCTAAGCAGTTTGTAGTACATGAAGCACCTGAGATAACTGTTTCGTCACCTGTTAATGTTTCATGGTTAACGTTGTAAACGATTGTTGGTACATCGTTACCAGCTGGAGCTGAGATAACAACTTTTTTAGCGCCACCTTTTAAGTGTTTTTCAGCGCCTTCTTTAGATGTGAAGAAACCTGTACATTCTAATACGATATCTACACCTAATTCGCCCCATGGTAATTCTTCTGGATTAGGATTTGATAAGATTTTAACTTCTTTACCGTTAACGATAAATGCGTTATCACCTAATTCAACTTCACCGTTAAAACGACCTTGTGTTGTATCGTATTTTAATAAGTGAGCTAACATTGCGTTATCTGTTAAGTCGTTGATAGCAACTACTTCGATACCGTCAACTTCTTGGATACGACGGAAAGCTAAACGTCCGATACGTCCAAAACCATTAATACCTACTTTTACTGTCATTTGAGTATTTCCTCCTTAAGAAAATTCAAAAATATTTATTTTAAAGGGATAAACCTTTTAAAACCAAATTCGCGGCACCTTCATCAGTCAGTAACCATGTCTGATGAGGAGCATGTTTAAGATATGCATTAATTGCATAAGCTTTACTTGATCCACCTGCAACGGCATAAATATTAGGAATGTGAGCTAACATCTTTGCTTGCAAACCAATACGTGGAATTTGATAAATGACATCCCCCTCTTGATTATAGAAAGTTCCGAAGACTTCTGCAACTGCTTTTTTTGCTTTTAGCAATTTTAGCTCTTCTTCTGTCATCTCTCGTTCCTTTGCCATCGCCATTGCTTGACCGATACTATGAATAGCAATACTTGATGTTGCCATTAAGTCAAGGACATTTTTGACGGTCGGCTCGGTTAATAAATTTTTATAGGTGGCTTCACTCATCTTTTCAGGAACATGTAATGAAACATGTTTCCCACCAACGCGACTCGCAAAATCTGCTGATACGACATTGGCTTGTGCTGAAATCAAGTCGCCCATCCCACCACGACCTGAGACGAAAACGACGTCTGTATCATGATTAAAAGAGCGAATATTTTTCGCAACTCCACTTAACGTTGTCCCACCAAGGACAGTCACCGTTGCATCGACGAGATTAGTATTTGTTAAGTCATGCTCGAGCCAATCGCTTAAAACATAACCGAACGTCGCTAAAACGTTATCATTTTTATCCAAATCTCCTGGTACAATGACGACCCGCTCAATACCAAAGTGGCGAGCTAATTTTTGTTCTGTTTGACTCATCCCAGAAAAAGTATGAATAATTTCGGCTAGTTGGCGTAAAATATTCATCCCTTTTTTCGTCAAGACCATTCCGCCTCGACTCGAGTGAATCAACTCTTGATTTCGCAAAAAATCTGTTTCAGTTCGTAATTTACGCTCGCTAAGTGCAAGCTCTTCAGCTAATGTCCGTCTCCCGATTGGAGCCAACAAGCTGATTTTTTGAAGTATTCGATAGCGAAGTTCTAATACTTCAAACATATCAGGTGCTATTTCTAGCATCGCATTTAAATAACCTTGCATCTTTTGACCCTTCTTGGACGAGAAACGTCCCACCTAGACATAAAACGACCTATTGATTAAAGCGTAAGTTATTTTATTAATTAACTTACGCTTTAATCATAACACTTTTCTAAAATAATTCAACTCTTTTTCGCAAAAATTTCCGAAAATCTTATAAATATCTTTTTCGTTTACTTGATGATGGAATATTTAATTCATCACGATATTTCGCAATCGTGCGCCGTGAAACTTTATAACCTTGACTTGTTAGTTGGTCGACTAGTTTTTGGTCAGACAATGGTTTAGTTTTATCTTCATTATTGATGATTTTTTTCAAAGTATCTTTAATTTCATCGGTCGTCACATCACTAGTCCCGATTTTTTTCGCAAAAAATGATTTTAATTCAAAAATACCAAACCATGTTTCTAAATATTTGCCATTGACTGATCTGGAAATGGTCGACTCATGTAAATTTAACTTCGTCGCTAAATCTTTTAATGATAATGGTTTTAACGCCGCTTTTTGATCTAAAAAGAAAGCTTTTTGATGTTCGACAATCGCATTACCGACTTCAAAAATCGTTTCTTGCCGTTGTTTTAAACTTTTTTGAATCCATGAAACTTCATTTTTCTTTTCTTTGGCAAATTTTAATGCTTGCTTATCAGCACTAGCAGCAATTTGTTGATAATAATCTGTTTCAAAAGTGACAGTTGGCTGTCCAAACTTATTAATCGTTAAAAATAATTTGTCATTTTCTTTACGTAATGTTAATTCTGGAATAATACTTTGACTCATTGTTTGCGTAAAAATATTACCAGGATGCGGAGTCAAATTAAGTAAATAATCCGCAATCGTCTGAAGCTCTGCTAAGGTCATATCATATTTTATCGTCAAATCTTCCCATTTATGATTAATAAAGGGCTCGAAAGACTCTTCTAAAACTAAATAAGCTAACGCAGGGGCTGTATTATCTCGTTCGATTTGGAGTAATAAACATTCTTGTAAATTCCGAGCTCCCACGCCTGCTGGTTCGAGCTGTTGTAGTAATGTTAAGGCATCTAATAACATCGTTTCAGGTACTTCATCTGTCACAAGCTGCTCTAAGTCAACGGTCAAATAGCCATTATCGTCAATATAACTTAGTAACTTCAACATTTCTTCTCTAATCGGCGTTTTGCGATAATTTAAATAAATTTGGTCTTCTAATGATTTATATAAAGACTGATATTTATTTGGTAATTGTTCGATGTATTGTTGGATTTGGTCAGAATCATAATGGACTTGTGTACTAAGTGATTCATAATTATGTTCATGCCAATCGACATCTAAAAATGGATTTTCTAATGCTTTATTTTCGATAAATTGTTGCAACTCGTCGTTTGTATATGACAACATTTGGATCGATTGTTGTAATTGCTGGGTCATCGCCATTTGTTGTGTTTGCGATTGTTTTTGCTGCTGCAGTGGATTAAAAGATTGATTTAATTTCAACGAAACACCCTCCCTAGACTTCTATTTCCATCTTAGCACACTTAATGATACACCACCATGATTTTTGTGTGTTATAATGTCTATATAATTGCAACTAGAAAGGAGATAACTATGAATTTAATTCCAACAGTTATCGAACAAACTTCACGCGGTGAACGCTCATATGACATTTATTCTCGTTTATTAAAAGATCGTATCATCATGCTTAGCGGTGAAGTAAATGACGAAATGGCTAACTCAATCATTTCGCAATTACTATTTTTAGATGCTCAAGATTCGGAAAAAGATATTTACTTATATATCAATTCACCAGGTGGTAGTGTTTCAGCTGGCTTAGCTATTTTCGATACAATGAACTTCGTCAAAGCTGACGTTCAAACAATCGTTTTAGGTATGGCCGCATCAATGGGTAGCTTTTTATTAACAGCTGGTCAAAAAGGTAAACGTTTTGCACTACCAAATGCCGAAATCATGATTCACCAACCACTTGGTGGAGCTCAAGGTCAAGCAACTGAAATTGACATCGCTGCTAAACATATTTTAAAAACACGTGAACGTTTAAATACAATTTTAGCTGAACGAACAGGTCAAGATATTGAAACAATTAACCGTGATACAGAGCGTGATAACTATATGTCAGCACAAGAAGCCAAAGAATACGGTTTAATTGATGAAGTCTTAACATCAGCTAAAGATATTAAATAATAATTGCACTATCTTCTGTTTCAAGTTATAATACAGACGAATAGTAAAAATAGTTTCGTTAATGAGCAAGTTTGTTACTAATTTACTTATTAACACTTTTGATAACCTTCAGCTTAAAGTGGTTACAAGCTGAAGGTTTTTTATTTGCTAAATAAAAAACATCCTAGCACAACACACAACAAAAGCTAGGATGTTTCTTTCAAAGTTGATATTTTAAAGTAAACGATAATCATCTTCAATCACAGTCAACAATATTAAATAAAAAAGTAATCATCACAAAAAATCTCAAGCAACACGACTTCATAAAGATCTTTATACAAATTATATTTTACTTGTCTATCCATATTTTACAAATAATCACACTTCAAAAAATACAAAAAAACTCAAAGCCCAAACGAATGTTCGAACTTTGAGTGAGACTTTTTCCTATAAAATCAACGTTACGACTAAAATAACGAAAATAATCCCAATAATAATGAGGCTGATTTTTTCGCCTTTTGTAAAAATTAATTGACGTTTTTGTTTTTTTGCGTAAATGTAAAGTGGTAAGCCACATTCATAAATTAAAACGGTCAAAATTAAATATGTAATATCTGCAGCATATATTAGCCATAATGTATATAATACCGCACAAATACTTGTGATCATAACATATGATTGATTAACTTTTTTCACTTTTAAAGTGTCTTTTTCTAATGAAACCCGGAATAAATAAATCATTGAGAACAAATAGCAAGGCAAAGCCATTGATGCGGTCACATTGATTAAAACACCCCAGGCATCATTGAAGAAATACGACAAAATTAACATAATTTGAATAACAATTGTCGACACTAATAGTGAGCCTTTGTAAGCTCCTTTTTGGTTTTGTTTAGCAAAAAATTGTGGCATAGCAGCATTTGTGGCTGCTGCAGCCGGCATTTCTGAGACCATCACAAGCCAAACAATCCATGAGCTAGCTACTGCGATAAAAATTCCAATATTCATCACAGAACCACCAAGAGGCCCGATTAATTTTGTCATAATCGTCGACATTGAAGGATTAGCCATTTTTGCTAATTGCGCTTGGCTAAAGACGCCATATGGCAATAACGACACTAACGCATAAATAGCTAAAATAATAATAAAGCCTAACATCGTTGCTTTTTTGACATCTTTTTGTGATTTAGCTCGTCCAGAAACGACGACTGCCCCTTCAATCCCGAAAAAGAGCCATAATGTGACAAGCATTGTACTTTTAATTTGGGTCGTCAAACTACCTAAACCTTGGCCGTGACCAAAAAAGTTATGCCCCATTTGTGGCATTTTAAATGCGCAAATTAGGACGAGCATGAAAATGACTAAAATCCCAATTTTTAAAATCGTACCAATATTATTCACAATTGTTGATTCTTTGACCCCTTGTAAAGTCAAGAAATATAAGCCCCATGTAATTAATGATGAAATAATAATCGCACTAATACTATTCCCACCTTGTAGTGCAGGGAAAAAAGTACTAAGTGAAGCCATCATTAAATTAGCATAGGCAACAAGGGCAAAGCAGTTTGAGATCCAATACCCAAAAACAGAAATAAAGCCTGCTAAATCCCCTAAGCCAGCCTTAGCATAACTATACAGTCCTGTCGTACATTCGGGCTTTAGTTCTGTTAAAAGGCGGAAAGAATTGGCAATAAAACTCATCCCAATGCCAGTAATCAACCAAGCAATAATAACGCCGCCTTGTGAAGAAGCTTGAGCCATATTTTGCGGCAAACTAAAAATTCCGCCACCAAGCATGGCACTTAGTACAATTCCAGTTAAAGCTAACGTCCCTAGTTTCGGATCATTTTTACTCATTTGGTTCACCAACTTTCAAAATCGCATCGTTATAAATATTTAGTAATTGTTGTTCATTCCATACTGGGATTTGTAATTCTTCAGCTTTAGCTAGTTTAGAACCAGCATCTGCTCCTGCAATGACAAAACCAGTTTTTTTCGATACCGAACTTGTGACTTTAGCCCCGAGTGCTTCAATCATTTCTTTCGCTTCATTACGTTTTAAATGTTCTAACTTCCCTGTCAAGACGACACTTTGCCCCATGAACGGATTATCCTTTGCAGCTGTGTTTGTGCCTTGATAAGTTAAATTAACTCCTAAATCTGCTAATTCTTGGATCAACGTTTGCACTTCTTGTTTGGCAAAATATGTTTGCAAGCTATTAGCAATCGTTTCACCAATTGTTTCGATACTAATAATGGCTTCTTGATCAGCTGTCATTAAATTTTGCATTGTTTGAAATTTTTCGGCTAGTAATTTAGCTGCTTTACTACCAACGTGTTGAATCCCTAAACCGAAAATTACGCGTTCTAAAGAGTTATTTTTACTATTTTCAATACTTGTTAATAAATTAGTCGCTGATCTTTCTTTAATTTTATCTAATGTCAATAAATCACTTAATGTTAGACGATATAAATCAGCTACGTCATGAATAAGTTTTTGTTCATACATTTTTTCGATAATGCTTGGACCAAGACCGACAATATTCATCGCATCCCGCGAAGCAAAATGTGCTAAACCTTCTTTAATTTGAGCTGGACACATCGGATTTAAACATCTTAAAGCGACTTCATCTTCTAAATGTGATAACGGACTTTGACAAACCGGACAAGTCGTCGGGATTTGGTATGGTTGGCTTGTACTTGGACGTTTATCTAAGATGACTTGGTCGACTTCAGGAATAATATCACCAGCTTTGTGGAGAAGCACAGTATCATGTAAACGAATATCTTTGGCTTTAATGTAATCAGGATTATGTAAGCTTGCCCGTGTCACTGTCGTCCCCGCTAAATGTACTGGATTCATCATAGCTGTTGGGGTCACGACACCGGTCCTGCCGACTGTCCATTCAATATCTAAAATTTGGGTTTCTTCTGCTTCAGGCGGAAATTTATATGCAATCGCCCACTTTGGAATTTTCACGGTAGTACCTAATTGATCTTGCCAAGCTAAATCATTCACTTTGATAACAATACCATCGATTTCATAAGGTAAATCTTGGCGTTTTTGCGTGTATTCATCGACATATTGATAAATTTCTTCTAAAGTCGAACAAATCCGACGATGTTGATCAGTCGCAAAACCTAATTGATCTAACTCCTCTAAACTGTGCGCTTGCGTTGTTTTGGCTACGTCTTGATAATCAGCAATGTAGTATAAAAAAGTACTTAAATGACGCTTTTTCGTTACATTAGCATCTAATTGGCGCAAGCTACCAGCGGCCGCATTTCGTGGATTAGCAAAAACAGCCTTACCTTCTGCTTCTTGCTTGGCATTTAAGTTGGCGAAATCTTTTTTCGCCATATAACATTCACCACGGACTTCGATATTAATAGGACGTGTTAATTGTTTAGGAATATCTTCAATCACGGCTAAATTTTGCGTAATATTTTCGCCAATCCGACCGTCTCCTCGTGTAGCTCCTTGCACGAAACGCCCATTTTCGTATTTGAGCGAAATGGCTAAACCATCGATTTTCAACTCGCACACATATTCGGGATTAGGGATTTGAGCTCGAATTTTTTGATCAAAGTCAGCAATTTCTTCTTTACTAAAAATATCACCTAGACTTAACATAGGGACATCATGTTCGATTTTAGCAAAGCCTTGGCGTGTTTGCCCGCCGACTTGTTTAGTAATCGAATCTGGACTAATCAATTCTGGAAATTGCTGTTCTAAGGCAATTAGTTGTTGGTATTTTTGATCATAAACATAATCTTCAACGATTGGTTTGTCATCTTCGTAATATGCTTTGGCATACGTTTTTAGCTCAGTTTCTAACTGGCTAATTTCTTGTTGCGCTTGTTCTTTGTTCATTTTCTTTCACTCCTGCTATCTGCTATGGCTTTGTAATAGGCGCATACATAGCTAATAGCCGCTTAATTCCTTGACTTTGGAATGCGACATCTAATTCCATTTCTTTCCCTGAACCATTTACCGCAACAATTGTCCCAAGGCCCCAAGCTTTATGTTTTACTTTGTCCCCTACTTGCCATGCTGTTTGTTCACCGCCACTTTCTTTAATATGACGTACAACTTTTTGTTTTGGTTGGACATAGCTTGGATTTTTTCTTGGTTTGCTACTAATAAACGGTACATTTTCTGGTTCATTTGTACCTTCTTTAATTAATAATTCATCCGCGATTTCTTCGACAAAGCGTGAAACACGGTTATGTTGAGTTTTACCGTATAACATTCGTGAAGTTGCATTTGTCAGATATAATTTTTCTTCAGCTCGCGTAATGCCGACATAAGCTAAGCGACGTTCTTCTTCTAACTCATCTTCTTCAAATTGGGCACGTGATAACGGGAAAATACCTTCCTCTAAGCCGATTAAAAAGACAACTTTAAACTCTAAACCTTTCGCCGCATGTAACGTCATCAAAGTCACTTGATTGTTATCTTCTAACTCATCATTATCAGAAATTAAAGCTAGGTCATTTAAGAAAACGGCTAAAGCTGTGTCTTCTTCACTTAATTGGATTTTGCCACCAGCTAGACGATGGTCAAAATCTTTAGTTACTGTTAAAAACTCTTCAATATTTTCAATGCGGTTTGTAGCTTCTAATGTATTTTGTTGACGTAAATCTTCTAAATAACCTGTTTTCGTTAAAACCGCTTCGACAATGTCAGTAATTGACTCATTAGTTGCTTCTTGGCGTAATTCATGCATAATTTTCGCAAATTCTTGTAAAGCATTAGCTGCTTTGCCGCGAATCCCAATTAAATCCACTTGCTCGGCTGCTTCTAAAAAGCTCAAGTCATGCAAAACAGTAAATTCTCGAATTTTTTCGATGGATGTTGCTCCCACGCCACGTTTAGGGACATTAATGATGCGTTCTAAACTAATCGAATCACGAGGATTAGCTAAGACGTTTAAATAAGCTAAAATATCACGAATTTCTTTCCGTTCATAAAATTTTTGGCCTCCGACCATTTTATAAGGAATATTAGCTTTTAATAGCATTTCCTCAATTAAACGTGACTGCGCATTAGTACGGTATAGCACCGCAAAATCTTGGTAACTTTTACCTTGTTGTAAATAATTTTGCATTTGTTCGACAATATATGATACTTCATCACGATCAGTCATACCACGGTAATAAGTAATTTTGTCACCACTTGGATTATCCGTCCATAAATTTTTCGCTTTACGGTGGACATTATTTGCAATAACTTGGTTAGCCGCTTCTAAAATATACTTCGTTGAACGATAGTTTTGTTCTAGTAAAATAACTTCTGCATCAGGATAATCTTCTTCAAAGTTTAAAATATTTTCCATATCAGCACCACGCCAACCGTAAATACTTTGATCACTATCACCAACAACACATAAATTGCGGAAACGTTTAGCTAACATTTGGACAAGTTGATATTGTGCATGGTTTGTATCTTGATACTCATCGACGTGAATATAACGGAATTTTTGTTGATAATATTCTAAAACATCTGGATGTTCATCAAATAATTGGATTGTAAGCATAATCAAATCGTCAAAATCAACACTTTGATTACTAAACAATTCAGCTTGATAACGTTGATAACATTTAGCGACGATCTCTTCATACGGTCCTGTTGCTTGTTCTTGATAAGCATCAGGTGTAATAAGTGCATTTTTGGCATTACTAATCGCACCTAAAATTGCACGAGGCTCGTATTTTTTACTATCGATATTTTCTTCTTTTAAGACCCGCTTCATCAAAGTTCGAGCTTCTGAAGTATCAATAATCGTAAATTGATGATTATAGCCTAAAAGATCAATGTTGCGACGTAAAATCCGGACACACATACTATGGAAAGTCGAAATCCAAACATCATCAGCTTGACTACCAAGTAAAGCCCCGACACGTTCTTGCATTTCCCGAGCAGCTTTATTTGTAAAAGTAATCGCTAAAATATTCCAGGGATTAATCTCTTTTTCGTCGATCAAATAAGCAATACGATGCGTTAAAACACGGGTTTTACCACTTCCGGCACCTGCCATTACAAGTACTGGTCCTTCTGTTGTCAGTACAGCTTCTGTTTGTTTTGGGTTCATTCCCTGAACAAATAAATTTTGCTCGGTCATGCCATGTCCTCCTTGTTTTCATCACGATATTTTCCTTAATTATACCATAATTTAAGACTAGATTTTGAAAAATTAATGTTCATTGACATATGGATTAAAAGATAAAAAAATCCTAAATTACTAAAGCTTAACTTAGTAATTTAGGATCAAAGAAATTAAATATGTAATGCTCGAATCGCATTAACAACCGCAATAATTGTCACACCGACATCAGCGAAAATAGCCCATTCCATTGTTGTTAAACCAAGAGTCGCTAATAATAAGAAACCAAATTTGACAATTAACGCAAAACTGATATTTTCTTTCACGATGCGCATAATTTTTTTCGCTGCAGCAATAGAATCGACAATTTTTTCAGGATTATCATCCATAATGACGACATCAGCAGCTTCAATCGCCACATCACTACCGACACCACCCATTGCAAAACCAATATCAGCTCGAGCGATAACAGGAGCATCGTTCAGACCATCACCTGCAAAAATGACTTTTCGAGGCGCTTCTTCTTGCATCACTTGTTCAACACGTTGGACTTTATCAGCTGGTAAGCATTGACTTGTATAACCATCTAACTGTAATTTTTGACTAACATTAGCTGCGACTTGCTCTACATCACCTGTAACCATAAACCGTTTAATATGCATTTTTTGCAAATCAATCATAGCTTGCATCGCTGTGTCTTTGATTGGATCAGCGACGACGATTGTGCCTAAATATTGATTATTTTTCGCGACATAAATATATGTACCAAAAACATCAATTGTTGGGATTTGGACATCATATTGAGCCATTAATTTAGCATTACCGACCAAATATGTTGCACCTTGATATGTTGCTTGCATCCCATGACCAGATACTTCTTGGACGTCATCGACATTAACTAAAGCCTGCTTATTAGCTTTCACAATTGATTTAGCAATTGGGTGTGTTGAATATTGTTCGATAGACGCGACAATTTGTAATAACTGATTTTGATCTGTTTCTGTGACAATATTTGTCACTTGAAACTTACCACTTGTTAAAGTACCTGTTTTATCAAGCATGACAGCGCCGACTTTTGTTAATTGTTCTAAATATTCATTACCTTTGACTAAAATACCACGTTTTGATAAACCACCAATCCCTGCAAAGAAACTTAATGGCACTGAAATGACTAACGCACATGGACAACTAATTACTAAGAAAATTAAAGCGCGATATAACCAAATTTGCCATGTATTAAAGCCTGTGAAAAATAAAGGTACAATCGCTAATAACAGCGCTAAAATCACGACCACAGGTGTATAATATTTCGCAAATTTAGTAATAAATTGCTCACTACTTGCTTTTTTACTTGTTGCTTCTTCGACTAAATGCATCATTTTAGTCATTGTTGAATCTTGATATTTCGCACTTGTTGTTAAAGTAATTTTATCACCTAAATTAATGGCCCCACTTGCGACTGTTTCTCCTTGGTGGACGTTAACAGGGACTGACTCACCTGTTAAAGCTGATAAATCTAATTCTGCACTACTGCTATTTAGCTTAGCATCTAGCGGAATACGTTCACCTGTGAAAACGACAATTTCACTATTAACAGGAACATTTTCTGGTAATTCATTGACAATTTCATTATTTTTTTGTAAATGTACTTCGACTTGTTGTAAATCAAGTAAACTGTTGATTGATTTTTTTGATCTTTGAACAGCGATACCCTCAAATAATTCTCCGATTTGGTAAAGTAATACTACCGCAATCCCTTCATGATATTCACCGATGAAAAATGCTCCGACTGATGCGATTAACATCAAAAAGTTTTCATCAAAAACTTCACCGATGCGTAAATTTTGAAAAGCTTTTTGAATAATATCATTACTAATGATGAAATAAATAATTAAATACATCATAAATTGGCCCATTTGCGGTAAATAATCTTCCCACACAAATACCGCAAAGCCTAATAAAATTGTTGTTAAAATAATTTTATATAATCTTTTTTTCAGTTTTGGTGTCATCGTTTAATCCTCCACAATTAGTTCAGCGTCACTAATTTTTGTTATTTTATTTTGCAATTTTTTTAAATCTTTTGCACCAAAATCATTAGTAACTTGCATGACTAGTTGATTTTGAACAAACCGCACTTCGGCTGTTTCGACATTTTTCATTTTATTTGTAATTTTTTCTATTTTACGTGCACAATTAGCACAATCTAAACCTGTAATTTGATATTTAAGTTCCATAATTTTAACTCCAAAATAGTTTGTTATTTTTTATATTTTTATTATATATGAATAATCATTCATATGTCAAACAAAAAAATATATACTTTTTTAGTATATTTCTGTTCCATTTAAAAATTTAGTGTTATCATGAAGAAAGTTGGAGTGATGAGGATGCATGATAATTCATTAGCACTTAAAAGCGCTGAAAAAGGAGCTCTTTTAAGTATTGTTACTTATATTTTACTTGCTAGTCTTAAATTATATATTGGTTATACTAATTCATCGGACGCTTTAGTCGCCGATGGTTGGAATAACTTTACAGATATTTTAAGCAATATTTTTATTTTAATTGGCTTGCGGGTGGCAAGAGTCCCGTCTGATCAAGAACATCAATATGGCCATTGGAAAATGGAACATATTGCTAGTTTATTAACTTCGATTATTATGTTTATTATCGGCTTAAATGTCTTAATTGTTCCGATTAACCAGATGATTCATCACCAAATTGCTAAGCCCGATTTATTATCAGGTTTTGTCGGTCTTTTCACCGGTGTCATTATGTTTTTTGTTTATCGTTATAATTATCGCTTAGCTAAGCGTTGGCAAAGTTATGCTTTACTAGCCGCAGCTAAAGATAATTTAAGTGATATGTATTCATCATTTGGCGCAGGTTTTGCGGCTGTTTGCGGGACATTAGGCTTATCTTTTTTAGATAATTTAACAGCGATTATTATTGGACTATTAATTTTAAAAAATGCCGTGGACATTTTTCGCCAAAGTACGTTTATTTTATCAGACGGTTTTGATCAAAAATTAATCGATGAATATAAACAAGCCATTTTAGCCATTCCTGGCATTGATGGAATTTCAAAAATTCGTGGTCGTTCTTATGGGAGTTTAATTTATCTTGATGTCGATGTTTATATGGCGCCAAGTATGACCGTCAAACAAAGTCATGATTTAACTGAATTAATTGAAGAAAAATTAAGAACCGAATATAATATAGAACACACAGAAATTCATGTCGAACCAACACCTGAGGAGGAATAAATATGGGATTACAAAGTAAACGCAAAGATAGTTTTACGGATTTATTTAACCAATTTGCGACAGATCCTGATCAGCAAAAACAACAAGTACACACTACTCAACCTTTAAAGAAACAAACATTAAATAGTCAAAAATCTACATATAAAAAACCACATTCAAACTAAAAAAATCGTTTAGTGCGCCGGTAAGAACATTAATGTTTCATTACCGGTCAGCACTAAACGATTTTATTTTTGTTTTGCCTTAATCGGACAGTCACAATCTTCACAACAGGCCCCACGTTTTTTAATTAATTTCCATAAACTATAGCCTACATAGCCAAAAATTAGACTAAATAAAACTACATTACCCACTCAACTTCATCCTTTCTTTTCGTCTTATAAAAAATACCAATCATCATCAAAATCGTCATCATCACGGCAAGCGCTGTCCCTAAATGGAAACCTTGCTGTGCGATAAAAAATAAACTATATTGATAAATTAAAAAACTCATCACATATGCCATAAAACATTGGAATAAAACGACTGAAATTGTTTCACGAGCATTACCAAGCTCTCGTTTCATCGCACCAATCGCAGCAAAGCATGGTGTGCATAAAATATTAAAGACTAAAAAAGAAAAAGCAGCATACACTGTATAGTTATTACGCAAAACTTGCCAAATTTCGACACCATCAGCTGAATTAATTGTTTGGTGGTATAAAATACCAAGTGTATTAATAATATTTTCCTTTGCTGAAAAGGCAGAAATGACTGCCACTGTAGCTTGCCAATTACCAAAACCTAATGGCTTAAATAAAAATGATAAACTTCGCCCAACCGAAGCTAGCATACTTTGATCTTCCGCTACTAAATGGAAAGTCCAACTACAGTTTGACATGACCCACAAAATAACACTACTTATAAAAATAATCGATGCTGCTTTGCGGACAAATGATAAACAGCGTAACCATGTTTGTCTAAAAACCGTACTCCAATGCGGAAAATGATATTCGGGTAATTCCATGACGAAGACATTTTGATCGCGATGGAAAAAAGGACTATTTTTAAGTAATAAGCCAGAAATAATAATCGTTAAAATACTAATCACATAAACAAGTGGCGCAATATATGTTTTCGTCGGAAAAAAGGCACCGACGATTAAAGCAATAATAGCGGTTTTCGCTGAACATGGCATAAAAGTCGATAACATAATTGTCATTTTACGCTCATCTTCATTTTCAATCGTCCTTGTCGCCATAACACCGGGAACCCCACAACCAGTCGAAATAAGTAACGGGATAAATGACTTACCTGATAAGCCAAAAGTCCGAAAAATACGGTCCATCACAAAAGCAATCCGCGCCATATACCCGCAATCTTCTAAAATATTTAAACAGAAAAATAAGACGGCAATTTGTGGTAAAAAGCCAATGACAGAGCCAACACCAGCGACAATACCATTTAAAACTAAATCTTGCAGCCAAGCTGTAATCGCAAAATCATTCATCCAATGTGTCAATAAATTAGGAAGATATTCGCCAAGTAACACATCATTAATCCAATCTGTACACATCGTACCAATCGTTTGAATCGATAAATAATAAACAAGCCACATGACAAAAATAAAAATCGGAAAAGCTAACCATTGATTCGTCACTAGCTTATCGACGATCCGACCTAAGCGTTGTTTGGAATTTTTACTATATAATGAAAATTGTAAAATTTGTTCAATTTTTTGATACCGCTCATCAATAATGACTGTCATCAAGTCATTAGCAAAAACTCGGCGACCAATTTGACAAATCTCATTAATTTCTTGTTGCACAGCTTCGGGATAACGAGCAGCTAGTTGTTGATTTTCTAATAGCGATAAAATGAGATTCCGATCATTTTTAGTCAATGACGGCACACTTTGCTCGACTTCTTCGATTAAACTTTCTAATTGTGGCACGTAACTAATGCGTGGTAAGTTAATTTTTGTCGTTGCTACTTGCTTAACTTGTTTGACTAGCTCATTTAAGCCTATTTTTTTTGCTGCACTCACGTAAACAACAGGAATATCTAGTTGATAAGCAAAGCGTTCCGCATCTAAGCTGATATGTTGTTGTTTCATCACATCACACATATTCACAGCCATCACAATTGGGACGTTTAATTCCAATAATTGCATAGTTAAATATAAATTACGTTCTAAATTAGTCCCATCTACTAAGTTGATTAGACAGTCGACTTCACCGCTTAATAAATAATCTCTTGCAATTTGTTCTTCTTTTGAGGTAGCCGATAAACTATAGATACCGGGTAAATCAATTATTTCTAATGCTGGCTCTTGAAGTAAATGACCACTTTTACGCTCGATCGTAACACCTGGCCAATTACCAACTTTTTGATTACTACCTGTTAACACATTAAACAAACTTGTTTTTCCACAGTTAGGGTTACCAACTAATGCTATTTTCATCTAACAAACCCTTTCTACTTCAATATGAGCAGCTTCACTCTTACGTAAAGTGACTTCACAACCGCGAATACAATATTCGACAGGATCGGTCAAAGGCGCTTCTTTCACGACTTTTATCGCCGCATTTGTTGTAAAACCCATTTCAAGTAAGCGACGTTTTAAGGCTAATGGTGCATTAATCGCTCGAATAATCGCTTTATCACCTGGCTTCAACTGATTTAAATACATTATTTCTCGCTCTTTCCTAAATGATAATCATTATCATTTAGATATTATAGCATAGATATAGCCAACAAAAAAGGTTGCCTACTAACAATTTGGCAACCTATAAATAATTATTGATTTTTTCCCAGGCTTGATCAATACCATATTTGTTAAATGATGAAAAAATAACGAAATCATCATTTTCATCGAAGTTTAACGCTTTTTTGATTTTTTGTTTGTGACTTGCCCACTGACCTTTTTTGATTTTATCAGCTTTTGTCGCCACTACAATTACCGGAATTTCGTAATATTTTAAAAATTCATACATTTGTTTATCTTCTTGGCTTGGTTCGTGACGAAAATCTACTAAACTGACAACAGCTTGTAAATTTTCTCTTTCTAATAAATATGTATTGATCATTTCGCCCCATTTAGCACGTTCTTTTTTTGAAACTTTCGCATAACCATAACCTGGAACATCTACAAAATAAAAAGCTTCATTAATCTTAAAAAAGTTCAATGTTTGAGTTTTACCAGGTTTACTTGAAGTTCGGGCTAAATTTTTACGTCCAAGTAATGTATTAATAAATGATGATTTTCCAACATTTGAACGTCCGGCTAAAGCAATTTCTTTAAATCCTGTAGTCGGATATTGTTTGGGACTTACGGCACTAATTTCAATATCAGCTGTTTTTACTTTCATCATAATCTCCAATATATGTCTAATTTCTTTCATTATGACATATCTGATTTTAAATTACAAATTGTCTAAAGGCTCGACATAATTGGCTGCACCTTCATCGACATCATTATCATTATATGTATGATCAGCTACTTCACGATTACCGTCACGAACAAATTCGTAATCAAGCTGATCTAACTTTTGATATTTTTTCGTCACTGGATGAGTATCACTTTCAAATAGTAATCCCCATAATAAATCAGTAATCCATAAAGCATCATAACTAAAATTAGGAAATGGGTAGTTTAATAATTTTTTCAATGGATAACGAGCAGCATTTTCTTTCTTTTTGCCTTTAACTAATAAAACATGTAGCGTCGGATAGTCATTTACTTCATCTTGAATATGCTCTGCTTCTAAATAACCATCATCATGAACAGGAAATTCTGATGTTTCACGAGCTTCCGACAAAACAATATTTAAAATATGTTGAATATCAGCTTCCGTATCTTCTTGTAAATAAGTATTTTGAAACGTCTCTAAAATCTTTTCATAACGTTTAGCATTATCTAAAACTTCTAACAAACAACGACCTAATGTTTTTACCATCAGTATCACTTCCTTAATATCATGCTTTTATTGTCGCCAAATTGCGCTTGTTTTGCAACTTAAAACACTTACAACCAAAAAAACCTTAATCTTATTGAGATAAGACTAAGGTTTATAATTTAATTATTAGCCATTTTTGTTTCCGTACCGTCTTCCAATAAATACATTGGTTGCCCGTCGGCTTTAATAATGACTTTTTTAACTTCTGGATGAAGTGGGACATTAAACATGACATCCATCATCATATTTTCCATAATCGAACGCAAACCACGCGCACCAGTATTACGTTCAATTGCTTGATGAGCTACATTTTTTAATGCTGCTTCTTCAAACTCTAATTCGGCCCCATCATATGATAATAATTTTTTATATTGTTTCACTAAAGCATTACGTGGCTCTGTTAAAATACGGACTAAATCAGCTTCTGTTAGTTTATCTAATGCTGCACTAATCGGTAAACGTCCGATAAATTCAGGAATTAGACCGAATTTTAACAAATCTTCTGGAATAATTTGTTGCATAATGCTTTCTTCATTAAAGTCATTTTGGTTTGTACTTTTACCAAAACCAATCACTTTTTCACCTAAACGATCCTTCACGATATTTTCAATACCGTCAAAAGCACCACCAACAATAAATAAAATATTTGTTGTATCAACTGGAATAAATTCTTGTTGTGGATGTTTACGGCCACCTTGTGGGGGCACATTAGCAACGGTACCTTCTAAAATTTTAAGTAAAGCTTGTTGAACACCCTCACCCGAAACATCACGTGTAATTGAAGTACTTTCTGATTTACGTGCAATTTTATCAATTTCATCCACGTAAATAATCCCTTTTTGCGCACGTTCTAAATCAAAATCAGCTGCTTGTAATAGTTTTAGCAAAATATTTTCTACATCTTCCCCTACATAACCAGCTTCTGTTAGACTCGTTGCATCAGCAATCGCAAAAGGAACATCTAAAATTTTGGCTAATGTTTGAGCTAAAAAGGTTTTACCCGACCCAGTTGGTCCGATTAAACAAATGTTACTTTTTTGTAATTCAATATCATCTTCAGCTTCGTCTTGATTTGCTAGATGAGCTAAACGTTTATAATGGTTATAAACAGCTACGGCTAAAACTTTTTTAGCTTGATCTTGACCAATAACGTATTGATCCATAGTCGCAATAATTTCATCGGGTTTTGGCACTTCGTTTAAATCAATATGTTCGACATTATTAGCACGTTCTTCACTAATAATGCTTTCACATAAATCAACACATTCGTTACAAATATAAACGCCAGGACCTTGGATAATTTTTTCTACCTCATCTTGGGTTTTACCACAAAAGGAACAACGAATTGTTTCATTGCTGTTATTGTTATCATCAAACATTTGTCTTCTCCTTTTTGTTCTTGATAAAGAAATAGAGAGCTCGGGTCGAGCTCTCTATCAATTTTTTGAGTTATGCTTAAGCTTCTTTTGCTGAATCTGCAATAATATCTACAGCACGTTGCATTTGAAGATCTTGTTTTAGCATATCATCTGATAATGCACGACGAACTTGTGCTTCTTCCATGTTATAGTCTGAAGCTAAGCGTTTAACTTCAGCATCAATTTCTTCTTGAGTAGGTTCGATATTTTCAGCTGCTGCAACTGCTTCTAATACTAAGTTTGTACGTACGCGTTGTTCAGCTTCACCTTCAAATTGTTTATGTAAGTCAGCTTCTGTTGTACCAGTAATTTGATAGTACATTTCAGGTGAAATACCTTGTGCTTGCATTTGTTGTAAGAATGATTCCATTGAACGATGTACTTCATCGTGAACCATTTCGTGTGGTAAGTCAACGATTTCTGCGTTAGCTACAGCTTTTTCTAAAGCTAATGAACGAACAGCTTCAGTCGCTGCATTTTGACGTTGTTCTTCTAATTCTTTACGGAATTTAGCTTTTAATTCGTCTAATGAGTTTACTTCTTCGTCAACGTCTTTAGCAAATTCATCGTCTAGTTCAGGTACTTCTTTTTGTTTAACTTCATGAACTTTAACTTTGAATGTTGCTGGTTGACCAGCTAAATCTTCCGCTTGGTAATCTTCTGGGAATGTTACATTAACTTCCACATCATCGCCAGCTTTAGCACCAATTAATTGATCTTCGAAACCTGGGATAAATGAACCTGATCCTAATTCTAATGAATGGTTAGTACCTTTACCACCTTCAAAAGCTTCACCATCTTTGAAACCTTCAAAGTCAATAACAACTGTGTCGCCTTCTTTAGCAGCTTCATCAGTTACTACTAAATCTGCTTGAGCATCTTGAGCTGCTTTTAAGCGATTTTCAACATCTTCATCTGTTACTTCACGGTTTTGTTTTTCGACTTCTAAGTTTTTGTAATCACCTAATTTAACTTCAGGTTTAACGATTACGTTAGCTTTAATTGTCCAGTCTTGACCTTTTTCCATACTTTCGACGTCGATTGTTGGACGTGTCACTGGATCAATACTAGTTTCTTTAACAGCTTCTTCGTAATATTTTGGTAATAATTGGTTTAATGTATCTTCGTATAGAGCTTGTTCACCATACATTTTGTCAAATGCTTGACGAGTCACATGCCCTTTACGGAAACCAGGCATATTAATATTACCTTTAATACGATTGAATGTACGATCTAATTCCGCTTTAATTACATCAGCTGGAATTGTAAATGTTAATACTCCATCGTTAGTTCCTTTTTTTTCCCATTTGGCAGTCATAAAATTCCCTCCAAAAAACTTATCTTCAAATATTTAGTTATCGTATATACTATATACGTTCATTTCACTCTTTAATATTAAACGATTAATTTTGCAATTGCAAGCATAAAAACAAGCATTACCAACTATTTAATGTAACTTTGTTAATAACTTTTGAATTTCCGAAATAATTTGCTTAATTTTTTCATCACTATCATTGTTTTGCGCTTGATGCCAAACACCAAATTGAATCAATAATTCCGCAGCAAATGCTTGATAATTATGTAAATATTCATCAGGTTTTGGTAATAATAAGTAATAAATTAATGGTAATAAACCTTTAATTTGGACTAAATTATGCGGTTCTTTAGCTAAGCGCCGTGCTATTTCTTGCTCTAAAGCTAAATAATCAGTATCATGCAAACGTTCTTTCAGTTGGCTAGGTCGGCACTGAATGCTTTTTTGTTGCAAGTCTAAATAGCTAACTTCCGATTCATAATTTAAAGCGCGTAATGAATCTAATAAATAAGCGCGCACTAATAAAAATAATTGTTGATCATTGAGTAGTGGAATAATAATTTGATAATACAAATCCAGCGTTAAAAAATTAGCTTGTTTATAAACTAATAACTGCTCCATCGGCTCAGATTGTAAGCTTGTTTGTAATTTTAGCTGTAATTTTTCGTAATAGGTAGTCCTATATGTATAATCATCTTGTTCTAAAAAGGCTAATTGTTCTTGATAAACATGTAACTCGGGGTATTGCACAATTAAGATATGCGCTGTAATCCATTCTTTAGTTTTACATAATAAATCAAAATATAATTTAAGCCCATCAGAGGATTTTAAATACGAACTTTTTTTCTCGAGTAATAATTTTTTCGCTTCGTCGTAATTTTCTAAGCTTAAATAACAACGTAACATAAATTGATGAATTTCAAAATTTGGTTGTAATTGATAAGCTTGGCTAAAATTTGTTAATGCTTGTTGATAATTTTCCGCTTCGTAAGCTTCTAGCCCTAAACGGACAAAATTATCATATGTATTTGGAAATTGTAACGTTGTCATCGAAGCCCTCCTCTTAAAACAAAAAGTAGGAGCTCACTCCTACTTCGAATAATTATTGTAATAATTCGTAAATTTCCATCGCAACTAAATCAATATCATCAAATTGATAAGTTTGATTAGTTGCTGTTTCTGTCAATTCAAAAGTACCTAACTCATTATCTTGTGGGTGATATGTAATAACACAACGCTCTACGCCATCTGCTTCAAAACGTCGAACTTGTGTTTCTTGTGTTTCAGCTTCCATCATTGCTTCTAAGCGTTTAATGATAGCTAATAGCTTTGACTTCATTATCTAGCCTCCCTAGTTTTCTTCGTCTTTATTTTAGCAGAAAAATCGCCTGCCGCCTACTATCTATGACGACTTTTTCAAAAAATCTTAAAAAAAGAGTACTAGCTTACTCGCTAGTACTCAATAATGTTTCTATTGTGCTGTGTATTCTTCGACTAATGCTACGACTTCGTCAGCTGTTGTACATTCTGAGATAGCACGTGCACTTAATTCAGCCATTTTAGCGCTATCTAAACGTTTCATTAAGCTACGAGTTTTCAAAATACTTGTCGCACTCATTGAAAATTCATCTAAGCCTAAACCAACTAATAATGGTACAGCTGTTTGGTCACCAGCCATTTCACCACACATACCAGCCCATTTACCTTCTTGGTGTGCTGAATCAATTACGTGTTTGATTAAACGTAAAATTGATGGGTTGTATGGTTGGTATAAGTATGAAACGCGTTCGTTCATACGGTCTGCAGCCATTGTATATTGAATTAAGTCATTTGTACCAATTGAGAAGAAGTCAACTTCTTTAGCAAATTGATCTGCTAAAACAGCTGCAGCTGGAATCTCAATCATGATACCTACTTGAATATTATCTGCTACTTTCACACCAGCAGCAATTAATTTTTCACGTTCTTCATCTAAAATTGCTTTAGCACTACGGAATTCTTGTAATGTAGCAATCATTGGGAACATAATACGTAATTCACCATAAACTGAAGCACGTAATAAAGCGCGTAATTGTGTTCTAAACATTTCTTGTTCAGATAAGCACACGCGAATCGCACGGTAACCTAAGAATGGATTCATTTCGTGTGGTAAATCTAAGTATGGTAACTCTTTATCCCCACCAATATCCATTGTACGAACAACGACAGGTTTACCATCCATGCGTTCTAAAACTTCTTTATAACTTTCAAATTGTTGATCTTCTGTCGGGAAGTCATTTGAATCCATGTATAAAAATTCTGTACGGTATAAACCAACAGCTTCCCCACCATTGTTTAAAACACCTTCAACATCTTTTGGTGTACCAATGTTTGCTGCTAATTCGAAATGTTTACCGTCAGCTGTTACTGTTTTAGCATCTTTTAATTGTTCCCATTCAGCTTTTTGTGCAGCATATTGTTCTGCTTTAGCTTCAAATTGTTTGATTTCGTCTTCTGATGGTTCAACAATTACATCGCCATCGATACCATCAACAGCAATTAACATACCATTTTGAGCTTTTGCTGTAATTTCCATTGATCCTACAACTGCAGGAATTTCTAATGAGCGAGCCATAATAGCTGAATGTGATGTACGACCACCAATATCAGTAACAAAAGCTTTAACATATTTGCGGTCTAATTGAGCTGTATCACTTGGTGTTAAGTCATGAGCTACAACGATTACTTCTTCGTTAATCATTGCTGGACTAGGTAAATCAACACCTAATAAGTGAGCCATTACACGTTTTGTAACATCGCGAATATCAGCTGCACGTTCTTGCATATATGGATTATCTTCCATACTTTCAAACATTGTGATAAACATATCTGTAACTTCTTTTAATGCTGATTCAGCATTAACTTTATTATCTTCAATGTTTGTTTTGATAGCTCCAGTCATTTCTGGATCAGCTAAAACCATTAAATGAGCATCAAATACTTGTGCTTCTTCTTCACCTAATGATTGAGCTGCTTTTTCACGAATCATTTCTAAGTCTTTTGTTGAAGCGTTTAGAGCATCGTCTAAACGTTGAACTTCTGCTGCAGTATCTTCTACTTGTTTTGTTTCAAATGATAAATCAGGTTGAACAAGTAAATATGCTTTAGTGACAGCAACGCCATCACTTGCAGCAATTCCTTTTAAGTGTTCAGCCATTATTCTGCTAAACCTTCTTTCGTCATTGTTTCGCTAATAGCTGCGATTGCATCTGCTTCATCTGAACCTTCAGCAGTAATTGTTACATCTGCACCTTGACCTACGCCTAATGACATAACTCCCATGATTGATTTTAAGTTAACTGATTTGCCTTGGTATTCTAAATTAATATCTGATTGGAATTTGCTAGCAGCTTGAACTAATAAAGTAGCTGGGCGTGCGTGGATTCCTGTTTCTGCGATAATGTGAAATTCTTTTTTTTCCATGATTTTGTATCTCCTTTATGTTCACTTAAATTTCGAATAACTTAGTTATAGCATAGCACCTTTTAAAAAGATTGCCAATAGCTTTCAAACACTTTCATTTTTTTCATTTTTTTTCATTTTTTTCATTATTTTGCATTTCATAACGATAAATAATTTCCCCATGTTCTTGGGCATCTCCGACGATATTTTTTCGCTCAGGATCTTGCATCCAAATTTGACGAAATGCTAAAAATTCTTGCGATGAAATTTGTAATTCTGTTTTCATACCTTTTTTCAATTCTGCAAGCTCTTTTTGATAGTCGCGCATCATAAAAACCACCTTTAAAACTTAGTATAAATGCTTTTAAAATAATTCTCAAATGGTATAATAAAAGTACAAAGATAGAGAAGAGAGGATGTTGCTTATGAAACTTGTTGATATTACAAGTAGCAATCACCAATTAGTTCAAAATCAATTAAATAACACTGATGCAACTTTTATTAAAGTCTATACTTACGGAGCAACAACTATTATTTTCACAAAGGCGGCTAAACATATTGAAATTTTATACCGCAATAAAAAACGTCAAATTAAAAAAATTGAAATTGATGAAACATTACCAATCTTACTAAAAGAACAAAACATTGAACATGAAGATATTGCTTCAAAAATTTCTTCAATCGAACTTGATGGTTATGTTGAACTATCAATTCCTTGTTAAAAACAAATAAAATCGCACATTACTGTGCGATTTTTCTTTTATTCGATTACTGCTATAATATTAATAAATATAAAAATAAGGACGGATTTTCTCGTGACAAATAATCAAAACGACACTTTACTATTAAATGTTAAACGTTTAGGTATTAATGGTGAAGGTATTGCCTATTATAAAAAAAGAGCTGTTTTTATTCCTCGTGCTCTGCCTAAAGAAAAAGTATTAGTCAAAATTACAAAAAAACATCGCAATTATTGGGAGGCTAAATTATTAAAAGTCCAAAAAGCCAGTAAAGAGCGTGTCCAACCAAAGTGCCCTATTTATGAAAAATGTGGTGGGTGTCAATTGCAACACTTAGCCTACTCTGCTCAATGTAAATATAAAGAAGATATTATTAAGCAAGCATTAGCTAAATTTAAACCACAAGACTATGAAAATTATGTCTTTAAGCCAAGTATTGATGCTTGTGATCCGTGGTTTTATCGCAATAAATTACAATTTCAAGCACGCATGATTAAACAACAACCAGCACTTGGCTTATATGAAATAAATAGTCATCATTTAATTCCGATTAAGCAATGCGATATCCAAAAACCACTGACACAAGCTATTGCTAATACTGTCCAGCAGTTACTAAGTAAATATAATGCTTCTCTTTATAATGAACGAAAACATACTGGCTGGCTTAAGACATTAATGGTCCGTGAAGCTGTCGCAACTAATGAATGCCAAGTTGTTTTCATCACTACAACACGTGATTTTCCAAGTAAACAACTAATTATCCAAGAATTAGTCCACAAACATCCCGAAATTATTTCGATTATGCAAAATATTAATAAAGATAAAACATCAACAATTATGGGTAACAAAACCGTAAATATCTATGGTAAAGACAGCATTGAAGAACAACTTAATGATGTGATTTTTGATTTATCAGCGCAAGCCTTTTTCCAACTTAATCCAGCACAAACACAAAAATTATATGCAGCTGTAAAAGAAGCTATGCATTTAAATCAAAATGATATTATTATTGATGCTTATTGCGGAGTCGGCACGATTGGCTTAAGTATGGCTAAAAATGTTAAACAAATTTTAGGGATGGACATTATTAAAGAAGGAATCACTAACGCGAAGTTAAACGCTAAACGGTTAGGTGTTAATAATACACATTATGAAGTTGGCGATGCTGTTAAATTAATTCCTCAATGGTTAACTAAATACCACCCAACAGGTATCGTTGTCGATCCGCCACGCACTGGTTTAACCGCAAAACTATGTCAAACTTTAGTGAAACATCCACTACCAAAAATGGTATATGTTAGTTGTAATCCTTCAACTTTAGCTCAAGACTTAGTAATTTTAAGCCAAAAATATAATGTCGAATTTATCCAATCGATTGATATGTTTCCTCAAACAGCTAGAGTAGAAGTAATCGTCAGTCTAACAGCTAAAGATTATCAACCAAAATAGTTAAATCAAAAAATGGAACAATAACTACCAATCTCAAATAAGCATGAGAATTGGGCTATTGTTCCATTTCTTTTTTAGACTAGTTATTGATGCTTGAAAAAATTAATCATTATTGCTCTTGAGCTAGTCCCGTAATATAAGTATTAATCATTTTTCAAATCAAACGGTATGACTGACTTTAATTATTGAAGTTACTTGGTTGATTTAACATAACTTGTGATAATAAATTATCAATTTGGACTTGTTGATTTTCAGTATTATAGTATTGTTTCAATAATTGATTCACTGATAGCGAACCTTGCATCGGATAATCTTCTTGATGATCTAAAAATTGATATTGCACTTGCTTATTTTTGACACTTAACTGTACAGATTTTTGTTCATTAGCTTGTTGAATCAAATAAGTATTTTTTTGTTTAGTAATAGTTAATTGGTCAGGATAAATATCACCATCACATAAACCATAATAAGCTAATAACACAATTAATTGCTCATTATCTAAATCGATTAAACTTAGGCCATATGGTTTATTAACTTTAATTTTGTCATAATTTGCTAAAATTTTTTCTGTATATAAATTATCAGGACTTGTAATTTGTAATTTAGCTTGATTATTTGCGAGCGGTTCTAAAATAATTTTTGTACCGACTTTTAATTGGTAAGGATTAGCTAATTGTGCCTGTGTTTCTAAAATTTCTGGTTTTATATTTAAGCGCATCCCAATAGCCCACAATGTATCACCTGCTCGAACTGTATATGTCTTTACATTATTTTGTTGTTCGACTTGATTTTCTAAATGGGTGTTTAATGTATTAGCGACGACTGTTTGCCTTGTCGCTAGTGCTGTTGTTCCTAAAATAATTGTCATCGTGCCTAGTAACCATAGTTTTTTCACATTCATCACATTCTTTCTCACGCATCTATATTTCTATTATAGAACGCTCTGAACGAATGCTACTTTTTAATGATTATGAAAGAAGCATTTTTGCTTTTACGAAAAGAAGCGTACAATAGTTTCCACTACTGTACGCTTCTGTTATTATTTTTTGATTAATTGACTTTTAGCAATTAACACAGCTTCACGAGCTATTAAAATTTCTTCTGGTGTTGGATTAGTTGATTGATAAACAACTAAGGCTTGCGTAAAAGTATTTAAAAATGGTAACCAAGATTCTTCAGTATAGTCTGCACTTTGATAATCTTGTACTTCTGCTAAAGTATCATACAAATCATCAATTGTAATATCTAGTTTAAAGTTTTTCAAATTCAATTTTATTGTTGTTTGTTCCATTTTTGTTGCTTTACGTGCTTTATCGACGACTTCAGCCTCTACCGGAATCGGTGCAACTGGACGGGTAAAACCTTCCGACATCGCTCGGCGTTCAGCACGTGATTTGAATTTTTGTTTTTCTTCTTTTGGAATATCATGATTTTGCGTAGACATTGTTTGTTCAACCTCATCTTTTTGTTCTGATTTTTGTTTCACACCCATTGCCTCTAAAAAAGCTTGTTTTTGCTCATCATCCATTTTATTAATATTAGAAGTTGTTGAAGTTATTTGTTCATCTTGTTGCTTAACATCTTGTTTATTTTTTTTTCGACCAAACATATTGAATCTCCTTTTAATTAGCTACATTCAATTGAGATTGTAATAATTTTTGGATTCGTGGTAAATCTGTACTTACATCTTGATAAGAAATACCATTTAACATAAATCCTTCACCATGCAAATAATCACTTTTAACGTTGTTAAAACATGAATGATATTTTTTAACAACATCTTGCATTGTTTTAAAATTCATATCAGTTTTAGCGTTATCTGATACTTCATTTAAAATTGATTTGTAATGTAATAATGCCGATGGTGATTTCATTTTCGCCATTAATGCTTCAACGACAGCACGTTGACGACGCTGACGACCGTAATCACCTTCTGGATCATCATAACGCATTCGGACAAAAGCTAAAGCTTCTTTACCTGTTTTTAAGTCATTTTCGCCTTTCTTAAATGTATAACCATCGTAAGTAAATGCGAGATTACTTTTTACCGTAATACCACCAACAGCATCTGTTAAACTTTCTAAACCACCCATATTAATCGTTGTATAGTAATCAATTGGAATGTCTAGTAAATTTTCCACTGTTTTGACTGCTGTTTTAGCTCCACCATAAGCATAAGCACTATTTAATTTAGCTTTAGTGCCCTCACCTGCTATTGTAACATAAGAATCACGCTCTAAACTAACTAAAGTTGCTTGTTTTTTTTGTGGATTTAAAGTTAAAACCATCATCGTATCACTACGACCCCCGCTTTTACCACGGTCTAAAGCTCCATCATCAACCCCTAAAATTAAAATAGAAATCGGTTGACCTTCTTTTACTTTTTCACTGACGCCTTTTTCATTGCCTACTTGCATTTGTGAAACGGCATGATGAGCATCGTAATAAATTTTACCGCCTATTGCACACAAAATTAAAATAATAATGAGTAAAGTATTACGAAAATAATGCTTCTTTCGCTTTGGCTTATTGTCATTATTTTGATGATTTTGTGCGGCTGTTTTTTTATAGCGATCCATGCGTGTTGCCATTTTATGATTCACCTTCTTCTAAACTATAACGTTGCAGTTCAGATTTTTCGATAATAATTGCATTTGGAATCTCTTGACTCACTACGTATAATGGACAAGTTGCTGAAATATTTCGTTCAATATTATTAAATAAATAGTGATATGTATCTTTTAATGAAACATATAACTCATCAAATGCCTTATTTTTCATTGCTACTTGTTTTGTTAGCTGGTGTAAATTTTGTAAACGAGTATATAAATTAATAACCATCATTAAATTAACCCCAGTATATGGCATTGATAATTTTTGAAATTGTTTTTGTTTAGCAAAAATTGACGCTGCTTCATTAACACTAACTGTATCAAATGATTTTGATTGAGCTAATAATCTTAAAATAATATCTTCTGCTTGAACTAGACGTCTATCTAAATCATAAACTTGTTTTTCAATCAATTCCAGCCATTCTTCTTGTTCAACTTGTCGCCAAATAACCAAACTATTCTACCTCCCTTAATAACAATTTTGATTATGTATTGATATATGTGATTAATTTTCATATAATATTTTTTGAGATAATCATAAAGGAGTTTATGTTACGTGGATAAAATGAAAAATCTTTGGACGCAATACCGCGAAGTCATTATGTATTTGATCTTCGGAGGTTTAACTACTTTAATCAATCTTATTTCATATGCTACACTTTTAAAATTAAGTAATGGTGAAATTTCAACTAATTTAAATGTCTGCATTTCATGGTTTTTATCTGTGTTATTTGCATTTATTACAAATAAAATTTGGGTTTTCCAAAGTAAAACTAATGGTATCGCAGAATATTTAAGTGAAGCTTTTAAATTTTTTGCTTCACGTATCGGAACTTTAATTTTCGAACTTGGTTTTATGTTTATTTTTGTCACAGTTTTAAACCAAAATGAAATGCTATTTAAACTTATTGCTCAAGTAGCCATTATTATTTTAAACTATGTCTTAAGTAAATTGTTCGTCTTTAAAGAAAATTAAAAAAAATTTAAACTATATATCAATTAAGCTCCCTCTACTACTTTTTCAAGGGAGCTTTTTTGATATTGTTATTATTCAAAATGTGCTAAAAAACTTTCACATTCTGCAATACGTTTATCAGCATTTTGAGCGCTATCTGCGACTACACCGATATAGAATTTAATTTTTGGTTCTGTACCTGAAGGACGAACAGCAATCCATGATCCATCTTCAAAAATAAATTTCAATACATCAGCTTTTGGTAAATCATTAATACCTTGACTAAAGTCTTGTAATTCTTTAATCGCAAATTGTTGTTTTTCTTCATCTGTGATATTACGGAATTTGCTCATCATGACTTGAATTTGTTCTAAGCCTTCTTTACCAGGTAATGTTTTTGAAATTAATTTTTCTTTATGGTAACCATATTTTTCTTCAATTTCATGCCACACATCAACTAATGTTTTACCTTGCTGTAAATAATAAGCTACCATTTCCGCCATAATAAATGTCGCGCTAACACCGTCTTTATCACGTTCTAACATACTAATTAAGAAACCATATGATTCTTCATATCCCATGATAAATGAACGAGTATCAGCAAATTCATTCATTTTTTCACCGATAAATTTAAAACCAGTTAAAGTTAAAATCGTATCGACACCGAAACTTTTAGCAATTGTTGAGCCTAATGTACTTGTCACAATTGTAGTAGCAATATATGGTGACACTTGTTTGCTTAGCTCTGGGTTTGTTGATAATAAGTAATAAATAACTAACGCACCCATTTGGTTACCTGTGAAAGCGACGTATTGGCCGTCATGATTACGAACCATCAAACCAACACGGTCACAGTCAGGGTCTGTTGCCATTAAAACATCAATTTGTTCTTGTTCAGCTAATTTTAAACCTAATGCAAAAGCTTCTTGATCTTCTGGGTTTGGTAATTTGACTGTACTAAAATTAGGGTCTGGTACTAACTGTTCTTCTACAGTATATAGTTGTTTAAAGCCTAATTTTTCCAAACCAGCTAAAATTGGTTTTTTACCTGTACCATGAAGTGGTGTATATAAAACTTTCATCTTGTCACCCATTTCACGGATAACTTCTGGATGATGTAATGTAGCCATTTCATCTTTTAAGAAAGCTTCATCAACACGATCATCTAAAAATTCGATTAATGAATCATTATCATCAGCTACTTGAATATTATATGTATCAATAGCTTGAATATGTTTAACAACTTTTTCGGCTAATGCAGGTACATTTTGACAACCAGTTGGATCGTACACTTTATAACCATTGTATTCAGATGGATTATGACTAGCTGTCATTACAATCCCACCAACTGTTTTTAAGTAACGCACTGCATAACTTAATTCAGGTGTTGTTGTCATTTCTTTAAATAAATATGTTTTGATGCCATTAGCTGCTAGTGTTTTAGCCGCTTCTAATGAAAACTCATCTGAAAAATGACGATTATCATGTGCAATAACAATACCTTTTGTTTTAGCTTCTTCGCCATATTCATCTAATAAGAAGTGCGCATAACCTTCACTAATACGGCGTACTGTATATTTATTTAGACGGTTTGAGCCTGCACCGATGATGCCACGTGCTCCCGCTGTCCCAAACTCTAAATCTTTATAAAAACGATCTTCAATTTCTTTTTGGTCATCCGCAATTTCTTTTAACTCTGCTTTTGTTGCATCATCAAAATAATCTGCAGTTAACCATTCTTGATATCGTTGTTCTGCAATAGTCATCAGTAATTCCTACCTTGTCTTATTTATCCAATTTTTTAGCTAATTCGATGATATAATCATGTAATTCATCTTTAATTTGTGGATGTTTTAAACCAAATTCGATATTTGTCATCATATATCCGAATTTATCACCTGTATCGTAACGTGTACCTGTAAAGTTACGAGCATAAACTTTTTCTTGTTTGTTTAAGCGGTCAATAGCATCAGTTAATTGAATTTCATTACCTGCACCGCGTTCTTGTGTTTCTAATAATTCAAAAATTTCTGGAGTTAATAAATAACGACCAATAATAGCTAAGTTACTTGGAGCATCTTCTGGTGCTGGTTTTTCAACAAAACCTTGTACTTCGTAAAGACCGTTATCTGCTGATTTTGGATCAATAACTCCGTATTTATTTGTTTCTGATTCTGGTACTTCCATTACAGCAACTACTGAAGAACCTGTATTTTCGTAATCATCAATTAATTGTTTTGTTAAAGGTACTTCATCTACCATTAAGTCATCACCTAACATTACGACAAATGGTTCGTCGCCAACGAATGCTTTCGCTTGTAAGACAGCATGACCTAAACCTTCAGGTGAACTTTGACGAATATAGTGTAAATTAACACGTGTTGTTTCATTCACAATTTCTAATAAGTCATCTTTTTTCTTGATTTTTAAGTTATCTTCTAATTCAACATTGCGGTCAAAATGATCTTCAATCGCACGTTTATTTTTGCCTGTGATAACTAAAATATCTTCAATACCTGATTTTAGAGCTTCTTCAACAATTAATTGAATTGTTGGTGTGTCTACAATCGGTAACATTTCTTTTGGCATTGCTTTTGTTGCTGGTAAAAATCTTGTCCCTAGTCCAGCTGCTGGAATAACAGCTTTTCTCACTTTTTTCATTTTTAAATACTCTCTCCTAATAATCAAAATAATTTTTATCTTTCCATTATAAGTGTATCAAACTTTTTATAATATTAAAAGATATTTTACTATAATCATTGGAAACGATTTCTAATTTTATTTATCATTTAGTTCGGTTTTAATTTGCGTTGTCGAAATACCTTCCGTCCGCGGTAAATAAACAACTTCACAATATTCTTTTAAGAAGTCAAATTGACCTTCCCAATCATCACCCATGACAAAAAGATCAATATCATATTTTTGAATATCACTAATTTTTTGATCCCAGTTATTTTCTGGAATGACTTCATCGACATATTTAATTGATTCTAAAATATATTTTCGTTTTTCATAAGGATGATATGCTTCTTTATGTTTTTGAGCATTAAATTCATCTGTCGATAGTCCGACGATTAAATAATCGCCTAATTCTTTAGCACGTTCTAATAAACGGACATGTCCCCAATGCAGTAAATCAAATGTGCCATAAGTCATAATTTTTTTCATGCTAAATGCTCCTCTAATATCATTCGTATTTTTTGACTTGCTTTACCATCACCATACGGATTAATTGCTTGTGCCATTTGTTGATATAACTCGAGATTCGTTAATAATTCTGTCCCTTGGCGATAAATTTCATCATACTTTGTTCCGACTAATTTTAACGTTCCGGCAGTGATACCTTCTGTACGCTCGGTCGTATCCCGCATGACAAGAACGGGTTTATTCAAAGATGGGGCTTCTTCTTGAATCCCACCACTATCTGTCATGACTAAATAACTTTTCGCTAATAAATTTTGGAAATCAATTACTGATAATGGTTCAATTAATTTAATTCGTTCTTCATTGCCTAAAATGTCTAGTGCTACCGTCCGCACTTTAGGATTAGGATGCATCGGATAAATCGCGACACAATCGGGATTATCTTGAACGATTTTTTTCAATGCTTGAAACATTTCCCGCATTGGTTGCCCTAAATTTTCGCGCCGATGTGCTGTAAATAAAATAATTTTATATTGCTCAGCTAATGCACTTAGTTCAGTTTGATAATCAGTTTGAATAGTATAATTTAATGCATCAATTGCAGTATTACCAGTCACAAAAATTTCAGATGACGTTAATTTTTCTTGGGCTAAGTTTTGGGCAGCTTGCTTTGTTGGTGCAAAATGATATTTAGCTAATAAACTAACACTTTGCCGATTAAACTCTTCAGGGAAAGGTGAAAAAATATTATACGTTCTAAGTCCAGCTTCGACGTGGCCAACAGGAATGTTTAAATAAAAACTAGCTAATGCTGCAGCATAAGTCGTCGTCGTATCACCATGGACAAGAACTAAGTCTGGTTGTTCCGTTTGCAAGACTTGCGTAAATGATGTCAAAACCAAACTTGTAATATCAGCTAAGGTCTGATTTTGTTTCATAATATTTAAATCATAATCTGGCTGAATATCAAAAACAGCTAGTACTTGATCTAAGATTTCGCGATGTTGGCCCGTAACACAAACTTTAGTCTCAAAAGCTGGACTTTTTTGTAATTCTTTAATTACTGGACCTAATTTAATAGCTTCCGGTCGTGTCCCAAACACAACGATAATTTTTTTCTTCATTTTTCAACACCTTTCATTTGTCGTAACCAATCCGTTACTTGCTGACAAGCCGTTCCGGTTTCGTATAAATTATATTTTTGATTAAATTGCTGATATTTAGCTTCATCGACGCCGATTTCACCCTGAACTAGTTTCGTTAACGCCGTATAAAAATCGTGCTCTGTTTCCACAATTATACTTGGTAAGTTCTGCTCTAAATCTTGTTCATATAATCCACGCAGCTCTTCAGTGTAATGGATACGATCAGGCATATAAAATAATATCGGTCGTTTAAGTAAAGCATAATCAAAAAAGCAACTCGAATAATCTGTAATGAGCGCATCACTAATTAAAAGTAAATCTGCCATGTCTGGATAAGCTGACACATCTATAATTTGCTGTTGCACTGCTGCGGGAATCTTCAGTTGTTCTGCCACTAAATAATGCATCCTTAATAAGAGCACGTCATCTGGCTGTAATTTTTGAGCGATTTTAGTTAAATTAAACGGTAAAATTGATTTATAACCTTGCTGATTTTTTTGATCTTCGCGCCATGTCGGAGCATATAAAAAAATTCTTTTACCTGCAAGTTGTAGTCGTTGCTTAATTTGGGCTGCTACGTTTATATCATTTTGGACTAACAAATCATTTCGTGGTTGGCCTGTTGGTAAAAACTGCTGAGCTTGCAAATTAAAAGCACTTGTAAAACAATTTGTTGTATATGGACTATTAGTTAAAACAACGTCCCATAAAGCCGTCTCTGCTAACACTGATTGTCGATATTCAGCTGCTGTTTGCTGTCCTATTTGCGCTTCTTTAATATCTAAACCAATATATTTTAAAGGTGTGCCGTGCCAAGTTTCTAAATATAATGTTTTCGGCCCTTTGGGAATCCATGTTTTTGTTCTCGTATTTGTAATCCAAAATCGCGCTTGCCAAATAACTTTTAACCACGGCAAAGAAAACCGTCGCACATGCGGAATCTTTTGCTCAACAAATAAATCTTCGTAACCTTTCGTCACACCCCAAATGCAAGTAAATGGTAAATGATATTTTTGAATATATTCATAAATTGCTTTTGGATTATCACTATATTTTTTACCATGAAAGCTTTCAAAATAAATTAAATTTGCTTGCTGATTATGGGAATAAATTTTAGCTAAAATTTGATTTATTTTTGTAATTAACTGCATAACATCAGCCTACTTCGTTCGATATTTATAAAATAATCATATACGAGATATTACTCCGCTGCAAGTATGACTTCATAATTTTTATAAATAAAAAAACTAAGTTAGCAAGTCTAATCTTCGACTATCTAACTTAGTTTTGCAAATTAAATAAAATCAACAAAGCGTGCTCGGAATTTGTTGTGTAAATAACAACCAATAATTAAAACAATTAATGTGAAACCCCAAAAATATAGCATCATATTAATGTCTTCGAAAAACCAATGGTGAAAAATAAAAGTATCACGAAAACCAGAAATAATATACGCCAATGGGTTTAGTTGTAAAACTGAACTAAATAATGGCGGAAAGCTCTCTTTCGAAATATCAATAATTGGCCCACTCAAATAAAATAATAAGCGTACTAGAGATTGTAAGGCAATGTGATAGTCACGAATCAGCACCGAAACTGTCGCGCTAAAAATTCCACATGCAAACATAAACGCAATCATACAAATGAAATAATAAAAATATTGTAACCAATATAAATTAATTGGTAAATGATTCCAAAAAATAGAAATAATGACAATGACTAACATCGCAAAATAAGAAACTAAATTACTCGCGATATTGACACTTGGTAAAATACTTAACGGAAATTTCATCTTCGAAATAACGTTGAGTTTTGTATAAATGCTTTTAGAAGTCCCAAGTAAACAGCTAGACATGAAAAACCATGGAACAATCCCAACTAACATCCAAACTAAATATGGTACCCCGTCTTTCATCCCTGATGAGCGTAAACCTAAACCAAAAACAAGGAAATATACACCTACTTGAATCGCAGGATTTAAAAACTGCCAAATCATGCCTAAATAATGACTTTGATAAGTAGCTTTTTCTTCATATTTGGAAATTCGCTGAATCATTCCTAAATGGGTTACTTGCTCTTTTAAAATTTTCCAAACATCCGTCATTTTAAGACTCCTCTCCAGCTTTATCACGCCAAATTTTCCACATAAAAACTGGTAATTGGAATAGGCGCTTGAAATGTCGTGGACTTGTAAAGCCACGATATAACCATTCTAAATTCGCTTCAATAAACCATTGCGGCGCTCTTTTTACTGACCCCGAAATTACGTCAAAACTACCGCCCACATCTTCTAAAATATTGACATTTAACTCTTTGGCATATTTATGTAACCATTCTTCTTGTTTTGGAAAGCCAAGAGCTACAAATAAAAATTTAGCTTGGCTCTCATTAATTTCTTTGATTAAATCTTCTTCAGACATATTAGTATAGCCATTAACAGCTCCGACCACTTGTAACTTAGGATATTGTTCTTCAATTACTGCCTTCGCTTTTTTTACGACAAGTGGTTTTGCCCCATATAAGAAAACTTTTTCTTCTAGTTCATTGGCTACTTCCAATAATTGGTACATTAATTCAATGCCTGTTAGACGTTCGTTAATTTGACCATTTTTCATCTGTGAAGCTTTCACGATACCAATCCCATCAGGAATACGATATGTTGCTTCTTGAACGTAACTCAAAGCTTGCGGATGTTTTTTACTTTTCAAAACTATTTGTGGATTAACACTTGCAATCGTCATTTGTTTATTTTCTTTAATGTATGTTGGAACATTATCAATAATATCTTGATAAGTAATCACATCAACGGGAATATTTAAAAAATATTCAACTTGAGCCATTAGTTAGCAACCTCCTTTAGCCATTTGTGCAATAACTGACCTAAGCGTTTAGCCGCATAACCATCATTATATTGATTCCAAATTTGGTTAAATGATGTTAAATCCATGTCAGCTGTTTGTTTAATTTCCCTCTGCAACTCTGATATTGTTTTAACAATCGGTTGTTGATTTTGGTTCATAAAAAACGACTGTAAACCATATAGTAACTCATACTCTGCCTGGTCATACTGAAAATAAATAATTTTGCCATTTGGATGTAAATTCGCATAGTCAAAAGGTAGTGACGAATAATCTGTAATTAAGCAGTCTATAGCTGCTAGTAACATAGCTTGACTACCTTGATAATTTGTACTTGGAACTGAACTACTTGGATGATACATCTCAATTAAAGTCACATTTTGCTCAGCTAAACTTTGTCGTACATTAGGATAGTCATTGTTTAGGCGATATGTTGGCGCATATAACCATAATTCTTGCTTGCGATATTGAGGATTGAGCGCTAAAAATTGTTCTTTTAACTGAGCTTGCTGGCTATGATGATATAAATCCGATCTTGGATAGCCAATCTTAATTAATTGTTCTGCTGTAGCTCCATATGCATTCATAAAAATATCACCCATAATATCTGAACCGACCACATAATCAGTAAAAGCTTGATAAACTTTATGATGAAGTCGTCGTTCTGCTGTAGATGTCACTTTAGGATCTTCTAAACCAAATTTTTTAATAGCTCCATTAGCATGCCATAGTTGGACAATGTGCTGACCCGCTCTTTTAGTAAAAGCACCAAAAAAAGGAAAATAATTATCAGCTAAAATAATTTGTGAGTTATAAATAAACGACAAATCTTTTTGCCAGAAAGCCCAATGATAAGCTAATGGTTTAATAATAAAGTTTGGATCATCTTGCAAGTTTTGCACACTTGGTGCGGCTTTACTCGTCACGTACAGATAAATCGGAACTTCTAGTTCAGATGCTACATTTTTTAACCAACTAATATCTTGCGGAAAAGATGCTAAATAAACGATGCGCGATGTTAATTTGTCTTTTTTGATAACACTTCGGCAAAGCCAAGTATAACTTTGCCTAGCTAGATGTTTATAATTACTTAATTTCATAAATTAAATCCGTCTTCAAACGCTCTTGCTTCGTTTGCCATTGCCATAAATATTGTGGATGTTGCACGACTTCATGTAATGAATAACCACTCAAATGGACTAAACCAAAGAAACCAACTGCACAAATACTACCGATTAAAATTAAACGACTCCAAAAATCCATTTTTTCAGTCGCCGTTTTACTTTTAATGACTTGCTTACGATATACTTGATATTCATCTTGATTATTGAAAGTCATAGCTACGCGGTCATCGAGCATTTTTTCTAATGTAAAATCTTTTTGCGCTTCTTTACATTGCGTTTGATAATATTTTTTCTCTTCTTTAGTCAGATTATTAAACCATTGTGTAAATTTTTGATATTTACTGACGACTTCTTCTGTTGAGCCAAACATGCGTAAATCACCGTAATGCATCCATAAAACTTTGTCACAAAGTTTTTTGATTTGATGAATCGAATGGCTAACAAAAAAAATAGTTTTACCTTGTGCTTTAAATTCTAAAATTTTATCAACACATTTTTGATAAAAAGTTTCGTCACCTACAGATAAAGCTTCATCAATAACTAAAATATCCGGATTATTATGTACTGCGATTGAAAAACCAAGTCGTGATTTCATCCCGCTTGAATAATTTTTAACAGGTTGATGGATAAAATCACCTAAATCGGCAAATTCAATAATTTCTTGCATTTTTTCGTCAATTTCTTGATTGGTCATCCCACTCATTAAGGCCTTAATCCGAATGTTTTCAATACCCGTCAAATTAGGTTTTAAACCGGCTCCAATCGCGATAATTGAAGTTTCTCCATTAATTTCTAATTCGCCTGTCGTTTGAGGAATGATTCCTGAAATAATATTGGATAATGTTGATTTTCCTGAGCCATTTGTCCCAATTAGACCAACTGTCTCACCTTCATAAACATCAAAACTGACACCTTTTAAAGCCCAAAAAGTCGGCACTCGTCCTTTATTTAAATGAAATAAAGATTTAATTTTATCTGATTTGGCCTTGTATAAATCAAACTCTTTTGTAACTAAATGACAATGTACTTTAACTTGTTTTTCTGTTTTGGTCACATCGCTCACCTTTTTCTGTCTTACAATTACTCCTTGCAATTTTACCTTATTTTTTAGCCTTTTGCAAAACAGCCTCGCGAAAATGCTGATTATTTAATGATTTCTTTAGAATACTCAACAGTTTCTTATGCAGCCATTTTTAAAGATTCTTCCTATATAATAATAGTAAATTGCGCAATAGATTAATAAAAGATTTTTATTTTTTTTAATATTTATTAAATTTTACTTTTGCTTATTATTATTTTTTTTTATAATAGTAAATAGTTATAAACACTTGGAGGTAACAAAATTGAAAAAAGATGATCCATCTAAAGACCAATCATCAATCCAAGACCATGATTTTTTAGATTTTGATATTGATTCTTATTTAGAAGAATTAGACGATAAATATCAAATCAAACATCCAGAACGCAAAACAAAAAATGAGCCTGAAGAAGATCATCAATCAACTGATGACACAGATTCAAAGGATAATATAAATAACACTGACGACAAGCAGGAACAACAATCTAGTGATCCGCATCCAGATAACGATGATGAATCAGAATCAGTCGCAGCTGAGCCCAAAAGTGAAAACCAAGCTCAAGAGACGAACGATGAAGATATTGTTTTACCTCTAAGTCGCACAGAACGTAATAAACATTTACCAAAAGAAAAAAGCGAATATACAAAAAACATAATAGCTTTTGTGAAATCGCCGAAATTATGGAAATGGTTAGGTACAATTGTTTTAATTATTGCCCTTTTCTTTACAGCTTATGGTGGCTATTTATTTTACAAAACAAATCATTTATTAGATTCATCATATACTGAACGTCCATCAAGCAAATCAAAAAACGAAAAAATTACGATGACTAATAAGCCAATTTCTATTTTATTAATTGGTCTAGATAATAATAAAGAACGTAATTTAGATACGACGCGTACGGACAGTTTAATCGCTTGTACTTTTAATCCCAAAACAGGTGAAACGTCTATGGTTTCTATCCCGCGTGATACTTATGTCGAAATGTATGACAAAGAAAACGGCTATAATACAACCGGGAAAATTAATTCTGCATACTCGTTAAATGGTGTCAATAGTACGATTAGTGCAGTCGAAAAATTATTAAATATTCCAATTGATTACTATGTACAGGTCGATTTTAATGCTTTAGAAGATGTCGTTAATGCCTTTGGTGGTATTTATGTAGATGTGCCATTTACTTTAACCGAACAAGATGCACATGGTAAAAAACGAATTCATTTAAAAGAAGGCGATCATCAAAAATTAAACGGCGAACAAGCTCTTGCGTTTGCTAGAACTCGTCATATTGATAATGATATTCAACGTGGTGTCCGCCAACAAGAAGTTATTTCTGGTATCGTCGAACAAGCTTTAAAAGTTGGATCAATGACAAAATATGTCAAAGTTTTAAATAGTTTAGAAGGACATATTCAAACAGATATTCCAAAATCAATTTTACTTGGTTTAGCTAAAAGCTCAACCGAGCATAAAATTAAAATCGAACATTATCAATTTAAATGGGCTTCTTATAACTATAACGGCGAAAGTTTTGTCGCTTTGAACAAAGAAAGTTTAAGTTACGTCAGTCATAAATTGCGTGTTCAATTAGGTGAAGATGATAAAGACGAACGCGATCAAGACGGCTACCAAGAACCAGAAACAACCGAATTAGATCCGTCAACATATCCTTCTTATGGTGTCACTTGGGATTAACAAAAAAGCTAATTTTACGATATTGAAGTGAACCCCAAATTTTGAACATTTATGGTGTCCAAAATTTGGGGTTCATATCATATTCGTAAAATTAGCTTTTTTTATTATCTTACCCCTAGAGCAATGCGTGCGTAACGACTCATCCGATCAGTCGTCCAGGCTGGTGACCAAACAAGTTCGATTTCAACATCTTTTACTTCATCGACATCTTCCATCGCTTGTTTAATACTATCTTGTAATATATCAGACAACGGACATCCCATTGTCGTTAAAGTCATTTTAATTTTTAATTTACCATCTTCGGCTAAATCAACTGCATAAATTAATCCTAAATTAACAATATCAATACCTAACTCAGGATCAATGACAGACTCTAAGGCTTGTAAAATTTCATCTTTAATATCTTCTAACTCTTCTGGTGAATAATTAGCCAATTATCTCGCCTCACTTTCACTGCAATTGTAACATAATTTCAAAAACTGTAAAACATACAATCAAATTTGCTATAATGTACGTAACTGTAGCTTAAAGGAGGTTCAGCGATGAAACAAATAAAACATTCGTTAATTCGCTCAATTATTTTAGTCTTTTTATATTTTAGTTTACTACAAATTGTTGGTCAATTATCAGCCGAACGCATTTTACAATATGGCTTTACTGATTCTAAGTATCAAGCCACTGTGTTAAGTAACTGGGCTTTTATTGCTTTTCATTTTATTTTTATTACAGCTAGTTTAATTATTTTAGCGCCACGTTTTAAGCAAAGTTGGCAAGCATATAAACAAAATTTTGCTAAATATTTAGGAATGGCCATTTTAGGGATGCTCGGTATTATTTTTATTAATTCTATTTTTGTCTTTGAAACTGCTAATCAGACAACTTTGATTAGTATGCTACATAGTATGACGCCGTTACAAAAAGGGATTTTTATTATCATTGTCACTTTTATTGGCCCTATCAATGAAGAAGTGGTCTTTCGTCAAATTTTAATTGGTGAATTATCAAAATATTTATCAAAATGGCTTTTACTTATTATTTCAAGTTGTTTATTCGCTATTCTCCATATTCCATCACTTAATCTTTTATATCAAGCGCTACCTTACTTTGGCAGTGGCTTAATCATTGGTTTTGTTTATATTAAAAGTAAAGATAATTTATTTTGCTCAGCTACAATTCACTGGTTAAATAATATTTTAAGTTTATTACTATAATAAGCAAAAAAACTGAGATAATTCTCAGTTTTTTTGCTTATTTTTTTGTTTTTAACGCTTTTTGTTGATCTTCACTATAAAATTTACCCATAATGGTTTGCGTTGGTACAATGTTGACAAAAGCATTTTCATCCGTCTCATAGACAGCTTTTTCCAAGTCATATAATTCATAGCGTGAAATAACAATCATAATTGTCATTGTGTCACGACCTGTATAACCACCCATTGATGGCATTAATGTAAAGCCACGCACTAAATTACTTAAAATGGCTTGTTTAACTTCATCGGCTTTTGACGTCGTAATAAAAGCTGTTAGTTTTTGGTGACTTGTATGAATCATATCAATTACTTGCGTCATCGCAAAAATCGAAATAACTGTATATAAACCACTAGCTAAATCGAAGAAAATCGCTGCCATGATCACAATTAACATATTAATCATCATCATCAAACTACCTACTGTCCGGCCTGTTGTTTTCGAAACAACAAGTGACACGATGTCTAGCCCGCCAGTAGTAAAACCAAACTTCAAACATAAACCAATACCTAAGCCTAGTAAAACACCACCCATTAATGAATTCATTAATTGATTATCGGTAATACCATGTACTGGTAATAAAGTTGTAAAAAATGATGTCGATACAACTGTCAACATACTAAAAATCGTATTTTGACGACCTAATTTGATCCAGCCTAAAACAATAATCGGAATATTTAAAATAAAAATTAAAATCCCCGTGTTTACATTAAAACCTAAAAAATTAAAGAGAGCTTGTAATAACTGCGCTATCCCGGTTACACCTGATGAAAAAACATCACCCGGAATTAAAAAATTATTTAACGCCAGTGCCGAAATAATCCCTGTGAAAAAAACGATAGCAATTCGTAAAACTATTTGATTTTTAAGAATAATTTGTTTTAAGTTCATTTAGCTACCTACTTTCTATAATGTTTTAAGTTCAATATTTGGATACTTATCTTTAAACCAATTTAGCGCAAATTGATTTTCAAATAAAAAGACAGGTTGTTCAAAACGATCTTTTGCTAAAATATTACGACTTGAACTCATTTTTTCGTCTAAGTCTTCGAGATTAATCCAACGAGCAATTTTACGTCCCATTGGTTCCATAATCACTTCTGTATTATATTCATTTAGCATTCGATGTTTAAAAACTTCAAATTGTAATTGACCGACTGCACCTAAAATATATTCGTTAGTTGTATATGTTTTATAAAATTGAATAGCTCCTTCTTGAACAAGCTGTTCAATCCCTTTATGGAATGATTTTTGTTTCATCACATTTTTAGCTGAAACTTTCATAAACATTTCTGGCGTAAATTGCGGTAAATCTTCATATGTAATTGCTTGTTTGCCGGTATAAATCGTATCACCGATTTGGAAATTACCAGTATCATATAGTCCGATAATATCGCCAGCTACCGATGTTTCCACATTTTCACGCGTATCTGCCATAAATTGCGTTGCATTATTTAAGCGTAATTTTTTTTGTGTCCGCATTAATGTTACGTCCATTCCGCGATCAAACTCACCTGAACAAATACGAACAAAAGCAATACGGTCACGGTGATTTGGATTCATATTAGCTTGAATTTTGAAAACAAAGCCTGAAAATTCAGGACTATCTGGTTGAATCATTTGTTCATTTTTTGTTTTGTGTTCATCAGGGGCAGGGGCAAATTCGAGATATGTCTCTAAAAATGTTTGGACCCCAAAGTTTGTTAAAGCTGAACCGAAAAAGACTGGTGTTAATGTCCCACGTGCAATTTTTTCTTCTGAAAATTCATTACCAGCTTCAGTTAATAGCTCAATTTCTTCTTTTGTTTGTTCGTAAATACTATCTTCAGTTAATGAAGCTAACTCCGTCATTTTCCCGACTTGCTCTAATGGTACTAGCTTATCTTCTAATTGATAATCACTTGGACGATATAACTCTAAACGCTGATGATAAATATCAAATAAACCTTTCAAGCCTTTGCCCATTCCAATTGGCCAATTCATCGGATATGATTCGATTCCTAAAACTTCTTCCAGTTCTTCTAATAAATCAAGTGGATCACGTCCGTCACGGTCCAATTTGTTAATAAAAGTAAAAATCGGAATACCACGCATACGACAAACTTTAAATAATTTTTTCGTTTGCTCTTCGATACCTTTAGCACTATCAATAATCATCACAGCACTATCAACAGCCATTAAAGTTCTATATGTATCTTCTGAAAAATCTTCGTGCCCTGGGGTATCTAAAATATTAATCCGTTTCCCTTGATAATCAAATTGCATAACTGAACTTGTAACCGAAATCCCACGTTGTTTTTCGATATCCATCCAGTCTGATTTCGCAAATTGTCCTGATTTTTTCCCTTTAACTGTCCCAGCTTTGTGGATGGCACCACCAAAAAGTAATAGTTGTTCTGTCATTGTTGTTTTCCCCGCATCAGGGTGAGAAATAATCGCAAACGTCCGACGTTTTGCTACATTTTCTGATAATGATGTCATCACGATCTCCAGCCTTTCTTTTCTATCTTGTCGCTTTTCAGTATATCACGCAATTATTAAAATTAATAGTTACTTATGACGAATAATTACGCAAAAAAATAGGCAGCAAATTACTTTGCTACCTTGTACTTTCTTCTAATAATAATTGCGGTTTATCCATAAATGTAACTTTAATTGTGACAATCCGTGTTTCTTCCACTTTTTCACTTGTTAGCTTCAGATTATCGACTTCACACGATAAATGCTCACCTTCTTCGGGAATTACTCCAAGGACGGTCATTAAATAACCTGCTAATGTATCAACATCATCCATTTCTAAATGTTGATCAAATTCTTCATTGAAATCTTTAATAGTCATTTTACCTTGAATTAAATATGTATAATCGTCAATTTGTTGATACATTTCATCGACTTCATCTGATTCGTCATCAATTTCTCCGACAATTTCTTCTAATAAATCTTCCAATGTGACAATTCCTGCCACCCCACCATATTCATCTAATAAAATTGACATTTGATTTTGTGTTTTTTTAAATTCATAAATCAAATCATCAGTAAAAATCGTTTCTGGGACGAATAATGGTTCTTGTAAAATTGAACGAAGCTCAACTTGACTGAATCCTTTAGCGTAAGCGGCATTTAATAAACGTTTTGTATGTAAAATACCGATAATATTATCTTTGTCACCATCATAAACAGGAACCCTAGAAAAACTTTCCGATAAAATCTTTTTAATATTCTCGTTTTGATCATCTTGAATATCAATCATAAAAGCATCTGGTCTTGGCACCATTACTTCACGTGCAACTTTCGAGTCAAGCGAGAACACACCTTGAACCATTTCTAGTTCTTCTGTATCTAAAACTTGCTCTTTAGCTAGTAAATAATGCATTTCTTCCCGTGTCATCTTATTATCTTTATCATCAAATTTCATAGGCGTCAGTTTAGCTAATAAATCCGTCGAAGCTGATAACAACCATACAAAAGGCTTAGCAACAGCACTTAAAAAACGTAGTGGATAAATTGCAAATCGAGCCACAATTTCGGGATTATTCATCGCAATGCGTTTAGGATAAAGCTCACCAAAAACAATCGAAATATAAGTTAATAAAACCATCGCAATGACTTGCGCTATTTGGAGTGCCAGTTTTGTACCACCTAATAACGGCGCCAGCATTTGCGCGATTGACTCAGCTAATGAAGCCCCCGAAAGTAAAGTTACTAATGTAATGCCAACTTGAATAGTAGATAAAAAATTTGTTGGATCTTGTAAGACTTTATTTAAAATTTTCGCCGTTTTTTCACCTTCGCTAGCTTGTTTTTCAATGCGGTTACTGTTTACCTGCACTAGTGCCATTTCAGCGGCGGCAAAAAAAGCATTAATTAATGTTAAAACAAATAATAAAATAACTTCGAATAATATCGACTGACCATCGAGATCGGCCATCATTGCATCTCTCCTTAGTAAACTTGTTCATCATAAGATTATCACAGCGATAATAGTTTTTCAAATGTAACCATTTGAAAGCTACACAAATCAAAAAACTTCCCAAAAACCTTTTGAGAAGTTTAAAAAACTAGTTATTCATTATCAGTCACTATTAAATCTTTAGAATTTTTGTGCAATTGATAAACTTCATATAAATAACTGACAATTGTTTTGACAATAGCATAAATTGGTACCCCTAAAAACATCCCAAAGACACCGGCTAAATTACCTGCTACTAATAAAATAATAATAATTGTCATCGGATGAATGTCTAAACTTTTACCAATAATACTTGGATAAATAATATTACTATCGATTTGTTGGACAATTAAAACAACAATCGCACATAAAATAGCTTTCACTGGTGAGACAAATAACGACGTAATCATCGCTGGAGCTAAGCCTAAATATGGTCCTAAATAAGGAATCATATTAGTCGCACCGGCAATTACCGAAAACAAAAATGCATATGGAATACCTGATAGTTTATAACCAATAAATGTCATAATAGCCACAAAAATACATTCCATTACTTGACCACTAATATAAGAAGATAAAGTTTGGCTCATTTTATGTAACAAAACAACCGTATCATCTTTCATCCGTTCTGGTAAATAACGTTCAATATTTGGAATCATTCGATGACCATCTTTTAACATATAAAATAACATGATTGGTACCGTAATCATCGTAACTAATGTCGTCGTTACTGATGAAATAATCGACCCCATACCACTCGTCAAATTACTAATCATTGATTGAATCATTTTCCCAGCAGAAATATCAATTTTTTGTAAATACGCTTGAATATTAATATCTTGCAACCATTTTTCATGACTTAATTGATTAGCTAAATCCGTCAAATCATCTACTACACCCGGAATCGTATGTCCTAATTGGACTAATTGATTAATTAAACTTGGAATAAATTTAACAAAGATTAATGCTACTAAACTAAATAATAGTATAAAAACAATTAAAATACCCCAAATTCGTTTGATTTTAATTTTTTCTAACATCGTCACGACAGGATTTAAAATATAATATAAAAATACCGCAATTAAAACTGGCGCAAATAATGTTTGGAAAAAAGTCACAATTGGGTGAAAAATAAATTGAATTTTGGTCAAGACATAAATAAGACTAGCAATGATCAAAATTTCCAGTGACCAATATAAAATACGTGACTTTGAATTTTGCTTCCAAAGCATCGAACTCCTCCTTTGCTTTTATTGTACTTTATTTAAAAATAATTATGCAAACAAAAAATGATTCACATAAATGTGAATCATTTACTTATATTTACTTTGAGAGCTGTTGATAGCGTTCATACCATAACTGAATATATTCATCTGAAAATGGTCCTTTATGATTATTGATCCAATCTACTAAAATTTTGACATTTTCTTTCAAAATAAAATCAATATCTTTTGAATAATGCATTTTTAATCGGTGATCTTCATATTCATCTACATCCAAAAGACGTTTTTCGCCATCTGGAAAAACTTTCACATCGAGATCATAATCAATATATTTCAGTGCTTCAGCATCCAAAACATATGGTGAAGCTAAATTACAATAATAAGACACACCACGGTCTCTAATCATCGCAATAATATTAAACCAATATTTTTTATGGAAGTAAACAATAGCTGGTTCCCGTGTGACCCACCTACGGCCATCAGCCTCAGTCACGAGTGTATGATCATTTACGCCAATAATTGAATGCTCGCTGGTCTTGAGTACCATGGTATCACGCCATGTACGATGTAAGCTCCCATCGTGTTTATAACTTTGTATCGTAATGAAGTCACCTTCTTTGGGAACATGCATCCAAAGACCCTTCCTCTCAGCAATAATTTGCTCAAGTAAATTATAGCATATTAAGAAATGTTAATAAACTCAAAATCTTATAAGTCATTTTTTAAATCAATAAATTCGACAATTAAATCATAACTATATCCTTTTTGATATAAACTTTGTTTCACTTTTTCTTGCCGCTTATAATCATCATATTTACTATATTTTTTCCATAATTTATCACCATATTTGACCAACATTTCCCATTCTGTCTCTAAATCAATAGTAAATTCTAATTCATCAACGACTTGTTTAGCTAAACTTAGGGGATAACCTTTTGTTAATAAACGTTGGGTGATTTTATTTTTAGCTTCTTTAATTGTTTTATTGTGATATTTTTTTTGCGTCTTACGTGCTACAGCTAAAGCATTGTGATACAAACTTTCATCATCAAAATCTTGTAAAGCTTCTTCAATAAAGTTTAAGTCAACACCTTTTTGTAATAATTTATTTTTAATTTGCATCGGCCCTTGATCTTGTGTCCGTTTTTGCATAGCGACATATTGTTTAGCATAATTTAAATCATCAACAAAGTGTTGGGCTTGTAATTTCTGCATAATGACACGCTGCATTTCTACTGGTACTTCACGCTGTGTTAAATATTGTTGGACTTCTTTCATAGTCCGCATTTGATAACTTAAATAATTTAAAGCTAACTGATAATTACGTTCTAACTGCATTTCTTGTTCGACTTTTTGGATAAAATTTGCTGTCATCTGCGTCCCTTTAAGCAGCTGCTCTTTAATTAAGACACTTTCGAAAACGATTAATTTTCGACCACTATCAAAAACAAGTTGATATTGTTGATTTTTTAATTGAATAACTTTGATAATTGTTTCAATTTGGATCTCTGACATCTTTTTACCTACTTTAGCTTTTTTCTTAATCTTAACACAAAAACTCCAAAATTGAATTTCATCAACTTTGGAGTTTCTAAGTCTTAAATACACTCTAATGGTCTTGTTAAATCAGGCCGGAGATTAATAAAATCAAGTGTTGCTAACTCGTCTAATAATACAGCTTTAGTGTATGAACGTTCAAGCATTAAATTAATTTTTTGATAGTTTTGTGCATTGACTAAAACAAGTGGTTTACCTAAAGCATAACCAAAACCAAGCTCCCAAACAGTCCCTGGATCTGGAATCACTTCCCCATCCACTTCTAAAAAATCGACAATAGCTACAATAATATCACACATCCGAATTTGATTAATATCACTTAAAAAAGTGTTTCGGCGCCAAGGTTCGCTATCAAATGCATTTTGATCTTGATGTTTACATGGGCGAAAAATTTGGTTTACTGTCTCGTTTTGCTTTAATTGTTCATATACTTGCTCTTCTAAAGCAATTTGTTGTTCATTAAAAAATGGACCTGCTAAATAAATATTGCGCATCATTTTACTCCTCAAACTTAATCATCAAAACCATTATTTTTGGCTAATTCAGCATAGAAATAGCCACTTTTCTTAATTGTTGCTTTTAAATCATTATCTAAATCAATTGCAATTAAACCGTAACGATTTTTGTAAGCATTAAGCCATGACCAATTATCCATACATGTCCATAAATGATAACCACGACAATCAGTTCCTTCTGTAATTGCTTGATGAACATAACGTAAATGATCTTTAATAAATTCGATACGATAATCATCATTAATCATACCATTTTCATCTAAGAAACGTTTTTCATCTTCAACACCCATCCCATTTTCTGAAATATAACATGGAATGTTACCATAATTTTCACGAACATTTGTTAAAATATCATAAATCCCTTTTTCGTAAATTTCCCAACCACGGTAAGGATTCATTTTCCGTTCTGGCCATTCATAATTATCAAAATAATCTTCCGGCATTGGTTCTTCACTTAAATCCACCAAACTCATTTTAGCTTGGACACGACGTGGTTGATAATAATTAATGCCTAAAAAATCAATTGTATTATTTTGGATAATTTCCATATCTCCCGGTACCATTGCTGGTGTTAAATGACGTTCTTTCACAAGTGTTAATAATTCAGTTGGAAATTCGCCTTTAACTGATGGATCCAAAAATGAACGATTAAAAATCGCATCCGCAATTTTAGCTGCTTTAACGTCAGCTTCATTATTTGGATCTTTTGGATAACTTGGTGTTAAATTCAAAATAATACCAATTTTACCATCTAATTGTAAGTTATGATAAACTTCAATTGCTTTAGCACTTGCAATTAATTCATTATAACCGACTTGCACAGCACGTTTCATATCGACAACAGCTGGATAATGAAATTGGTATAAATAACCACCTTCAACAGGAACAATTGGTTCGTTATGTGTAAACCAATATTTGACACGATCACCAAATAATTCAAAACAAATCTTAGCATAGCGTACATAAGCATCGACTGTATGACGGTTTTCCCAGCCACCTTGTTCTTGGAGTTTTAAAGGCATATCAAAATGATATAAATTAAACATTGGTTCGATATCATTTTTAATTAATTCATCAATTAAATTATTATAGTAGTTAACAGCCACATCATTGACTTCACCATCACCATCAGGAATCAAACGACTCCACTGAATTGAATGACGATATGAATTATGACCTGTTTGTTTCATCAATTGGATATACTCTGGATAGCGATTATAAAAATCAGAAGTCGTATCTGGACCTACTTCATCGAAAAATTTTTCTGGATGTGTATGATACCAAAAGTCCCAAATATTATCACCTTTGCCGTCCGTTTCTGTGCGACCTTCAGTTTGCGGACCACTAGCTGCTGACCCCCACATAAAGTTTTCTGGAAATTGATATTTTACCATTTGTTTAGTCATCTCCCAAATTTTAAATTTACACTATCATTGTACATGGAAACGTTTGCAAAAAGCAAACTTTTTACTACTTACAAAAAAAAAGATGTTAGTTTTTACTTATAACTAACACCTTTATAACACATTTTATAATGCTTTTTTCAATTTACGCACCGCAAGTAAACTAAAAATTAGCACTAACAAAATACTTAATATAATAAAAAAGAAAATTTGCATATGACTCAAATCAAAATAATTAATTTGTGCTCTCATCCCGTAAGATAAATATGCATATGGATCTATTAAAACAACTTGTGGATTAATAATTAAACAAATATATGACAAAATAGCTCCCGCACTAGCAGCAATAATACTGGCTGTGCGTTTTTTCAGCCACATATAAACAAAAATTTGAAACATCACAATAACCATTACTCCAATCAGTCCAACAATAAACCAACTGAAAATTTGTCCATTATTATCAATAGGAATGTTTAATAAATAAGCTGCTAAATAAAAAATAATATAAAAAGCTAATAACGAACTAAACGCAATGCGCATATAAGAAAGAAATTTACTCCAAATAATTTTGATAGGTTTTATCGGTGTCACTAAAATTTGAATGATTGCTTTTGTTTGATATTCCGCTTCTAAATCAAGACTAATAATCACAGCTAAAAAAATAGGATAAAAAATACTAGCATAAAACATCGCTCCTTGCGCCCACAATACAACACCTTGATTGGTAAACTCCGTGAAGACAGAGCGATTATAAGCAAATAAAAAGATTCCCAGCAAACTGCTAACTAAGGTGCATAAAAAGGAATATAAAACAAAATAATTATGTCTTTGCTTTAAATTATCTAACTTGACCAATTGCCACATTAATTAATCACCTGCACTTTAATTTTTTTGCGCATATAAAAGAAAATGCACACTGTAACTACAATTACAAACATAATATAATACCAATAATTATGTACTACTCCTAAAGGTTGTATAGTAATAGGATCTAAAAAACGTACATACGTCCAAGGAAGAAAAATGTTTAACCAGTTAAAATTTAAACCACCTTCAAAAAAGCTAATTACCGAAGCAAATAAGCCAATAATTAAAGCTGTCGATTCTTTTTTCATAATTAAATATAAACCTGTTTGTAATAAAGTCATGCAAATAATACTCAAAATGATATTGAATAACATTTTGATTGTTAAACTTTTAGTCGTGCCAATAATCCCCAGCATAACAAATAATTCATATTGACAAACAATCAAAATACTAAGTAAAACAATGGCGTAAAGACATTTGATTAAATATAATTTCCAAAGTGAAACATCATAAACATTTAAAACTTGATACATCTTCGTTTCTAACTCTTTATGAATCAATTCATTACTTGTCAGCACAATCAAAAGCGGGGTGATAAAGGCCTGGATAGTAATAAACATATTATTTTCAAAGTACATATTATGCCCTTGTGAATTAGTAGCCTGACTGACACCAGCTCCAATCCAGAAAAATGAAATTAACCATAAAATCAAAATGGAAGCAAATAAATATGTACGTTTAGATTTAGTAATTTCTTGTTTCAATAATTTCCACATTAGTTCTCACCTTTAATTTTTTCCATAAAAATCTTTTCTAAATTATTATCTTCAGGTTGGATTTCATAAACGTCATAATCATTCGTTACTAAAAAGTGATTTAAGTGGCTAATTTGCTCCGGATTAGTCGTATTTAAAATAATTTTGTCATTATTAATGACCAACTGATCAGCGGGATAATTTTGGCAAATAGTTTCCAAACCATGGCTATTTCGCACTTTAAAAATTGTCTGTGTTTGCTGTTTAATTTCTGCCATTGAAGCTTCATATATCGTTTTACCGTGATTAATAATTCCCACATAATCACATGTTTGTTCAATTTCACTTAATAAATGACTTGATATTAATACAGTCATGCCATATTTTTCAGGTAGAGACTTAATTAATTCCCGAATTTCAGTAATCCCTTCTGGATCAAGACCATTAGTTGGTTCATCTAAAATTAATAATTTCGGAAATTTTAATAAAGCACTCGCGATTCCAAGTCTTTGCTTCATACCTAACGAGAAATTTTTGACTTTTTTCTTACCTGTATGAGCTAAATCGACAATTTTCAATACCTCATCAATATTTTTCACGGGTACTTTAGCTAATTCTTGTAAAATTTTTAAATTTTCATATGCTGTTAAATTACCATAATAAGAAGGTTGCTCAATAAGCACCCCTATATCTGGTAAAGCTTGTTTTAATTGAGCTTTTTGAAAAAGTGTTACTTGTCCTTGATCTTGCTTATACAAGCCAATTAAAATTTTCATAGTTGTAGATTTCCCTGCACCATTTGGACCTAACAATCCATAAATGGCTTTTTCGGGTACTTGCAGTGAGACATCAGTTAACACTTTTTGTTGATCAAATGATTTACTAATATGTTTAATATCGACTACGTTCACTTATTTTGACCTACTTTCATAAGTTGTTTAAATTGATTATTATTTTTATATAAATTTTCGGGTGTATCTTTAAAAACCTGATGTTTATCATCAATAAAAATAACTGAGTCCACATATTTGATAACATCCAAATGGTGATTAATTATAATCATTGTTTTATCACTATATGTATCAGAATTTAAAATATTTTCGTAAATTGTATTTCTACTTATAATATCTAAATTACTAAAAACTTCATCCCAAAATACATAATCAGTCTTATACAATGATTTAGCAATTAATAACCTTTGAATTTGACCACCTGATAAGTTTTTACCACCTGAAAATAGTTTAGACATTATTCCTTTTGGTAAAGAGTTAACAATTTCCATACTATTTGTATTTAGTAACACTTGCTCCAATTCATCATTATCAAATTCTTTATCCATAATAATATTTTGATATATAGTACCTTCTTTAGGTATCATATTTTGCGTAACAATCCCTAGATTATCACGAAATTCAGCATCACCATACACTAAATCACCTTCATACTCAGTATATAAATTTAACATTATATTAAATAGAGTACTTTTTCCTGATCCAGAATTGCCCAAAATAATAACTTTTTCGCCTTTCTTAATTTCAAAAGAGATATTATTAAATAATTTTTTCGATAAAGGATATGAGTAACTTAAATGATCCAATTTAATAAAAAATGAATCACTCTCTTTTATATAATCCTCTATATTTTTGGTATCTTTAAATAAATATTCAATTTTTTCTGACGAATTATTAACTTTTGAAAATTCTAAAAACATACTTTGTAATTGGCCAACAGCAGCAGTAAATAAACTAATCCCAGTTTGAAATAACACTAAATTACCAATATTAAGCATATTTTTTTCCATAAGTTTCATACCTATAAAAATAATCAGAAAAAGGCCTATATAATTAAATAACTGAGATAACAATGCCGAATATTCATTAATAATTAATAGTGATAAGTATTTATTATTTTCCATCTGACTAGTTTCTAACCAATCTTTTAATTCCTTATCTTCATAATGGTTAGCCTTAATGTATTCAATATTATCAATTCCTTTTTGAATTAAACTGGAATTTTCAATCATTGACTGAATATAACTTACATTTCTATAACTTAATTCTTTATATATCGCCAAAGTTATTACTAAATACACAGTTGTTAATATAAATAAACATAAACTTAGGATTTTTGACACAGAATATAAATAAAAAATTAGTAATATGACAGATAAGATATTAATTAAAGATGGTATAATACTATGTATTACGCTATCTTTAATAGCATTCTTTAAATTAATTTTTTCCACTATACTCCCTGCACTATTATTGTTAAAAAAAAGTAATGGCTGTTGCAAAATATTCTTAAACATTTTCTTAGTTACAATTTTTTCATATTTCAAGTTAGAATTCCTTTGTGCATTAGTTTTTATAACAGTTGAAATAATACAACCTAGTACAATACATAAAAAGACAACTATACTAACATAATTTGAAAATCTTTTATTAATTACATTTTGTAATAAAATAGATATTCCAATCGATACTATTTGAAAAATAAATAAAGCTAAAATATAAAAAAAACTATTTTTATCACTAAAAATATTAAGTAAATATTTATTAAATGCATTATGTGATTTAATTTTGTAAAAAGTTTCCTTACGATTAAATGTAATGATTATACTCGAAAAATGTTTAAGAAATTCGTTTATTGATAACTTGATTTTTCCAATAGCAGGATCGATGATATATATTTTGTTCTTACTTACTTTTGTTAATAATACAAAATGATTAAAATCCCATTGTAAAATACATGGTAGTTTAAAGTAATGTAACGTCTTATATATATTATCTGCTCTTAACTTACACCTGTAAACTTTCATATCTAATTTATATTGGCTATTTAAATTATTTAAATAACTAACAGATAATCCATCAGATGGAATACTTTCATTTAGATATAAATCTGATAATGATATTTTACTTCCCATATTATGTAATACCATGGCATAACACGCTAATAAACAATCTTGTTCATTATTTTGCAAATATATTTTCATAAAAATACCCCATTATTTACAAAATAAAATATTATCCTTATCTTTATTTTGTAATTTTAAAATTCCATATAATATTCCAGATAATCCACACATTATTCCATTAGCATTAATACCTTTATTTGAAAAATCAATTTTATATTCATTATCATATAAATATTTTACAAATTTATCATATATATTTTGAATTTTAGAATTTAAATTATATTTTTTATAAATATCTTTATCTATTACTTTTACATAATCTAAAATTAAAATGTTTCCAATAATACCATGGCATAATGATGCGCTACTCATAGTAATAGTCAAATTTAAAATATTCTCTATAGCATGATCTATATCACATAATATTTGTCTAATAGCATTATCGTTTAATATTTCATATTTCTTATGTAAACTCAATAATAATAATCTCGAAACTAAAATACCCGTTGATCCATGACACCAATTAGCACTACTTTGATTATCTTTACGTCTATTATCAATCCATCCATCATTTAAAATCATATTTTTTTCATATGATAAAGATTTTTGAAAAATAGAATCATATTTATCATTATTAAGCTCTATATTAAGTACTTTTAAAGCTACTAATACTCCACTATTTCCATGAGCAAAACTACAGTTATCTAAATAATTATCTCCTTGTTTAAATATACATAAATTATCATCAAATTTATTTTCTAAAACTTTACCACAAATATATAATATCTCCTTCACTTCTTTAGATCTATCCAAAAAATATTCTTTATTAAAGAAAATAAAAAGAATAATACCGGATACTCCAGATACTATATCTACTCCATAATTATATAAATTATCTCTAGCATCATATAATTTCATGAATAAATTATCAATATCTGCATCAACATTTTCTATATACTTACAATACTGTACTAGAAAATATAATTGTCCTGAAATACCATTAAAATAAGATAAATCATTTAAATCTATAACAATACTATTTTTTATTAATTTAATTAATTGTAAAATATTATTGTCATGATTATATCTAAATAATTCAATTAATGATATTCCTATTCCAGACAAACCTTTATATAATCCACTATCTACAAAATTAAACTCTATTCCATCAGATTCTCCAATACTAAAATCTAGCCAATTTACAGTATGATCTTCAGAAATTACAATATTTTCAAATAATTTATTTTTTATAATTTCAATAACCCTATCGATGGATATATTATTTTTTAGACACGTATCATATTTAGATAAATTATAATATGAAATCTTAGATTGTATTAATTGTTCATAAACATTAAAAATAAATTCTATATAATTTTTTTGTATCTTTAAATCATCTGTAGAAAAACAATCAATTTGTTTGTTGATAAGAGCACTTGGATAATCATTTAATTGATATACTTCATTATCAAAAATATCTTTGACAATATCAGATTCACCATTTATATAAAAATATGGAATATCATAATTCCTTACCTGTTGTATTTCTGAATAACTAATTCTAGAGTCATTAAATTTATTAGTATCTATAAATTTATTTAAAAAATCATCTTTACGATTACAATATCTCAAGCTAGATATACATGAAATCATCATACTGTACTCTTAAGTATTTCTAAATAAAATACGAGTATTTAATAACAATGCATATCTTTCGATCATTAATTTAAAGTATTCTTTATTGTCTAAAATTAATTTATAACTATTTTCAAAGCCAGATAAAATAACACTTAAATAATTAAATATATCCATTATATTTTTACTTGCTAAATGATTGGTTTTTTCAATATTTTCTATAACTCTTTTTATCCTAATATTATCAGTAAATTCATTGATAATTTTATCAACTTTTATTTTAAATTTACCACCAAATGTGCCACTAACATCTCCACCAAACATATAGGGAGAATTATTTACAGGTAAAAGACCACTAGACAATACTGAATTTAATATCATTTTTCGAATTTCTTTTTGTGATTTATTTTTCAAAAAATCTCCCATTAAATCAACACTACCAAAAGCCTCTAAATCTAAAATAATAGGAGTATCATTTTTGGCATATAAATTTTCATAATGCAAATCACTTATTTTTAAAACATAAGCTAAACAATATAATATACCTAATTTATAATAAAAATCATTTTTATTATAAATAGAATTATTATTTGAAATATCTTCGACCCAAGAATAATTTACTCTGTTAAAAATCTTTAAAGTATAAAAATCTATATGTAAATTTTCATTTATCCATTTTAATATCTCATTATAACACTCATAATTATTCATATTATGAGGTTTATATATTAAAGTTTTCTTATTAGATAAAATAACCTTAACTACACATTTTCCGTTATGAAAATCACCTAAACACTTAATATTAATAATATTTACATCATCACAAGAAATAAATTTCTTTTCTGCTAAATCATACTTATCTAAGCTAAAATTATGTTTTATTTCTTCTGTATAATTTAAATAATCAGATATTCTTTTATCTAAATCATTAAATAAATTTGGATACAATGAATTTATATGATTACAAACATCTATATAAATATTATTAAAATATTTGTATCTGTCTTCTGGATTATTACCTTTTAATTTTTCTTTCGTTCTATAATCATTAATAAAAAAAACTAAATACTTGAATATATTATTATAGAAAATAGAGTATAAATCTTCGTTATGATTAATTTTATGTTTATCTAATACCAAATACTTATAATATTTATAGAATAAATATTCCATTTCAATTTTCTCCCAAATATAAATTTAGTGGAGAAATAAATTCTCCACTAAACAACTAAAATTAATGTGAGCAGCAAGTAAAAGCAAATTGCCATGTATTCATATTACATTCGTGTGAAACAGTGTATAAAACTCCATGTTTACCTGCACCTAATACAGAATCTAATTCTTTTTCATCAATTTCTTCGATATTGCTTAAAACATTAAAGTTATCAAATTTTTCCATAATTATTTCTCCTGTTTCTAAAAATATTTTTCAAAGATATTTGGTACCTCTATCTTCTAGATTTAGAATAATACAAAAGAATATACGTTCAATAAAATGTTTACTAAATTAAACATTTTATTTTTACTAATATATTATTATAGATTTTTTATATTCTATATGGTAGAATATTTCCAAATATTATATATTTATCATTAAGGTGATTATTTTGGAACAAAATATTGGATTTTTTATAAAAAAAATAAGGATAAATAAGGGATTAAAAGCTAAAGAGGTATATGACGGTATAATGTCCCGATCAATGTATTATAAATTCGAAAATAATTTAGCTGATATATCACATAATTTATTTTTAGAATTATGTAGCAGATTAAATATTTCGTTACATGAAATATTAACTATGATAAACATAACTACTGATTATCAATATATTTTTTCAATCATTTATAAATCCTTCTATAAAAATAAGAAAGATTTACATTGTTTGAATCTAAAATTTCAACAATTACATACTCAAAATCCATATAATACTAAGTATTACCATTACTTACTTTTGACTGAATTACTAATTACTTATCAAAAAAATAAAACTTTAGATTTAAGTTCAATAAAACCTATCAAAAATTTTTTAACTACTACAGAATCTTGGTCTCATTACGAATATACCCTTTTTAAACATGTAATATTTATTTATAAAGATGACGAATTAGTTTATTTATATCCTCAACTTGTTAAAACAATTAAACGAATTTTTCATTATAATAATTCAAATGAACACTATAAACTATTATCAATTATTTTATATACATTATTCAATAATTATAATTTACAACATACATCATATTTTATTGAGGAATTAACAAAAATAAATAATAAGAAAATTTCTATGTTTTATAAAACTATTACACAATTTTATATTGCATTATATTTATATATCAATAACGATTATACTGAGAAAAAAAATATCGAAAAAATTTTAGACTTTTTCCAATTTATTGAAATGGATGAAGTTTATAAATTTCATTTAAATTTATATCAAAAATATAAAAAAAAAAGAAGTTGACTAATGTCAACTTCTTTTTTGACTCTTATCTTAACGACGACGTTCTTTAATACGAGCTGCTTTACCATGTAATGCACGTAAGTAGTAAAGTTTAGCACGACGAACACGTCCGTGACGAGTTACTTCGATTTTTTCAACACGTGGTGTATGTACTGGGAATGTACGTTCAACACCGATACCGTTAGAAATTTTACGTACTGTGTAAGTTTCGCTAATACCAGCACCACGACGTTTAATTACCACACCTTCAAAGATTTGGATGCGTTCACGGTTACCTTCAACAACTTTAGCATGAACTTTTACAGTATCACCAGGACGGAAATCTGGAATATCTGTACGTAATTGTTCTTGTGTTAATTCTTGAATTAATGGATTCATTTTATAATCTCCTCTATCCTTAGACATTCATACCAGGCTAGCCTGTAGCGGAATATCCGAAATTATGAGCAAATGCTCAATTAAAATCATAACATTGATGACCTTATTTTTCAACAGTTATTTGTAAATATATGTCAACTAAAAATAATTGCACTCAAAAGTTTAAATCTTTTAGTACTTAGCTTTTGCTTAACTGATATAATTTAAACTTGTCTTAAATAATTACCATTTGTATAAACTTTATAAATTCCTATAAGGCCTGTTTTACCCTCTAATTTATAAGGTAAATAAGTAACTTGAATTGCATAATATTTACCATTTTCATCTGTTCCATCATAATTACCATCGCCACCGATTAAAATATTAGAATCATAAAATCCTAACACTTTACGTAAATAATCTGCCGCTTCTGTAGGATTTTTCAAATTGACTTTTTGTTTTGCTTGATAAAGAATATTTATTTCATGCGGATCATTTGGTGATTGATCAGCTTCTAGAGAACCATTTTTATCAATATTAGATACTTTAGGTGTAGATTTTTCAGTATTACTATAAGAATGGCTATTTGTGACAGCTGTAGTAGCTTCTTTTGTTGAGTTAATTATTTGAGCTGAATTATTTGAATTGACTGAGTTAGTTGTTTGCGTTGATAAATGAGTTGAACTACTTAGAGACTTGTTTAAAGTTTGAGACTTTGTTTTTGGCATATGTGACATTGATTGAAAATATTGATGACCCAAAAAAATAAAAGAAATAAACAAAATAATAATAACAGATGAAACGAAAAACCATTTTTTTCGCATGACAGTCACCTTCGCTAATTGTTTATTATAATATATTATATCAGCTATTATAGCACTAACTTGAATTGTAAGACAAAATTTAAGCCATCATATAGCTACCAAACCTTTATTTTTAAACAAAAAAGCTTTTAAACAAGCATTATACTTGCCTAAAAGCTTTTTATTGTTCTTCTTTTTTTATTTCTGCTAAATATTGGGCTTCTTCTTCGGTCAATTGTCGCTTAGCTAGCATATCAGGACGTCGCAAATATGTTCGCCGTAAACTTTCTTTAATACGCCATTTGCGAATATTTTCATGATGACCACTTAGTAAAACATCGGGGACTTTTTGACCTAAATATTCAGCAGGTCTTGTATATTGCGGATATTCAAGCAACCATGTCGAATGCGAATCTCCTTCTGCACTTGTCTCATTACCTAATACACCAGGAATTAAGCGAACAGTAGCATCAATCATGACCATCGCAGCCAACTCGCCACCAGTTAAGACATAATCACCTAATGAAACTTCATCTGTCACATAAGAACGAATTCTTTCGTCATAACCTTCATAATGCCCACAAATAAAAATCAACTGTTCTTCTTGTGCAAATTCTTCAGCCATCTTTTGATTAAATTTTTTCCCTGCTGGATCTAGCAAAACAATTCTTGGCTTCGTAGCTTGTTCAATGTCAGCTAAACAATCATGAATTGGTTGGGGCATTAATAACATACCTGCTCCCCCACCGTACGGATAATCATCCACATGTTTTTGTTTATTCGTCGCATATTTACGAAAATCATGACTTTGAATTTCAAGTAAACCATTTACTTGAGCTTTACCAATAATTGATTGACTTAAAGTTTGATCAATCATATCTGGAAATAATGTTAAAACATCAATTTTCATTAAATCAACCCTTCTGGTAAATCAACTTCAACTTGTTTATGATCCAAATCAATATTTAAAACAACACTTTCAATGTATGGAATTAAAACTTCGCCATATTGTTTTGACTTCACAACCCATACATCATTAGCACCAGGCGCTAAAATTTCTGTAATTGGTCCTAATTCTCCTAGCTTTTGATCTACTACAGTCAAACCAATAATTTCATAATAATAAAATTCATCTTCAGCTAGCTCATGTAAATCTTCTTTAGCAATTTTTAAAATCCCGCCACGTAATTTTTCAACTTCATTAATCGTTGGAAAACCTTCGAAACTGACGATGTTAAACTGCTTGTGTAAGCGATGACTTTTAATAGTAACAGTCATTTGTTCACCATTTGGTAAAAATAATTGCAGTTCATTACCAGGCACAAAGCGTTCAGCGGCAAAATCAGTCGTCCCCATGACCCGCACTTCACCTTTAATGCCTTGAGTATTGACAATTTTACCAACGTTTAAAAAATCATGTGTTTCATTTGTTTGATATGTTTTCATGTCAATTCTCCTAATAAAAAAACCCTCGAAAAAGCGAGGGTTTCAATTGTTATTTTTTAGCTTTTGATTCGTGGAATTTTTTCATAACACCTTCACGAGATAAGATATTACGAACAGTATCTGAAGGTTGAGCACCTTTTGATAACCAATCCATAACTGAATCTTCTTTAATTGTTACTTCTGCAGGTTCTTTTAATGGGTTATATGTACCAACTGTTTCAATGAAACGACCATCACGTGGAGAACGTGAATCAGCTACAACAATACGGTAAAATGGTTTTTTCTTAGAACCCATACGTTTTAAACGAATTTTAACTGCCATGTTTGCACCTCCTACTTATTTTTCTTACAAACATTATATTATCAGAAAAAAAATTACCTGTAAAGACTTTTTTCTTTACAGGTCACTTTTTTAATTAATTCTATTTCCGACTGCTTGATTATTAGCATAATTATTAGCACCAGCAGCATTACCTTGCTGCGCATAACCAGCTTGATTATCAGCATAATTAGCATTTGCTGCAGGACCGGCAACATCATTATTATCTTGATTACCGGCGACATCATTATAGCCTCCAGCATTACCTGCAGGTTGTTGATTGTAACCTGCATCATAATCATTTTGCTTATAATCAGCTTGTGGATAGTCATTAGCTCTTTGATTATAATAATTATCCGCGCCCTCATTATTTGCATTATTACTGCTTACTGAACCACTTGTTGTCGTAATAAATTGTTCAGGATCAAGTTCTAGTGTGACAATATGTTTATCATCATTATCTTTAATATCTAATTGGGCTTTATAAGCACTTAAGTCTTTGACATCATTAGCTTTATACATATAAACAGCCGTAATCGATTTACCAGCTGGTAATTTTTCCTCGATATTAGTCAAAGTCCCATTAACTAAATCCGTTGAGTCATAAATCCCAATTGAACTTAATGATTTTTTATCAAATAATAAATTCAAACTATATTTATAAGGAATTTTTTGCTCTTTGTCACTCTTATTAGTAATTTTAATTTTGACACCGACTGCATTTGTTAAGCCTTCAATTTGTTTATAACGATCTAAACTCTCGACTTTTAAAATTAAACCATTACTTAGCTCAATATTTTTATTCATTCGATGATTATAAACTTGCTGTTTTTTAGAACTTGATGTTTTAGCCACTTCACGCGTTTGTTTTTTTACTTTCGGCTGTGTCAATGCCCCATAACCATATCCACCTAAGGCCGCAACAATAAATAAACAAATAATTAAAATAATTTTCCACCAAATACTAACTTTGCGCTTTTTCTTTTCCATAAAAATCCTCACATTATAAAAATAACCACCCGACATAGATGCGAGTGGTGTAGCAGACTATATACAAACAAAAAATTATTTCCACCACTATTATAAAATTTATATTACATAAAAGCAATAACTTTTTTACAAATTTGTAAAAAAATTTTTTATAATTTACTTACCTTAACGGCTTGTGGTCCACTGTAACCTTCGACAATAACAAATTTTACTTTGTCACCTTTTTGTAATATTTTATATCCTGCATTTTGAATAGCTGTAAAATGAACAAAAATTGATTCTTTTTGCATTGTTAAAATCGAACCATACCCTTTTTGTTCGTCAAACCATTCGACGATTCCAACTTGCATATTTTACCTTCTCTCTGTATCTTAGTCCAAAAATATATTATGATAATGATATATTTAAAGGAGTCTCTTTTATGCAACAGCACATTTATTTACATAAAAAATTATATATGATTTTTACTGCTCTTTTGGCTTATATTTTGTCTTTACTACCATTACATCTGAGTAGTTTTTATTTAACGATTGGGCTTATCCCCATCGTTATTTTAGGACTTAATTTTGGTGTTAAAGCAAGCCTTATAGCTAGCTTAACTTGGGGCATTTTAACTTTACTTACTGGGCAAGCCGAAATTTTAACACCGACCCAAGCTTTTTTAGAATACATTGTTGCTTTCACTTGTGGAGGACTGGGCGGTTTATATAACTTCCGCAAACATCCACACTCATTTACAACTGTTTTTAACAGTTTAGTTATCGCAACAACTGCTCGTTATTTTTGGCATTTTGTTGCTGGGGTTATTTTTTGGCGCCAATTTATGCCCGCTCACTTCAATCCATACATATATAGTTTGCTTACAAATGGTGGTAGTTGTTTATTAACTATCTTAATTGATGGTTTTATTTTATGGTTTTTATTCAAGCAGCAATTTTCTTTATTAAAATAAGCAGAATAACAGCTCGCTGTCACTCTGCTTATTTTTTTATTCTTCTAGTTTTTTACGACGTTTTTCATCTTTACGACGTTCATTACTATTTAAAATTTTCTTACGTAGACGAATGCTTTCTGGTGTTACTTCACAATATTCATCATCTGCTAAAAATTCTAGTGATTCTTCTAATGTTAAAATACGTGGTTTTTTAATAACTGCTGTTTGATCTTTTGTAGCAGAACGAACATTAGTCATTTGTTTCGCTTTCGTAATATTAACCGTTAAATCATTATCACGACTATTTTGGCCAATAATCATACCTTCATAAACTTCTGTCCCTGGATTAACAAAGACTTCACCACGTTCTTCGATTGACATAATTGAATATGTTGTTGCTTTACCAGTATCAATTGATACTAACGCACCATTGTGGCGGCCACCAATTTGTCCTTTAATCATTGGCATATATTCTTCAAATGTATGATTTAAAATACCATAACCACGTGTCATTGACATAAATTCTGTTGGATAACCAATTAAGCCACGTGCTGGAGCAATAAAGATTAAACGTACTTGGCCGTTACCTTCATTGACCATTTCTTGCATTTCACCTTTACGACGGCTTAAGCTATCAATAACACTACCCATGTATTCTTCTGGTGTATCGATTTGAACACGTTCAAATGGTTCACATTTAACGCCATCAATAATACGTTCGATAACTTGCGGACGTGATACTTGTAATTCATAACCTTCACGACGCATATTTTCGATTAGGATTGATAAGTGCAATTCACCACGACCTGACACTACCCAAGCATCTGGTGATTCTGTAGGCTCAACACGTAATGAAACGTCTGTTTGTAATTCGTTCATTAAACGTTCTTCAATTTTACGCGCTGTAACGAATTTACCTTCACGTCCAGCAAATGGTGAATTATTCACACGGAATGTCATTTGTAATGTTGGTTCATCAATATGTAAAACAGGTAAAGCTTCTTCATTACCTTGAGGGGTAATTGTTTCACCAACGAAAATGTCTTCCATACCTGAAACAGCGATTAAATCACCAGCTTTAGCTTCTTCAATTTCAACACGATTTAAACCAAAGAAACCAAATAATTTTGTGACGCGGAATTGTTTCACTGAACCGTCTAATTTAATTAAGTTAACGCTATCGCCAACTTTAATCGTACCGCGGAAGACACGACCAATCCCAATACGACCAACATAATCATTATAGTCTAATAATGACACTTGGAATTGTAAAGGTTCATCGCTATTATCAACAGGAGCTGGAATATGTTCGATAATTGTATCAAACACTGGTTTCATTGTATGCTCTTGTGTTGCAGGATCTGGATCTAAGCTTGAAGTCCCATTAAAAGCTGATGTATAAACAACAGGGAATTCTAATTGATCGTCATCAGCACCTAAATCAATAAATAAATCTAAAACTTCATCGACTACTTCTTCTGGTCGAGCAGCTTCACGGTCGATTTTATTCACCACAACAATTGGTGTTAATTTTTGTTCTAACGCTTTTTTCAAAACAAAACGTGTTTGTGGCATTGTACCTTCGTAAGCATCCACAACAAGTACAACCCCATCAACCATTTTCATAATACGTTCAACTTCGCCACCAAAATCGGCGTGTCCAGGTGTATCCATGATGTTAATACGTGTATTATCATATGATACAGCTGTATTTTTAGCTAAAATAGTAATTCCGCGCTCTTTTTCTAAATCATTTGAATCCATAGCACGTTCATCAATTTTAATATGTGAGTCTAATGTATCAGACTGCTTTAATAACTCATTAACTAATGTTGTTTTTCCGTGGTCAACGTGCGCAATAATCGCAACGTTACGAATATCTTCTCTTTTTTTCACAGTTATTCCTCTTTCCATAACTTCAGACATAAAATCAGATTAATTATATCAGTAATTACCAAAAAATTAAAGTCTTACTCGACCTTGTTGACAATTTTTTGCGGCTTTAACAACTTGATAAAGCGAATAACCACTAACTTGTTTAAAATTACGATCTAAAATTTTTTCTTCACTCATCGCTTTAAAATATTTTTTATATGTTTGGTATTTACTTAAAACATCAGCCGCTTCGACCCCACCTTCGTAAGCTTTTTCTACTGTTTGAAGTAAATCTAATACACTAATTAATTCATCATTATTCCAATCTAATTCAATCGGGTAACTATAATTTTCTTTCATCAGTATGCTCCTCTAAAAAAAGAACGCCCTAAAAGACGTTCTTTGATTTTATATATGTATCGGAAATCCTGTTGCAGCTTCGGCACAATCCATAATAGCTTCTGATAACGATGGATGTGGATGAATCGTTAAGGCTAAATCTTCAGCATCTAGACCACATTCAATCGCGAGTGTCAGCTCAGAAATCAAGTCACTAGCACCAGGTCCTGCAACTTGGGCTCCAACAACACGTTTATCTTCTTTTGTACAAATTAAACGTACAAAACCGTCCGTCTCATTTAATGATAACGCACGCCCATTAGCTGTCAAGGAAAACTTCGTTGCAAATAGCTGATCATCATTTTGCGCTTCGCTTAATGAAATACCTGTCGTAGCAATTTCCGGATCTGTATAAGCTACAGCTGGTAAAGCTTTATAATCAATAGCAACATTATGACCTGCAATTGCTTCGGCAGCAATTTTACCTTCATATGAAGCTTTATGCGCTAATGCTGGCCCTTGGACAATATCTCCGATGGCATAAATATTTGGTACGCTTGTTTGACATTTTTCATTGATTTCCACAAATCCACGTTCATCAATCGCTAAATCTAAAATATCTAAGCCTAATTCATCAGTATTTGGTTTACGACCAACAGCAACAAGGACTTTATCGGCAATAATCTCATGTTCAAGACCATCTACTGAATATTTAACTTTGACTTCATTACCAATTTGTTCAGCTTGTTCAGCACGGGCATTAGTCACAATCTTAATATTCATTTTTTCTAATTCTTTCACAACTAAATCACCCATATCTTTATCAAAAGGACCTAAAATACGATCAGTACCTTCTAAAATAGTGACTTCTGAACCTAAACGACCATAAGCCATTCCAAGCTCTGAACCAATAACACCACCGCCGATAACTACAAAACGGCGAGGCACTTCTGTGAAATTCAAAGCACCTGTTGAATCTACAACATTCCCCTCAAATTTAAAACCTGGAATTTCAACTGGTCGACTTCCTGTTGCTAAAATAGCGTTGTTAAATGAATATGTTTGTGCGCCATCAGAATGAATCACGCGTAATGTATGCTCATCAACAAAAAACGCTTCACCTTCAATTAATTCAATTTGATGTTTTTTAAATAAATAACGGACACCGTTAGTTAATTTATCAACAACTTGTATTTGTTTCCATTCTTGTGTTTTGGCAAAGTCTAAACTCACTTCACCTGTATTAACCCCAAAAACTTCACTATGCTTAGCTTCTAAATAGCGATGTCCCGCTGTGATCAATGCTTTTGAAGGAATACAACCAACATTTAAACAAACACCACCAACATACTTGCGTTCAATCACTGCAACTTTTTGGCCCATTTCAGCGGCTCTAATCGCTGCTACATAACCACCAGGCCCAGCTCCAATGACAACAGTATCTAATTCAATCGCAAAATCGCCTACAACCACGATCTTTCACCTAACCTTCTATTAATAACATTTGTGGATCTTTCAGTAATGATTTCAAATAATTCATCGCTTGTTGTGCCAATGCACCATCAATAATACGGTGGTCAAATGACAATGATAATTTCAACATTTGGCCAATCACAATTTCATTATTTTCATTCACAATTGGCTCTTTTTTAATCGTCCCTACACCTAAAATTGCGACTTCAGGAACATTAATAATCGGTGTAAAGTAGCCACCACCAAGTGAACCAATATTCGTAATTGTCATTGTTCCGCCTGACATTTCTTTACTTGTTAATTCTTTATTTTTAGCTTTAAGAGCATTGGTTGCAATTTGGTCAGCAATTGTTTTCAAGCCTAGCTTATCAGCATCAAATAAAACGGGAACATATAAACCATGTTCAGTATCTGTCGCAATCCCAATATTATATTGTTGATGCGTAATGATTTGTTTATTAGCCATATCAACTGTTGAATTTAACATTGGGAATTTTTTCAACGTCAATGTCAACGCTTTGACAATATATGGTAAAAACGTTAATTTAATATTTTCCTCAGCCAATAGACCTTTATATTTTTGACGATGTGCGACTAAAGCAGAAACTTCTACTTCATCAAATAAAGTCACATGTGGCGCTGTTTGTTTGGCGTTAGACATCGCTTTAGCAATTGCTAAACGTGTACTATCCATTGGTTGCGTTGTATTTTGGGTATTTGCTTCCACTGCTTGATGAATATTTTGAACAGCAGGACTATCATTTGCACCTGTTGAAACTAGATACGTCTTTTCACCAGTTAAGTAGTTATCAATATCTGCTTTTAAAATATGACCTTTATGACCAGTTGGTTTTACATTTTGTAAATCAACATGATTTTCACGCGCATATTTCCGAACAGATGGCATTGCTAAAATTTCATGTTGAGGAGCTTGGTTGTTAGATGATGTACTTACTTGCTGCGTTGTTGGTGCAGGATGCTCACTCTTTTCTTCTACCACTGCTGTTTGATTATCTTCAATATGCTCGTCTCCATGTGGCAGATGGTCTGTCTCAATTGTCACTAAAACATCGCCAACTTGTGCTATTTGCCCTGCAGGAACCTTAATTTCTTTCACTGTTCCTGTGACTGGCGAAGGAATTTCTTCCACTGATTTATCATTTTGAATCTCGACTAAGCCATCATCTTCTTGAATTTGCTCGCCTTCTTTAACTAACCATGATGAAATTTCGCCTTCTGCCAAACCTTCACCAATATCTGGTAATTTAAATGCATAAATCATATTTTCATCCTTCTTTCTCTAAAATGCTAAATTTTCTTTCACTTTGGCAATAATATCTTGTGCATTTGGTAACCATTGATTTTCGGCTTGACCAAATGGATAAACTGTATCAGGAGCCGTCACTCGCATAATTGGTGCTTCTAGCGATAAAATAGCTTTTTCTGCAATTTCCGCACTAACATTAGCTGCCACACCTGCTTGTTTTTGTGCTTCTTGAATAATTACTACACGTCCTGTTTTTTGGACTGATTTAATAATTGTTTCCGTATCAAGTGGGGCAATCGTACGTAAATCTACGACTTCAGCTGAAATACCTTCTTTAGCTAAAGCTTCACTTGCTTTTAACGCTTCACGAACCATGTAGCCATAAGCAATTAAGGTAATATCTGTCCCTTCTTTAGCAATGGCAGCTTGATCTAAAGGAACTTCATAATAACCTTCTGGCACTTCATCACGAAATGAGCGATATAATTTCATATGTTCTAAAAACATGACAGGGTCATTATTTTTAATTGATGAAATTAATAATCCTTTCGCATCATAAGGATTTGACGGAACAACCACACGAATCCCTGGCGTTTGTGCCATTAATCCTTCCAAACTATCAGCATGCATTTCAGGTGTATGGACACCACCACCAAATGGTGCACGAATCGTTACTGGCATTTGGCGTGTACCGCCCATTTTAAAGCGTGTTCGTGCCATTTGACCAGCAATTTCATCCATTGCTTCATAAACAAAACCATAAAATTGCAATTCTGGAATTGGTCGAAAATTTTCTAATGCTAAGCCATACGCCAAGCCTAAAATACCTGATTCTGCTAAAGGTGTATCAAAAACACGGTCGCTACCATGTTTTGCTTGTAATCCTTGCGTAGTCCGAAAAACTCCGCCATTCTTACCTACGTCTTCACCAAAAACTAAAGTATTTTCATCTTGAGCTAGCATTACATCTAGCGCATCATTAATCGCTTGTACCATTGTCATTTGCGTCATTTTATTCGACCTCCTTCAACTGTTCTTGGATATTTTGTGGTTTTTCTTCATACATATTTTCTAAAAATTCTTTGACTGTTTGTTTTGGCGCTTTATCTGCTGCCTTAACTGCGCTTGTAATTTCTTCTTTTGTTTGTTCGATAATTTTTTGTTCTTGCTCTTCAGTCCATAAACCTTTATCAGCTAAAAACTTGCGCATCCGGACTAGAGGATCTTTCGCTAACCATTGTGCTTCTTCTGATTCTGGACGGTAAATTTTTGGATCATCTCCTGATAAAGTATGTGGACCATAACGGAAAGTCATTGTTTCAATCATAACCGGTCCATTACCAGCTAAAATATATTCGCGTGCTTGTTTTACCGCATCATAAACAGCTAGCGGATCCATCCCATCGACTTGCAGACTAGCAATACCCGCGGCAATTGCTTTTTGGGCTAATGTTTGGGCAGCTGTTTGTTCATTCCGCGGTGTCGAAATCGCATACCCATTATTTTGTACTATAAATAATACAGGAGCTTGATATTTACCAGCAAAATTCATACCTTCATAAAAATCACCTTGTGATGTTCCGCCATCACCTGTATAAGTTAAAACAATATTTTGTTTATTACGTTTTTTCAAGCCTAAAGCCACACCTGCTGCTTGAACATATTGGGCACCAATAATAATTTGTGGTGGCATTGCTTTTAAGCTCTCACTATATTTATTTCCTTCGACATGACCACGTGACCATAAAAAGGCATCACGTAATGACAAACCATGTTGAATTAATTGTGGTACATCTCGATAGCCTGGTAATAAATAATCTTCTTTCGTAATAGCATAATGACTAGCCATTTGACTTGCTTCTTGACCCGCTGTTGGAGCATAAAAACCTAAACGTCCTTGGCGATTCAAAGCAGTCGAGCGTTGATCTAATGTCCGTTCCCAAACCATTAATTCCATTAATTCAACTAATTGTTCATCTGTTAAATCTAGCATGTAATTATCATTAATTAATTTTCCATCTTGATCTAAAATTTGGTACATTGGATATTCACTAGCAATATTATCTAAAGCTCGATTAAAATCTATTTTCGTTTTAGGCATAATTTACAACTCCCTTTAATTTTAATGAAACACCTTTATTTTCTGTATTAGTCAAAAGTGTCTTTATTATCTCGGACATAGTCTCTATAATTATAAATTATCACTAACTTTTCAGAAAAGCAACTAATTCAGATTTCCCTGTTCTACCTGTATTACAAAATACTCCAACTGTTACAATCAAATATATCAACTGTTACTAAATCTGTACTCTTTGGTTTTTATGAATAGATGATTTATAATTAAATTATAATATTGAAAGAAGTGATTTGATGCCACAAAAAGTTTTAACTATGGCTGGTTCGGATGCTAGCGGTGGCGCTGGCTTAGAAGCTGATTTAAAAGTATTTGAAGAATTTAAAACTTATGGTTTAGCTGCTATTTCTTGTATCGTGACGATGGATCCAGCACATAACTTTTTCCCGACTGTTCATGAATTAGATACTAATTTGTTTGAAAAACAATGTGCTACAGCATTTGTCGACAATGACTTAGCTGCTGTTAAAACGGGGATGCTTGTTAGTGACGAAAAAATCGAGCTTGCCGGTAAAATTTTAGCACAAAATAAACAGCCAAACATTATTATCGATCCTGTTATGATTTGCAAACAAGGAGATAATCAATATAATTTAAAAAATGCGATTATCAAACATTTATTACCACTAGCGACTATCACAACGCCTAATTTACTCGAAGCTGAAATTTTAAGCGAAACGAAAATCGAAACACTAGATGATATGGCTAAAGCTGCACAAATTATTCATCAATTGGGTGCAAGCAATGTCGTCATCAAAGGTGGCCACCGTTTACAAACTACGCAAGCTGTCGATTTATTTTATGACGGCCAACAATTCACTTATTTGGAAAAACCAAAAATTACAACAAATTATAATCACGGTGCTGGTTGTTCTTTTGCTGCTGCTATTACGGCTAATTTAGCATATGGTAAATCACCACTTGAAGCGACAAAAATAGCTAAAGAATTTGTTTATGCAGCTATCAAAAATGGATTTATGGCTAATCACTACACAGGCCATGTCTTCCACGGCGCTTATAATTTTAAATAACAAAAAAAAGCATTCATTATTGTCATTTACAATAACGAATGCTTTTTGTCATGAAGCCATCGATTGATCAATCACTTCCAACATCAATTTATTGATAAAAATTCGAACTTCTTTACGTGCCTTTTGAAACTCTTCGTTTGAGAGATGGTTAATCATTTTTTCAATGCCAATGATAAAAATTTTATACAAATCATAAACTTTTTGTGTTGAGCGTTGAAAATCAACATTTAATACATCTTTACTAATTGAAATAATTGTCTTTCGAATGAAACTATTTGGCTGTTCAACTAAAATATCTTCCATTAGCTCAGTATCTAGATGTGATAATTGTTTCAAATCACAATTATTTTTCATAGCTTCATAAATTTCATCGATTTTCATTTGTAAAACTTCTTGGTTCAGATGAAATTTATGATTTTCAATTAGAAAAATATATTGATGCATTAACATTTCAAACATTTCCATACGATCAATAAACTCTTGTTTATCTAATTTCTTTTCAGCAACAACTGCCCCCTTGTATGGAACTAAATCTAAAAAACCTTCATCAGCTAATTGTTTAATTGCCGCTCTGACAGGTGAACGACTAATTTCTAATACGTCAGAAATTTCTTGTTCGATAATTTTCGTTGGTGCAGGCCAACTTCCTGTCATAATTTGCTCTTTAATATAGTTATAAGCTTTTTCTTCTGCTTTATTCACCCTACTCATTTTATTCACGTCCTTTAGATAAATCAAGACGAGGCACAACCATCATTTTTCGGGGGGGGGCCTCCTCCTACAAGACAATTGTATGAGATTGGAGACCATCTTGACAATTTTAACTAATAGAAATTTGTGCATTTTAACTCATTCGTTTGCAACCAAACAATATGACCCCTCACAAACCCCTATAAATCAACAATTACGAGAATAAATTAAATTTACGGTAATACAATTTTGTGCATTATCTCATAATTTGATTTAATTCATCCAAGCTTTCTTGTAGGTCATTATTAATGACTGTAATATGCCCCACATGTCCTTGTAGAGAATTACTATCTTTGTTATAGAAATAAAATTTCCAATTTGGATGATGTTGAATTTGTCGTTGCATGAGAGTTACTTCACGAGCAATAACGTGATAAATAATGACATCATGCAATAATTCAATTTTTTCCATTAATGGCCAGTTACAAATACTACGTAAATGTACTTCAAAGACATCCATAATACACGTATCTTGTGTATATAACGCTTTATCATTAATAACTGGAATAATATTATCAACAAAAACTAAACCTGTTTCACTTAATAATAACTCAAGTGTAATCGATCCTCTATTTTCTAAATTTTCGGCAATTAATCTACCAATCCGATAAATTTCTTCTTGTAAATCAAGAGGTAAATAATCTTTTACTGCAATCGTCTCAACTAAACGTTCATCATCATAAATATGCTCAACAGCAGGTAATACTGTAATATGACCTTGTTCATTCCGAGCAACAGTCACTGACAAACGTCTAGCTCCTGGTGTCACAGCTTCTAAAATACATGTACCATCTTTAACTAAATCTAAAATATCAAATAAATTCGTCGGATCTTCTAGGTAAATTTTTTCATCACTCCGCGTATTACTTACATAACAAGGATAACCGATACCGTCGATTTTTTCTTCAATATCTGTCATTTGGATAATAGTCGCATATGGTAATGTGTTAACACCGCACTCTTCTAAAAATCCTTTTAACAAAAGACGATCTTTGGTTAAGGCTAACAAATCTGTTGATTGTGGGATATTCAAATGACGTTCACTTAAAGCAAGTGTTTCAACATCTAAATTATCAACAGTGTATGTTACAACATCACTGATTAAGCCTAAACGCTCTAAAGCACTACTATCATGATAGTCAGCTTGAATAAAATGATCTGCCAAAAATGCTGCTTGGCAATCAGGATCTGGATCTAGTAAATTAATTTCAAATCCCATCGTTTTAGCTTTCATCGCTAATAAAAAACCAATTTTTTGGCCTCCAATAATGCCAATTTGTTTACCGGCCCGAAGATAATCAGTCACGTACTATCCCTACTCTCTATATTCTTAAAATCAATTCTAGCACAATTAAAAAAGACTTAGCAATTGCCTAGCTAAAAATTAGTGTTGATCATATTGATACAGCTGATATTCTTCAATAACATTAATTATTTTTTTGGCATAGCTTGGATCAGTAGCATATCCTGCATCTTGCAAAGCTTGTGCAGCTTCAGCGTATGTCTTAGCAGCTATAACTTTATGATATTGATTATGATTCCAACTCGTACCATTAACTAATAATTTTGTATGATCTTCTAATGATTCATCCCAACTATTATAAACTTTAAAATCAGCTTCTACTGTTTGCCACTGATTATTTGTATACTCTTTAGTCGGTAATTTAACTTTCCGCTCCCAAAAACCAGCTTTTACACCAAATAAATTATGATACGTTGCAGCTAATTCACTTTGCCCTGCTTCTGATTCTAATAAAGCTTGAGCAATAATAATGCTCGCTTTAACATGATATTTTTTATCTAGTTGTTCTGCTTTAGGGGCTACTTGCTGGATAAAATCTTTTTTGGAGTTTACAATAGTGGAATTAGGATTATTTGGCCGTAGTTGTATCAAACTATATACTAATAAACCAACAACTAAACTAATGCTGATAATTAATCCTAATTTTTTTTGACTTTTTTTCCACTTTTTTTTAATTATTTTCAGTATTGACATATTCTTCTAAACAAATTTTTTGATCATGCATTTTTTTCGCATTTTCTTTACCTACATAACGCAAATGCCACGGTTCATATTTAATTTTCGTAATCTCTTCTTTATCTTTTGGATAACGAATCACAAAGCCATATTTATAAGCATTATCAGCCAACCATTTCCCTCCGTCTGTTTGACCAAACTCCGGACTTAATTCTGGTCTGATTTGATATTCAGCTTCATCAAGTACATCAATCGCTAAGCCTGTTTGATGTTCACTTGTCCCTGGTTTCATCATATAGTCATCAGTTTTCTTAGTGGCTTCTTCAAGCGAATAACCTTGATTTTGATATAATTCAATTTGTTGATGATAAATCGTATCTTGATATTGTTTTGAACGATGCGCTGAAACAACAACTAAAGGATGGCCAGCTTCACTTGCTGCTTTAGCCATTTCTTCATAAGGTTGTTTAACTCTTTCTGCTACTTGCTCATTATTAGTAATATTCACTAATTTCAAATTAGGATCATCTTCGGCAGGATGTGTCTTATTAACTAAAACTAAATCACCTTCTGCCTTTGGTTTATTTTTAGTATTTGCTGACTGACTACTTGCTTTTTGCAGTTTATGATTTGCAATTTGAATTTTAGGAATCGAAAATAAATTTTCTGCAGGTTTGTCAACATCAATATTTTCACTAAATACTTGTTTTAAAGGTAATAACAAAGCAAAACTACCTAACATGGCAAATGTTGCTATCCCACTTATTAATGTTTCTTTTTTCTTCGACATTTATTTTTTCACCGTTGTCTCTTTATTTTGTTCGACATAAACTTCCGTTAATTCATGGTCGACCCATTCTAACAAGCCTTTAGTCGAATTGTCAATTTGTTTTGATACATAAGATGGCATTGGGAAATTTAAAATATCATCATAACCCCATTCGCCATATTTTAAAATGACTCGTAAGTTAATAATTTCTTTACTACTATTAACTGCGGTTTTAGTTACTAATTCAACATAGCTAATTGGAAGTTCAATCCATTTTTTAGCAATCAATGTTTTTAAGCGACGAAACTCTTGAACAGCGTAGTTACGTTTTTCTGGGAAAAATAATGATTGTTCAGCAACTTTTTGCATCAGCATCCATTCATAATCTGAAAATAATCCTTTAATCTTCGTCATCACTTCATTTGGCAAAGCGGCTTTCCCTTGTTTCCATTGGTTCCATTTATCATATGAATAATGTAAATAATTTTTGCAAAAAAGCTGTTCCGAATCAAATTCTAATGTGATTTCATCTAAAATAATTTTGATCATTGTTTCATTCATAACTATCACCTCACCACTTTAAGTATACTATGTTTGGCACATAATATATACTGATACAAATTAATCTTTATAAAATTGTAATCTATGTTGTAAAATAAAATTAATAATTAACGAGAGGATGAACCATCAATGACAAAACACTTTAATTGGGGAATTTTAGGTTTAGGTACAGTCGCTAATGAGTGGGCCACTGCCTTTACAAATACAAATGAGCATACACTTTACGCTGCTGCTTCGCGTAATTTAGATAAAGCTACTACTTTTTGTCAAAAATACAAAATTCCAAATGCTTATAACTATGAACAGCTGTTAGCAGACAAAAATGTTGATATCATTTATATTGCTACACCGCATAATCTGCACTATAACCAAATTAAACAAGCTTTAAATGCAGGTAAACACGTTTTTTGCGAAAAAGCTATTACTACCAATTTAGTTGAATTAGAAGACCTTATCCAGTTAGCACAACAAAAAAATTTAATTTTACTTGAAGGCACTACTTTATTTTATATGCCTATAGCACATAAAGTTAAAAATCTAATCCAGTCAGGTAATTACGGCCCACTGAAAATGATGCAAGTGAATTTTGGTAGTTATAAGCCATACGATGAAAATAATCGTTTCTTTAATCCTAATTTAGCAGGTGGAGCCTTATTAGATATTGGTGTTTATGCGATTGCTGCTTGTGTTTTCTTTTTAAATGCCAAACCAAAATTAAAAGCAACAACAGTTGTTAAAGCAGCTACGGGGGTCGATGAATCAAGTATTATTATGCTAGAAAACGATAAACAAGAATTAGCATCAATTAACTTAACCTTTAGAGCCAAAATGCCAAAACGTTGCTTAATCGCTTTGGAAGAAGGTTATTTTGAAATTTTAAATTATCCACGAGCTGAAGAAGCTACATTTACAACGCACGAAGGACAACAAACAATTATTCGGGAAGGCGAAACAAAATTAGCCTTTAGTTACGAGCAAGCAATAATGGAACAATTAATCGCAACAAAACAAAGCAATAATGAATATTTAGAGTTAACTCATCAAGTCATGCAAATTATGGATGCTTGTCAAAAAGAATGGGATTAATATGACTAAATTACATATTGGTTGGCGGACACTCAAAACTGCAATTAGCATTTTTCTTTGCGTCTTGCTGTTTAAAGTTTTACATGCAAATCCAGCGATTGCCTGTTTATCAAGTGTGTTTTCGTTACGTGAAAACACTTCAAAAACTTTTTCATTTGGTAAATCGCGCCTTATCAGTAATGCTTGTGGAGGGATACTTGCTTTAATTATTTTCCAGTTAAATCAATGGTGGTCTTTTACTTGGTCAGAATTAATTTTATTACCATTAGCTGTCATTATTTTTATCCAACTAATGAATCTAATTAATAATCAAGCAGGAATTATTAGCGGAATGGCTGCCTTTTTTGTTATCTTTTTTACCATCCCTGGCGAACAAAGTTTCACTTATGCTATTTTACGTACAGCTGATACATTTGCAGGTGTTTTAATAGCGATTTTCGTTAATCACTTCATTCACCCACAAAATACGCCTAGTTCTGCGCAGCAAATTGTCAAAATTGAACAACAAATTAAAGTTTTACAAAAGCAAAAAGAACGATTGGAAAAGCAAAACAAGCTGGATTCTTAAAGAGTCCAGCTTGTTTTATTGTTTTATTTATGATCTTGATCATCGTGTTTTAAATCGATGATAATATCTTCTTTACCTTCATTATTTTCAGCTTCTTTATTGTCTAAAGCATCTTGAATAGCTTCTTGAATTTCATCACTATCAATATATTCGATATCGAAATTAAACCAATCATTATTTTCGATAGCATTCTTAATGTCTTCACGTAACTCTTTACCTGATTTTGGAGCTAATAGTAAAGCTCCTGCTGTTCCTAGTAATGCTCCCATTACAAATCCTTTTACTTTACCCATAATTATTTGTCTCCTTGCTTACGTTTTTTCATTTTTAATGCTTGGCGTCCTAATTTAGTAGCCAAACCAACTTTAGCTGTCTCTTTACTTACACTTGAAATTTGTGATACGGCACGGCGACTTGAGTCATTTAAGTCTGATACACTTTCACTCAAATCAGCAATAGCTGTAAATAATGGATCAATTGTTTTGACTTTACCATTTACATCTTCTAATAATGTATTTGATTTCACCAATAATCCTTCGACTTCACTAGCTAAGATATCAACATCTTTCGTCACAATCCGAATTGTTTCATTTGTTTCGTTAATTGTTTGATTGACATTTTCAAGTGTCTTACTTAATTTAAGTAATAACTGAATTAAGAATACAACTAAAATCGCAAATGCAATTGCCGCGAGTAAACCGGCTAATTGACCAATTGTCATCTTATCTGCCTCCTTTTGATATCTTAAGTTAAGCATAACATGGAATAATAATTATTGCACTTAGTTATTGCTTGTAGAAAATTATTTTTCTTTAAGATTATCTGAAATATGATTTTTTCTTATTTTAAAATTTGCTAAAATAAACATACAAATTAAATTGCAAAAAGGAAGATTAGATGCTGTTTTTAATGAGTAAATATTTACCACAAATTAATATGGATAAAATTATCGAATATACTATCAAAAAAGGATTTAGTTTATTAATTATTTTTATTATTTACTTTGCCATGATTCGTTTTGGTTCTTTTTTAATTAATCGAGCTTTTAAAAAATATATCCAAACATCACATATTGATGCAAGTCGTTTAGTAACGATTGAAAAATTATCTTTAAATATTTATCACTATACTTTATTTTTCTTTTTAACATATAGTTTATTATCACTTTTCGGTGTCCCTGTTGGTTCTTTATTAGCCGGTGCCGGAATCGCTGGGGTAGCTATCGGTTTAGGTGCTCAAGGCTTTATTAATGATTTTATTACTGGTTTCTTTATTATTCTAGAACGCCAATTAGAAGTTGGTGATTATGTAGCTATTAATAACATCGAAGGTACAGTAGAAGCAGTTGGTTTACGGACTATTCAAGTTAAAAGTCCAAATGGTACTTTAAACTTTATTCCTAACCGAACAGTTACAATTGTACGCAATTCAAGTCGTGAAGATATGCGTGTTTTAATTGATATTCGGGTCAATCCAGATATTGATATTCAAAAAGCAACTCAAATTTTAGAACAAGTTAATAAAGAACAAGAAGCAAAATATCAAAATGAAATTACTCAAAAACCTCAAGTTATTGGTTTAACTCAATTGGATAGTTCGAATTTTGTTTTACGAAGCCAAATGTTTGTCAAAAATGGTGCTCAAGGCAAAATGCAATCAATTTTCTTAGAATATTATTTAAATGCCTTAAAAAAAGCTGGCATTGAAGTTGCTCCTTCACCAGCATACTTAGCTGCACCGAAAGTCTAATCACTTTATTTATCAGCTAAAAACTTTTAAAATATGGGATAAGGAGTTGATTAAACATGAGTAATAAACATATTCACCAATATACTTTGGCTGACGGCTCAACAATGTACTATGAATGTTATGGTACTGGTGAGCCCTTATTTTTGTTACACGGTAATAGTGGATCGACTCTTTATTTTAAAAAACAAATTCACGATTTAAAAAAATATTATAAAGTTTACGCGATTGATTCAAGAGGCCGAGGTAATTCCAATGACTTAGCAGAAAACATTGATTTCTCACTAATGGCTGAAGATTTACTTGAACTTATTAAACATGAAAATTTGACGAAAATCAACTTACTTGGTTTTTCTGATGGAGCTAACTTAGCATTAATTTTTGCGCAAAACTATCCGCAATATATCAAGACTTTAATTTTAAACGCTGCTAATGGTTCATTTAATGACCTGACAGAAGCATCAAAAAAACGTTTTCAACTCATTAATAAATTTTTACATTGGTGGGAAAAATATTACCAAAAAGCTAAACGCTATCATCGGTATTTCAAACTAGCTTTTGCTAATTTGCATTTAAATTACCAAAAGTTAGCTAAATTGAAGTTTCCCGTATTAATTTTAGTTGGTCAATACGATATTGTGAAACAAGAATTTTCCGAAAAATTAGCTAATACTTTCCCAAATGCTAAATTAGTCATCGAACCGCATGTCGGTCATACCTTTGCATTAGAACATCCACAAGCTTATAATCAATACATTTTAAATTTCTTAGCTCAAAATAATCATTAATCAACTAAATATCCAATTAACAAAAAAAGGACTGAATTTTAATAATCATAAAATTCAGTCCTTTTTGTTGTTTCTGACTAAGTTGCCATTTAAATCAAAATATCCTAAAATTGGCTAATTAGCCAATTTTAGGGTTTATCATAATAGCTTATTAATTAACTCATGCTAGATTGTTTTGCGTGTCGCAAAATATAATTTTTCATAAGCTTGTTCAAATTTTTGGACATCACCTGCACCCATGAAAATAATGACTGAGTCTTGATGATCAAGTAAAGGTGAAATATTATCTTCTTGTAATAATGTACCACCTTTATGAATCTCATTAGCTAAATCATTAATACTTACATCACCTGATGTTTCTCGCGCTGAACCAAAAATATCACATAAATAAACTTGATCAGCATTATCTAGTGATTCAGCAAATTCGTGTAATAAAGCAATTGTCCGTGTAAATGTATGTGGTTGGAAGACCGCAATAATTTCTTTATCAGGATATTTTTGTCGAGCTGCATCAATGGTAGCTTTAATTTCTGATGGATGATGAGCATAGTCATCAATGACCATCATATCGCCAACTTCTTTTTCACTAAAGCGACGTTTAACCCCTTTATAAGTTTTCAATTCTTCTGCTACTTTGACCATATCTTCGCCCTCTAAATAAGCAACAGCAATAACAGCAGTAGCATTAAAAATATTATGCATTCCGTAAGCTGGAACTTCAAAATGACCAATAATTTCATCTTGATACTTCACATCAAAAGCTGAACCTTCAACTGTACGTTCAACATTCACAACTTGGAAATCATCGTCATCTTGCATACCATAATAATATACAGGCACATTCGCTTTTAATTCGCGTAAATATTTATCATCACCAAATGCAAAAATACCTTTTTTAACTTTATTAGCTAATGATTGGAAAGCATCAGCCACATCTTCAATACTTGTAAAATAATCTGGATGATCATAATCAATATTAGTCATAATCGCATAGTCTGGTGCATATGCTAAGAAGTGACGTTTATATTCACATGCTTCAAATGCAAAATATTTAGCATCACTAATACCATAACCAGTACCATCACCAATTAAATAACTTGTTGGTGCAAGACCAGTTAAAACGTGGGCTAACATCCCTGTCGTACTTGTTTTACCATGCGAACCAGTCACCGCAATACTTGTGTAATTTGAAATAAAAGCACCTAAAAATTTATGATAACGTACGACGGGTACATTTTTATTAATTGCAGTAGCAATCTCTGGATGTGTATCTGGAAAAGCATTACCTGCAATGACAAGCATATTTTGATCTGGTTGAATATTTTCTTCTGCAAATGATTTGATTGGAATTTGCGCACGTTCTAATTCACGTTGTGTAAACACATATTTATCAATATCTGAACCTTGAACTTTAAAGCCTTTACCATGTAAAATTAGTGCTAAAGCACTCATTCCTGCTCCCTTGATTCCAACAAAATGATACAATGTATCTTTATTATCTTTCATTCCAATATTTCTCCCATCTAACCTTTTTTATGTTTTCGGTGGAAAGGTACGGAGTCTTCCATATTTTCTCTTCTTTGACGCATTTCTTGCTTCACCAATGGTATTTTTTCAATTTCGCTAGAAAAACCATAATTGTCTCCTAAATGTTCAAGTTTTTCATTAGCAAATGAGCGATATTTTTTTGCCGCTGGTGAATCATCAAGTTCAGCTTTAGCCGTAGACGACTTTTTGACGTCTACTTTCGGCTTTGGCTGTACTTCTTTTTTATTTTCTTGTTTATCTGCTTCAATTTGTTTTATAAAGTTCGTTGATGTTGAAGTTGTACTAAAACTTTTTGTTTGCTTTACAACACGTTCTTTCAAAACATTAAAGTCCCGTGCATCTAAAATAGCATCTTGTACATTGTCTTTTGTATGTAAAGCTTGACGTTTACTTTCTTCGACATCAATTTTTGTAACAGGCTGTTCTATTTCATCAGCTGTTACAAATTCTTCTTCTGGTTGTTGTTTGAACGGATTTTCAAAATATGGATTTTTAGCTCCAATATGGTCTTCAAAAATTGGAAAACGACATTTTCTTGCCTTTGTGCCCATAAACAACCTTCTTTCTCCAAAATGTAACTTACTTTTTGTAAGTGACTATATTATGCACTATTTTTATTCTTTTGACAAGCTTTATTTACTTGCAAACCATTGTTCAGCTGCTGTAAATGCTTGTTGAATCATTTCTGGTTTTGAACCACCAGCTTGTGCCATATCTGGACGACCACCACCGCCGCCGCCAATAACTGGAGCAATAGCTTTAATTAAGTCACCTGCTTTATAACCTTGAGCTTGTAAATCTTGGTCAAAAGCAACAAGTAAGTTTGCTTTACCATCTTTGGATAATGCTAAAATTAAAGCATTTGATAATTGTTTTTGTTTCCATTGATCTGCTAATTGGCGTAATTGATTCATATCACTGACATTAGCTTTTGCAGCAATATATGTTACCCCATTGCTTTCTTTAACATCATTGAAAATATCTTTTGCTTGTTGATTAGCTAATTTTTGGTTAGCACTATCAAGTTCTTTTTGTAACTCTTTAATTTGCTGTTGTAAGTGTTCTACTTTTGTTGATACATCTTGATCTTTTGGTGCTTTAACAATTTGTTTGACATTTTCTAAAATCAATTCTTTATTTTTAAAGGCTTGGTATGCTTCCTTACTTGTCACAGCTTCAATTCGACGAACACCTGCACCAACACCCGTTTCGGCAATAATTTTAAATAGTCCTAGTTCGCTTGTATTTTGGACATGAGTACCACCACATAACTCAATACTCCAATCACCAATATTCACAACACGAACATCGTGCCCATATTTTTCGCCAAATAAAGCCATCGCACCCATTTGTTTAGCTGTATCTAAATCTGTTTCAATTGTTTGAACTGGAATACGTGCCCAAATTTTTTCGTTTACAATTGTTTCCATTTGTTGTAACTCTTCAGGTGTTACTTGACCAAAATGGTTAAAATCAAAACGTAAATATTCTTCTGTCACAAGTGATCCAGCTTGGTTAGCATGTTCCCCTAAAACATCTTTTAAAGCTTGATGCAATAAGTGTGTAGCTGTATGATTTTTTTCTAATTCATGATGACGTTCTTGATCGATAGCGAGATGATAAGTTTCGCCACTCTGAAGTTCACTTACTACATCAACATGATGTAATGGTTGACCATTTGGTGCTTTTGTTACATTAATAACTCTAGCCACTACTTCTTGGTTGGCATTTGTGATAAGACCTGTATCCGCGATTTGACCACCCATTTCAGCATAAAATGGTGTTTTATCAAAAATTAATTCTGCTTGGCCTGATGTAACTTTATCGACTTGCTCACCCGCTTGTAACATAAAGTTTAATTTTGCATCAGCTTCATGTTCTACATAACCTACAAAGACTGATTCTGTCGTATAGTTTGTTAAAACGTCAGATTGAACAGCCATTGATTGTTCACTTTGACGAGCATTCCGTGCTCGATTACGTTGTTTTTCCATTTCGACTTCAAAAGAACTATGATCAACTTTTAAGCCTGCTTCATGGGCTACTTCTTCTGTTAATTCCACTGGGAAGCCATATGTATCGTATAATTTGAAAATAACTGTTCCTTCTAAAGTTGTTTTATTTTCTTCTTTATACTTCGTAATAATCTCATCTAACATTGTTAGACCATCATTAATTGTTTCATGGAAGCGTTCTTCTTCATTTTTGATAACATTTTCGATAAATTCTTGTTTTTCTAAAATTTCTGGATAATAATCTTCCATGACGCGGCCAACAACGCTAACTAATCGGTACATAAATGGTTGATTAATACCTAATTTTTTACCATGCATAACTGCACGTCTTAACAAACGACGTAAAACATAGCCACGACCTTCATTTGAAGGTAAAGCTCCATCACCAATCGCAAAAGCTACAGCACGAATATGGTCCGCAATAACTTTAAATGAAACATCCGTAGCTTCATTTTGACCATATTGATATTTACCACTAATTTTAGCTGTTTCATTAATCATTGGTAAAAATAAATCTGTTTCAAAATTAGTTTTAGCATTTTGAACGATTGAAACGACACGTTCTAGACCCATGCCCGTATCAATATTTTTTTGTGGTAGTGGCTCATATGTATGTTCAGGTGTGTGATTAAACTCTGAAAATACTAAGTTCCAAATTTCTAAATAACGTTCATTTTCGCCACCAGGATAATTTTCAGGATCATCTTCAGCCACGTCATTAAATTCTTGACCACGATCATAAAAAATCTCTGAGTCGGGACCACATGGACCTGCACCAATATCCCAAAAATTATCTTCAATTTCAACAATATGATCTTCTGCTACGCCTGTTTCTACCCATAAACGTTTAGCATCTTTATCTTCTGGATAAACAGTAACGTATAATTTTTCTTTATCAAAAGCCATCCACTTTGGACTTGTTAAAAATTCCCATGCCCAATCAATCGCTTCTGGTTTAAAATAATCACCAATTGAAAAGTTACCTAACATTTCAAACATTGTGTGGTGACGAGCTGTTCGACCTACATTTTCAATATCATTGGTACGAATACTTTTTTGTGAACTTGTCATACGTTTACTTTCTGGGACAACAGTTCCATCAAAATATTTTTTCATCGTTGCTACACCTGAATTAATCCACAATAAAGTTGGATCATCGACAGGGACAAGTGAAGCACTAGGCTCTACTCTGTGACCTTTTTCTTTAAAAAAGTCTAAATACATACGACGAATTTCAGCACTTGTTAATTGTTTCATCATAATCTCCTTTAAAAAAAAATACAACACTACAGTCAAGGACGTAACATAACGCGGTACCACCTTGATTGCAATGTTGTATGACATTACCTCTTTATCTTCTTTAACGCAGAAATGCGATACTTTTCAGTATAATTTCACTAAGGGAGCAGTCATAATTCACTAAAGGTCATTCTTACAGCCTTGGAATGACTTTCTGAGCATTAGTAGTAATTATCCTATATCCTTAGTATCAAACATTATTTATTATAAAATGTTTTCGATTTATTCGTCAAGCTAAAGTTAAACTTGGTTTAGCTGTCAGCGCTAAATTAGTTTGACTATCAGCAAACAAATCATATGCAGCAGCACCAATCATCGCCGCATTATCACCGCATAAACGTAAGGCCGGTGTTAAAATCGTAATTTCGGGATACTGAGCTGCCATTTTTTGACTTAAATCTTGTCTTAACCCTTGATTAGCAGCCACACCACCAGCTACAATCAATGTTTGCACATCATAATGAGCAATTGCTTTTAAAGTTTTAGCAACTAAGACTTCCACGACAGCATCTTGAAAACTAGCTGCCACGTCTCCTATTTCATATGTTTGGCCTTTTTGTTTTTGATTATGTAAATAATTAATAACCGCACTTTTCAAACCACTAAAGCTAAAATCTAAATTATCTTCATTAAGCATTGCACGCGGAAAATTAATTGTCCCTTGATGATTTAAAGCTAATTCATCAATAATTTTACCACTTGGGTAATCTAAACCTAATACACGCCCTACTTTATCATAAGCTTCACCGACTGCATCATCACGTGTTTCACCAATAATTTCAAAACTTGTAGCCGATGTCATGTATACAAGCTCTGTATGGCCACCACTCACTACTAAAGCTAAAGCTGGATATTTAATTTCGGCATCAAATTTAACAGCTTGAATGTGACCAGCCATATGATTTACTGGAATCAATGGTAGATGATGAGCCCAAGCAAAAGCCTTCGCTGCTGTTAAACCAATTAATAACGCTCCTACTAAACCAGGACCATATGTCACAGCCACAGCAGATAAATCATCTGGTGTTACATCAGCTTCTGATAAAGCCAATTCAATACAATTAGTAATAATTTCGACATGATGGCGGCTTGCTACTTCTGGGACAACCCCACCAAAACGCTTATGTGATTCAATTTGAGTCGCAATAATATTACTTAAAATTTTATTACCTTGCTCAATAACCGCAACACTCGTCTCATCACAACTACTTTCAATTGCTAAAATGAGTTGGCGTTTATTTTTCCATTGATTCATCTTTCTATCTCCCATCTCATAATTACAGCATCTTCAACTGGTGTTTGATAATAATTTTTGCGCGCCGCAATTTGGCTAAATCCTAGCTTTTGATATACATTTTGTGCGACATAATTACTTTGTCTCACTTCTAAAAAACAAACACTAGCATCAGTTTGCTCTAAACTTATTTTTAATAATTTTTGTCCTAATCCTTGTCCTTGAAAAGATGATAAAATGGCTACATTTAATAATTCATATTCATCTTCAAAATAATGAAATTGAGCATAGCCAATTAATTGTTTTTGATATAACAAACCATAATAACAACTATTATGTAATAAAAAATCATTACTAAACTGCTCCGCTGTCCATGGCAAATAGCCATATGCATCGGCTGTAATCTCCATAATCGTTTGTATATCTTTTAGCTCTTGCAACTTTATGACTTCGTAGTTTTGATGTAATCTTGTTTCTGAATTGTTGTTTGTTGTTCTTCCCATTTTTCAATCGCTTCAACTTGTTTTAAATAATTAGGCTCAATTTGATGAATATCAGCACCCGTATAAATTGGACCTTGGCAATAAAGACCATAATAAGCTTGTGGTAAACATTGATAATGATCAGCACCGTAATAATCAAATCCAGTCCAAATAAAGTCTTGATAATCTCCAACTAAATAAAATTTGCCATCTAATTGCTCCATTTGTTTTTGTAAATCTGTAATTTCTTGATAAGTGTCTGCCTGAATAGTTTGTAATCGCTTTTCTTGAACTTGATAAATGCTAGCATAAACATGATTTCTCCGTGCATTTATTAATGATACTACATAACTATCTTCTTCTATACATAAGTTATAGGCTAAAAGTTCCAAACTAGAAATACACTTCACGGGGATCTTTAATGTATAACCAAGGGTTTTCGCACTTGTCACTCCAATCCGCACGCCAGTATATGAACCTGGCCCATATGCGACAATAATTTGTTCTAAATCCGTTGGTTGCCATTTAGCTTGGCTTACTAGACTATCAATTACGGGAAATAATGTTTCTGCATGATTTTTAAAGCCATTCATATTTTGACTGGCTACTAAAGTTACATCATCGACTAAAGCGACACTTAATGCTTTATTACATGTATCAATAATTAACTGTTTCATACTTCACGTCCTAAATATTTTTTCATCTCTTGTTCGAAATTATCCACTTCTTGTTGTTGCCACATTTGACCAAAATATTGTGCTTCGGGTAAGACTTTATAAGCTAAAAGCTCTAAATAATATTTGCCATTACTAAAATAACTTTGATAGCTTACTTGATAATTTTGGCGTAAAAAATAACTTATTTGTTGGCTAAGAACTCTTAAATTAGCTAAATTATCACTAACTAATTGGAAAATTAACTCTGAACCAACTTTTTGTTTAATTTCTACATGATCATGCACAAATGACCAAACCGTCTGCGTCTTTGTTTTTAATGTGTCATCCATCGCTACTTGATATGTTTGAGATGATGTTTTCTTTTGATCAAAGTCATTTGCTATTATTTGTAAACTAGGAAAAACGACTTGTAATTCAAATAAATGATCTAATATTTCGACTGGGCTTAATTGTTGCGGAAGTTCCGCACAAATCAAACCATGATAAGCCCACAATGGATAAGTCGTAAAACCAAAACTATAACTATGCTGCTTAATATTTAAACGAATTAAGCGTCTTTGACTTGGATAAAAACCTTCTGTTTGTAAATGAGCTTTGGTAAAATCAATGTTTTGTAAATTAGCTAATGTACATGGTAGATGTTCTTGAATCGTTTCATTATAAACTGATAATTCATGATAATGCTCTAAAGCCGTTAATTCATTATCTTGATATTCTTTTGCAAAAAAGGCATTTACTACGGATGTCGGCGGTGTTAATAAATCAAGTAAATAATCGCGATTGCCTTTGACATCAACACTATCAGCTACTAATGTATCAATAATCGCTTTTAAATCACCAATTTCCGACGTGATTTTCGGAATATCTTGTTCCACTTGGAATTTTGTTTTTAATTTATTAATTAAATAATAACGGTCCAGTTCCATATATCCACCAAATTGGATAGCATATTGGACAAAACTAGCAATTGCTTCTTCTTTTTTCATCTTTTCAAACCCCTTTAAAATAATATTATACTGTCATTTCACAGCTCTTTCAAATTTCTCTTTTAGAACGTTTTACTAATATCATTTGCAAGTGAAGAAAAGAAAATTATCTTAAATGTAAACAATTCTCATTTAAAAAGATTTATATTGAAAAATAAAATACTATTATCTATAATTTTAAATAACAATTTTACGAAATATTTTTACATATAGAAAGGATTTTAATCGTGAATTTCCACATTACAGGCTTTCTTGGGATTATTGTCTTTACTTTGATTTTATTTTTACTAAGTGAAGACCGCAAAAAGATTCGCTGGCGCTTCCCAATTATTTTATTAGTTTGCGAATTTATTTTAGCTTTCGTCTTTTTAAATACTTCTTTTGGTATTAGTGCAGCTAATGGCGTAGCTAGTTTTTTTGATTATTTAGTTGCAGCGGCCATGAATGGTATCGAATTTATTTTCGGTAACGTCGCAAATAAAGGTACAACCGTCTTCTTCCTAAACACATTAATGCCTATCGTATTCATTAGTGTGTTAGTTGGTATTTTATTAAAATTCGGTATTTTACAATTTATTAGTCGAGTTTTAGGTCGTCTTATTAGTAAACTATCGGGTGAAGATGAATTAATTTCATTTAACTCAATTAACGCTTTCATGCTAAGTCAAAGTGGTGTCTTCGTATCAGCTAAAGAATACATTGAAGATTTATCACCACGTCAAATTTATAGTTTAGCTATTTGCGGTATGAGTACTATTTCAAGTACTATTATTGGTGTTTATTTGACAATGTTACCACCGCATTATGTTGTAACAGGTACGATTTTAAATATTTTAATGGGCTTATTTGTTATTAATATTGTCTTTCCTGAAACAGAAGCTGAATCTTCAAACTTAGATATGAGCTTCATTCAAAACAAACCAGAAGGCAACATCTTACAAGTTATTTCAACATATGCTACTATTGGTTTCCAAACAGTTATCGGTATTAGTATTAGTTTGATGGCTTTCTTAGCTTTAATTCAATTATTAAATATGATTTGTGGTAGTCTTTTCCCATTAAACTTCCAAGAAATTTTAGGCTATGCTTTTAGTCCAATTGCTTGGATTATGGGTTGTGGTAAAGATTCTATCGAAGTAGGTAATTTAATTGCTACAAAATTAGTCGCAAACGAATTTGTTTCAATTACAAATATGAAAACTATGGAATTATCTGCTCATGCTAAAACAATTGCTGCTGTCACAATGATGTCATTTGCTAACTTATCTTCAATCGGTAACGTTGGTGGTGCAATTTATGCTGTCAGCCAAAAGCAAAGTAATGTCTTTTATAAAAAAGGTTTGAAAGTCTTATTTGTTGCTTTCATTTCTTCATTGATTATTGGATCAATTGTCGGTATTATCGCCTAAACAAAAAATCAGCTGATATTAATATCAGCTGATTTTTTTTATAAATAAAATTACTTATAAGTTCTTAATTATTAACATTAATTGTGATACTTGGCTTGTCATCCCAAACTGAATTTTCAAACCATTCTAATTTAATATTACTTGCATCTTGTTTAGCTGGGAAGACTAACCAACCTGTTGCCGTTGCATCTTTTTCTAAACTACCACTATCAAATTTATTAGCTTCAATATCTGAATCAATATCAATTGGAATATCTGAGTCTTTTGATTTACCATCACAGTTTAATTTAAAATCTAGTGAACTGTAATCTAAACGTTGCTCACCTTTATTACTCAAAGTTAATTTAATAGCTAATAATGATTCACCATCTTGAACGTCACTAAATTCATTAGGTTGTAACCATTTCACTTCATCAACTTTTAAAGTTGTATGTTTATATGTTGCTTCCTCTCCCACATTAGCTTCTTGTTTATCTTTAGCTGGTTCTACTTTTTTCTTTGCCTCTTGTTTATTTGCTGCTTGTTCGGTTTTGCTTACTTCGCTGCTCTGATCTGTTTCATCATTTGTCGGAATAGCAACGATGACCACTACTACAATAATTAGCCAGAACCACCACTTTTTCCATAAAGCCTTTTTCTGAACATATGTATTTCCTTGTTCATCTTTAATTTGTTTAGCCATATAAAAACTCCTTTAATATTTCTTTGTAAGTTAAAGAACTTACGAACTCATAGTAACAACTCCCCCCCGTATGTCAATTAGTCATCCAAAATATTTAATATAAAAAAAGAAGTTTGCGTCATAACCACAAACTTCTTCTCGTTTCCTATCTTTCTTTAAAATATTGTTTATACCCTTTTTTAAAACGCCAAAATGC